>VTLG01013935.1_pt1 | contig 66414 bp, 53 predicted proteins | sample 4694571 | NCBI WGS metagenome assembly VTLG01 (sample SAMN12604809, study PRJNA352737) | marine metagenome | biome: ENVO:00000447; feature: ENVO:00000209|ENVO:00000569|ENVO:01000036; material: ENVO:00002151; isolation source: viral sequences binned using virsorter ...
AGCAAACTTGAAACCAAAGCATCAGAGAACTTGCAGAAGCAGGTAGAGGCTGAGCTTAATCAGCCAGACCCTTCCCCAGAAAAAGCAAAGGCCGTATTGGATGGTGATGATGAAGATTCCAAACGGAATGACGGAGAAAGAAGTTCTTCAGATAATCAACAAGGTTGTTGAGCGTCAGGCCGCAAAGTTTCGTTTTGGCTACTACGAAGCGGAGGATATGAAGCAGGAAGCATTCATAATAGCCATGGATGCGCTTGACCGCTATGATACTAGTCGCCCGCTGGAAAACTTCCTAGCAGTCCACGTAAACAACCGGCTGAAGAATTTTAAACGAGACCATTTTTACAGGCTCGATAACGAAAAACACGAAGCCAAAAAAAATATCATGGACCCCATTGATTTATCCAGCGTAAAAGACGAGTTGGAGAGTAATATGCGCGTTGAAAACGACTTCATAGAAGTAGTAGAACAAAAAGAAATCGTAAGTCTCATAGATAAGTTCCTAGATGTCTCTTTCAGGGAAGACTATCTCAAGATTCTACACGGCGTGTACGTCCCCAAGCCCCGCCGCCAGCAGATTTATAACGAGATTCAGAAGATTCTCAAGGAGTCCAGCGATGAAGAAGGGTAGACTCTCCAAGTCTGAGCAGCTTTATATTAAACAGCACCATGTAAGCAAGCCTGTTGACGATATCGCCGCCCACTTGGATAGAGACCCCAACAGTATTGCCAAGTACATAGATACAAAACTCGATAAGGGCAGAGATAAAGAAGAAGAAGCTAGCTACGACTTAAAGACTCGCCCGTTCTGGGAAGAAATCAAGTCGCAGTTCAAGACAGACGAGCAGAAAATGTTCGTCTACCACTGGAAGCGCATCGTCGGCCAGTTCCGCGATGACGTTCTTCCAACAGAGGAACTCCAAATCGTCGATGCCATCAAGCTCGAAATTTTAATGAATCGCGCTCTTAAGGAGCAGCAAAGCACTATGAATAGCATTGATGAGATAGAGACCCTCATAGCTACGGAGAAAGAGAAGTTTATAGGCGACCAAGACCGCGAGTACCTAATAAACCTAGAAAGGCAAGTAGCGATATACCGCGCCGCCATAGAAGCCCTCAGTAAAGACTATAAGGATTTGCAGGGCAAGAAGAGCGGTATGCTCAAAGACCTAAAGGCAACTAGAGAACAGCGTATTAAGCGCTTAGAGGACTCAAAACAAACATTTACCGGCTGGATAAAGAATGTTCTGCAAAACGCCGCCTTCAGAGAAGAACTCTCAATAAACATGGAAAAGATGAGACTCGCCGTAGATAAAGAGTCCGCGCGTCTTGCAGGATACCATAAATATGATGATGGAGTAATAGACCAGCCATTGCTTACACCGGAGACATTTTCAGATGACTAAGCACTACCAACATACCCTTTTCCTTAAATGGTGGTTGTTTGCGGTATTAATGTCCATGACGTTCGTAGCATTAACCATGTCGAAGTTTTTCCACGTTCTATGGGACAAGGATGCGACAAAGCTCAGTTTCGTACTGATAGCCCTGTTCGTGAGCATGTCCACATGGTGCGGATACAAGACTTTTCGACTGAGTAAGTTTCTCGATGAAGGTAGGACCGAAAACCATCTTGTAGAAAAAATAGAACATCTTATGGAGGTTGGCTGGTTCACCAGTGACCTGTGTCTAACCATCGGCATGATTGGAACGGTGACCGGCTTTATCATGATGCTCTCGGGCTTTACCAGCGTCGACATCGGGGACATACAGACAATACAAGAACTTATCAAAAAACTGGGGCTGGGAATGTCTACCGCCCTGTACAGTACCCTAGTGGGTCTAATCTGTAGCTCGCTATTGAAGGTTCAATACTTCAACCTGAGTCAGGCGATAGACAAGGTCAGAGATGAAGCGTAATTATCATACCAACTTTGCTTTTCTGGACCTACTGTTCAACACGCTTCTGTGTTTTGCGGCTCTGTTCGTATTGGCTTTCGTTCTGATAAATCCTTCTCAGGAGCAGAACAACGTCGAATCGAAAGCAGAGTTTCTGATAACGATTACTTGGCCAGAGGGGATGGACAATGACGTTGATGTATATGTCGAAGACCCTGTAGGCCATCTTGTCGCCTTCATGAGAAGAGAAGATGGGTTGATGCATTTAGACCGAGACGACCTAGGTCAACGAAATGACGTTATTCAAACACCGTTTGGTTCAGTCGAATCTAATGAAAATAAAGAGATTGTAACTCTGCGAGGAATAGTGCCCGGAGAATATGTAGTTAACGTTCACATGTACATGGAAAGAGCGAACGCTCAGGCCACTCCGGTAACGATACAGTTAGAAAAGCTAAATCCCTACAGAATGATAACTCTCAAAGAAAGAACCCTGACAATAACCGGGGATGAAAAGACGGCGTTTAGATTTACACTCGACAGGTCTGGAGAAGTGATAGAAGTTAACGAACTGCCAAAGACCCTTCTCCCTGAAAGCACGGGAACTCTCTGATGTCAATTACTTTAGCTTTCATTCTTTTAACTAGTTTAATACTCTGGTTTGTTATTGGGTCTAAGGGTCTATGGGGACTGAAAGCAGCTACTATACTTTTAACTTTGTATCTGTGTCTATCTGTTAACTTCTCTCTAGAGAACCTTGTGGGATGGCCTTCTAATCAACAGCCCCCAAAAGAATTCAGAGTTCATTGGATTGTCATCAACGAGCCAGATAAAAGAACTGGAGACAAAGGGGATGTCTACGTTTGGGTTACTGATATGAATCCAAAGGAAAAAGAAGACGACTCCTTTTTTATCTCTTTTGCTAATGAAAACATGTATAAGCCGAGGGCTTATCGTCTAGAATATTCCAAGGAGCTTCATAAGGATGGGCAGGAGGCTCTGGAAATGATTATGGGCGGTCAGGCCGTCATGGGGACCAACGAGGGCTTACAGGGGAAAGGAGAAGCTGGAGAGGGCCAAGGAGATGGACAAGGAGACGGTCAGGGCGAAGGTGAAGGTGGAGAAGGAGGTGGAGAAGATGGTGGTGGAGAAGGAGGAGGAAGCCTGAGTAGAAATGGTGGAATATCATTTCAACGATTACCGCCAAGTAAATTACCAAGCAAAGGAGAATAGAGGATGAAGAAGGCGGTTCTTTTTGGTGTAACCGGACAAGATGGAAGCTATCTACTAGAACTACTATTGGAGAAGAACTATAAGGTAGTTGGAGTAACTAGGAGAGTAAGTACAGGAAATACTAGCAGGATTAAACACCTGTTAGACCACGAGGATTTTGAAATAGTAGAGGGCGACATTACTGACTATAGCAGTGTTCTTCGAATTGTCGAGGAGGTTGAGCCAGATGAGGTGTACAACTTGGCTGCAATGAGCCATGTTGGAACTTCATTCAATCAACCACTGTTGTCAATCGAAGTTACCTGCAAGGGATGTTTAAACATTCTTGAGGTTCTGAGAGAGCATAGTCCAAGTACAAAGTTTTATCAGGCAAGCTCCAGCGAAATGTTTGGAGATTCTCTTGATGGTGGAGGATACGATTCAGAAGGGTTTTACCGAACGTATCCAGAACCCTATCAAAACGAGGAAACAAGATTCAATCCACAGTCTCCATATGCCGTGGCAAAGCTTGGAGCGCATCATCTTACTGGTCTATATAGAAAAGCGTATGGCATATTTGGCTGCTGTGGAATCCTATTTAATCATGAAAGCGAACGACGCGGAGCAAGGTTCGTTACAAAGAAGATTACTAAGTACATCGCAGAACTGCACCATCATTTCAAAAATGGTGGTTCTGGTAAGGATGCTCCAATTCTTAGCTTGGGCAATCTTGACGCCAAGCGAGATTGGGGACACGCAAAGGATTACGTAGAGGCCATGTGGCTCATGCTACAACAAGAAGAGCCGGATGATTATGTAGTTGCTACTGGAGAAACCTATACAGTAAGGGATTTTCTTGTTGCTGCGTTTAAAGAAATTGGCATTGATGATTTTAAACCGTTTGTTGTTCAAGACCCACGTTTCATGAGACCTTCAGAAGTTCCATATCTTAGAGGAGAACCAAGTAAAGCTCGGGAAAAACTGGGATGGAATCATAAAATATCGTTTGAGGACTTGGTAAGAACCATGGTTAATTACGATATAGAGAGATTAGAATGAACACATATTTTCTATCCAACCAAGATGTTATTGACTTGATTAGTGTTACAGAGTGTATTGGAGTAATTGAAAAACTATTTGCCAATATACAAAAAACTCAAATGCCTCCAAAGGTATATATGGAAATACCTGATGGAGACTTTAGGTCTATGCCAGCCATTGTAGACAATACTGCGGGAATTAAATGGTGTGGCGTTCACCTAGACAGCACAAAGAAGAAAAGGAAGTGTAATATATTTGCCAAGGTTTTAATCAATCAGGTTGATACCGGAGAGCTTTTGGCAATTATGGACGGTGAATCTATTACCGCGATACGAACAGCGGCAGTCACTGGAGTTGCCACTAAATATATGGCAAGACAGGATTCAAAGGTTGCAGCATTCATTGGATGCGGTAATCAGACACGTTCTCAAGTCGAGGCTGTGTGCCATGTGCTTGACATAGAACAAGTCAGGCTTTTCGATTTGGATGAGGATAGATGTAGACAGGTGGCCGTTTCACTTATTATGGACGGCGTAGATGTTGTTCCCTATACGGACTTGATTGATTGTGTAAAGGATGCAGACGTAATTACTACTCTAACTCCTTCGAGAACTGGATTTCTAAAGCATGAGTGGCTTAAAGACAAGGTACACATAAACGCTGTTGGGGCAGATGCCGAGGGAAAGCGCGAGCTTTCTCCTTGCGTTTTGGAAAATGTTGACCTTGTTGTTTATGACAACTGGGAACAATGTTCTCATTCTGGTGAAATTCAGTATACTGCCTACTATGAAAAGAAACAGGATTGGTTCCAATTGGCTGATATAGTTTCTGGAAAACTTCCTAGAGAAGGAAATCAGACTGTCTTTGATGCCACGGGGTTAGCAATAGAGGATGTCGCAACAGCTAGATATATTTACGACAAGAAGGAAAACTTACTTGATATGTAGGAGAAGACATGAGAAGCAAGATGGTGGATGTTTGCGTTATGGCGCTCGTTTGTGCTAATATTATAGGTATAGTATATGTAGCCGACCAGCAAAATAAGTTGACAAACAGCATGGAAAAGGATATTGCGTACATTAAAGAAGAGATGGACGAAGTATACGGGATGAAGGCGAGGGAGGAAGCAAAGGCATACGTCCTTATGGATACTATGATTCGTGTTTTCCATTATGCCAAGCCACACAAAACTCCTCAACCGGCATGTCCAGAATGTGACAGTCTTATAAGAAAGGGTTTGGAACTACCAAAGAGAAAGCCGGGAGAGAAGACTGTATGGCAGCAGTACCTAGAAAAAAAGAACGGTTCTCCCTATGTTATACCGGGTAGTAATAAACATGGTAAAAGTAATGGATGAGATGACCGCTCTGGGTATTAAATCTCATAATTACAAAACCACCACAGTTTACGTAGAAGCAAAAAGCCCCGACGACGCTTGCGCCAAGGGGATTAGAAAAGTATGTAATGAGATACTCCACGAGAGAAACACAACAAGAATTAAGCAGTTTGCAAAGAAGGTAGCGAAAACAGTTTCTGTCAAGAGTGTAAGGGTTAAGAAATAATGCCTAATAGATTTAGGCCAGAAGCCGACACAGAAGTATATGCTAATTGGAGAAGGAAAGTTTACGCTAGGGATAAAGGTAAGTGCCAGATGCCCGGATGCAAAAAAAGAAAGAGGATACAGGTTCATCACATACGTAAGTGGTCCAGTGCTGCGTCATTACGATATGAAGTTGACAATGGTATATGCTTGTGCTGGGATTGTCATAAGGAAGTTACAGGAAAAGAGGAACACTATGAAAGACTTTTTTACGAAATAATCCATAATGGTAGATAAATTTTCTATTATACGAGATACCAGAGAGAAGGAAGGGTGGAATTTCGATTTTTATAGTAGCTGCGCGATAGAATCGCGGGGTCTTAAGACCGGGGACTATACACTGGAAGGGCTTGAAGAGATTCTCTGCATTGAAAGAAAGGCTAACACGGGGGAGCTTTCCATGAATCTTGGGAAGTACAGAAAGCGATTTGAAGCAGAGCTAGAACGCATGGCTGAGTTTAGGTGGGCATACATTCTGTGCGAGTTCAGCCTAGAGAACCTTATGCAATTCCCCAAGAATTCAAGCATACCTCCTTACAGGTGGAAGTATTTACGCATGAATGGTAAGTTCATGGCAAAGCTTCTCTCTAGATATCAGGAAGACTACGATGTAGAGGTGGTCTTTTGTGGAGAAAGAGAATCCGCAGAAAATAAAGCGATAGAGATATTTAAAGAGATTACTGAGACGCTAGGCAGAGAAGCAGATGAATGATAGAGTTATAAAAGACGCTTGGCTGGATGTAGATGTCGATGAAGACAGCTTGTTCAAGCCACTAAGCTACATCCGTTCGGGAGACCCGGATGAGTTTCAGCTACGTTTGGCTTGGCTGTTTATGCAGCCAGAGTATTTCAGCTTTGCCGCTAAGGAAGTATTCAACATAGAGGTACTTCCGATGCAAGCCCTAATTCTTAAAGAGTTATGGGGGCGTAGGTTTCCAATGCTGGTTGGTTCTCGTGGTCTGGGAAAATCATTTGTTCTATCGCTATATGCCATGATGCGAGCATTTTTTATGCCGCGTAGAAAAATCGTTATCGTGGGCGCAGCGTTTAGACAGTCAAAAGTATTGTTTGAGTATATGGACACCATATGGAGCAATGCTCCCATCTTAAGAGATATGGTTTCATCAAACAGCGGTCCCAGACGAGATGTCGACAGATGTGTTATGCACATAGGCGATAGCACTATCACATGCCTCCCTCTCGGTGATGGCTCTAAGATTCGTGGTCAACGTGCAAACGATATTATCTCTGATGAATTTGCATCTATACCTAGAGAAATCTTTGAAAACGTTGTTGCTGGTTTTGCTGCTGTTAGCTCTTCTCCGATAGAGAACGTAAAATTAGCCGCGTCAAAGAAAAAGGCTGTAGAGCTTGGAGAAATATCAGAAGAAGAGTTTTACAGGAGAGACCCAGAATCAAACCAGATTATTCTTTCGGGAACCGCCTATTATGATTTTAACCACTTCGCAGAGTATTGGAAAAGATGGAAATCGATAATAGCAAGTGGGGGACATCCTAGAAAGCTAGGGGAAATATTTGGCGACGACGATATTCCAAAAGACTTTGATTGGCGTGATTACAGTGTAATAAGGGTTCCTGTAGAACTTCTTCCAGAAGGGTTCATGGATTCTGCTCAGGTGGCACGCTCAAAGGCAACAGTACACTCTGGCATTTATCAGATGGAATACGGAGCTTGTTTCAGCACCGATAGCAAGGGATTCTTTAAACGCTCGTTAATCGAATCTTGTGTTGTGAGCAAACAGGAACCAATTAACTTCCCAAGTGGAGAAGCATATTTTGAATCCTCTCTAAGAGGAAACCCAAATCTAAGATATATATATGGGATAGACCCAGCTTCTGAAGTTGATAACTTTAGCATTGTTGTTATAGAAATGCAGGAAGACCATAGACGAGTTGTTCATTGCTGGACTACCACTAGAAGCGAACACAAAGAGAAAGTCAAGAAGGGACTTGTTAAAGAAACAGATTTTTATTCGTATTGCGCCAGAAAGATACGAGATTTAATGAAAACGTTTCCGTGTGAAAGAATTGCTATGGACGCTCAGGGGGGCGGAATAGCGGTAATGGAGGCTCTCCACGACCATGACAAAATTCAGGAGGGAGAGCTTCCTATTTGGGAGGTAGTGGACGACAAAAAGGAAAAAGACACCGATGGAAATCCGGGGCTGCACATATTGGAGATGTGCCAATTTGCAAAGTCTGACTGGCTTTCTGAAGCCAATCACGGGTTGAGGAAGGATTTGGAGGATAGGGTGTTGTTATTTCCGGCCTTTGATTCCGTAACCATTGGACTGTCTCTTGCAGATGACAAGTTTAAGAAGAGAGTGTTTGATACATTGGAAGACTGTGTTATGGAAATTGAAGAGCTTAAGAACGAGCTTTCAATTATCGAGATGACACAGACTCCTGCGGGAAGAGATAAGTGGGATACGCCGCAAGTAATCGTTGCTGCTGGAAAAAAGAGTAAGTTAAGGAAAGACCGATATAGTGCGTTGATAATGGCAAACATTGCGGCTCGTACTATACAAAGAACCCCGCATTCTCCTGATTATGAATCCTTTGGCGGATTTGTTGGCGGAAAGAATAAAGACGTGAAGGGTCCAGACTATATAGCTCCAAGCTGGTTTTCAGAAGGAATGAAAGGGATTTACGACTAATTGGTGTATAATAAATTATAATCCGATTGTTAATTCAATTACCCGGAGCACCAATTCAAATGGCCGATAGTCCTGTTCCAGACAAGAAACTAGACCCAGCATATATTACTTGGAGAGACGACGCAGAAAGGGCGAAGGCTTTTGACGGTATGTCTGATACCGTAGAGTCCTACGATGGGGTGATGAGGGCCACGTCTTCCCATCGTTCGTTTCTAGATATTGAAACGAATAGGTCTGTAAGAAGTGATTTTGTTAGAGATGACTATTACAGATTTAGACGGCATGAAGCCCTTCCGAAGAAGCAAAAAGACATCATGAGCATGTGTATGTCTGCTTATAATACGGTGGGAATTATAAAAAATATTATCGACCTTATGGGCGACTTTGCATCTCAGGGAATCACAATCGTTCACCCGAACGCGCGAATAGAGAGATTCTATAAGCGATGGTTTGATAAGATTGGTGGTCAAGAAAGGTCTGAGAGATTTCTCAACATGCTCTATCGTTGTGGAAACGTTGTAGTAAAACGAAGAACCGCAAGGATAAACAAAAAGCTGGAAGAAACTTTTAAGAGAGCAGCCGCAGGTGATGTCGATGTTATGACAGACAGGGTTGCTAAAAGGGACATCCCTTGGATATACGATTTTCTAAATCCTCTTTCTATTGAAATAGTTGGGGATGAGCTAGCTGTGTTTGCTGGAAAGCCCAAATATGCTCTTAAGGTTTCCAAGGGAACTTCAAAGCTTATCAAGCGAGCTTTTGATGCAAACAACCCAGACAAAGACTTGGTTGCCACTCTTCCGTCCGACCTTCTTATGAAAGTGAATCAGGGGGAAAGACTTATCCCTCTAGACCAAGACAAGGTCCGCGCCTTCTTCTACAAGAAGGACGACTGGATGATGTGGGCCAACCCAATGATTTATGCCATTCTAGATGACATAGTCATGCTTGAGAAAATGAAGCTCGCTGACATGTCTGCTCTTGATGGGGCTATTTCAAATATCAGGCTTTGGAAGCTTGGCGATATTGATAATAAGATTCTGCCGACCAAAGCAGCTATTAATAAACTTCGCAATATTTTAGCTAGTAATGTTGGCGGCGGAACAATGGACTTGGTTTGGGGTCCAGAATTAAACTTCCAAGAATCAAACAGTCAGGTGTTCAGATTCTTAGGTTCAGAGAAGTACGGACCAGTTCTCTCCAGCATTTACGCCGGTCTTGGTATTCCACCGACTCTTACAGGTTCCTCTGGAAGTTCTGGTGGCAGTTTCACCAATAACTTTGTTTCTCTAAAAACTCTAATAGAGAGACTTGAATACGGCAGAAGTATTTTACTTTCGTTCTGGAAAAAGGAAATCGAGATAGTTCAAAAGGCCATGGGGTTTAGGCTTCCTGCCAAAATTCGTTTTGACCAGATGGCGCTATCCGATGAAGCGGCAGAGAAGAACCTGCTCATACAGCTTGTTGATAGAGATATCATCAGTGCTGAAACGATTGTCGAAAGGTTTGGAGAAATTCCAGAAATCGAAAAGATTAGAATTAAACGAGAGGCCAAGAACAGGCAAATGGAACTGCAACCACCAAAGGCAAGTCCGTATCACAACCCGCAGCACAGACAAGATTTGGAAAAGATTGCTCTTAGCAAAGATACCATGACGCCGGGAGATATCGGACTTCGTCCTGCTGATGACGTTGGCATGCATCCACTTACCGTCCCTGCTGATAGACCAAAGCAAGAAGAAATCCCGCAGGAACCGGAGCAGCAGTCGCCCGGTCCCAACAATGACAAGGAGAGTTCTCCCACGGGTAGGCCAGAAGATGGTAGACCAAAGTTCTCTAGAGATACTGAAAAGAGAAAGCAAAAGAGGGTTCTTCCTAACGTCAAGGCGGATTCAGAATTTGCAAACCTCTTCTTATGGGCCAACGAAGCCCAGAAAAAAATCTCGGAAATAGTTAATCCCGCCATACTTGCTCACTATAATAAGAGCAACTTGCGAAGTCTAACAAAGAGTCAGTTAGAGAACTTGGAGTATATTAAATTCGGTGTTCTTTCTAACTTGGACCCACATAATGAAGTTACTATAGAAGTTATAGAAAGTGTTTTGAGAAGAAATCTGCCATTGCAGAAATCTGTATCCCAGTCCTTCGACTCATTAATGGAAGGGCAGGACTCAGAACTATCGATAGATGACGCTAGAAATATCAGGATAATGTCTGTTGTTCTTGCCTGTAGTGACAGCTAATTTTTTGATTATCTTGCTTTTCTGGTGTATAATTATTTGAGGTAACCATTATGATAAAAATATATTCGTCAGAAGCACAGGCTGGTCTTGGAGAACAAATCTCCAATAACACCATAGCTTACACTGTACCTGTTTCTAATCACGTGCCAACAACACAAGAGAAACAGATTGCTAAGCTATTTACCACCGATGCCATAGACGCCAAGAAGTCGGTTGAACAGTTCGACCTGTACTATATAAATTCAGTATTGGTGTCCACCGGATGGAATAAAAACGACGATGTATTTGATACAAAAGAAACTTGGACTGCTCGCAATACCCCCGAAGACAAGCAGTTCAATTTTATGCATAGCGAAGATGATATTATCGGACATATAACTGGCAACTGGGTTCTTGATGCAGAAGGAAATGAAATTTCTGACGACTCAGAAGAATTGCCAGAGAAGTTTGATATTATCACAAGCGCAGTAATATACAATAGTTGGTCATCCGCTGAAAAGCAGGAATGGATGGCCAATTTAATTCAGGAAATTGAGGCGGGAGAATGGTTTGTCTCGATGGAGGCAATCTTTAATAATTTTGATTATGCTGTCGTCACGCCAGAAGGTCAGCATAAGATTGTTGCTAGGAAAGAAGAATCATCGTTCTTAACAAAGCATCTTAGAATTTACGGAGGGACAGGAGAGTATGAAGGACATAAACTAGGGCGTTTACTGAGAAACATAGCTTTTTCTGGAAAGGGTTTGGTGTCAAAGCCTGCAAACCCAAGAAGTGTTATTTTTACGGGTAGCAAACCATTTCAGAATTCTCAGGCTAGCGAAATCGAAACTTTTAATATAGATTCCGAAAAGGAGAAATCTAGCATGGCTGATGAAAACATCACTTTGCTCCAGAAGCAAATCGACGAGCTAAAGTCAGAGCTAGTAGAAGCTAAGTCTCGTGAAGACAGTCTAACTCAGCAGCTTAGTGAGATTGATACTAAGTCCCTTAAGGACGAAGTTGAAACTCTAGCCGCTGATGTAGCTGAAAAGACCGAGGCTATTGCTAAACTAGAAGAGACTGTAGCAACACTAGAAGTAGAGAAGAAGGAATCTACTGAAGCTTTGGCCGAGCGAGAAGAAACTCTTGCGAAGCTACAGGCTGAAATAGATGCCGCAAACGCTGAGGCCCATAAGGCCGCTCGTTTGACTGCTCTTACTGAGGCTGGTCTTGATACTGAAGACGCCGAAGCCAAGCTTGAATCGTTTGCTGACGCAACCGATGAAATGTTTGAAGAGATTGTCAAGCTAGTTGCATCTACCCCCAAGGTAGAAGAAGAAGTTGTGGAAGAAGAGGCTCAGGCCGACGAAGCCGAAGCCGAAGTCGTAGAAGACGAAGAGACAGATGAGGCAGAAGCTGCCGCTGATGAAGACGTTCTTGAGGAAGCTGAAGAAGTCGCAGAAGCATCTCTAACTGATGCTGGTGAGACTGATGAAGTTGCCGATGCTCGTACTTCTGCTAGCGACTGGCTTCGTTCAAACGTTTTGAAGTCAACAGCAAATCTAGAAGACTAACCTCGTATACAGGAGTTAAAATATCATGGCTCTTAAGAGTGACAGACACGAGCTAATGACCGATGTCTCTTTCTTCATGAATGAAGTAAAAGAGAGAGGTTTTATAGCTGTTCTAAGTACGGGCGGTTCTGGTTCAGCGATGGACCAGAGCGCGGCTCTTGTTACTTGTGCAAGTCCTTCGGGTAAAGCGCCCATGGGTCTTTTGCTTAACGATATGGTCAACATTGACCAGACTCGTCAGCATATTAACTGGCACAAGGATGAAGTTCAGAAGGGTGGCAAGGTTACCCTTCTACAGCACGGGTGGGTTGTTACAAACGCTATCGACCCCGCCGACACGATTGTCGCGGGACAGACCGCTTTTGTTGGCAACAGTGGCTACCTAAGCAATGGCGACCCGTTCTATGGCCCCGGTGGTGGAAGCGCTTCAGCTTCTGGCGTTGTTGGTCGTTTCCTCTCCAGCGTGGACGAGGATGGGTACGCTAAGGTATTTATTAGCCTTCCCAACAGTAACCATCCGAACGTTTAATCTCAGATAGGAGAATCTCGATATGAGTACTAAACTTACGAGACCAGACGATGCTTTTATCTCGCTGATTAAGCGTTCTGGTAGTCCCGATAAGGTTGAAGCTCTTTCCGCCCAGCGAGAAATCGCCAAGGCACTAGAAGAGCCTCTTCGACAGGGTGTGCTCGTTGGTGATGTTGTAACCAACATTTTCCAAGCTCTTACCATGGAACCCGGCACGACGACTGAGTTCCCCCTAGACCTACTCGCTCCCGGTGAGGAAGACGAGCATGTCGCATACACCAACCCCGGCCACGGTCGTATTCCCGCGCGCGATTATGTTATGGTTCCGACCTATAGCATTTCGTCCTCAATCGACTACTTGCTCCGATACGCCCGCGATGCGCGCTGGGATGTTGTTGCACGCGCCGCTCAGGTTCTAGAGGCCGGTTTCGTTAAGAAGATTAACGATGACGGTTGGCACACCATCCTTTCCGCTGCTGTAGACCGTAACATCTTGGTCTATGACAGTGACGCCGCAGCCGGTCAGTTCACGAAGAGACTTGTCTCTCTCATGAAGACTGTTATGCGTCGTAACGGTGGTGGCAACACTGCCTCCATTAATAGAGGTAGACTAACTGATATCTACCTAAGCCCAGAAGGTCTGGAAGATATTCGCAACTGGGGTGTGGACCAAGTTGATGAGGTCACACGCCGCGAAATCTATACCGCTGGTGAGGGTGGCATCACCCGAATCTTCGGTGTCAACCTCCACGACCTAGACGAGCTTGGTCAGGGTCAGGAGTACCAAGAGTTCTTCGATAGCGACCTCTCTGGTTCACTCGGTCCCTCTAGTGATGTCGAACTCGTCATCGGACTCGACCTGCAAAGCAACGATAGCTTCCTGATGCCCATGAAGCAACAGGTTCAGGTCTTTGAGGACGATACTCTTCATCGTCATCAGAAGGCCGGTATGTATGGATGGGCCGAGCTAGGCTTTGCGGTTCTTGATAACCGTAGAGTTCTCGCCGCATCCTTCTAAGCTACCGAAGTTGTCACTACCAACCGTCCTGTCGGATGCATTTCCGGCAGGGCGGTTTTTTTTAGATATTGGTGTATAATACTATAGAAACAGTCTCTATACAGACGGGATAAAGGTATGGCTCTAGCTATAGCAGACCGAGTAAAAGAAACAACTACCAGTACAGGTACGGGCACAATTAATTTGGCCGGTGCTGTTACTGGTTTTCAGACGTTTGTAGCGGGTATTGGCGATGGAAATACCTGCTACTACGCTATTGAAGACGCTAATGGTAGCGCTTGGGAAGTTGGCATAGGAACTGTAACAGATGCCTCCCCAGATACGTTGGCCAGAACAACGGTTCTTAAAAGCACAAATAGCAATAACGCTTTAACTCTGACCAGTGGAACACATACCGTTTTCGCCACATACCCCTCAGACAAGGCGGTGTTTAAGGACGAAAGCGGCATAGTTCTGGCTAGCGGAATACAAGTTGGCGCATCGGGATTGTTGCTAGACAGCGTAACAATTACCACACTTCAAGCGGCGTCTGAATCTTTTGCCGACAACGACACAAGCTTAATGACCTCTGCCTCCATACAAGACAAGATTGAGGATTATGGCTATACAACCAATACCGGAGATATAACAGCCGTAGTGGCTGGGTCAGGAATAAGCGGGGGAGCAGACACTGGTTCCGCTACTGTAACCCTTGATTTAAATGGTTTGGCAAGTGGGGTCGTAGCTGATAACGACTATTTGGTATTTGTAGACGTGAACGATAGCAACTCTGGCAAAAAGGAAAGCTTGGGTGATATAGCAGGGTTATTTGCCGGAACTAATCTAACCGCTGCCAATTCGGTGATATCTGTAGATGATGCATTTTTGGTGAATGATGCTAGCGACACAACTACTGGGACCATCACCGCTGGTGGATTTACAACAACTGGCACTTGGACAATGGATACTTCGGCGGCGGGTACAGCAGGAATAACCAACATAAATGTTGGGAGTGCTTTTACCGATGATGATGTAACCATCATGTCTGCTGGAGCAATTAAAGCAAAAATAGAGTCCTACAACTATGGCGACATCACCGCCGTTGTTGCTGGGTCGGGAATGAGCGGCGGGAATACGTCTGGTTCCGCCACTGTCACCCTAGACTTAAATGGTCTTGCAAGCGGGGTTGTGGCTGATAATGATTACCTAGTTTTTGTAGACGTTAATGATAGCAACTCCGGTAAAAAGGAAAGCTTAGGTGACATAGCAGCGTTATTTGCCGGAACAAACTTAACCGCCACAAACTCTGTGATAGCTGTAGACGATGCCTTCCTAAAGAACGACGCAAATGATACAACTACTGGAACAGTAACTGCCGCTGGATTTACTACTACTGGCCTTACAACTGCGTCTGGAGTGAAGGTTCAAAGAGATTCTGCTTCTGGTGTAATCATTAATTCACAGATAGCTTTTGGCGATTATACGTTTATACTGCCGTCTGGCAACGGAACTGATGGTCAGGTTCTTACAACAGACAGCAAAAATACATACTGGTCTAGCGCGGGCGACATCACCGCCGTTGTTGCTGGTTCAGGAATGAGTGGGGGTGCTACAAGCGGGTCGGCTACAGTTACTTTAGACTTAAACGGGCTGGCAAGCGGAGTTGTGGCGGATAATGACTATCTTGTGTTTGTAGATGTGAACGATAGTAATTCAGGCAAAAAGGAAAGCTTGGGTGATATAGCAGCCCTTTTTGCTGGAACAAACTTAACTGCCGCCAACTCAGTCATATCTGTAGATGACGCTTTTCTTAAAAATAATGCTGACGATACTACCACCGGAACAATTACTGCTGGAGGTTTTACCACCACAGGCACTTGGACAATGGATACTTCAGCGGGGGGTACAGCCGGAATAACCAACATAAATGTTGGGAGTGCTTTTACCGACGACGACGTTACTTTAATGAGCGCAGGTGCTATTAAAGATAAAATAGAGTCTTACAACTATGGCGACATCACCGCCGTTGTTGCTGGTTCAGGAATGAGCGGCGGGGATACGTCTGGTTCTGCTACCGTCAACTTAGACCTAAACGGTCTTGCAAGCGGAGTGATAGCTAATGATGACTATATAGTATTTGTAGATTCCGGTGATGGTACTAGCAAGAAGGACAACTTACCTGATTTAGCGACACTGTTTGCCGGAACAAACTTAACCGCCACAAACTCTGTAATAGCTGTAGATGATGCCTTCCTCAAGAACGATGCTAACGATACAACAACAGGTACAGTTACGGCAGCCGGATTTACAACCACAGGACTTGCAACAGCATCCGGGGTAAAGGTTCAAAGGGAATCTGCATCTGGCGTAACCATTAATTCGCAGCTAGCCTTTAACGATTATACGTTTATGCTGCCTTCTGGTAACGGAACTGATGGTCAGGTATTAACAACCGATAGTAAGAACACCTATTGGTCTACCGCAAGTGGTGGTGTCTCTGGAGATACTTTTGCTACAGACCTTAAGATAGGTAGAGATTCGGACAACTTAATTGATTTTGCTACCACCGACAATAAAATTATACTTAGAGCTAATGGTAATGACGAAGTTGAATTAGTTGAAAATGCTCTTTCTCCTGTTGCAAATGATGGGGTAGCACTAGGCACTGGTAGCTTGATGTGGTCAGACTTATTCATAGCGGATGGAGGAGTAGTTAACTTCAACAATGGTGACGCAACCCTAACGCATGAAAGCAACAAAATTGTAGCCAGTGGATGTGAGATAGTAGTTAACCGTCCGGGTCGTAGTCAAGCCACATTCAGAAGAACCACTGATGGAGACGCTTCTATAGAGGTTGACGCATCTTTTCATGATGCGGACAACGACGCACAGCTTAGAATGCTATCGGGAACCAGTGGTGATTGTAGCATATTCTTTGGAGATACTGCTGACAATAATATAGGACTGATTACTTATGCTCACTCAACCGACGCCTTCACTATCAAAACAAACGCTACCGCAGCAATAGTAATTGACTCAAATGGCACATTGCAAACCAAAGGTATCATTAGAGAAGTCGCAACCAAAGTTCATGCTAATTACACGGTTACTGCTTCCGACCACATTATATTGGTTGACACCGACAGTACCAACAGAACGATTACCCTGCCTTCAGCAGCCGCCGCCAATATCGGTCAAGAGTATACTATAAAGAAAATAGATGATGGTACTGGTCTTGTTAATATTGTTCCCGCTAGCACCGGTGGATATGGCCCCGACGACATTGATGAATATGATACTGCATACATTTTGTATGCACAACATGATACTGTGACTTTCGTTTGTGGCCCCGGAGATGCTTCAGCAACCGATGAACAATGGTGGGTTATAGCGGAAAAGGTTCAGCCACATTCCGCCCAGCTAGAACAAAGGACAGCACAAACAATACCTCAGAGAAGCACCGCCAACACCGTGGTCACTATGACCCACGTTCGGCATGAGGTGGGGTGTGATGCGGATACTTCAACTAATCGGATAGACATAAAACGGAAAGGTAGATATGCAGTTACGGCACACTGCGTACTAGACGACCAACATGCGCACTGGGGGGTTAAGACAAGAATTTTGCACTATGATGACAGCGCGACTAGTTCTTCATATCACGGTGAGACGAAGGCCGTATCTTATGTTGATGATGGAAGAGACATAGGAGCTACCACCACTGCCATATTAGAATTAGACGTAGATGATTATGTTCAAGCAATAATTTGGAACTCTTACCCCGGAACTAGAGACACAAGGGTAAGTGGGGTCGAGGACTATAGTTACATAGCTGTGCAGGAGATTAAATAGATGGTCGCTAGTATAGAAGTTTCACCAGAAAACGACCTCTCCAAAATAGCCGAACTGGCTGGAGTTGTGGACAAGAATGGCTTTTATTACGACGATGGCAGGTTATGTGTGCTGAACATTTCTCAAGAGACACTTGATTCTGCTTTTGTTGTATATAATGATAATCTCGAAATCTATTTACTTCAGCCGTTACGACAAGTCAAAAAAGACGAACTTGCCAGAGAGGCACACGAGTATATAGAGCGAATCTACCCCTCCTATAGACGAGAGCTATTTATAGCGCTAGCAGAAGAAGCTCGCAATCTTGGACTTACCAACAGGTCTGCGTATATAGACCAAATGTTGGCTTGGGTTAAGACTGTAGTATCGGCAGTCCTTCTTGCGGAAGATGCGATTGATTCTTACGATACGGTAGAAGAAATACAATCCACCAGTCTTAATACAGAGGTATTCTCTGCTACAGACCCCAAGGTCACGATAAGAGGGGCGATGGCTATTGAAGACACAGCTAGTGACGGGCCTGATTTTGTATAGGCATTTTTATAAATCAATTCATGGTTGGTGTGATTTTGAAGATATATATAAGGAACAAGTTGAGGCAGCTAGTGACGGGTCTCATTTTGTAGAGGTGGGAACATATCAAGGACAAAGCGCTGCTTATATGGCAGTAGAGATTGCTAATTCAAAAAAGAAAATACAGTTTGACTGCGTAGACAAATGGAAGTGGTGTTGGTCAAGTATAAAAAAAGCCGACGAAGATGATGACAGCAAGAAGATTAAAGGGGGTGCGATTTACAACAATTTCCTCCTAAACACATTTCCAGTTAGAGATTATATAAATCCTATTAAAGAGTGGTCTGCCGATGCAGCCCTTCTATACGAAGACAAGAGCGTAGATTTTGTCTTTATTGACGCAAGACATACATATGAGATGGTAACACTGGATATTCAAAGTTGGTTGCCTAAAGTAAAAGATGGTGGGGTATTAGCTGGTCATGATTACTTTGATAAATTTCCAGAAGTCATTCAGGCGGTAGACGATTATTTTGGTGATTCAATATCCGTGAGGGGAAATTCGTGGATATACCAGAACTGAAAAGTTACTTTGATTTTTTTCCAAAGAATATTTATTGCTGGTTTGGGGGTGGATTAGTAAGAAGTCTATTTGATAATAGTAAGACCAAAGACATAGATGTTTTTGTTTCAAATCGTAAAGACCAAGAGAGTATAGGTAAACACTTACTAAGTAGTGGCGCGACACATGTTATTAACAGAGATATTTTAAACACCTTTGAAATCGATGGTCTTCAAGTAGATATTTTTTGTGAAGAGGAAGGCTCTAATCCGGCAGATTCTGTAATCTGGTCTGACTATACCATAACGGCTTGTGCCATTGATTGTCACGGCAACATGTATTATCACCCAGATTTCATTGAGGATTGTATTGCAAAACGCTTACAGTACATAGGCAATGACATAACCATCTCTCAAGCTTATAATAGACCAAACAGACTAAAAAGATTTCTCGACATTGGTTATGAGATAGACCAAGAAAACATGTTAAAGCTTTTGGATAGAATTTGCTTAGATAAACTACCCTTGCAAACAGAAGGATGGAAACCGACAATAAATAAATTTCACGTAGAGACAAAAACGACTTCCGGGTTTATATCAAAAGCTCGACCAAGCGTAGAATCAACATCAAAGCCTGAACCATTTTTAACCCCTTCGAGAGACTGCGTGTTAAAAGCGGCCATGCTAGACACAACCATTGTAGTTAGTACATTTGACAGACCTCGTTGTCTTGATAGATTAATACGGTCAATAGTAAAATATTATCCTAACATTCCAATAATAGTAGTTGACAACGGTATTGTTGAATATAATCCCCCAAAGTTATTTAATAGCCATGTAAAAGTTTTAAGGATTAAAAAAGACGCCGGTTTATCCGCCTGTCGAAATATGGCGGTTGAACATGTAAAAACTGAATATCTTTTTATTATAGATGATGATGTTATTTTTACCGATACAACAAAGATAGAAAATTTTCTGTCCGTTTTATACGAAGACCGACACATAGATATAGTTGGAGGATTATTGTGGGATGAGGACAATGTCGAATTACCAGCCACCCATAAAATTCCGGGTCGGGAAAATTTGATAGCTCAGTGTGACATAGATTTGGAAATAGTCGGAGACACCCTTTTTAAGTATCCAAGTCCAGACAGTCTGAAAAAAACCAAACACGGGATTAATTATAAATACGTAGATTATGTTATAAATTTCTTTCTCGCTAGAACAAAACTCTTTAAAGATATCCGGTGGGATAACGACTTAAAGCTCGCTGAGCATTTCGACTTTTTTCTAAGATTAAAGAACATGACATCCGAGTACGGGCGCAGGGTTGCTTTCACTCCAGACGTAAAGGCTGACCACAAAAATGACAGCAGGGAAGAAAAACACTATCGGGAACATAGGTCAAGAAGCAAGCACTTTTTTAAGATGTCAAAAGATAAGCATGGAGTTAAGGATGTTGTTTTTTCGCATAGAGACTGGGCACATAGGACAATTAGGGGAGGACGAGACAAGCAATCTTGGCAGTCTCCCATGTTTTTAGGAATAGGCACAGGGAGATGTGGAACAGTTTCATTAGCTAAGCTTATAGGGGGTTGTGACAACTGTGAAGTATTCCACGAGGCAAACTGGGAACATAAACAACACAAGCACAATACTCCTCTACCTTGGGTTTTTGATGAGGGCCAAGCGTCATTAAGAATAAAGAACATGAAAAAACGAGAATCTGTCGATTCCCTTTTTGGAGACGTGGCTTTCTACTATCTGAATTACTTGGATTTCTTTCTAAAAGAATATCCCAACTTAAAAATAGTCCACATACATAGAGACAAGGAAGAGGTGGTTAAGTCCTATCTCGCCAAAACATCCTCTGAACTTGGCCCAAAGGATTACGACAACTGGACCAAAGGCTCCAATATAGCAGACAAGATATGGACCCCATGTTATCCACAGTATGAAGTCGACAGCAAGCGAGAAGGGATATCTCGTTACTACGATGAGTATATATCCAAAACAGAAAAATACAAAGACAGAATGTTTGAGATAGATGTCAAGAATCTGAACTCTTTTGAGTATCAGACTAAGCTTTTTGACTATCTGCAAATACCTTACAGGAATAGAAAACACAGAGAAGTTATGGAAAACACCATCATAACAACAGCTTGAGGTGTATAATTTAGTATAATGGTTTTGTTTAAAACAAACTAAAGGAGATACAAAATGTCAGCAATGTCCGATTATTTAGAAGCCGCTCTAATTAACCACATTTTTAGAGGAACAGCGTTTTCACAACCAGCAGGTATTTATATCGCTTTGACAAGTGGTGTACCCACAGACGCTCAAACTGGTGTTACCCTAACCGAAATATCTGGCGCTGGTTATGCCAGAGCTTCTGGGTGTGTCCCCAGCAGCAACGGCGACAGTAAGTGGGATGCTCCAACAACCGCTGGAGATACCGAGAACACAGCCGCCATCGAGTTTGCCGCAGCCAGTGCGGATTGGGGATATGTTTCTGGAGTGGCTATTGTAGACGCTCTAACTAACGGAAACATTCTTTTCCACGGTGGTCTCACAACGCCAAGAATTGTTCTCGATGGCGATACTTTTAAGTTTAATGCTGGTGATATCGATATAACCCTAGCCTAAAGGTTGGTCACAATGAATATGACAGTTCTTAAAGATGAACTGCTCAATGACCCGCTTGGGAGAGGGTATTCCTCTATGAGCGACTTAGAGGTAATACAATCTCTCTTGGAGGTCAATCGTAGCGTTCTTACATCCATACTTTCGGATGACCTTCTAGCGTGGGCTGGAATGAATGGAAGATTTGTAAAAATTACCAGAGTAGCAGAAGATGAAACTAAGTCCGACGAACTTCGTTCGGTTGCTTGGGCTGCTAGAACCATGGTAGAGAGAGACGGGACTGACCTAGACCTCAACCTCCCCGATAGGGAGGCAATGCTTGACCTGTTGGTTTCTGAAGGAGTAATAGATTCCTCGGATAAAGATGACCTTGTTTCTTTAGCGAGTAGACAAGTAAGCAGGGCTGAAGAGTTGGGGCTGGGCTTTAGGTTTCAGCAAGATGACATTCAGAAAGCGAGGCCATAATGGCTGTTACCAAAGTTAATAGACAAGTCGAATGGAGCGGAGGAAGCTCTGTAAGTGTTTCTGCTAGCAGCAATACTACAAGTGATGCTCATACGTTTGATTCCACTTCTGTCTCGGCAATGATTACCACAAAGTGTGACAATGGTAGCACTCCTGCTAGTGGAGATACGGTAGATTTCTACATATTGTATACAACGGGAGACCCGGACGGGGCTTCTACCGATGAGTATGATACTGTTGCTCACGCAATGCATGTTACAACCTTGGATACCAATTCGGAAGACCCAGCTAGAAAGACTGTCGAAATTCCAGTTAGTGCTAAAGGGTTTAAGGTATATGCTGTAAATAACTCTTCGTCTAATGCAATTACCATAAGTGCAGAAGTATACGAAACCAAGGCATCGTAATATATGTTAGGGTTCAGTTCACTAAGTGAAACTCCTCTATCAGCACCCAGCATCGCAGGACAGACCCATTTAGGGTCTGTTTCTGTTAGCGCTAGCGGTGCGCTTAGTGCTATAGCAGTTAAGACATCCTTGGCCGCAGCCTCTTTTTCTTCCCAAGCCTCATTATCAACAGTAGGGCAAACAGATGTTTCCGGCGTTTCTCTAGCCACTGGACCGGCTACTCTTGGCGTAACAGGAAGGCTAGATTCTGACGCAAAAAGCGCCATGTCTGGACCGGCCACTCTTAGCGCAACGGGAAGACTAAGCGTTCCAGCAAAAAGCTCTGTGTCTGCACAGGCGTCCTTATCTTCTGTCGCAAGAGAGGTTTCTGTTGGAGCCTCCGTAATTTCAGGCTCTGCAACTCTTGCCGCTGACGAAGTCATAAGTGTTGTCGCAACGACCACAATATCTGTAAGCGGAACTTTGTCTACAAAGGGAGCCGAAGACGTAGCTGGAATTTCTCTTGCTACAGGACCGGCTACTCTTGGCGCAGCAGGAAGACTGGACGTTTCAGCAAAAGGCGCGGCGTCTGGACAAGCATCCTTGGCTTCTATCGCAGTACTGGACGTTCCCGCAAAAAGCGCCGTGTCTGGACAAGCCTCTTTGTCTACTGTAGCGAGAAAGGTTTCTGTTGGAGCCTCTGCAATTTCAGGCTCTGCAACACTGGCTGCTGACGAAGTTATAAGTATTGTAGCAGCGACTACAATATCTGTAAGCGGCAATTTATCTACAAAGGGAACCGAAGATGTCGTTGGAATTTCTCTTACTACAGGACCAGCTACTCTTGGCGTAACAGGAAGACTAGACGTTTCAGGAAAAAGCGCCGTGTCTGCACAGGCGTCCTTGGCTTCTACTGCAAGAAGAATTTCTATTGGAACGTCTACAATTTCAGGTTCTGCAACCCTTGCTGCCGACGAGGTTATAAGCATTGTTGCAGCGAGCGCAATGTCTGCAAGCGGTTCCTTATCTACCAAGGGAGCCGAAGACGTTGCCGGAATTTCTCTTGCTACAGGACCGGCTACTCTAGGTGTCAAAGGGTTTATAACTGTTCGCATTGCTTGTAGTCTTTCGGGTCAAGCAACACTCGCTGGAGAAGGGAATACCCCAAAAACAGGCGCCTCTGTAATAAGCGCCTCTGCGTCACTTTCTGCCAACGGCCAGCTAAAGATTTCAGGGATATCTTTATCAACAGGACCGGCCTCTTTATCCACTCTTTTAAGAAAGGCCAACTTAGGGGCGTGCTCTTTAACAGGCTCTTCCTCCTTCGAGATAGATGGATACGCGACAACGAAGGGGCTAAACAGAATTATATTCCAGTCCAAGCCAAAGCTTGAGACAAAGCCCGCCCTGCCAATTGTGGCAAAAGGCCATGCCTTTTCAGACAGCATAATAGCTGCTTGGCCATTCTATGAACGGTACAGTTCTACTGTCAGAGACACATCTGGAAGAGAGGAGCACCTTTCATTTAATAATATGGATGCCTCCACAGACTGGGAGGTTACAGAAAAGGGTCTCGCGCTAACTCTAGATGGAACTAATGAGTATTTAAGCTCAGAAGATATAGAGCTTTCTGGCTCATTCAGCTTCTCTATATGGATTAAACCGAATAAGCTAAATCAAGATAACCAAGCAATAGCTGGTCTAACAGATAACAATAATTCCTTTTACATTAAGAAACACTCGCCGTTCTACTTCCTAGAAGGAGACGGTGGTTTTACAGACATAGCTACAAGGGTGCAGTATGGCTCATGGCAGCATGTTGTCTTAACAAGAGATGTTAATAATGTAATACGTCTCTATGTAAATGGAATAAAGGATAGTAATCAGCCGGTTAAATCGGGCACTCTATATTTTAGGGGAATAGGCAAACCGGGAAGTTATAATGGAGAATACTTAGACGCTACAATTACTAACGCGATATTGTTCAACAGAGAGCTTGTTTCGTCTGAGGTAACCGAGTTAAAGAATAACCCGTTTGGACCTTACGCTGCTCCAAGAAGAATATATCACATTAGTACGCCCGTAACTATTGACTGTACATCCAGCATGTCGGCTGATGGAAGTATAGCTCAGTATCATGTAACAAGTATCGGGGCTGGCAGCGCATATCCATTTTCTAAATCAAAATCTAGGCCAGCGTTACCAAGAATAGATATTGGAAACGCGCTTTCTCAGGACTTGGTTTCCGCGTGGCCATTTTATGAAGGCGCTGGAAGCGTAGTTAGAGATATTGGACCCAACAGAAATCACGCAGAGTTCTCTTCCGTAAGTCTTGAAGATGACTGGGTAGTGGATGGGGACAAGGGAAGATGTATAGATTTTGATGGTGGAGAGTGGTTAGAAGTACCATATGATTCCTGTTTTGATACAGATGAAGTAACCCTATCAGCTTGGATTAAACCAAAAACAGTCAGTGGAACTCAGGTAATATTTCACGGTCCAGACCAGTCCTATCAATTGTTTTTAGATAAAGACAGATTGTCATCTTGGATGATGCTTGATGGGTCTTGGAAACATTTGGATACTACCGCAAGCTTAATTGATAGTGATGTATGGACACATGTGGCGATTTCTTACGGAAAAAATTCATATGGTCTTTATGTTAACGGAGAAAAGAAAAATTCAGGAGTGTCAACTGAGGCACTGGGAATGGGAACTGGTGTTTCTTATATTGGCTCAGAAAAAGGCTCGTATGCTTTTAAAGGAAGAATGTCTGATGTAAAGGTTCACAACAGAGCCTTGCCCGACATCGAAATAAGAGAGTTGTATATAAACCCATATGATATATACAACCCAAGAGCTATCAGAAGACAACCCACCCTAGCAGACTTAAGAGCTACAGGAAGCATACTCCATCCCGCAGAAGTAAGTATCTCTTGTTCTTCAACAGTTGCAGCAGAGTCCAGCGGACATAGCAAATCAGGAATATTTTTATCAACCGGACCAGCATCGTTCAGTGCGAGCGGCGCCTTAGATATACCGACAAAGTCTACGATGCGAGGACAGGCAGTACTAAGCAATCTATTCTATGCAGATTCTGCATTAGCAGCTAGCATAGGTAAATTTGTAGAGGCGAAGGCTGCTCATAGTTCAACAGCAAATATGGCTGGAAATGGTGTATTATCTATTAGAGGACCGGTCTCATTACAGGGTTCTGGTACGCTTGCCAGTAACAATGTACTAAAGACGCTTTCAGGAAAGTTGGCAATAACTTCAGAAGGCGCATTGTCTCCACATGGAGCCATGGTATTGCTTCATACTGGAAGCCTGTCTTCTTCTGCAAGTATTGCCGCTCTGTTAAATATAAAATCTAACGATATAGTACTGTTTACACTTTACATACAACAGGCACTTGAGAACACTAAGTATATTAATAGAACTCCTGATTTCACGTCCTACATAGACCAGCAGCTTGCATTAACTCTTAACATTGACAGACAAAAAGCAAACCAACTGTATGTAGACAGAGAAGTCGAATTTACACTGGAGAGATAGAATGGCTGCTAACGAAATTCACAAGGGTGATATTGGCACGCAGTTTACGGTAACCGTTCAAGACGGAACCACAGTTGTAGACATATCCACCGCCAGCACAAAGCAGCTTATCTTTAAGAAGCCCGGAGGAACAATCCTAACAAAGAGCACGTCATTTGTTACTGATGGAACCGATGGGAAAATGCAATACGTCTCTGTAGATGGTGATTTGAGCGATGATGGAGTTTGGAAAATGCAGGGCAAGGTCATAATAGGCGGAAATACTTTTAGTACAGATATAACATCCTTTAAGGTTTATAGAAACCTTTCTTAGGAGAATAATTATGAGTTGGCAAAATGAAATGGTATTGATAGTTAGGCATTTAATAAATGACCTAGATGATTCCAATCAGTCTTTTAGTGATGAAAGACTGGAAGGTACTGTACTGGTAAGTGCTCAGCTTCTATTAAACGAAATTGATTTCGACGACCCGCCAAACAATGATTATACTGTAGATGTAGACGGCCTTTCTCTTACTCCAGACCCAACCTCTGGAGAAAAAGACAACGCTTTTATAAACCTTGTTTGCTTAAAAACAGCCTGTGTAATTATAGGCAGCGAGGTCAGAACTAATGCGCTTAACTCTATTGTGCTAAGGGATGGTCCCTCTACTATAGATATGAGAGGCGTTACTGCTGGCCTTAATAGTTTATATGAGAGTCTGTGCAAGAAGTTCGACGATGGAGTGCTTCAATACAAGGCAGGGGGAAGCAGGGTTGGTCAGGCAATCTTTTCTCCATACTCTCCCGGCAGCGAATCAATAGGCAGACATGGAACATCAACAAGACAAGGTTATTTTGGAGATTAATCAATGGCTATAATGCAAAATGTTAAGGCTTCGCATACAACAGAAAATAATGGCTCTGTTGTTGTGTTAGCCCCGAAGGGATTGGCACACACCGATTCGACAGCTTTTGACACAAACCACACAATTGTTCCTAATGTAAATAATGCTGGCGGAATGGCGTTCCTAAACGCAATTATTGACCAGCGGTTTGACGATTCCGGCATACTATAACATATGTTGGCATAGGGGTTTGATATGGCAATTAATATACCCAATAGTGTTTTCACTAAATACAATGAATTTGCAGACGCCATGATTGATAATTTTGGCGTTACTTGTACGTTGGTATATCCCCCAAAGAGAGAAACTGTAACCGGAAGACCCTCTGCTGGATTACCCAGAAGGGGGGCTAGTATATACAGGTCTGGTGGACCACAGTCCTATTCCACAAGTATGCCTCTTGGAGACGCTCAGTATAAGCTCACTGAAGTTACGGAGTCGATAACCTTGAGGGTATATTGGAATCCAAAGGAGTGGGTTAACTTTGGTTTTCAGACCAAGGTTCCAGAAAATACCATTCAGGTAATAGGGTATCTGTCAGATTATGCAAAGGTGGCAAAAGCCACCAAGCTTATTGTTCATGACCAAATTAAGGGGCATGGTCCTCTTGACTTCGAAAAAGAGGGCGAGTATTTCCCCTTTGGCTTTAAGCAGAACAGATACTTTGCAATGTTCTGGAAGAGGTCATAATGACATTTTCAATTAAAATATTAGAAAGCGACCCTATTATTAAAGGTCGAATAATAAGGGCGATTGCTCAAGAGTTGAACAATGTCTTTGCTAGGTCTAAAGGCAATATTACTAGAGAAATCAGAAAGCTAACTGAAACATTAATTAGCATGTCTCCTGAAATACAATCGCTTCAGGGTGGAGAACTACAAGGGGCTTTTGGAATTAGACAAGGCGAACAGGAGGGTGCGGTTAATTCTATTATTGAGGCAATAAAAGAATCGGTAGTTGTTGAAACCATACCGGTTACTGCCGCAAGAAGCACTACTGGACGTATTAAGGGTGGAATAAAAATATATGTTCAGCCAGACAATTTTATAAACCTGCTATCTCTTCCGCAGGGATATACTTTTTACGGTACTGGTGGAGAAAACAGTATCCCTTGGCTTGAGTGGTTGCTTACTTTGGGTGACAAAATTTTAATAGGTGATTATCATTTTGAAGCTGGTGACAAAGGGCGTAGTGGATTAGGGACGATGCTTCCGCGCGGAGTCTTTAGAGTGCCCCCTTCTTACTCTGGTACTGAAGACAATAACTTTATTACTAGAGCCTTTGAGAAAAAAGACAGACAAATAGCAGCAGCAATAAATAAAGGTTTAAGGTAGGGAAATGCCTGATTATACCCAGCTAAAGGGATTTGATAATTTAGGGGATACGACCCTTTCTGCTAAAGTCCAGCTAAACCTAATCGCATTTTTTGATTGGGGACTGATGGACAAGGGTGGATATCTGAATGTAGATATACCTTCAACAGGGGTTTACGGTGGAGACATGCATAAGCTTCGCCTAGTAGACGACCCAAACTTTACAAATGGACAAATATGGGAAGGATTTAAAAGGAACTGGATTTGGGAAAGCGGTGTCTCAACATCGCCAGCCCCTATAGCCATTTCTGGCGTTTTTGTAGATGGCACATTTAGGGCTTTAGATAGTTCCCACTCGGATTATAGTTCTACTTACGACCACTATATTGATTATTCTAACGGTAGAATAGTCTTTACTAATGCAATAAGTACTACAAGTACTGTCACCGCAGCTTTTACACATAAGTGGGTTGATGTAAATTATGCCAATGGGTTTCCTTGGTTTAAGGAGCTTCATGAAGACCCAGAAAAGCTAGATGATGGTTTCTTTACTTATTCAAGTTCCGGTAACTGGGGACAGCTAGGACAAACTAGGCTTCAGTTACCCGCCATCGCTGTAGAGATGGTTCCTAGAAGAACTTTTAGGGGATATCAATTAGGCGGTGGACAGTTTGTAAACACTGATGTTTTGTTTCATATAGTAGCAGACGATGAATATACGAGAGACAAACTCGTAGATGTAGTATCTTTGCAAAATGAAAAAACTATATGGATGTATGATATTGATAAGGTTGCAACTTCTGGCAGATTCCCATTAGACCACAGGGGTATGTTGACTGACAAGTCGGTTGCCTCTGGTGCTTTGACTTATCCAGACATGGTTAAGACAAATGCCGATGGTGGATATAGGGATATTCGACTATATCTTGACAACATGTCTGTTCAAGACTTAAACATGATTCATTCCTCTCTGTATACTGGAATAGTCAGAGCAAGAACAGAGGTGATTTTGTCATCAATATAGTATTTTGGTGTATAATATAATAGTCCTCTTCCCAAAGAGAATCTAAAAGGAGAGTCCTAAAATGGCTAATAAACGTGTATTTTGGGCGGTTCAGGCCGTCTGCATCGTTCCGATGAACGACTCTGGCGCGAGTCTTACAGAGGCTCATGTAGTCAAGGGTCTTCAAAGTGCTGGTATTACTACCAACTTTGAACTAGAGCAAGTCTTCGAAATGGGCCAGTTGTCCATTTATGAAAACATCGAAACCATCCCCGACGTAGAAGTTACCCTAGAAAAGGTTATCGATGGTCATAGCCTAATCTACTTGATGGCTTCACCCAAGGGTACTGGTAGTATTTCTTACGGTCAGAACGACCGGGCTGATGTCTACTTGGGCATCTATGCCGACACTGCTGATAACGCTGGTGGTGCTACTCCTCAAGGTACAGTATTCTGCTCAGGCATGTACGTATCTTCAGTAAGTTACACCATTCCTGTTGATGGAAGCGCTACTGAGTCTGTTACCCTCGTTGGTAACGATAAGACTTGGGGCGGAAGCAACATGGCTGGCGCTCTTGGTTTTGGTACAGATACTCCCCCGTCAGGTGTTTCGAGACGAGAAAACATTGTCAAGGCTAGTCAGGTTCTACCTCTCGACATCGATGGCGTTACTGCAAACGCCAGTGGTGGATGGGGTTCTGACTGTCACCTCCAGACCATTACCGTTAGTACTGACCTAGGTCGTGAAGAAATTCTCGAACTAGGCGCTTTCGAGCCTTATCACAGATACGTTACCTTCCCCGTGGAAGTTACGTCAGAGTTCGAATGTATTGCGGTGTCTGGTGACATGGTAAGTGCTCAAGGGTCTAGTACATCTAACTTGAGTAACCATTATATCGCACTAGTACTGGGTGATTCAACTAAGTTGGACCTCGGTCTTCAGAATAAGCTACAGAGTGTATCTTACGCTGGTGCGGATACTGGTGGCGGAAACGCTACGATTACCTACTCGTATTCAAACTTCAACGATTTGGTTGTTACTAACGCTAACACGAACAACCCGTAGAGTTTGATTTAACTTAGGTATAAGGGGGGTTTGGGTTCGCCCAAGCCCCCCGGCCTAAGTCAGAGTTGTTGCGATAGCCTGCGACAATTGTCGTTTGATAGGATAGATTATTTTGGCGAGTAGCAACCTGACTTTTTTGGATTTAGGAGGGACAGATGGTCAGAACAACAACTCATTCTCGTTAGTGAGGCTCTAGATGGAGTTTCATCAACGAGAATATTTTGTATCAAGGATACTCGTAGGACATGCCAAGTTAAAAATAAAGGATGACTTGGTTCTGTTTGTGCATACCCCTACTGTAGAGGAAAATCACGACGCCCAAGAATATTATCAAGAGGTCTATGAACAGGCTTTTCTTTCAGGAATTATGGTAGAAGAAGAAGTTAAGGAAATGATGTTGGAGCAAGGTGTTTGGACTAACCAATATGATTCCGACATTAAAAATACAGAGAAAAAAATTGAAGACTTAAAAGTAGACCTCTACAACCAGTCTTTTAATGTTAAAGCGCAAAGAAAAACAAGAGGCTCTATTAGAAGAGCGGAGACAGTTTTACTAAAACTTCTGAGCAGGAAACACTCTTACGATGCTATGTCCTGTCACGGAGTTGCTAACTACGCAAAGTCATGCTGGATAATAGAAAATTGTACCTATAAGAATGAGAAGAAATACGATTTTGCTGACATGAGTGTTTCTGCGGTATTATCAGCACATCAGGAATATATACTGTCAGATGGCGAGGTAAGACAGATAGCAAAAGCGGACCCATGGAGGAGCATATGGGCTTCCTTTAAGAAGGCAGGGGGAGCACTTTTCGAGACCTCTGCAACCTGTTACACAAGCGAACAAAAAAATTTAGTTCTCTGGTCTTCAATGTACGATTCTATTGCAGAATCTCCAGAGTCTCCCTCAGATGAAATAATTTTAGATGACGACATGTTGGATGGTTGGTTAATTATCCAGAGAAGAGAAAGAGAACTAAGAACAAAACAAAAGGCAGCAGAAGACGTAATTAGCAATGAGAAAATTGCAAATTCTGACGAGGTCTTCATTGTAGCCAAGAGTGAAGAAGACATACAAAAAATTAAATCACTTAACGACTCAGAGGCAGAGTCGATAAAAAAAGTAAGAGAACAGGCATTGCTTTCAGAGGAAAAAACAAAACAAGAAGATTTGCCGGATGTTGCCATGGACCTACAGATGCAAAGAAACAGGGCGGCGGTAGAGGCTGCCAAGAAAAGAAGTTAACTAAGGGGAATAAAAATGGACGAGGAATATCTGAAGATAGTACAGCTATCAAAAAGCTATAAGCAAGAGAAGGAGGATAGATTTAAGGAAAATTCTAAACAAAGACTATATAAAATATCAAGCAAGAAAATTCAGACAACAATGATTGGGGCGCTAAGCTCTATCGAAGCCCATCTCGGATTTATGTGGGGCCATGGTTCTGAAGAAGACCTTACACCAGAGCAGGAGCATCTAAGAGAGCTTTATGATAAGGTGAGGTCAGAAATCCTTGACCGTGGTAACCATCAAATAAGAAATATGGAAACTGAATTTGGACAATATGATATCAATTGGAATAGATATCACGTAACTCTACCCGTAGCTACTCAAGATACTAAGGAGGATGAAGATGCCTGAAGACAAAAGAGTTGTTGTTAATTCAACAGATACAGATGATGAAAAGGTAACCGTGGAGGTTATTAGACCGACAGCGCAGCATCTAAGAGATGCTCAGTTGGCTTATAACCGAGCATTTCGTGATGCCCTAGAGTCTGGTGCTCTTCTTCGTCAGAAGTTGGAAGACGAGATGAGACGCCAGAAGATTTGGGACGACGAAAAGCAAAAGCGTTACGAACAAATCAATAAGGACATTCTTAGCGCCGAGAGAAAGCTCAAGGCCGGGGGGATTAAGCTTCGTGAGGCAAGAGAAATTGCCATGGACATGAGAACAAAGAGATTGGAATTTCGTGAGCTAATTGCAGAGCGAAGTTCTATGGATGGAAACACGGCAGAGGGTCAGGCCGACAACGCAAGGTTTAATCATCTTGCTTCAGTTTGCATCGTTAAGGAAGGCACGAATACGTCATATTTTCCAAACATGGACGAATATGAAAACGGCGCTGCCAACCCGTTTGTTGTTGAGGCTGCTGGACAGCTAGCAAACATGATGTACGGTCTTGACCCAAGTTATGAAAAGAACCTTCCAGAAAACAAGTTTCTAACCAATTATAAGTTTGCTGATTCTGAACTAAGACTTCTCAATAGTGATGGGCATCCTATTGACGAAGAAGGCAGACTAATTAATGAGGATGGAAACTTTGTTGATAAAGATGGCAACCTAGTAGATATAGAAGGAAACGCTGTCGATTCAGAAGGTGAATATATAGTAGATACTAAGCCGTTCTTAGATGATGACGGGAACCCCGTTGTTTCCGAGACGGAAGAAGAAGACGAAGAAGATTCTGACGAAGAAGCTTCTGCTGAAGAAGAGCCTAAAGCCAAAAAGAAGAAGACCACCAAAAAGGCTAAGGAAGAAGCAGAATCTGACACAGAAGAAGTAGAAGCGTGATTTTTTTATAAAACGGATAGCGGGTTACCGGTTAGTGTTTTTTTACACTACCGGTATACCCGTTTTTTTATATGGGGTAAGTGATGGCAGGTTTCGTATTAACTGCGCAAATTCAGTTACAGGCTCCTAGAAATCTAAGTACGGTTGTTAATCAGATTAAGAGCCAGCTATCTGGAGTATCTGTTCCTGTAAACGTGACCATTCCCGCAAGTGCGTCAACCAGAGTTGCCGCAATTTCAAAAACACTTAGTGGAGTTACTAAGCAAGCGCAAACTGCCACAAGTGGAATGCAGTCTTTTGGTAAAGCCGCAGCCCTTGCTGCTAAAAGATTCGCTGGCTTCACCCTAGCCACCAGTGTGTTCATAGCCTTCGCTAGAGCCATGAAAGCTGGAGTTGGGGATGCCATATCTTTTGAAAAGGAATTGATAAAGATAAGTCAAGTTACCGGGAAAAGTATTGCTGGTCTTAAGGGGTTGACTTCTGAAGTAACCAGCCTGTCAAAAGAGTTTGGCGTTGCTGCCGGTGAGATTTTGCAAGTTTCTAGAGTGTTGGCTCAGGCCGGGTTGTCTGCTGAAGACACGGCAACTGCGATGAGGGCGATAACCAAGACCGAACTAGCCTCTACGTTTGGTAATATTGCCACCACCGCAGAAGGCGCCATCGCAATCTTAAGACAGTTTGGAAAAGGAGTTGAATCACTAGAGGGACAGCTTTCTGCTATCAATGCGGTATCTAAGTCTTTTGCTGTAGAGTCAGAAGATATCATCAAGGCCGTCAGACGTACTGGTGGAGTGTTCCAAGCTGCGGGCGGCGACTTAAATGAATTCATAGCTCTTTTCACAAGTGTTAGAGCAACCACCCGAGAAACAGCCGAAACTATCGCCACTGGTTTGAGAACCATTTTCACCAGAATTCAGAGACCGCAAACTATTGAGTTTCTAAAACAGTTTGGCGTTCAGCTACAAGACCTATCAGGAAACTTTGTAGGTCCATTTGAAGCGGTGAAGAGACTGAGCAACGCCCTCAAAGGGCTACCCAAGACTAGTGTTCTTTTTGCTGCAATAGCAGAACAGCTAGGTGGCTTCAGACAAATTGGCAAGGTTATCCCACTTCTTCAACAATTTGAAACCAGTGAGCTTGCCTTGGGCAAGGCGATGAGGGGAACCACATCTCTTACCTCAGATGCAACAAAAATGCAACAAAGTATGGCTGTTCAAATAGCCAAGGTAAGGGAAGAGTTTGGTCAGCTAACTCGTAAGATTGCAGACAGCAGGTCTTTCAGGACGATGATTGACGTTGCTCTTAAGTTGTCGTCTGCGTTCATAAAAGTTGTAGATTCTTTAACTCCTCTTATCCCTCTGATTGCAACCCTTGGAGCAATTAAGCTTGGCGGTGCTTTGGCCGGTTTCGCAAAGGGCTTTAGAATGGGCATCCCAGAATTCCAAAAGGGTGGAAGGGTTAAAAAATTCGCCAGAGGCGGGGTTGTTCCCGGTACTGGAAATACCGATAGCGTACCGGCGATGTTAACGCCGGGAGAATTCGTAATAAAGAAAAGCTCGGTAAAGAGTATTGGGGCCGATAGACTTCACAAGATGAACAAGCGTGGTCGCGGCGGTCCCATCAGAAGGGGTCGTGGCGGCAGCATACGCAGAAGAAGATATCTAGATGGCGGCGAAGCAGATTTTGATTGGGCAAACGTAACTGTTGAGCAGCTAGAGCCGACCGTAGGAAGACAAAGAGCGCAAACGATTGTGAAGGCGCCGTTTGCTTCACAGAGAAAGAATCTATATGCGAAGGCCCAAAAGCTTGCGGCTCCAAAAAAAGCAAAACCGCAACAGGTTACCGGCCAGAAAGCCACCGGGACCGGCGGCAAGTTCGCCCATTCAAAACAATTAATAGAGGTAGATACCCGAGACAATGTGGGCGTTGTCTTTATTGACAAGAGTGACGTTGGAGGCGGTTCTCCTGTAAGGATGGAGGGTGGTGCTGGGCGCGTTGCTCAGGAGATGAGAAAAGGAAGTCAGACGTTCACAAAGTATGCCAGAAATAAATATCCAAAGGGAAGAATTGCTGTTGGTGGAAACGTAAGAGTTTTCGATATTAAAGATAGTGTGACAAAGGGCATAGGGCAAGTGGATAAAGAGGCCAGAGCATCCATGAAGAGGGTGGCTACAGAGAGAGGGGCTACTGGCGATGTTGGCAAAAGCATTGAAGAGGGAATGGCAGAGCAAGCGGAAGCCGTAAGAGGCGCCATGGGAGAAGCTTTAATTAGAAGCATCGCTGGAGAGACCAGAGGCGGAAGTGGAGGTTTATTTGAGTTTACGGGAGGCCATAAAAATAACCCTCAGTGGAACAAGGTCATACAAGATGGTCAGTTGTCTGCGTTTAAAAAAACAAAGTATGTTGATATAAAAAACGAAAACAATAAAAGGTCGCGCGCTAGCTTGCTTTCAAAAGCAATTGGTAGCGGATTCCAGTACAAGAGACGAGGGGGCAAGATTCAGAGGCTTCAAGACGGCGGTGGAGTTAAGGGAGGGCATTACTTTGTTTCTTCAGACTCCGAAGCATTTAAGTCGTGGACAGATATACAAGCTTTTATTGGTGAAATTGTAAAAAGCAACAAAGAAACTGGACACAAGGCTAAGATGAACTTCGTTGCTGGACCATCTGGCTCTGGTAAGAGTTTTGCAACACGCGGCCTGTCTATGATTACAAATAGAGCAGACGCAGCCGAACACGGTGATGCATTTACTTTTGAGTTTGCTGGAAACAAGCTTGAAAATATAGCGCCGCTTCTAAAACAGGTCAAGCGTACTCGCGGTTCGGGTTACTGGCTAGAAACATCAGACGAAACAGTTCAGGCACAAAGAGCAAAAAGGCTAGCGGGACACTCGCCAACCGCAAGGGATGCTAGAAGTGTCAAGAGAATGAAGCAAGCCACCGACTATGCAAAACTTCCCAGCAGCGAACAAGTTACCGGCTTTCTTGCCGAACTGAAGAATGCATTTCCAGCACTTCAAATAACTTCCAGCGGAGATGTGCAGTTGCAGGAATTTGCAGACGGTGGAAAAGTTAACTTAAAAATTAAAGACACTGTTGGACTATTGGCTAGGAGCGGCTCGTCCTCAGAAAGATTGGTAACGAGAACTGGCAGAGGCCAAAGAGCAACGAAGTCCGAGGAGATTGTTCCTACCGAAGGGGTAATAAAATCATTGCGTAGCGCTGCTATTATAGGAGACCCGCTAAAGAGGGCGGTCGACCCCGCAGGAAAGACCCTAGCTCCAGAAGGAACGTTACAAGCCAAGAACCCGACGTTTAGAAAGATAACAGGTGCGCTAAAAGCTGATGCTATTAAAGCTGCTGTTGGTGACTATATATCGCTTTCGGCTAATGTTGATGCAGACGTGCTGCGGGGAGATATTAGTACCTCAAAACTAGTGGAAAAAGTAATTGCTGAAAGCACTATAAAATTTGGACCGGGTGGAACAGGTCTAGAAATCAAGCCCGAAAACATCTTGCCTTCCTATAGGAGAATTGTCGACAATGCTCTAAACAGTGAAACTAGGCTTGGGGACTCAAATAAACAAATCATTAGAGCAAACATGGCTAGAAAATTTAGACAGTTTGCACTAAAAGATTTGAAAAAGGGTGAACCAGCCGGGACTACTGCGATTGCAGCGGCGGCTGGACAGGGTCAGGAAGACGCATTAAGGGTAGCGATGCGCATGTCGCCTGAACGCATAAAAAGATTGTTTAACGAACAGGATACGGATGATTTTGATTTTCCAAACCTGACTGTAGCACAACAGGATTTACTTAGTGGATTGATAGTTGGGGCGCCGACAGCAAGGCACGTTGGAGACGGTAGTAAGGTAGCGTCTTCTGACGCAAAGCCTAATACTGGTCCATATGAACAGATGGATTTGGTAAAGAAAGCTTTTAATTATGGATTTCCATTTACTGGTGCGGCAAGCCTAGAGGATGCCGGGAAAAAAGCCATTAAATTGGCTCTTGCAGACGAAGGCTCTCCGCTGTCGTCCGCTCTGACCGAAGACCAAAAGGCCGCTTTGAAATTGAACGAAGGCGGGAAAGTTCCATCCATTCTACGAGGAGCGTGGAGGATGAAAGTAGCCGACAGGCTAATGGATGAACTAGGTATTAACGTTGCTATGAAAGGGGTGCTGGGTGAGCATTGGGCGCCTATAAAAAAAACGCAGGAACCAAAGAGAGAATATCTTACCGACAAGCTGGGAAGAGAAGGACGAACCGTTCCGCTTGGTTCTTCAACGCCGACTATGATAGACGTACTTCCTAATGAATCAGACAAAATAATGGGGATGTTAAAGAGTGTTTCCACAAATAATAAAATAAGAAAAGCAGCCCATGATTTTATGGATACTGATGCTTATGTGTGGGAAGATTTAAAGGACAGAGATGCGGAGGGGCTTACTCAGTCTCTTAACGATTATATAGCACACTCTAGAAATGTGAATAATCTTCTAGAACAAGAGTACGGAGCCAACGTTGATTGGATTGGCCCGAACCCAAGAGAACAGCGTGGTGCTAATGCTGAAACCTATATAGAGTCTGTTTTAAAAGCAGCCGAAGCAGAGCGCTTAATAGACGCCGCCATGGTAGAGATGAAAAAGCGTGACATAGGAGACAAAGGCTGGACCGGAGAGCCGGGGAAGCGGCACATGCTTTTCAGTGGGTATACGGGAGCAAGAGCACAGCAAATTGAAAAGAAACTTGGTCTTGAGCCTATGGGCCTTCACGACCAAGCTAATTGGCCAGACCTGATTGGAAAAGAATTTTCCATTGCTGGAATTTTGTCCACCTCTGATATTAAAGAGGTTTCCGAAAGATTTGGAGGGTTAGAAGCAGGAAGCGGCCTGCTTAATATTAAGACAAAGGATGAGTTCTTGGGTGCGGATTTAAGAGGCATAGACCCGGAGTACGACTGGTCTGGGACACACTCGGAATATGTAGAAAGCGAGATTTTACTTCCCGCTGGAAGTAAGTTCAGAATTGACCAAATTAAACCGCGTGGAAGACTTAAGGAAATGTCCGCAGAGCAGGGGCGCGAGTTTTCTATTCCGTCAATGCTGGTTCAGCAGCTTGTGGAAGGCGGAAAAGTTTTCCAGATGAAGAGTACAGGGTGGACGCAAGCTGACGGTCCTCCTACTCACCAACAAAAAGGTAGGGGAGCTTGGCAGACACGACTTGGGAATAGAATTTATAACGAAGTACAACAAGAGATGTTCGGTAAAACCCCCTACTCAAGCGAAACAGAGGACGAGAGAATAGCGAGAGAAAAAAAGCTTAAAAAGCTTACTTGGACCAAGCAGTTTATGGACCAACTTATTGCCCGAACAAAAGCCAGAATGGCTGAATCTGATTATGTTTGGGAAATGACTCAAGAGGAGGCAGATAAGCAGGGTCAGCACGGCCCCGCTGGTCTCGATTTTACGAAGAGCCAAGCCGAGAAAGACAATCCTTATGTGTCTACTCAGTGGGGGTCATTACAAAAATATCAAGCAAGCACGAGAGACCTTGGCTCTCTTCTAGCCGGGCGTTATGACCTGATTGGGTTACCGACAGATTTAAGAGACCAGTTAGGACAAGCTGTACGGGCCGCGGAACTGGTCGAGCTAATGGACAGGGCAATGGTCCCCATGAAGGGCGAAGATGTTGAGACTCTAATGACTCTAGAGGATGCGCGATATCAGACGCCGCCAGACCAACGAGCCGCGAGCACGGGAAAGAAGACTTTTGGTACGGCTTATCATGGTATCTATGGGGCTAGGGCAGAGAATCTAAAGAAGCAGCTAAGTCAAGGAAGTACGTTTTCATTCCCCGGATTTATGTCCGTTAGTACACACGCAGCGACATCAGACTCGTGGAGGAGTCACAACGTTGAAAAGCTCTCGAAACAGAGGGGCAACTGGGGCAAGGCAATCCTTAATGGAATGATTGAGATTGCCCTGAAACCAGATTTCATTGCTGGGGATATGAGGAAGAGAGGAAAGTTCGGTGCTGAGGAAGAAATATTGCTACCTCGAAACTCACAATTTAAGGCAACAGAAATTCAGGGACTGTTGACCCCGAGCGGGACGGGCGGTCCCCAGCAGAATCCTTCAGACCCCTTCCTTGTTAAAGCTCAGCAGCTTAAAGACGGCGGCAAGGCTAAAGCTGCTGAAAAAAGCTTTATAGACAAGCTACCGTATATCAAAAGAACGCTTCTGAGCGACGGGGGTGGGGGCAATTACCCAGAACCACTCTATTCATTTTCGTCCAACTCTAAAATCCCTCCCGGCATGGATAAACGTCCAGCTAATTGGCCGAAGCCGGGGGAAGAGTTGACGACGATAGACGGATATCTTGAACATCTAGAACCCTATGTGGGGTTTCATGTGATGCATAGCTCACCAATGGATAAAAAATATCGGGGTCAGGGTTGGGGAAGTGCTGCGTATGCAAATCTGGCCAAAATGTATAAAGCTAAAGGGGTAAGCGGATTCTATAGTGATACTAGTGTTAGTGCTCCCGCAAGCAAGGTATGGGATAATCTTTCCAAACACTATCCCAGTATATTCCCCAGTGGGATACAACTTCTTGACCTCAGTCAGCGTAAGAAGCTACAAAACATAAGAGAGGGCAAGCTGGCGCCGGGGACTGAAACGGCCCTCTTTAGTGAAGGGGCCACCGAGGGGTCGGACATGGGTCCAGTGTTTGGCACTGATTGGAGAGAAACTCAGAAGCTTAAAGACGGCGGAAAGACAAAGAAGACTGGACTGTTGACGAGGCGAAGTCCGTATAGGGAGACTGGGAAGTGGTCTTCTCCGAGCGTTAGGGAAATAATTCCCACCAACGAGCTTAACAGGAAACAGGTACAGAAGTTAAAAAAGCTTTGGGGAACAGAAAGCGCCAAGGAAGCAATAGCAAAATACTCACAAAAAATAGACCAAGATTTGGCTTCTGGAAAGCTCAGAAAAAACGATTTTGGTTCTTTAATGAGGGCTGAAAGGAATGTTCTGCCGGAAGTTTTAGGAGGAATTCTCCCAGACAGTGATGTTACGGGGCAGCCATACCGTTACGGTGATATAACAGAAGCTCTTGCGATGTATGGCTTGGAGTTTGGAGGAACAACAGGTCTATTACCCGGAGCCTTGCTTGGTTGGGCTGCTGGCGGCGTTGCTGGAGCAAGTTTAGACCTCGGCCTAATGGGTATAGAGGGGGCGACTAGATTAGGAGGCGTTCTTGGAAAGGCTGGCATTGGAGTCACCGGATTGCTGGCCAAGTCACTTTGGAGTGGCAGTAAACAGCTAGGAAGTAGTATATGGAAAGGGGTTGTGGTTCCCTCTTACGAAAACTTCGCCGGTCTTCTTAGAGAAGACATGGCCATATCATCGGATGGCCCCGGCCCTTGGGGCCAAGAGAAGGCAAGAGGGGGCAAAATACAGAGGTTTGCAAAGGGAGGCGGTGTAGGTACGGACACGGTTCCGGCACTCCTTACTCCCGGCGAGTTTGTTATTAACAAGAAGTCGGCTCAAAGTATTGGTTATGGCAAGCTCAACCACATGAATGATGTTGGCAAGTTTGCTGCTGGCGGTGTTGTTGGCTTCCAAGATGGAGGTGGTGTAGGTACTGGACAGCTTGGAGGCGGCTTCCAGCTTGCTGCCCTAACCGTAGCAATCGACGCACTGACTCGTACAGCTTCACAGTTTTTCGAGCTTTCTGAAGAAACTCAAAAAGTAGTTGATAAATATACAAAGCTTGCAACTACAGCAGTGGTTACAGCAGTAGCCTTTTCTGCGTTCGCTGTAAAAATAAACAAAGGCGTTCTGGGAATTAAGAATTTTAGAGAGGGCATCTATAAGTCAATAGCGGCTGGCAAATTCTCTAGAGAAGGCATTTTGGCAGCGCACAGACAGAGACAAAAAGATAAGGAGATAGAAAAGAAGGGTGTAAGTGAATTTGTTGAAAAGCTGGCGGAACTTGATGTAGAAGAAATAAAAAAGATGGGGCTGTCGTCAGACCAAGAATCATCAGCTATAGCAGAGATTGAAGAAGCTGCTGCCAAAAATAAAGAATTTGAGGAGGCCAAAGGAAGGCGAGCGGCCAGACTCGCGAAATTAGAAGGGGTTTCAACAGCGGCTGCTGCTGCTACCCTAGCTGTCTTGGTTACAACGGCAAATAACGCTGCTGAGGAATTTGACAGACTGTCTCAAGAAGCGATTAAGGCGGGCGATGCTAACAGGGCTGCTTCGGAAGCCATGAAGGCGGCTTCTGCATCTTTTGACGCACAGCTAAGAACAGTCTCTGCTGGTGTTGGAGGGTCTTTGTTAAGTGTGTTTGGTCCATTAGGAACGGCTATTGGTGCGATTGCAGGAACAGCACTCGCAGCTTCGGGTGCGCTTAATAATTTTTCGGATGTTGCAATAAGAAGAAGCAACGCGATGAGAGAAGCAGAATTTAAAGCCAAAGACGATGCTAAATCACAGAAGCTTACCGACCAGTTGAAGGGTTTGGCAACTGCTGAGAAATTAGAAACAGACCCAGAAAAGATAGCGGCCATACAACAAAAGCGCAGTGATTTGATAATGACAAAGGCAACGAGGTCTGACAGAACAGGAGAGGTAGCAAGAGGCGCGCTAGAATCACAAGCAATGGCGTCACGGAAAGACTTTGATAGAAGAGTCAAGGAGATGCGGGAGATTGGTGGGTTTACGCCACAACAGATACAGGCACAGGCCAGAGACGAAAGTACCGAACTGGGTGCGTTGGCTATGAGAGCAGCCGAAGAGGGAAGCGCGTCTGTTTTCGGCCTCCAAGGTATGACCGAGGAGACAAAACAGTTTACCCCCGAAAAGATGTTCGAAGGAATGACAGACTTTTCAGACGAGATTGAGGCAGACAGGCGCGCCGCCGATGCAGCCAGAATTTTAGCCGAACAGTTTGAGAGAACCAGAGAAAAACTTAAATTGTTTGATGCGGTTGGGGCACATCTAGAAGCGTTGTCCGTATCAACAACTCAACTTTCTACCGCCATGAACGATTCTTTTGCGTTAATGTCGGGCCAGTCCAAAATTTCTGCTACCGTAGCCAAGGTTTCTACTTTTGATATCGCTAAGTCTCCAGACGCAGCCGCTCTTAACGCAGAAATTAGAGCGATTGGCGCGCAAATGGGAGACGCTGGAGATAAGCTTGCAGAAGATTTCATTGCAACATCTTCTGTATTTAAAGACTTGGGACCAAAGCTTAACGATGTTGTAGAAGGGTCTATTGACGCGCAACAGAAAGCTTATCGTGAAGATATAGAAGCTAGAAAAGACTTGAGGGATAAGATAAAGCTGGAGAAGCAGAAAGCCCCAGCAGACCAAGACAAAGCAAAGATAGAAAAGATGGAGAAAGACCTGTCAAAAATGGGGTCAGACTCGCCTCGACCGCGACAGGAATTTTTTGGAGACCTTCTTAACGAAGCCTTTAAAGACGTTCCTGACGACTTAAGAAAAACCTTGGTAGCAGAAGGCAAGGAGCTACTTGTAAAATCTCTAGAGGGCGGCAAGTTAAAAACTGGCGCGGAAACAGAGATAATCGAAAAGCTTAAGAAGTCAATAGGTCTTGACAAAGACGAGAAATTCTTTAAAGATACACAAGCTAAACAATTTAAAGAGATTGATAAGTTTGTTAACGACTTTAACAGTCTTCTGGGAGCACAGCTAAAGGTTTCTCAGGGGATAATAGGGGTAATGGACCTTGAACTTAAGTCGAGAGAGATGATACTCAAGGCTCAAGGCAAAGACCCCCTAAGCCTTGATGAAGTTTCACAACAAAGAAGAACCCGCAGAAACTTTATGCTTATGGGCACTGGTGCTGCTGGAATGGGTGGAGATTTAGGTGGCGTTACCAGAAACGCTTTGGCTCTACAGGCGAAGATTGATAAAGAAAGAATTGCTCTTAATAAGGGAGCGAACCAAACTGACAAGGCTGCGTTCAAAGACAGAAAGGCAAATCTGGCAAGGCTGCAAAACGAGTTTGTAAGAGTTCAGGGTGTTCTAAAAGACTTTGGAGATGTTACAAAAGAGGTTTCTGCTGTTCAGGCTAGGCTTTCGAAAGTTCAGGCAGAGAGGGAAACGCGAAGGGGCTTTATTAAAGAGTTTGCTTTTGGAGATACCGACCAAAGAAAGCAAATGCTTCAGGCCCGCTCCGGGGCGATGTTTGCATCAAGAACCGGAAATATAAACGCCGTTCCAGAGCAGCTAAGAGGGGCCGTTGGCAGTCTGCTTGACAGGTTCAAGGATGTTAGGCTACCAGAGTTCGGCGGAAGAACTGGAGATGAGCTATCCAAGGTTCTTGAAGCTAACGTCTTGCGACAAATGGGCGCCAGCGAGCAGATGATTAGTGCCGTTCTTCAAGAGATGCCGGAAGAAGAAAAGCTTATCAACGAGCTTAAAATTCTTGGCTTGCAAGAGCAACAGGCCTCGTTAGCAAACTTGGCCATACAGGCACAACAGCAAAATGTTTTCCACCAAAGACTCATGGAGTGGGCTGACAGGCTTGACGCATCTCTAAAACGTCTTGGTGGCGAGGCAGAAACACGAGGGGCTGTCGCCCTCGGAAGTCAGCACGGAGGTGTAGGGCCGGGCGGAAGAGGTGCGCTTAGTGGGAAAAGAAAGAGTGGAAGAATTGGCGGAAAACCCGGTATAGATAAGAACCTAACTTTAGTTGGTAATAGAGAAGTTATTCTTACGGAAAGGGATGCTCGTGAGATTGGGCCAACATTAGAAGGAATAGGTGTTCGCGGAGTTGGTCGAAACTTTAAAAGGTCGCAAGCTGGAGGTGTAGGTCCGGGTGGGCAAGGCTGGATGAGATTGGTCGGCCAGCCACAGGGCGGGCGCATGAATCCCCAGCAAATGCAAAACTTCCTCTTGCAGCAGTTGATGCTAAAGCAGCAGCAAATAAATCAGCTTCAGGGTCAGAATCAGCAGGTGGCTCCTGTTAGAAATAACATGGGCTTCAAAAACCCCAAAAGGCTCAAGCAGTATCGTAAGGACTTCTCAAAAAGGTCTAAAAGAATAGCCAAAGCTAGAGCAATATTTTATAAAAACCCGAACAATAGGGGACGGGCATTTTGGGCAGACGACCCGCAAACTCCCAGACAGGCATACGCTGCTGGCTACGGTAGTCAGGCAGGGGGCGAAGGCAAAATACAAGGTAGCAGTCCTTGGGGCAAGCCTCCAGAGGGGTGGATGGATGTTACGCCAACAGGTAGTGTCACTGCGGCAGCGGCACAACAAGTTAAAGCTCAGGAAGCCTCCAGCAACCAAGCTGTAAACAAGGTTGTGCAAAGCGGTGGGGCGGTTACACCTAGTTCATTAGACCCAAAAGCTGGAGCGGTTACGCCTACTTTATTAGACCCAAAAGCCAAAAGTGGTCCATCCGCTTCAGGACCGGGTAGTCGCTCACATTCGCGCATACAAGTAAAAAAAATAAATGAAGCGCTGAACAGGGGAGACCTTAAGGGAGCTAAAGCAGCTTTGCAATCACTGCAAGGCCCATCTCGTGCTACTTGGCAAAAGGTTATTGAGAAATTTGAAGACCCGAAACCTACAGCGGATGGGAAAAGTACAAAGGGTGCAGCACTTCTTGAAAAAAGAAAAGATACCGCAGCTAGAAAGTTCAAACCGGAAATATCAGGGAGAATAGCCAGTCGTAAAAATCTTAACAGGGTAATGACCGACAAGACGACTACTTTTGAAGAGAAGCTGGCATCGATGAAGGCAATAAACAGAAGGGTTGCCGACGAAGCCAGAACAAGAAATGACATTAGCTCTAAAAATTATAACGAGAGAGTGAAAAAAGATAAAGCGGCAGCGGCAGCTAGAAAGGCACAAGATGAGAAAGAAGCAGAAGATGCTCGCGTAAAGAGGCAAGAGGCACACGCAAAGCAAATAGCTGATGAGGCCCAGCAAAGGAAGGTTGCAGCGGATGCCCAGAAAAAAAGAGACGACGAACTGACGCGGAGCATGGCGAGGACCGAAAATTTTCAAATCGCGGATTCTGCCGGTAAGCAAGATTCATTTATGGTAGCGAAGTCGTTTTTGGCTAATTCCCACTTTGACCCTGTAAAGGCCGAGGAAGATGCCACTGCGCATATTGAAGCCATTGAAATCGAAATGAAAAAGGCTGGCAAGACGAGCGTAGTTAAGGACTATCCACTTTCAGTTGTCAGGCGACTGGCGGGACTATGGGGAAGCCTCGACCACCTTCGGGAAATGAGGAAGCAGATTGACAAGGAAGGGGAAAAGACTGGAGGAACACATATATCAGGAGGTACGTTTGTAGCTGGGGCACATGAATTGCAGGCACAGGAAGTAAAGGGCGTGCAGGCTCGCATGAATGTGAATGCTAAGCCGGGCGAAACGGGTTCGCTACACGATATTCTGAAGAATCAGGAATATGATAAAATTGGAAATAGAATTGTTCCAAACAATCCGGCTGCTGCGACCAAGGTGTATGACCCGAAATTCGCTGCTCTTAACAAGGCCGAGGCGGCCAAACGTGCTGAAGCGCCGCATCTCCCAGTAAGCGTTTTGATGCCAATGCTTAAAAAAGCACGAGAAGACCACGTTGCTCTGATAGCAGAATACGAGAACGCCTTCCCAGCCGGGGACAGCGACCCAAGCACTTTGCCCCCAGAACAAAGAAAGGCGAGAGAACAACAAGAACTCAGCTTTTTGGCCAGACTTAAAAGTAGTGAGAGGGGTATTGGACTTCTGAAGTCAACACTAACAAAGAGTGCTGAGGCTGAAGGTAACATCATTCAAATGGGAAGAGAGCAAGCTACTTCAAAAAAAGTACGAGCTAACCAAGACGATTTTAATAGACACGTTGGATTGTTTGGAGCATTAGATGTAGCAGGGCTAAGAAAGTATGACGAAATGCACGACTCGGACTCATGGCAGGGCATGGCGACCGAATATATCGGAGGAGTACAGGGAACAGTCGAAGATGAAATTAAAGTATTAGATAGGGGCGCTCGTACCCTTACAGCAGCGACTGGCGCAGTAGGTGGCAGCTTGGGGATGATGATTGCCGATACGGATTGGATAATGAAAGGACTGGTGGGATATAGCGATGAAGAACGAGCGGCGTTTAAGAATGTATACGAAAGATATACAAACGCTTCAAAGGAAGACTTAGTAAAGACGTTTGAAGGCTTGGATGCAGAATCCAGACATCAAAAAATATTCAATGAGTTCAGAACGGCTTTAGGTAAGGATAAAGATTTTGGGGGGGCCGCGCAGGTTGCAATGACTGCCTTTGGAGTAATTTCTGACCTTGCAACAGAAGCAGCCGCAGGTGCAGGGATGGATAAGCTTATTAAAGCGGCGCCAGCAGCAACGGAGGCTCTTAAGCACGCTGCGGGGACTGCTAAGGAAGGCGTGGTAAAGATAGCTGCCAAAAAAGTTGCAAAAGACGCCACAACCGAAGCTGGCGCAAGAGCTACGCAAGATGCCGTTGAACAATCTCTGAAAGGATTAGACGACGCCGCCATTGCGACAGTAGATATGGCGCCAATTGACCGCGTTGTTGATAAATCGCTACAGCAGTTTGCCAGTGTAGACGATAAAATTTTAAACGTTGGTAACCTTGGCGATGTTACTCTTAATAAGAAGGTGATATCTTTTGCCGAAGCTAACCAGATGACCCCAAAGGCAAGGAGGTTGTTTACGAAATACGGAGGCAAAATTACAAAACCCACGGTGAAAGGACCGATAACAGAGGCAAGATTCGATAAGTTGACTCGGACCAGACAGAACTTGTTCCTAGAGTCGGGGGGCGTGGTTGAAAACGCTAGCTTGAAGGGCGTGCGAAAAACTTTAACCCAAGAAGGGTTTGATAGGCTTACTGCGGCACAGCAGAAGTCGTTTATGAGAGCAGTGGAAAAGGGTGACGCCGCCTTGGCAAGAAGTGAATTAACTGGCACGAGCCGAACGGTGACGACAGGTGGTCCCGGTGGTCGCGCGGATATGGTCATAAAACAGCCGCCTAAAATGACACGGACACAATATAAAAACTTAAACCCCCGCGAAGCCAAATTGTTTCAACAGAACGGTGGACTGGTCTTGGAAGACTCGGCACTTGGAGTTACCGACAAGTTTTCTACAAAGTCAAATTCGGCACTAAAGGAAGTGTGGAAAAGAACTGACCCTGAACTCCGAGCACAAGCTCTTAAAAGAACTGGTTCAGGTTCGTTCGATGATTTAATGAAAGATGCATCGGGCAGGGAAAGATTAATACAAGCCTTAAGAGAGGCTGACGAGATAAAGAACACGCGAGAACTAGCGAAACAAGCTAGTATAGAACTTGACCCTTCGGGCAAAGCACTGGACAAGATGGAGAGAATCAGTGTCGATGAACTAATAGATTCACCCCTTCCTGATTCTGGAAGACGTACATTCCTAGATACGCCAGAAAAGGCAAAGACGCCGTTCTTTGATTTAAAAACTGGCTTTAAAATGCCCACTCTAAGGAAGTGGCTAAAAAAGGTAATGGGATGGTCGTTGACTGCTGGGGGAGGGGGGGCAGCTTTTCAAGGTGCTACAACAGGGGAAGTCGGCGGGGAACTGACGGGAGGGGCGTTCCCGTTAGAAGACATTGCTACCCTAGGCATACCCGGAAAGGCTGCTGGTGGTTTGATTGGTGGAAGACCGGGGATTGATAGAAACCTTATTCGTGTCACCAAGGGCGAAGCAGTAGTTAATGCAAGTCAGCAAGCCGCCCTCGCTTCAATGGCTGGCGGAAGTGTTGGTGGTGTATTTGCAGCCGCTGGCGTTCCCGGCTTTGGAGCTAATGCTGCCAATACAAGCGGGGCTGCTGCCGCAGGATTCCGTTTCAAAGAGAGGGAGATGGACGCGGCAACTCTCGGCGTCGCGCCGGGTATCGGCCGCGTGTCAGAAATGCAGGAACGGGAGGCGGCGAAGGCTAAGAGAGAGACCGAGGCCAAGCCAGCATCGGACGGGCGAGGTTTTCTAGCGCTTGCAAGGGACAAGGAAGCAGAGGATGCGAAGGCCAAGGCGAAGGCCGAAGCTGAAGCCAAGGCGGCCGAAGCTGAAGCCAAGGCTAAGAGAGAGGCCGAGCAACGAAAATCTCTTAGAGGAGGAGGTATAAGGCAAGCTGGAAGTGGAAAATTGAGACACAAGACCCAGAGAGAAATGCGACGTGAAGAGGCAAGAGAGAGACGAACTAGAGGGTTGCTAACGGGACGCATATTAGCACGAACCCCAGAGGATAAAAAAAGATTAGAAAAGGCTGGAAGAGGGGGAATGAGTCAAAAGCAAATAAAGGCAAAATTTAGGGCTGACTTTAAGGCTGGCAAGGTTGATAAGCGCGGTAGGCGTGTTCAGCAGCAGCGGCCCGACGCTGGGCATGTCCGACCGGGGCCGGGTGGCCCACCGCAGCAGCAGCAGCAGCAGCCGGGAAGCGCGGCGGCAATGGCTGCCAGCGGCGGGTTTGAACCCGTTCGGCCCGGCTCAGCAGCAGCGGCTGGTGGCCCACCACCGCCGCCACGGTTGCTCGCAAGACCGGGACAGCAGGGTGCTGGGCAGCAGCAGCAGCAGCCGCAGCCGGGCAGCGCACAAGCAGCATTCGCGGCTTTCGGCCAGAACCCGTTTAGCGGACCCGCGGCCACCCAACAAATGCAACAGACGGTCGACGAGTGGCGAGCACAAGGTATGAGTCCCACACAGGCCATGCAGCAAGCATTGAACCCTGCACAGCAGCAAGCAATGGTGGCAAGCGGACAGGCTCCGGGCATGTCGCTGGCGCCTGCTGCCGGTGGTTTTGGACAAGCTCGGGCTGGAGGTCAGCAAGGTCAGCAAGGTCAGGCCGGTGGGCAACAGATGCCAGACATAGCCGCTTTCAGTCAGGCAATGACTAAACTGGTAGAAGGTGTGACGGCTGTTGGGCAATCAATAGGAGCAACTATTGAAAAACTAGCGGGTTTTCAGTTGCAGCATGAGCATAATCATTCAGGAACAATAAATATTGAAGGTGTTGAGAACGCCAAGCAAGCAATTTCGGATGCTATTATAGAAGACGTTAAGGCCGCTATAGACGAGAAAATCAATAACCTAAGTATTAGTACTAACGCATCTGGAAAGTCAGAATTAAATAACGGCGGCGCGACTCCCAATGCGAATAATTAGGTAAATAAAATGGCAGTTATTTCTGGCAGCTATAATTTATACTCACTAGGACACTTGCCAGCATCTGGCAACATGTCACTATATATGCCAGACCCGATAACTTCCAGTGCAAGAATGTCCTTGTACTTAAAGGCGGGAGACCCATCGTCGGGAACCATCCCCCTGTTTTTGTGGGCGAAGTCAGGAGTGTCCGGGGTTTACAAAACCATACCCCTGTATGTATCACAGCTTGATGAACCTTCTGGAACGTACACAACAACATCGGCATCTGGATTAAATCTTTTCATTACAAACTCAGGCGAAACTCAAACAGCCAGTTTAAACCTGACACTTAGAGTTGATAAAGTTTATTCTGCTGAAGGCTCTGGGGTAAACAACGAAATTACGTTTTATACGGCAGGACCAATTGCGGCTTCTTCGATATATCCAAGAGGGACCATGTCTACACCCTCTGGAGTTTTCGGAGGAGGGGGATGGCCGAGACAAGAACAATGGAGATTTACTGAGCCATCTGGAAAGTTGGATACTGATTCAACAGACAAGTATGATACTAGTGGATATTATAATTATGCAATTGGTGCGGATGACCTGCTTGAAGCTTGGCCGTCAAGCATAAGCCTATATATAAAGGCTGTTCCAGTTAATAGCGGTATAATGAACTTGGTTATGGGGAGAGCAAGCGAAACTAAGTTCCATAATCCAAGCATTGATTTATACCTTAAGGCTCCTGAAAATACAGGCAGTGGTAATATAAACTTAACAACAGACGCTCATGTCGCGGCTACGGGAAATATGGATTTTGTTATTTCAAGCACGCATGAAGCTCCTAGTGGTACAACTACACTATATACTCATGGGTTTTAAATATGGCAGTTCAATACACTAATAGCTCAGGGGCGGCAAGAAAATTAATCCCCGCGCCAATGGCAAATATCTCCAAGCAGTTCACAAAGAACGGGGCGGGAGATATAATCGGCTCTGTTTATAACATAACTTTAACTGGGATAATGTTGTCTTTCAAAGGTTCTCCCAGTTGCGACCCAAGCTCTCTTGCAATCACTTGGAATCCTGTAACTGATGACGCCCTAAGCGTTGCAGAGGATAAGAAGCTTGCATGTATACTTAGAAAACAAGAGGCTATCAGGGAATTATTTGCCTATAGTGGGGATAACTATCTAACAGATTCTGATGGTGTTACAGGAGTAGGAACGACTGCGGGGGACGGAGGTCTTTTAGAAATACAATCGTCTGATGGTTCATCCCCTTTGAAGTTTGCCGCAAAGGTAGTAGATATTAATTTTGAGGGAGAGGGAACTAATGCGGTAAGCTGGAACCAAGTTTGCAGATATACAATCACTCTTGAAGCGGACTCAATTCTTGGGCCTGATGGTACAGCCCCGGTTATAGAAGACCAGTTTAATTGGAACGTTTCCGATTCAACAGAAAGTTGGGAGATAGCGGAAGATGAGGGTCTTAGGGGGATTACACGAGACGGGCCTGAAGCGATTGACCCGGTGACCGGCGAGACTGTCGACTATAGCCTTATTACGCCAACCAAATCTTTCACCGTAACGCATACAGTAAGCGCTGTTGGAAGAAATAAATACGACCCCGCCAACCCGACAGAATTAGCAACCAGCGGAATTGCTTGGCAACAGGCTAGGGGGCATGTAGAACAGATTCTTAAGTATGAGGAATGTCCGGTTGCAGACCTGACAAGGCTTCAGCTTAATGCCGGTGGAGTCTTAGATTTAGAACCGGGATACGCAAGCAGAAACCACGCAAGAACCCAGCAGGTGGATGAAACCACAGGGTCTTTTTCAGTTACAGAAACGTTTATTTTAAGCACATCCAACGCAACAGAAGAAGTAGAATGTTCCCTAACTACAAGCTCACAAGACGCGCTAACTAGGGTTTCTTTAAACGGTACTATTACTGGACTTAACAGCAATTGTCCAACCGCATCTGGAGTAAATGCATTTGCAAACGCCAGCGGAATATGGACCGGGATGAGCAGCAATACTATATTGAGAGGCATGGCGGCTAATCTTGGCGGTGTAGCAGATGAAAATACATTAAATATTATTCCTGTCAATAAAACAGTTGGGACAAATCCAAATCAGGGAATAATTACATATAGCGTAGAGTTTGATGACAGGCCAGCGGGCTGCATTCCGGGGGCACTTTCGGAAACTATAAATATACAAGACACAGTACCGGGATATTTATTCGCAACGATTCCAACAATTGGAAGGAAGAGAGGACCAGTACTTCAGTGGTTGGGAGCAGCGGATTCTCCTTATGTAAGAAGCCTTACTCTTGAGGTCATAGTGAATCCTAGCGGCTATGCAGATTGTGACGTAGACACAATTAAAAAGGCACTCATTACCGACAAGCCTAGCAATAGAACAACACCGGATGATATGAAAAGTGCTATTGACAAGATTATTGACGCAGCAGACCCCACAGACGAAACCGGAGTAGAAAACAATAAGGTTTTCTATGCAGCCCCACAAGAAACTTGGGACTATAGAGCAGGAAGATATTCACTTAATATTACTTGGACCTATGAGAAGAGCCTTACAAATTACCCGACAATCTTCTCACCAAATATGAACTTCTAGTATATGGCTACAACAAATAATCAAACATCAGATGGCAGTCAAACCACCTTTCTCGGTGCTACCGTAATAGACTTCAACTCTAATCTAGCGTTTAGAAGTCAGGGTTCATCTCTACAGGTAAATATTGTAGAAGATAAATCAAACGTAAGGTCAACTAACGATACGTCTTATGGTAATTATAACTTTACTACAGACGGCCAAGGCAGGGTGGCAAGCGTAGCCAACGACCCAAATATTCCAAGCTCATATCCTAATGGAGACGAGTTCTATTTCCCTGCTCTGGGGAATGCTGTATTTTTTCAATTTGAAGAGTTTAAGTTTAATGGAATATTGAAATCTGTAGAAAGAAATATAAGTCCAGCCGGGGGAGTTACTTTCACGACATCGGTTGACGACCCAAGCTCTGTTCTAGATGGGATTCAGGTAATTCTCGGTGACTACATAGGCATGGGAGAGCCAAACTACGGATGGCTCACCGCCACATATAACACCTTAAATAGAGGCCCAAGTACGTTTGAAGGTGGCGCTCTAAACAATCCCACATTTAATTTTGGCTCCAGTCCATTTTTGAGTTTGGGAATGTGGAATCCCGGTGGGTTCAGCCAAATATTTTATAATGTGATAAATCCATACGGTTATATTGAACAGTTTTTTGGATTGGGAAGCACTAGAGAAAACTGGGACGGTACAATTGCTGGCATGGACCAGACCGGCATGAACTGGTTGACCTGTCTCGAAACTGTAACTACCGTTATCAATGAAAAGATATGGGGTCCGCATCATCAATTTGGTGGTCCAATCAAATTTGCTGGAAGCAGATTTAGAATTGATATGATTGACTTATGGGATTTATATGTAGATGGTATCCTTCCAGTGAATTATAGATTTGGAACTAACAACTCCACTCTTCTCCAGCTTATCTCGGACGTTTGTCAAACTGCCAGTTGTGACTTTTACTTGACTATCGATAGAATTGGTAAAGAGCAAGATTACGACCCAAACTCCAGTACAAATGAATGGCTTAATAGAATTGGTCCAGCATTAGGTAATGGCGTTGGAGATATAAACGATACAGACCCAACGGACGGCGCTCCTATATCTGGAGTTATCAGGGTAAACGTTGTTAGAAGAACAGCCCCTCCAACAAGTCTGACTGTCATACAAAATATGATTGAGGAGTTGGTTGGCGCAGGAGATGTGCTTAAGGGTCAAAGAAACCTAGACAAACCAGACCAGCCACAAGAAACCGCCGGTGTTCCATTCGAGGCAGACGACGCGGTCACCGACCCCACTACTGGCGAAGAACTTAAGAGGTTGGTTTCCGCTACTCATGGTAGAGAGCTTTCAGACGACGCCATAGGTAAAGTTCTTATCGGTGGAAAGCAGTCTCGTATCGCTACGGGAAACTCGGTATTTCAAGTTTGGGCAACCGCCACTAATCCAGCCGGTGCTCAACTGGTTGGAACTCAGGCAAACTTAATAAACGACACAACTCAAGTCATGGCTCAGGTTCCCGGTGTCGGCTCCTATCCGTGTACCATTAGAGAAATGCGACACGCGATGGTTAGCAAGGATGCTTGGGAGGCTTTTATTTGCGCTTGTCGCTCTGGAATACCAAACTCATTTAATCCCGGCGGAATGAATGTAGCTGGGGCATATAACATTGGTTCAAGTTTTTCTAGAATAACTCCAGCTATTCTAACAAAGCTACAGAACGGAGAGTTGACTCCGTTTTTATATAACGCCTTAACCAGCATAGAAACCAATATTTCAAATCAGGTACACGCTGCTCAGTTGAATGAACAAACTGACAAAATTTATAACGCCGTCAGAACTTTGGCTAATGATTTTTACGGGAAACAATTGGCCGTACCTCTACCATTAATGGTTAAAGGATACGGAGAAGTTGGACAAAGAGTAAATGAGTGGGAAATAACCAGCACCGGTTGGGTAGAGCCGGGATATATTAATGGGCAATATGATGCAAATCTAGTTGACGAGAAAGGAAGAGTTAGGGGTTTTGTAACATACTCTACTTTTAATGATTTCAGCGAATTTGGAGACGACGACTTTGTGTATCCAAATGCAGGAAGCGCTACTCTTGTTAACCTAAATATAGATTCAAAAGTTTTTGACGCTGGGATATATAACTATGCTCTGGTTAAGGTTGGTAGCGCTCCAAAAAGATTTGATATGAACTACAACGGGCTGTGGCAAAGCATGGACCTCGCCTATGGAACATCTCTACAGTCTCAAGCCTTTACAACAAGCTTTGGAGGCGACAACGGTAAATACACCATAGCTCCTTCGAAGGCATACCCGTTTGAATACGGAGTCCCTCAAGAATCAAGATACCATGTTTACGGTCCTTGGGCCTCTCAGTCCGCTGCAATTGGAACAGGGTATGGAAAGATAGACCTAGAGGTTGACAGTGAATTAAAACCAGAAAACTTCGCTTCAACAGCCATCTTAGATAGCATAGCTTTGGCCAGAGTTTTTGCCAATACTGTAGACGGACAACAGGCTGAGAGAGGAAGTATAACACTTACGGGTGGACCAACAAGCGGGACCAATCCACAGATAGACAGTGTTAACTTGGGAACCCAGATGATTAACGGAGGCCCGTATTTGACAGGTCTTAGTGTTAATGTGGCAGCAGACCAGATACAAACAACATACCAAATGGCAACTTGGAAAGTTGCTTTCGGTAAGCTCGCTATGTTCAACCAGAAAAAAATTGAAGAGGTAGTTACCAATAGGAACAAGGCATCTAAAATATTTAGACAACTATTTAAAGTTCCGCCACCGAATAAATTTTATGCCAACATGCAGAACAAGCTGACTCCTCCTAAGAGGTTTCAGTCTAGTACAACACATCCTTATGTTGGAATGCATGCTTACAAATATGGCGATTTTGTATATCCTTTTGTAGGCTCTTTGGGTAACGATGAGATTAGGGTTTATTCAAAAAATCATCAAACAAACCAAGCCTATGTGGATTGGAGCGCGGTCGTTAGAGGTTTTGGAGCAAGTGGCCCAATTGGGAATTTCCCCGGACACCACAATGGAACTGGGTTTACGATGGGAGACGACATGTGGCCAACAGCACAGTTCCTCAACCACTGGAATTTTCAAGGAGACGAGGGCGACCACGATACAGGTGTTGTAAAGAGCAGTAACTCGGACCCGACCATTGAAAGGGCTGGATTTGGAAGTAGTCAAAAACCCATGGGGTTGAGAGGCCCACTCTATCTTGTTGGGTGGGGCTTTGACCTTTGTGCCGACCCGGTTCCCGGTGCGGGGGGTGCGTTTGTACCAAATCATAGAAGAAAGAGCGATAGCTGGAAAGCTGGGCCAGTTGACCTTAGATGGAACTCAAAAACAGAAACTTGGCAACCCCCACCACAAATTCTTCAAGGGACATCAACACAGAATGTATGTGATGGTGATTTTGAGGCCGAACTCTCAGACTGCAATTCGAGACTAGTTACAGTAAAGAATCCTCTCGACATTCCGGTTAGACAGGGCGCCAGTGTTCTTATATGGTCAGACCAAGAAGAAAATGACTATGTATTAATTCAGTCCGAGTATTACAAAGAAGACGACTATGTAGTGTGTGACGTTTCGTGTTGCGATGATGGAACATTGGCAGTTTCACTGAAAGACTTCTTTGTTCAGTGGCCAGCAGACCCAGAATGTGTCGAGTGTCCAGAGGCGGATTGTGGTAATGGTTCGGGTGTTCCTTAAGAATGTCAAGAGTTATTTATAAGAAGCCGTGCAGGATAGAAAATAAAGAGAGCGACGGTCCTTACAACAAAATGCTCAAGCCAAATGTTTCTAATTGGGCTATAGGAATTACAGTATCTCCAAGACCAAAAGAGAATCAGTATTACACTAGAACAATAGATAGTGTTATAAGAGCGGGATGGAAAAATCCCCATCTCTTTATAGAACCAGATACAGAACTAGCAGAAAGACATTTAGAGTTACCTAGGATAGACAGAAAAGAAAAATACGGATGCTGGAAAAATTGGTTCGAGGGATTAAAGGAGCTTGTAGAAATATACCCCGATGCAGATTGTTACGGCATGATACAAGACGATGTCGTTTTCTGTAGAGGGGTTCGCGTTTTTCTAGAGAAGGTTTTGTGGCCTAACGTAGACGTTGGATTAGTTTCAGTTTTTACTCCATCTCACTATACGGAAGATAAGCCGGGTTTTTATAGAAGAAACTATGGAGGAAAATTGTGGATGGCTCAGACATTCTTTTTTCCACCAGACAGAGCAAAAAACTGTATAAATCATGCAGTTTGCACAGGCCATGACGGAGACAGAAACATAGATAATATTATTGGTAGATGGCTGTATAGAATAAAAAAGCCTCCCTATTACTTTTCTCCATCGCTGTCTCAGCATATTGGAGAGACATCTACCCTCTGGAATAATAATCTAAATCAAGCAAAAGGAAGAAAGTCTGCAAAAGATTTTGTTGGAGAAGATTACGATATATCACATGGAATGACCGATGAAAGTAGAATATAAAGAAGGCTGTGAATGCTGTAGCGTTAGTTCTAGCAGTATATCTTCTGTTAGCAGTAGCAGCATTTCTTCTGTTTCTTCTGTTAGTGAGTCTTCCGTAAGTGAATCTTCTTTGTCTTCCAGCAGTAGTTCTTTATCGTCCTCTATCGCATCGCACCTTTGTCCGTGCGGACATTGTGTTTGGTTTAAAACAATTACAGCAACCAGTTGGACTCAGGGAGATGGTGCTGGGGGTGATGGCGAACATTGTACTCATACAAATACAGCAGATTGTGAATGTGCCGACCCGCCACCAAACGGTTCTGGCAACAACTGTGATGGATACAAGAGTGATACATACGGAATAGACACTATCCGTTGTTATAAATGTTGTACCACAACTCCTTGTGATTGTGCATGTTGTATAGAGGAAGACATAACAGGGACGCTTATAGATGAGAGCAGTGCTGCTAGCGGATGTAATTTAGGAGATGATGTAACATTTACTCTTTCATATGGAAGCGGAGCCGAGCCTAGCACGGGGGTTGCGGCGGGGGAAAGCGTGGGAAGTTGGTGGAGGGGAAGCGCAACTTATTGCGGAGGAACCCTCAAAGTAGTTGTCTATTGTTTAGAAAACTTCGGTGGATGTGATAATTTTTATGCCTATATAGAATATGACTTACCCGACTGTTTTTTATCCTTAACCAATGGTAATGAGACTTCTCATATTAGGTCGGGAACTTCTGTTGCCTGTACGTGTAGTCCCCTTTCGGTTGCAATTGGAGCATTTGCTGGAGTCGGAGATAACGATTCGGGATGTTGTTGTGAAGACTGCGACCCACTGGATGCAAGCAAATGTAACTTTTCATTTAGGTTAGAGCTAACGGAGTAAAAGGATTATCTATGCCGTGTGAATGCGATGGACCCGGATGGTGCTCAAGACACTTGGTGAACAAGGGGGAGCATTGGTATGGACTATGTCAAACCAGAGAGGATTACTTTAATCTATGGGAGATGGGTGAGGGACCGGGGCAATCAGACCTTACCGATGAGGATAAGGAAAATATCAAAAACAGAATACGTATAGAAGCACCGAACATAGTTCGAAAGGCTTGGAATTTTGGCAAGGCTATTACAGGATTCATATCAAATAGCGGAGCGAAGGTTTCCAAAGAAGAGTACGAAAACAGGCTGGAACAATGTGACGAGTGTCTTTTTAGAGACGGAAACAAATGTCTTCATAAGTCATGCGGATGCTTCTTAACCAAAAAGGCTCAGTGGAGTTCGGAGAATTGTCCTCTTGGAAGATGGCCCAAGCAAGATGGATAGAATAATTCTTTCTGACCCTCATCACGGTCTATGCAATAAGTTGAGAAACTTTATCTGCTCAATGAAAATGGCTTCATTCCTAGACGCCAAGCTTGTTGTAAGATGGGTTCCTTGGGACTGTTGTGGAGCCTACTTCAACCATCTTTTTAAGAATGAGTATGAGCTTGATGACGGGCACGAAACAGGAAGGTCAGTTGTAAATCAAATAAATTTAGAGTACATAGACCCTTGCCTATTGGAAAAATATGACATAGTTAAGGTCGGTGGTCACAAGCCGTTTTCTTTTGAACCGGAGATACAAGCTTGGACTTCTGATTTTTGGAACGGTGTCAGGCCATTCTTTTATAAACTACAACCAGTAGATGAGGTGTCTCAACTAGTTAACGACGTGGCAAACGAGGTGGGAGAAAATACGGTAGGCGTCCACATAAGAAGAGGAGACCATAGCGTTGCTCACAATGTCTCCAAATACGAACTGTTTGTAGAAGAGATGAAAGAACAGAGAGGCGCTAACTTTTATGTAGCGACAGAGTGCCAAGATATTCTTAATAAGCTTGTTGACATTTTTGGAAATAGAATAATAAAGATTGACGATTACTGTGACGTTAAGTTTCGTTCAATAAGAAATTGTCATCACGCAATAAGGGTTGCTTTAGCAGAAATGTTACTGCTATCAAAGACCAGTAAGATAATAGGGTCGGCCAGAAGTTCGTTTTCTACCTTCCCGGCAATAATGGCTGGGATTCCATTTAAAAGGATGGGTTCTGGAGAACACTATGCTGACGACCATTACATAGACATGCACAAAGAAGACCTAGTAGAAGTGCCATGCCATTAGTAGCGGGAATAATACCAACGTATGGACAGTTTGATTATGCTAGGATAGCAACAGAAAGCTTCTTAAGGAGCGAGAGAGACTCTGTCGCTATTGTTGTTGACGATGCCAGTCCAGATTGGAACGATAGATGGCTTGAGGGTCTGGACGAAACCAGAATTGTTCAACATATATTTGATGAGAATAGAGGACTGACTAGGTCTTGGAACTGGGGAATAAAAAGAGCGCATGATATAAAGGCTGAGTTCGTTGTTGTAGGAAACAGCGACTTATTGTTTCCAGAGAATTGGTTTGCACCAGTTAGGAAAGCTTTTAGGCATGGTTGGGAGTTTCTTGGACCATTGACAAACGCGCCCGGAGACAGAAGAAAACAAAAGATTAATAGATATGTAAAAGATTACGAACTGACAGACGACCCAGAATATATAAAGAAGTTAGTAGATAGACTTCCTAAATATTCGAGTGAAAACGTTGTCCGAGAACGTATAAATGGTTACTGTATGGTAGGACGACCAAAAAGCTGGATGGCCTATGGAATGTTTAACGAAAAAAGACACCCTATGACACACCAAGAGTCATCCTTTTTTAGGCATGTTTCTAGGACTGGTGGTGGAAACAATATTGGAATAGCTATGCATAGTTTTGTCTTTCATTACAGGAGTGTCAGTAAAGGATTAAAAAGAGGAAGCCTAGATGAAGGGAACTTTAGACCATGACGCCGGAAGTTCTTGAGTGGTATAAAGAGATAATACCTAGATACTCTAAAGAGAAGCCTAGAATTTTAGATGTAGGCTCCATGGATATTAATGGAAGTCTGAAAGATGTTACTTCTTATTCTGAATATATAGGGATAGACATAAAGGAAGGGAAGAATGTTGACGTAGTATTAAACGCTCATGACATAACTAAAAGATTCAATAAGGAATCTTTCGACATAGTGGCGTGTTCATCCATGCTAAATAACGACCCAGAGTTTTGGGTTAGCATTGAAAACATGAGAAGAGTTCTCAAGAAATATGGCCTGCTTCTAATAGCAGTGCCCGGAATAAATTTTAGAAATTCAGAAAACTATCCAACAGACTATTATAGATTTACCATTGATGTGTTTAAAGATTTGTTTTTTAAAGGAATGGAAGTCGTAGACATTCAAAATATTTATGATAGCGGAAACTTGTGTACAATTGTAGGGGCGGCTACAGGAAGAATTAAAAAAAAAGATACAAGACCAACCTGATATACTACATAGCCCCATTTCATGGGGAGATGTGGAAATGGAATATACAGGAACTATCTAGATTTAAAGATTCATTTAATAATAAAAAGATTGTTTTTATTGCCACTGACAAGGGGTTTGATGACCCCGAAGAAGTAAAAGAACAATTTAGCAAAGCGGGGTTTAACGATATAGAATTTCACTTAACTCCAAACAACGAGAACCTCGGAGAGTGCGCCCCTCTTTACAAGATGATGGATATGGTTTATTCGTTAGACAATAATGAATACACATTCTTCGCTCATGCCAAAGGTGTAACAAGAGAAACAGTTAGGAAGAAGAGTTGGTGCAGCGCTGAAGCAAACAAGACTTGGATAAAGAAGATGATGATGCATAACTTGTTTTCCACAGAGAAAATTCATAGGATTCTTTTAGAGAAGCCATGTTTTGGAATTATGAAATCAACCTTTGAGGAAAGAAAACTTGGATGGTATTTTATTAGCTCAAAGCACAGATGGATTTATGCTGGAGGATTTTTTTGGTTTAAACATTCCAGCCTTTTTTCACAAAAGTATAAGTCTATAGTTTTTCAAAAAAGATACACTATAGAAAGTTATCTTTCTAACTTCTTTACTTATGACGAGTCCGGTTCAGAGTTGTCTGGAATGGGAGACGTTGTTAATTACAGCAATTCTCCATTTAGAGAATCGAACTGGAAAAAATGGGTAGAGCAGGGTTATGTATGAACAGTATTGCAGATAAAGTGTTTTCAGAGGGTTTTGCAGTAGTGTCTAACGTCTTAGAAGAAGACGAGGTGGTTCTGTTTAGAGAGCTATTAAATGATTATTTTCGCTCTAATTATTTGAACTTTAATGGAGAAAAGGTGGTGTCTGGGTGGTCGGGAATCACACACAAACTAGGACCAATGAATAATCTATATAAAGATTCTCGTGTAACAGAAATTGTAGAAAAAGTCTTGGGAGAAGATTGGATATTTTCTGAGCATAGCGGTATACATCAAGACAAGATTACCCCTTGGCACAACGATATTCTGCCTCTAGATAAAATGGACCTGTTGAGATATGTTTATCCAATCGTTAAAACATTAAAACCGTCAGACGATGGTTATAAAATTATAAACGTATGCTTTCTTTTGCAGGACCATAGCGATAATGAGCATGGCTTGTGGTTTAAACCATGTTCTAACAGACAAGAATTTTATTCTAACAAACAAGAATTTTGTGAACAAGAGATATGTGTACACAGCAATTCAACTGACCTCATTGTGTTTGACCAAAGAGTGGAGCATAGAGGTCAGCGACCAGAAAATACATACTTTGAAAAATACAAAAAACATAGATATTTAGTAACTATGGGTTATGGGGTTGATAATTTTTACACTAAACAGCATATAGCAGGAACGGTTTATCGACAAAATCAACAAAGAGCTTCGATGATTAGAGAAATAGAAAATGACACAATTAAATAAAATATCAAACTCTAATTTTGATACCGATAAACCTGTAATATTATGTGGAAAAGGTCCGTCGCTTGATAGGCTAGGAGATTTTTTACAATCTAATAATTCTAATGATTTTTATTTTTGCTCAATCAATACGGCTTATAAGCTCATGCCGCAAGTGGACTTTCTTTCTTTTTCCGATATCATGGTTCTGGAAGAGCTAGACAAGAGGCCCGACGATTATCTAAAAATAAAAAACTTTGTTTGTCCTATAGTGTTGAGAGAGGCATATACTCGTGATGATGGAAAGGGAGACGTTCGAGAAAGTGATAAAACCTTTCAGTTCGTTTTGGATAAAACAACACATTTGAATGGAAGAGTTTATACCTATACGTTTTTTACACAGAACAGGCAGGTTGAGGTTGATAAATTTTCTCAGGACAATTTTTATATCAATTGGGTTGTAAGCAGTTATCAGACCACATTATTATGGCTAATAGAGGCTGGGTTTAGGAAGTTTGAGATATTCGGAGTAAGTCAGAGAAGAGAATATCACAAGACCTTTGTTGAAGATAACGATTGTGGAAACAGACGAAAGAATGAGGTCTACAGGAGCAATTTTTATCTAGGGTTAGACATTATGAATAAACATCAATGCAAATATACACTCCATTGAGTATTGAAACAGAAACAGTCATGATAAGAAATTTAATTTACCATATATGGCCAACAAGCCTTTCGAAATCCTGTTGGATGTGGGCCGTAGATAAGCTTTCGGAGTACATACATGTTTTTAACGGGAAGATAGTTGTTGCCATAGCTATCGAGAATAGCGATTTAGAGTCATATAAAACCGATTCCAAAGAAGAGGTTGTGGAAAGATTTCTTTCTGAAGATACAATGATGGGGTCTAGAGTTAAAGAATTGGGGTTAGAGATTGAATTCTTCTGTGTTAAAAACTATGGGCATTTGAGAGAGTGTACTTCTTTCTACAAACTTCTAAACAAGATTGAAAGTCTTGACGAGAATGAGATTACATTTTATTGCCACGCTAAGGGGGTGAGGTGGCAAAGGGCGAAATTCCGCAGGTCGGAAGAGTTGTGGACAGCTTATATGCTGGAGACAAACCTTTCTGATATTGAGCGCGTAGAGGATGCATTGTCTATAAAAGGATGTTTTGGATGTATACTAGCGTATGAAGAGCATAGGGATAGTTATGAAGGAGAAAGCTATTTCCCAAAAAGAGCAGGAAATAATGCGCCGGGCTGGTTTTATGATGGAACATTTTTTTGGTTTAACAACAAGAAATTGTTTTCAAAAAATTGGTGTTATGACCCCCATTTAATGTCCAGCAATTGGAATGGAGTAGAGTGGTATTTGTGTAATCAGTTTTCAATAGATGAAGCTTTTGACAACACAAAAGAAGAACATCATAAATATCTTTATAGATGGAAATATGACGATTCAGTAAGTGCAGGTGGGGCTTGTTACAACGTTGATTTGTGGTATAGATTGCTCAAGGAGGATTATGATGCGATAAGCTGGTTTAATATAGAGAACAAAAAGTTAGTTCAAAAAAGAAAGAACAAAAGGTTAGTTAGGAAAAAAAGATGAGAAAACTATACTACTCAACACAAGACTTTCCTTTTTTACAAATTGTAAGAGACATGATTGGAATAAAAGATTTCAGTCAATTGCACTTTACAAAAAGTTACAAAAAGTTTAAAAGAGAGAACGACCAAAGCACTTGTTATCACAAGAAGTTTTATAAAAATTATAGCAAGATGGAAAAGATATTTGATAAGTTTATAGAGGAAAATATACAGTGTTTGTACGGAGAGCCGGTTGTATATCAAAAAATACCAACGTTTCGTGTCCATTTGCCGGGAAATTTAGCCGTGGGTGAGTGGCACAAAGACAAGCATTATAGAGATGCTTCATGGGCAGAGCAGGTTAAAGAAGATAACTTTTTCGTTCCTTTGACCAGTGCTTACGGGACCAACACAATTTGGTCTGAGAGCAAGGAGGGTTGGGGAGATTTCTCTCCAATCGAAGCAGAGTATGGAGAAATGATTAAGTGGGACGCATCAAATTTGACACACGGCAACAAAGAAAATATGACAGGGCAAACAAGAGTAAGTTTCGATTTCAGGGTAATTCCAGAGTCTAGATACGTTGATAGTGACCATTTAACTATTAACACCAAGGTTCCGTTCTCTCTGGGAGGGTACTATAAGAAGTCGAAAATGGTGTATAATACTATGAGCTAGCTCAAAAACTCAAGGAGATTTAACAATGGCAACTATAGCCTTTTACGCTGGAGATGGCCATACTATAGAACATACTCAAGGTTCTGGACTAGGATTTTTTTCCGGCGCTTTTGGTAGTTCTGTAGAAGTTGGCGCATTCCAAGGCGCAACATTCATTACAGATTCTACTGGTTCCACTCAGGGTCCAGCAGTAGATAACATTAAGTATCTAAACAGTCAAAGTGGTATAGTCACGGGTGCTCCAGATGGTACTGGACTTAAATATATCCCAAACTATAGAGCACCGCTAAATATCAGATTTACTCATGCCAGCGCTGTGAAAACACAGAATGTAAGAATGAGAATCTTTGATAGAACTAACGCAGACTATCCGGCGAGCGGAGTAAGCACCAGAGTTGCCGAACTAATTCACCCAAACAATACCCTTACGGTGCAGGGGTCTGGAGATGGGATTTGGTGGGGAGATTCTGCTCATGACGGTACAGATGTTCATGACGGCATGACCGGAGGGGCCAACCAAGATGTAAGACTGGGAGCAAGCGCTTACACGGTTGGTGGAACTGGTATCATAGTTCCACTGTCAGATTCTCCAGCAACTAGTGGAGAGCATTGCGGAACTGGTTCCGGCAGCGTGGTTACAGATACTCAGCACGATTGGTTCATAGCAATCAGTGCAAGTCCAGATAGTATTGGTAGTAAAACCAGTTATGGACTTTATGTTAGTCTAGAATATCTCTAAGAGAATAGCAACAATTTAATTGCCGTTGTCATGGGTGGCAACAAAAAAGCCCCGGCTCGTAAGAACCGGGGCTTTCTTTTTTTAGACCGCCAGAGATTTTACTCTAGCTTTTTATTCTTGGCGTTCCATTTCATCCAGCCCTTATCAGGAAGCCAGTCTCCGTCTTTCCCCTTTCTCTTGGGGAATAATCCTCCACCCTTCTTATGAGAACCAAACTGCAAAACTGCTCCGCAGTCCAGACATCTAATCTCATAGTAGTGATTATCTTCTACGGTTCTGACAACAAACTTTAAGTTTTCAGCACCACATTTTCCACAGACGCCCTCATCAAAAACTTCTTGAAATCGAGCGAGTTGCTCGAACAGTTCTCGTTGGGTGTCGCACTCAAATTCGGCGGTTAGCCGACCATTCGCATTTTTGTAAGATGCTCTCATTGCTTTCTCCATTCTGGGTCGTATCCAGAGATTTCTTCTGGAACACTAGTATCACCGTTTTGATACTTATTCAGTTGCTTAATCATTTCGCTCGCAGTATTTTTAGTAATACTATCAATTCTAGAGTAAGAGTTTTTTCCACTGTTGATAAAGCCACTAACACTTATATCAAGCTGCTTACACTTGTTATCGATAAACCCAATCTGTTGACTACTGATTCTGTCTTCAGGGTTCCAGTCCCCGTCAGTGGTCTTGGGAGCGGTTGTCTGCTTAACAATACTGACAATGTCCTTTTTAGATAGCTCCTCTGCTGCCAGCGCCCTAATCTTAAGAGCCTTGCGAAGAGCGCGTCCTTCAGCCCTAGTGCTGGCAGTTGCTACGGGGTGGGCACAAAAAAGGTCGTCAGTGTTTCCATGCCAAACATCAGCGGTGTCAGCATAGGTTCTCATCTGGCCGCTGTTCATCCAGTTAAAAGTTACCCTGTATGTAACAGTTGCTCTTCCCGGCCCATCGTCGTTACTTGGCGCGACCACGTTGATTGGACCGGATTCCATAATGTCGCCAAGGAGAAGTTCAGCGACTCGTCTAAGCCCCGCAGTGATTGGGTTTCCTTCAACAAGCTCGTTGGGTTGAAAGAACTGCATCACGTAATCGTGCCATTCAGGCGAGGTGATAGACGGCTTGTCTGGGTCTTCATGTTCGCTGCCAGCTTCAAAAGGCTCGTCTTCTGCAACAAAATCGTTTTCCATATCGATAGTTTCCAACACTTGTTCTAGCTCATCTTGCAAAACAGACATGTGCAACCTTACCAATTCTTCTTTTTTTAGGGAATTTGTTTTCGAGAGGTCCACGCCTCTAGATTCTAAGTCTTGCTTTATTTCTTTTACCGTCATCTTCTTGTAATCTACCATTTCTCTATGCCTCAATTTCTATGTACCTCTTTGATTTTGCAGGAAACTTTTTTGATATCTTTCCTAGCTCTGTTAGTATCAAGGCTAAAGTTTTTCTCTTGCTTTTTTCAGATACATTTTTGTTTATCTGCTTGACCCTAATCATACAATAACCTTTTGAAAGAATAAGACCGGACTTCTTAGCGTCTGACCTTATATTCTTCTGGAGACTATCTTCTCCCCATATAGGAAGAAAGTGTGCTGGACCGTCGATTTCTATGGCCGTCTTCAAGGACGGAACGAACAGGTCCACCTCCAAGTTCTCAGCCGGAATCAAACCCTTCATGTGAAATATAACGTCGTACCCCTCGCTTGTCAAGCCTTCCTTCAGGAACTTCTCAATTTTGGAGCCTTCCTGACTGGCTCTGCGAACGGCCTCTGCTGCCATGCTCCGCAGTTCGGACTTCTCGTTCTCTGTCATTTCTTCCCACTGCTTCTTAGCCAGCGCAATCCTCCGGTCTCTCTCCTCTTCTGACATGTTTTCCCAGTGGTTAGCCATGCCTTCGCTAATTTTAATTCTTTCTTCTTCTGTTCTCTTCCTGCCCTTTGTTGGATGCTTATGTCTTCCAGACTTAAGAGCGTTTGACTGAGCTTCACTCTTGCTCTTTAGGTCTACTCCAAGAAACTTTAGTGCCCGCCTGACCTTATTGGGATATGTTCCCAGCTTCTCTGAAATCCAGTACGTGCTTCTATTGTTCTCTACATATTCCCTTACTAGGAAATCCTTGTTATCTTCAGCAAACCGCATTGTTTATAACCTCCATCATCTTTTCGATATTGAAATCTTCTGCTATACAAGAAGGTGTCTTGTTGCAGTAATTCTTTATAGCCTTCGCATGGCTTTCACTTCGAGCGACAAGAACGACTGACTTGTCTATAAAAGCTTGTATGCTATGTTCATAATTCCTTCCGGTGTTTCTCATCCATTCCAAGTCCCATACATAGAATATTTTCTTAGACGGGGAGATAGATTTAATAGCCGTAAGGCATGTAGAAATGCTGGTTGCTATTAAAGTCCCGTCAAAGTAGGGAAGTTCTGTGGTGTTCATAACGGCAAATCTGGGTGGAAGAATATGAGAAGTTATATTTTGAACAAATATAGTGTAATCATTTGTGCTGTCTTTAGAAACTGTTTCATTTAGCTTTTTAACCAAGCAATAGGACAAGTGTGAAGCGCTTAGGTCTTCTATTATTATTCCAATCTTCATCTGAAGTATCTCCTAGCTTCTAGAAATGACGACATGTCTTCTATATAGTC
>VTLG01010937.1_pt1 | contig 66412 bp, 82 predicted proteins | sample 4694571 | NCBI WGS metagenome assembly VTLG01 (sample SAMN12604809, study PRJNA352737) | marine metagenome | biome: ENVO:00000447; feature: ENVO:00000209|ENVO:00000569|ENVO:01000036; material: ENVO:00002151; isolation source: viral sequences binned using virsorter ...
AATATATAAAGATATTGATGCTTGGAAAACAAGAATAAAAGCAATTAAGGATTCAAATCCAAAAAGTTAATAAGAGGAGAATATAAATGGGAACATTAGAAGTAGATAAACTAGATCCGCAAAGCGGCACGGCGCTGGAAATAGGCACATCTGGTGATACTGTAACGGTTCCTAGTGGTGTAACTCTAACGGTTGCTGGGGCATTAAATGTTACAGGAACAACAGCGTTAGCAGATGGAACAGTTAATGTTGCAGAATTAGATATTGATGGTGCAACAGATATTGGCGAAGCGATTGTTGATGCTGATTTATTTGTTATTGATAATGGTGCAGGTGGAACAAATAGAAAGACAGCGGCTTCAAGACTTAAAACATTTATTTTAGCTGATAATTCACTTGATAGTGATATGTATGTTGATGGAAGTATTGATACGGCTCATATTGCTAATGACCAAATCACAGCTGCTTTGATGGCAGACAATAGTATTGATTCTGATATGTATGTGGATGGTTCTATTGATACAGCACACATCGGAGCAACACAAGTTACAGGTGCAAAATTAGCTGCTGATGTTATATCGGCACAAACTGCTTTGACAGCAGAACCAGCAGACACGGATGAGTTTATGGTTTCTGATGCTGGAGTTTTAAAAAGAATAGATTACTCTTTAATTAAGGGTGGTGGAATTACCCACGCTTCTTATTGGCGATTATCTGTTGCTTTACAAGGGGATGCAGTTCCTATTTCATCAAATTGGGAAGAATATGATGACGCTAGTTATGAAAGAATAGGAAGTGCTATGACAGAATCTTCAGGAGTCTTTACATTTCCAGAAACTGGTAAATGGAGAATACATTTCTTTGCTGAACAAACTACTGACTCTAATTTTGCTGGTGGCACTTCAGCAAGTAGAGGACAATGGGAAATATCACTAACACAAAATACTGGTAGTTCTTGGGATGCACAAGCAGTATGTACAGGATTTGGTGGAGATACTTCTGGAGCACAAGGTTATGTTACTGTTTCTTGCGAGGCATTATTTGATGTAACTAACACCTCAACACATAAATGTAGATTTAGTGTAGACCAAATAGACGGCAATAATTACACAATGGGTAATTCGTCTACAGCTTACACTGGAATGGCATTTGTAAGATATGGAGACACTTAAAATGAATAGGAAAACTGGAACACCGGATCATATTGAGGATTATTTAGTATCGTTACACCCTCACCAATGGTTTACTTGGTCTGATATGAAAAATAAAGTGTATGCTAATCTTCGTTTAACTGATGAATATTTTTTAAGAGAAGAAGGAGCAGTATCTAACCCTCATAGCTTACCAACGGAACAAGAGTGCATTGATGGATTAGCAAATATGATAACAGCTAACACAGCACGAAAAGAAAAATTAATAGCTGATAAAACTAATGCTAATGATAAATTAAAAGCATTAGGATTAACCGATGATGAAATTAAAGCAATAAAAGGAATCGAATAATGGCCTTAACTAAAATAGTAACAAATGTAATTACAGATGATGCTATCACAGCAGCAAAGATTGCTGACGGAACGATTGTTGCTGCAGATTTAGCAGCAAATTCCGTTGACAGTTCTGAATTAGTTAATGGTTCAGTTGATTTAGCACATATGAGTGTTAATTCAATTGACAGCGACCAATATGTTGATGGAAGTATTGACCTGGCTCATATGAGTGTCAACTCTATTGATTCAGACCAATATGTTGATGGAAGTATTGATACGGCACATATAAATGATTTAAATGTAACGACAGCAAAAATAGCAGCGGATGCAATTACAGGTGCGAAAATTGCTGATGATGCTATTGATAGTGAACATTATACTGACGGTTCGATAGATACAGCCCATATTGCTGATGACCAAGTTACCTTGGCGAAGATGGCGGGACTCGCAAGAGGGAAGATTATCTATGGAGATTCAAGTGGGAATCCTGCTGCATTAGCAGTTGGTTCTAATAATCAAGTATTAAAAAGTGACGGAACAGATATCAGTTGGGGTGCTTCTCCAGCAGCAATCAGTTCTTATACAAACTCTACAAATAATAGAGTTATTACTTCCGTAGATGGTTCAACAGTTAATGCTGAAGCAAATTTAACTTTTGATGGATCACTTCTTACAGTTACTGGAGAAGTTTCCATGACTACTCTTGATATAGGCGGTACAAATGTTACAGCAACTGCTGCTGAATTAAATTATGTTGATGGAGTTACAAGCGCCATTCAAACACAATTAAATTCTGCTTCATCAAAAGGTTTCGCTATTGCAAGTGCGATAGTGTTTGGTTAATGGAAAAAACAATTTTAACTAAAGAACAAAAGCAAGAAGTAATGAAACAAATGAAAACAGATTCTAAAGCTGATTTTGTAGAAGTTATTATGGAAACAATTAAAAAACAAAGGAGAAAAGTAGATGGCAACACCAAATCTAATTAATGTTGATACTATTACACCTTCTGTAGTTATTGGTGCTGTTACCACAAGTAGAGCGTCAATCGTAGATGTTACCGCTGAATATTGTGCAAAGATTAATTCTTTAATTATTGCAAATATTGATGGTACAAATGCGGCAGATATTACAGTAGAAGTAAGTACTGACAATGGTTCAAGTTATACTAAAATTGCTAGCACTATTTCTGTTCCTGCCGATTCTTCTTTATCTCTTATTGGTAAAGATAATGGATTTTATTTAGATGAAACAGACATATTAGCAGTTACAGCGTCAGCGAATAGTGATTTAACATATTTGGTTTCTTACGAATTGATGAAAGACGCTTAATAGGAGGTAAACAATAATGCCTACTAATGGTGGAATCATTGGACCAGAAAATATCCCAACAACAGCTGTATGTAATTCGACTATGGATTTTAGAACTTCTGGTGCAGGTGGTCATTTAGATATAGCAAATAGTGGACTCAATGGGGGATCATTAACTGGTAGAACAACTTATACACAAGAGGCTTGGGTTTATCCCACTTCTCTTCCTACAAGTGGAACAGGTAATCAATCTGGTCTTTGGGGATCTGGTGGTCAAGATTTAAAAGGTACATCGGTAGAAATGCATTCCGGTAATAATACTTATGTTTACCATCGTGTATCTAATGCTGCTGGTAATGATTGGCTAGATTATGGTCATACAGGAGACGCTTCTCCTTCAGTTAATAATTGGCATCATTTTGCTGAAGTGCAGCACGATGGTACCAATAAACTTTATATGAATGGTACCCACATAAATACTGAAACAACTGATTCAGTAGGACATGGAACATATTTATCTTTACCTACTGGTGCAGAAGATGGTAGTGGATCAAATCCTAGAAATGCTATATGTCTAGTGAGTGTATGGAGAGTTTCATCTAATGCTAGATATACTGCGAATTTTGTACCACCAACAGAATTTATTGATGACGATTATACTTTATTTTTAGTAGTATCTGATACAACCGACGGAAGCACATCCTTTAAAGATAGTTCAAGTAATAATGAAACCGTTTCATTAACGGGAGGTCCAGCAGACCATAGCACAGATGTTGCTTCAAATATATCTGTTTTAAAAAAGGCTTCAGGTATGTGGTCTATGAATGATGTTTATGAATATAAATTAGATAAAAGATGGCCAAGTATAAGGGCATAAGGATAATCAATGGCACACTTTGCAGAAATAAATACAAATTCAAGAGAATATCCAGAGGGAAATGTGATTCCTGCAGATAATAAAGTTATGAGAGTTTGTGTTGTTGATAATGCTAATGTTCCTTCTGACAAACATATTGATGGTGAAACATGGTGTACGAATATGTGGGGAGGTACATGGAAACAAACATCTTACAATGGTAATTTTAGAAAACAATTTGCAGCAGTAGGTGATATTTATGACGCCGCAAAAGATAAATTTATAAAACCACAACCCTATGCTTCATGGACATTAGATGGTGATGATGATTGGCAGGCTCCAATTGCAGAACCAGCTGATTTTGATGGTATTGATAAAAAATATTCATGGAATGAAACAGCATATCAAGCAGATAACTCTCAAGGTTGGGAAGAAGTATAATGGCAAATAGACGAAGTAGTGGGGGATTAATAGGGAAGAATAATAAAGCCTCTGGTGGAGGCAATACTGTTACCACTTTTCTATCTTCAGGAACATTCACAGCACAAAAAACCACAACAGCATTTGAAACATTAACTGTTGCTGGTGGTGGCGGCGGCGGAGAAAATCTTGCTGGTGGCGGTGGCGCTGGGGGATTAAGAAATTCTTTTGGTACAGTTAATACAGGAGGTGGACTTCAAACTGAAAGTAAAACAGTTCTTCAACCAGGAACAAGTTATGCAATTACTGTAGGTGGTGGAGGCGCTGGTGGATCAGGAGGACCTCCTAATGCAGATGGAGCACAAGGTAGTAGTTCTTCTATTGGCGGTGTAATTTCAGCTGAAGGTGGTGGCTTTGGAGGTTCTAACTATAATAGACCTGGTGGTCCAGGTGGCTCTGGAGGCGGCGGTGGTTGTTCTGATTCTGGAGGTGATTCTAATGCTGGTCCTGCTTTGGCTGGTCAAGGATATGCTGGTGGTTCAGGATATAGATTAAATTCTTCTGGAGGTGGCGGCGGTGGTGCTGCGGCTGCAGGCGGAAGTATTTCTGCGCCACCATTGCCTCCTAGTCCTAGTAGTCCCAATCAAGATGGTGGTGACGGTGGTGCTGGTTTACTAGTTAATATTGATGGTAATTCTTATTATTATGCCGGCGGAGGCGGCGGCGGAGGATACTCTGGATATACTGACGGCGGCGATGGCGGACTAGGAGGCGGAGGCGGTGGTGCCTCGGGTCCTGGCGGTCCTGGTGCTGATAATAGTGGTCAAGGTAGAGGTGGTGCTGGTGGTCGAAATGCAGGTGAAGAAGGTACGATAACACATCCAAGTAATCCTGGTGCAGGTGATGGCGGAGCTGCTGGAGCTAATACTGGTAGTGGAGGTGGTGGTGCAAGTCATCAACCAGGTCCATTTGGTAGAGGCGGTGCAGGTGGTTCTGGTATTGTTATTGTAAAAGAATTAGATAGGGCGCAAGGTGTCTTTGATATGAAATCTCAATTTACATCTCATAGTCAGGGACAATGGCCGACAAGAGGTGGTGTTGACGAAATAAGTAATTCATTAATGTTTAATGGTGGTGCAGAAGATGTTTATTTAACAAGAGTACCTAGTAGTGCTACTGACCAAATAAATTGGACATTTTCATGCTGGGTAAAATATACAGGACCTGAAGCAGAAAGACCAATCTTTAATGCTCAAGCAACAGCAGATTTAAGTAGTGGTGCTCCTCAATTTGCTTTATTTTGGCATACAGGAGGAACTTTAAGAATTTGGACCAATAGTGGTGCTGGTAGTGCTTATACAGCTAGGTTATTCCGTGATTTTGGAGCATGGTATCATATAGTTTTAGAATCTTCAAATGTAAGTCCTTATTATCGTTTGTATATTAATGGTAAAGAAAATACAACTTGGTCATATGACAACAGAACAACCGCTCCTGGTGGAAATAATACTTATGTTAATTCAGCAAATCCTCATTTTTTAGGGGCTTGGCGTAATGGTTCTATTATGTCGCCAGGAATGTATTTAGCAGATGTTCATTTAGTTGATGGACAAAGTTTACATCCTGGACATTTTGGTGAACCCGATCCAGATTGTCCTCAAATATGGCGACCTAAAAAATATTATGGTACCTATGGAACTAATGGTTGTCATTTAGAGTTTAAAAATAGTGCTGTTGGAACTGGAAGTGCAAGTACAATTGGTGCAGACACTTCTGGTAATGGCAATCATTGGACAACAAGTGGGTTAGCAGTAACCGACCAAACCACAGATACACCAACGAATAGTTTTTGTACTTTGAATCCCCTAATCAACTCAGCACAAAATGGAACATTGTCAGAAGGCAATAGAAAACTTGTAAGCACTTCTTCATCTTGGGGTCATAAGTTAGGAACTATGGCAGTTACAAATGGTAAATGGTATTATGAAGCAAAAGTTACAACTGCAACTGGTAATCATTATATAGGTTGGCAAGACATACAACCAACACAATCACAAATTGCGGCTAATCCACAATCTGATTCAAGTGGTACTACTATTTGGTATACAAATACATATACTGGAGGATCAGGACATTTAAGAAAAAATGATACAGATGATTCAGCAGTTTCAGGTTCTGGTGGTGTAAATGGTACAATAGTTAGTGTAGCTCTTGATTTAGATAGCTCACCACAAACTATTACCATTTATAAAGATGGAGTTGCTGTTGATTCTGATAATACTATAGCAAGCGGCAATACAGGAACATTAGTTCCTTTTATTGGTAATGTTACAAGTGGTGCATCCATAGAATTTAATTTTGGCAACCCAGCTTTTGTAGTATACACTGGTCACGCAGACGCTAACGGATATGGGAATTTCGAGTTTGCGGTACCAAGCGGGTTCTATGCGCTTTGTTCAAAAAATTTAGCATTATACGGATAAATATAGATATGGCATATACAACAATAAACGATCCACAAAAATATTTTAGTACCAAACTATATTCAGGTAATGGTGGTACACAGTCAGTTACAGGTGTAGGATTCCAACCTGACCTAGTTTGGATAAAACATAGAACAGCGGGGCATGACCATAATGCTTGGGATACTAATAGAGGTACAGAACAAATGCTTACTCCTAATGAAAATTATGTGGATGCAGGAAGTGGTTCCCATGGTGCAAATGGTGTAACTGCTTTTGGAGTAGATGGTTTTACTTTAGGTGATGTAGCTAGAAGTAATGATCCTGAAGCAGCATTGGTATCTTGGAATTGGAAAGCAAATGGCGGAACAAGGTCAACATTTACCGAAAGTGGAAATAATATGGGCGGTGGCTATCAAGTAAATGCCACAGCAGGAATATCTATTATAGATTATGTAGGAACTGGAAGTGCTGGTTATTTTAGTCACGGATTAGGAGCGGCTCCAGAATGTATTATGATTAAAAATAGAAGTTATGCAGGAAATTGGAGATTTTGGCATCATAAAATGTCTGGTGTGACATACAGAGCGAGTTTAAATACAGATGCTGCAGAATCATCTGGATGGGATTCGTGGACTATCGGCTCAACAACTGTTACTCTTGGAACAGATGGGTCAGTTAATAGAGATGGGGATAATCATATAGCTTATTGTTTTCGTTCTATTCAAGGATATTCAAAATTTGGTATATATACAGGTAATGGAAATGCAGATGGGGCATTTGTCTATACTGGGTTCAAGCCCAAGTGGCTAATGGTTAAACCTCGAACATTAACAAGTAATTATTTTCAACTTGATACTGCAAGAGATCCTGTTAATCCTGCTACTAAATTTCTTCGATTTGATACAACTCACGCAGAAGATGATGGAGCAGATAAGGATATAGATTTTTTATCTAATGGTTTTAAATGTAGAGCGGCAACAGGATTTCACAATGATAATAATCAAACACACCTATATATGGCATTCGCAGAATCTCCATTTGTAACATCAAATGGTAGCCCAGCTAATGCTGTATAAAAATATTATAAATAGTTTAATAAAGGAGTAATAAACAATGTGGGCTTATGTAAAAGACGGAAGTATTGTACAGACAAATACTAGTCAAACAAGACTGGTGATTCGTGGTACAGAATTTCCTGCTAAATATGCAAATGAATGGACTGTACAACAAAAGAAAGATTATGGTGTATATGAGGTTGTTGAAGATAGCACTAACTTAAAAGATGGTGCATACTATATTAATGGTGCAAGTACATTTACATTTTCAAGTGATACAGTTACCCTTGCATATGCAAGTGCTACAGCAAAAAATATTGATGATGTTACAGTAGATGATATTACAACACCAGGTTTAAAAACTCAACATAAAGAAAAAATCAAATCTCAAGCACACGGTTTATTATCAGATACAGACTGGTATGCTTCAAGAAAAGCAGAAACAGACAAAGCAATTCCAAGTGAGGTTGCAACATATCGTGCTGCTGTGAGAACAAAAGAAAATGATATGAAAACTTTGGTTGATAATGCGGCAGATGTGGATGCATTAGCAGCTTTATATGAGTATACTGGTGACTCAGCAACAAGACCTTTGGGTGAGTGGCCAGATCCTGTTTCTTAAAACTTCTTTATTAAGTTTATATAATATAAAAGTGAGTTATAATGAATCTAGAATACTACTATTGGTACTTTCAATCAGCAATCCCTCCCAAAATCTGTGATGATATCATCAAATATGGTTTGTCCCAACAGGAACAAACAGCATTTACAGGTGATTTAAGTTCAGATAAGGAATTAACAGATAAGGAAACAAAAGATTTATCAAAAAAAAGAAAATCTAATATTGTTTGGATGGATGATAGATGGATATATAAGGAAATACACCCCTATATTATTCAAGCAAATGCAAATGCAGGTTGGAACTTTGAATGGGATTGGTCTGAATCGTGCCAGTTTACAAAATATAAACTGAATCAATTTTATGATTGGCATTGTGATTCGTGGCCTAAACCTTATGATAAACCAGAAAATCTTAATAGTCATGGAAAGATAAGAAAATTATCTTGTACTGTAAGTTTATCAGATGAAACAGAATATGAAGGTGGAGATTTTGAGTTTGATTTTAGAAGTTCAGAAGATGGTTCAAATCAACCTCAAGTGTGTAAAGAAATAAGACCGAAGGGATCCGTTGTGGTATTTCCTTCTTTTGTGTGGCATAGGGTGAATCCAGTAACATCTGGTACTCGATACTCACTTGTAATGTGGAATTTAGGATGGCCATTTAAATGATATATAAAATTATAAAACAAGCGATATCACAAGAATTAGCAGAATTTGTTTATGCATATTTTTTGAATAAGAGAGCTGTTGCAAAGCATTTATTTGAAACTAGATATATTTCTCCGTTTACGGAATATTGGGGAATATGGAATGATGAACAAATTCCTGATACATATTCTCATTATGCTGATATTGCAATGGAAACATTATTAGAGAATTTGAAACCGCTGATGGAAAAAGAATCAGGTTTAAAACTTAATGAAACATACTCATATGCTCGTATCTATAAGAAGGGCGATGTGTTAGAAAGACATAAGGACAGATATTCTTGTGAGGTGTCTACTACTTTAAATATAGGGGGTGATGAATGGCCGATTTATTTAGAACCGTCTGGTGAAGAAGGAAAAGAAGGTACTAAAATTATTCTAAACCAGGGTGATATGTTAATTTATAAGGGGTGTGATGTAGAACATTGGCGAGAAGCATTTGAGGGGGAGAATTGTGGTCAAGTATTTCTTCATTATAATGACGCTTCAGATGAAAAAGCAGAACAGAATAAATACGATGGAAGACCGTGTCTAGGATTACCTGCCTGGTTTAAGTGATGTTTATATTATAAATATAAGAAAAAGAAAATATAAGGGTTTGATTAATGGCAACGATACAAAATATCACTATTGACCAGGATGCAGATTATACCGAAACACTAACAGTTAAAGATTCTACAGGAACAGTTGTTGATTTGACAAGTTTAACAATAACTGCTAGTATGAGAAAAAATCATTTGTCGGTCACAAAAACAGATTTCACAACTGCCGTAGTGAGTGCCACAGCAGGTACTTGCACAATTTCCCTTACAGATACAGTAACCGCTGCTCTTGCAGAAGGACGATATGTGTGGGATTTGGTTACTGCAACAGGTGCTGGTATTAAAACAAGACGAATAGAGGGTCGAGCAACTATTACTCCTAGTGTAACAAGGTAAATAATGGCAAATCAATCAACACAAAAATATATTGATGGAGAGAAAGATTGGATTACTGCTATGTTGGCAAGTCAGCCAATAGTAGAAGGTAAGAGTAGTGAACAAGTTGAAAAATTATTGATTCAGGAAATAAAAGAACCTGAAGAAATAGATATTGATCCTGATATTGAAAAAGAGATTACAGAATTACAAGAAAAGAAATTACAAGAAGAAAAGAAGGAAGTTGTTAAAGAAGGATTAGAAGTAGCAAAGTTTGATGTAAATGAATTAACTGATTTTTTTACTTCGGTTGCTAAAGAGAAAAAGAATTTAAAATCAAAAGTTAAAGAAGAAAAAGTTAAGATAGATAAGTTAGAGCAGTTGTTTGATACATTATCTGCTAACAAGAAAAAGAAAAAGGTTATTAAAAAGAGACCTAAAAAATTATTATTAGAACCTGAAGAAATTAAAAAAGTTAAAGAAACGGTAGAAGATCCTGGCGTTCCTCAAAGTGTTAAAGAGGAAGCATTAAAACAACTAGACGATAAAGAAGAAAGTAAATATATTAAAGCAGTTGAAAAGCAACTTTCTGAAACTCGATATCAAAGTGAATTAGATAAGGATAGAATTAAAACACTAGACCGAATTGATTCATTTGATAAGATGAAACAAGAGTTTGCTAATTTTAAAGATAAAGTTTCTATACAATTAGCTTCATTGGGTGGTGGCGGTTCAGCACATATTTTAGATAATAATGATGTTGATCCATCTAATAAAGCTAACGGTAAAATATTAGCATATAATTCAACAACTGGAAAAATGGAATTTACTACTAATGCTGGTGGTGTAGATTTATCTGCTGTTGATGAACATATTTTACCTGATGCTGATAATACTCGAAATTTAGGTAGTGCAACAAGAAGATGGAAAGAGATATTCCTTTCAAGTTCTACTGTTAATTTGGGTGGTTCAACTATTTCTTCTGATGGGACTGGCACAATTCAAATTGCTGCTACTGGTGCAACATTACCTGAAAACTCAAAAGACGCTGGTGGTAATCCAATTGCTGTTACAGGAACAGGTACAGGAACGGGCGGAGTTGCAATTACGAAAGTTCCTTTCTTTACTAGGTCTGGTGGACTATCAACAAAAAATACTGACTTTGAATTTAATGCAACTGTGGATAATAACAAACCATTTTTAGACCAATCAACTTTTGTATTAGCAAATGGAAGTGGTTTAACAAGTGATGATACAATAACTATTTTTCAGTTATAAGGATGATATATGGCAGCTAAAACACCAATTAGAACAGTTTATACCAACAATGTTGCAACAGGTTTAGCAGAATTTCAAACTGGTGAATTTGTTGATTATGGTTTAGGTGGTACTGGTTTAACTGCATTAGGAACTGCAGGTCAGGTTCTTAAAGTTAATTCAGGTAGAAGTGCATTAGAGTATGGTAATGTTGAGGCCGTTTTAAATATTGAGGGAATGACCGATGGGTCAGGAATTACAATTGCTGATACTGATAAGTTAGTTATTTCAGACGCTGGTACAGAAAAATATATAACTGCTTCTCAACTATCAACTTATATCACTACTGAAATAGGTGTTGATATTGATTCATATGCTGACGGTACAGGAATTACAGTTGCGGCAACAGATAAATTATTAGTATCTGATTCTGGTGCGGAAAAGAAAATCAATGCTTCTCAACTTGATACTTTAATCTCAGGATCGACAGGTACATTAACGAATAAAACTATTGATTTAGGAAGTAATACGGTCACAGGTTCAGTTGCAGAATTTAATGCTGCTTTGCAAAGTGAAAGTTTTACTACACTAACAGGTTCAGAAACATTAACGAATAAAACTTTAACAAGTCCTGTTTTAAATACTGGAGTTTCTGGAACAGCTGTTGCAGATGAAGATAATATGTCTTCCAATTCAGCAACAAAACTTGCAACACAGCAAAGTATTAAAGCATATGTTGACGCTCAGGTTACTGCTCAAGATTTAGATGTAACTTCTGACGATGGAACAATTGCAATAGATTTAGATTCAGAAACATTAACAATTGCTGGTGGTACTGGAATAGGTTCAACAGCAACAAGTAATACGGTTACACTTACGATTGATTCAACTGTAGCAACTTTAACTGGAACTCAAACTTTAACAAACAAGACTTTAACAAGTCCTGTTTTAAATACTGCTGTTTCAGGATCTGCTGTATTAGATGAAGATAATATGGCATCTAATTCCGCAACGCAAATAGCAACGCAACAATCAATTAAAGCATATGTGGATGCTCAAATTGCTACCGAAGATACAATTGCAGAATTAAATGATACAACTATTACAGGAACGCCAGCAGATAATGAAGTTTTAGCATATGATACTTCAAGTTCAACATGGATTAATCAAACTCCTGCTGAAGCAAGTCTTGTTTCATTAACGGGAACTGAAACACTTACGAATAAAACTTTAGCAAGTCCTGTTTTTACAACACAATTTACAATTGGTAATGCAACTATATCTGAAGCAGAATTAGAAGTATTGGATGGTGCAAGTGTTACCACAGCAGAATTAAATATTTTAAGTGGTGTTAGTGCAAGTGCTGCTCAGTTAAACTATTCTAACATATCTACTTTAGGAACATCACAAGCTTCTAAAGTGGTTACAGTAGACGCCAATGGCGATTTAGTTGTACCTGATAGTGATAAATTCAAGTTTGGTGCTGGTAGTGATATGCAAATATATCACGATGGAACAAATTCATATATTACAAATGCAACTGGTGCTTTAAAGATTGCAACAGAAACATCTGGTATCGCTTTAACAATAGGACACACAACTTCCCAAGTTACAATTGCAGATAACTTAACTGTTGCAGGAAATTTAACAGTTAGTGGTACGGAAACTATTCAAAATACGGTAACTATGAATGCTCAAAATGCTATCATTTTTGAGGGTGTAACTGCTGATAATAATGAAACAACTTTAACTATTGTTGACCCAACAGCAGACCATACAGTTTATATGCCAAATGCAACAGGTTATTTACCATTGTTAAATGCGGCAAGTACAACAGTTATTACAGCAACACCAGCAGAATTGAATTATGTTGATGGAGTTACAAGTGCAATTCAGACACAAATGGACACAAAGGCAACAAAAGCATTCTCTATTGCCCAAGCGGTCGCATTAGGATAATAGATAAATAGTAGGACAAGGAAAATACAAAAATGGCAATTCCAAATTCAAGAAGTACATTAAAAGAATATTGTTTGCGAAATCTAGGTAAACCTGTTATTGATATCAATGTTGATGATGACCAGGTAGAAGATAGAATAGATGAAGCATTACAATATTTTTCTCAATATCACTATGATGGTATTGAAAGAATGTATTTAAAATATAAATTGACAGCAGCTGATTTAACTAGGGTTACTACTGATACTAATACTTATTATGCAACTGAAAAGGGTGCTATTCAAGATAATATAGAATTAGAAGAAGGGACTCAAACAACAGGAGAAACAAAAGGTGATGTTTTATTAGAGGATGGATTTAAAGTATTAGATGAAACTTCAAGTGGTGCAACAACAGGATGGAAAGAAGTTGAAAACTATATTGTTGTTCCAAGTTCTGTGGTTAGTGTTGTTAATATATTTCCTTTTTCTGACCGTTCAAATTTAAATATTTTTGATGTTAAATATCAATTACGATTAAATGATTTATATGATTTTTCATCTACTAGTATTGTTCATTATGAAATGACAATGCGACATTTGAATTTTCTTGACCATATATTAGTGGGAGAAAAACCATATAGATTTAATCAACATATGAATAGATTATATATTGATATGGATTGGAATGAAGCAATTAGTGCTGATGAACATTTAATTATAGATTGTTATAGAAAATTAGACCCAACAAAATATACAGATATCTATGATGATATATTTTTGAAACGATATGTAACCTCTTTAATTAAAAGACAATGGGGTCAGAATCTATCTAAATTTTCGGGCACAGCAATGCTTGGTGGGGTTACTCTTAATGGACCAGAATTATTTTCAACAGCACTTGCGGAACAACAAAAGCTAGAAGAAGAAATCAGAACAACCTACGAAACTCCTGCTCATTTTGAAATAGGATAATAAATGCCAACAAATGTATACTTTGATACAGGCACAACTTCGGAACAAAGATTATACGAAGATTTAATAATCGAACAGCTGAAGATTTATGGCCAAGATGTCTATTATTTACCAAGAAAATTAGCGAACAAGGATACTGTCTTTGGAGAGGATCCAGCTTCGTCTTTTGATGATTCATACATCATTGAAATGTATGTTGATAATTCTACTGGTTATATGGGCGACCAAGAAATCATTAAGCGTTTTGGTTTAGAGTTAAGGGATGATACAACTTTTGTGGTATCAAAAGCAAGATGGGAGACTTTAGTTTCCAACAATACAGATTTACAAACAAGTAAACGACCTAATGAAGGTGATTTAGTTTATTTCCCAACTTCAAAAGCATTTTTTGAAATTCAGTTTGTGGAACACGAAGCACCATTCTATCAACAAAGTGCTTTACCTGTTTATAAATTATCTTGTACTAAATGGGAGTATGCTTCAGAAAGAATTGATACAGGTATTGCTGATATTGATACAGTAGAGGATAGTTTATCTACTGACACAATGAATTGGCAGTTTACTTTAGAAGCAGAAACTGGTTCAATAGTTCTTGAAAGTGATATTGATGAAATTAGTTATCTTATTAATGAGGACTTTACAATGGCAACCCAACAACCTGTGGATCAAGGAAAGATATTTGAAGATAGAGCAGGAACAACACCTGGTTCTACCTATTCAGATATACTGGACTTTAGTGAAAGAAATCCATTTGGGGAGGTTGATAGTTATTAATGTTCGGACAGCATTTTTACAACAAACATATTAGAAATACTGTAATCGCATTTGGTACAGTATTTAATAATGTTAATATTAAGCGTTTGGATTCTAGCGGGAATCCTTTGCAGAATATTAGAGTGCCTTTGGCTTATGCACCAAAGGAAAAAATGTTAGTTCGATTAGAACAACAAGAAGATTTAAGGGGCGACGATTCAAAAGTGGCAGTTACTCTACCTCGAATGTCATTTGATATACAAACTTTTTCTTACGATCCGTCCCGAAAATTAAATAAGAATCTAAAATTTGGAAAAGTGAAAGCAAGTGGTGATACGAAAAAATTGAATACTCAATATGCACCTGTTCCTTATGATATTGGATTCAACTTGTATGCTTTTGTTGCAAATTCAGATGATGGCCTGCAAATTTTAGAACAAATATTACCATACTTTCAACCTGATTATACGGTGACTATGATTGAAAGTACTACAATGGATACAAAAAGAGATATTCCATTTATTTTAGAGAGTGTGGATTATGAAGATACTTATACAGGTAACTTTGAAAACAGACGAGCAATAATCTATACATTAAAGTTTACAGCGAAAGTTTACTTGTATGGTCCAATTAGTTCTAGTTCTATTGTTAGAAAGGTTGGTGCTGATTTATACGAAAATGTTGCTTCTACAAATCCTTCAAGAAAAGAAAGAATAACAATTACTCCAAATCCAACAAGTGCTGATTATGATGATGATTATACCTTTACAACAACACTTGAACAATTTGATGATGGTAAGAATTATGATGAAGCAACTGGAGATGACAAATAATTAAAAAGGTTTTAATATGAGTACTATTGATGAGAAACTAAATGAGGTTTTGGATATTGCAGGTGAAGTAGTTAAGGAGAAAAAAGAATTAACTGCTGCTGTTGTTCCAATGCCCACAGACAAAGATCCTGATTCAGACTTTGATTACGGTCGAAAAAATCTTTACACATTAATTGAAAAAGGAAATACTGCAATAGATGGTATTCTTTCATTAGCAAAAGAGGGAGAACATCCTCGTGCTTATGAAGTTGCAGGACAATTAATTCAAACAGTAAGTCAGGTATCACAAAATTTATTAGACTTGCAAGAGAAGTTAAAGAAATTAAAAGAAGTTCCTGACAATGCACCTAAAAATGTTACCAATGCATTGTTTATAGGATCGACCACAGAATTACAAAAGTTATTAAAAGATAAAAAGAAGAAATGAGTATAGCAAAACACGACCAATATTTGGGCAATCCTAACCTTAAAAAGGCATTCACCAAACAACGATTTACGAAAAAACAAGTTCAAGAAGTTGTCAAGTGTATGGATGATCCTCAATATTTTATCGAAACATACTTAAAGATAGTTACATTGGATAAGGGGCTTGTTCCTTTTCAGATGTATGATTTTCAGCGGAAGATGGTAGATGTTTTCCACAACAATAGGTTTTCAATAAACAAGTTACCTAGACAAAGTGGCAAGTCAACCGTCATATGCTCCTACCTCTTACATTATTGTGTTTTTAACGACAATGTGAATGTTGCAATACTAGCGAATAAGTCCTCTACGGCAAGGGACTTGTTGGGCAGATTGCAATTGGCTTACGAACATTTGCCGAAATGGATGCAACAAGGCATACTTAACTGGAACAAAGGTTCACTTGAATTAGAAAACGGAAGTAAAATCGTAGCGGCGAGTACATCTTCTAGTGCTGTTCGTGGTAGTACCTTTAACATAATATTCCTAGATGAGTTTGCCTATGTGCCCCATAATATTGCCGAAGAATTTTTTAGTTCTGTTTACCCTACAATTTCTTCTGGTGAAACTTCAAAGGTGATTATCGTTTCTACCCCACACGGTATGAATATGTTTTACAAGTTGTGGATGGATGCGGTCAACAAGAAGAACGATTACATCCCAATGGAAGTTCATTGGTCAGAAGTTCCAGGAAGAGATGAGAAGTGGAAAGAACAGACAATACGAAATACAAGTGAATCACAATTCCAGACCGAGTTTGAATGTCAGTTTTTGGGTAGTGTTGATACATTGATACCTGCCAGTAAGATTAAGACGATGGCAGTTGTAGAACCAAAACGAAGTAATAATATTGATGTCTATGAAATGCCCATTAAAAATCACATTTATACAATGTGTGTAGATGTTTCACGAGGATTGTCAAATGATTATTCTGCTTTAGTTGTTTGTGATGTTACAAAAGTTCCATATAGAATTGTGGCAAAGTATAGGGATAATAATATTAAACCAATAGTTTATCCTAATATTATACAGAAGATTGGTAATGCATATAACAGAGCATTTTGTTTAATAGAGGTAAATGATTTGGGACAACAGGTTGCAGATAGTTTACAGTTTGAATTGGAATATGATAATATGATGATGGTGACTCAACGAGGCCGTTCAGGTCAAATGTTGGGTGGAGGATTTAGTGGAAGAGGTAATCAATTGGGATTGAGAATGACGAAGGCCGCGAAAAAAATTGGTTGTTCTAACCTGAAAAGTTTAATCGAAGGAGATAAACTAATCATTCAGGACTTCGATATTATTTCGGAACTTTCTACTTTTATATCGAAAGGAAAATCTTTTGAAGCAGAAGCAGGTTCAACAGACGATTTAGTTATGTGTCTAGTCATTTTTTCATGGATGGCAAATCAACGGTATTTTAAAGAATTGACCGATGTTGATGTTCGTGGACAAATGTTTACAGAGCAACAAAATGCAATAGAACAAGATATGGCACCTTTTGGATTTATTGATGATGGATTAAATGATCCGACTGGTAGGAATAATTCTTTTTTTGATGACGCTGGCGTGTTATGGCAACCAGTTGAAATACGCAAAGGCGAACATTAAAAACTGCGAATATATAAATATTGTCAAAGGGTTGAAACAAAAACTTAATTATAAGGAGAACGAATAAAATGGCATTTCAAGTATCACCAGGTGTTCTCGTACAAGAAACGGACTTAACGAACATAATTCCAGCAGTTTCAACATCAATTGCTGGGGCAGTTCTGACTTCTGAAAAAGGTCCGATGGATGAAGTAACCTTAATTTCAAGTGAAAAAGAATTAGTTGAAACTTTTGGGAAACCAAATGCAAACAACTTTGAATCTTGGTTCACTTGTGCAAACTTCCTTCAGTACGGTAACGCTTTAAGAGTGGTTAGACCGGTTACAGGTCAAGTTAATGCAGGCGTGTCTGGCACACCTATATTGATTAAAAATACTACTCATTATACTGATAATTATTCTGATGGTTCTGCTAATGTAGGCGCTTGGGCGGCTAGAGAGTCAGGAACATTAGGTAACAATTTAAAAGTGTCTATGTGTACCAATTCAACTGCATTTGGACCAAGTTCAATGGGCGGTAATTTGCTCAACGCTGCTTCAGCGTTAGGGGCAACTACTGTTACTGTTGACGATGGCTCTCTATTGCAAGTTGGAGATATAATAGAGATTGGAGACGCTTCTGCTTGGGCAGCTGCGCCTGCAGGACATTATTATAAAGTAACTGGTATCGCTACCCATGTCCTAACCATTTCAAGATTTAATCCAAATACTGGTAAAACAGAAACTGGAGGTTTACGACACGCTGTTGTAGACAATGCGAAAGTTAGAAGAATGTGGGAATACTACTTTAACTTTTCACAACCAAATGGCACTACAGATGATGTATTGGCTGCTGGTGGTTCACTTGATGAAGTACATATTGTAGTATTAGACGAAGATGGCGGTATCACAGGTACGGCAGGACATATCTTGGAAACATTTGAGGGTCTTTCACAGGCTTCAGATGGTAAAAATTCCCAAGGTGGAACAAATTATTATGTTGATGTTATATACAATGAATCAAAATACATCTACTGGATGGATCACGAAACAACTTTAGCAAATGCTGGTTCAGCAAAAACTGGACAAACATTTGATGCTCAAGGTGCAAATGACTTTACTGTATACACTAATTCACTAACTGGTGGAACAAGTGATTACACAATTACTAATGCTGAATATGCATTGGGATTTGATAAGTTCGCTGATGCTGAAACAGTTGATATTGCATTATTACTCGGTGGACCATCTCAAACGGCTGCTGATGTTACTGGAGACACTAAAGCAACTAAAGTAATTGATATTGCAGAAGCAAGAAAAGATTGTGTGGCATTTATTTCACCTGCGAGAGCAGATGTTGTTAATGTAAGCGATCCTATTGCTCAAACTGTTAATGTCAAAGCTTTTGCTGATGGTTTAGCTTCATCTAGTTATGCAGTAATTGATAGTGGATACAAATATATGTATGACAAATACAATGATGTATACCGCCATGTACCATTGAACGGCGATATCGCTGGTCTTTGTGCAAGGACTGACAATGTAGCAGACCCTTGGTATTCACCAGGCGGGTTTAATCGTGGACAAATTAGGGGTGCAGTAAAACTTGCCTTTAATCCAAACCAAACTCAAAGGGATGACTTGTATAAAGCAAGAGTAAATCCTGTTGTTACTTTCCCTGGTCAGGGAACAGTATTGTTTGGCGATAAAACTGCTCAAGCAAAACCAAGTGCATTTGATAGAATCAATGTAAGGAGACTTTTCATTGTTCTTGAAAAAGCGATTGCTACTGCTGCTAAATTCCAACTTTTTGAGTTCAATGATGAGTTCACAAGAGCGGGATTTAGAAATTTAGTAGAACCGTTTTTGAGAGATGTACAAGGTCGAAGAGGTATAACTGACTTTGCTGTTGTTTGTGATGATACAAACAATACTGGAGAAGTAATTGATAGAAACGAATTTAGGGCTGATATCTTTATCAAACCTGCTCGTTCTATTAACTTCATAACACTTAACTTTGTCGCTACTAGAACAGGCGTTGCCTTTTCAGAAGTAGCAGGCGCTTAACGGATAGAGAGGAGAATAAAAAATGGCAAACATTAATGATTTTAAATCTCGTCTAAAAGGCGGCGGCGCAAGAGCCAATCAGTTTAAGGTAACTTTACCTTTCCCTGGATTCGCAAGCGTTGGCGGAGAAACGAGTGATATGGCATTCTTATGTACTGCAACTAGTACACCAGCTTCAAGTGTTGCTGATGTTGCTGTTGCATTTAGGGGTAGATCCCTTTATGTTGCTGGCGACAGGACATTTGATACTTGGTCAACTACGGTACTGAATGATACAGACTTCAAGATATACAGAGCGGTAGAAAGATGGTTAAACGGCATTAACAATATGACAGACAATGAGGGGTTAACAAATCCTTCTGACTATCAAGTGGATGCATTTGTAGACCATCTGGACAGAAACGGTGCAACTTTAAAGTCTTGGACTTTTAGAGGGTTGTTCCCAACTGCATTACCAGGAATTGCATTAAACTATGGCACAAATGACGCTGTAGAAACTTTTGATGTAACTTGGAGATATCAGTATTTTGAAACAGATACTACTACATAAACTAATAAAGTTATTAAAGGAAATATAATATGGTACAACTATTGGGATTCCAAATAACGAGACCAAAAAAGGAGACGGACAGTAAATCTACACAAGCATTTACTGTTCCTTCTTCTGATGACGGCACAACAACTATATCTGCTGGCGGATATTTCGGCCAATACTTGGATATGGATGTTACTGCAAAAAATGAAGAAGGCTTAATAAGACGATATCGGGAGATTGCTCAACATCCAGAATGTGATATGGCGGTTGAAGATATCATCAATGAGGTTATTGTGTCAGATGAAAGAGATTCATCGGTATCAATTTCTTTAGATAAATTAGGAATTTCTGATAATATTAAAGCAAAAATTCGTGAGGAGTTTGACGAAATTTTAAGTTTATTAAATTTTGATGAAAAAGGTCACGAAATTTTTAAGCGATGGTATATTGATGGAAGAATATACTTCCATAAAGTAATAGACCCAGCAAGTCCTCGTAAAGGAATAACAGAACTACGGTATATTGATCCACGGAAGATTAAAAAGATTCGTGAGATTAGTAAGCACCGTGATGTTAAAAGAAAAGGAATTGAAGTTATAGAAGAAACTGCGGAGTGGTTTGTCTATAATGAAAAGGGCATACAAGGACCAACCTCTAATGTTGGTGTTAAGATTGCTGCTGACACTATTACATATGTTACCTCTGGTGTCATTGACCAGAATAAAAATTTAGTAATGAGTCATTTACATAAGGCAATTAAACCTGTTAATCAATTGCGAATGATTGAGGATGCTGTTGTTATTTACAGAATAGTAAGAGCACCCGAAAGAAGAATTTTTTATGTTGATGTGGGTAACTTACCTAAAGTAAAAGCGGAAGCATACCTTCGGGATGTAATGGCAAGATATAGAAATAAACTTGTCTATGACGCTTCAACTGGAGAGATTCGGGACGATAGAAAACATATGTCTATGCTCGAAGATTTTTGGTTACCTCGTAGAGAGGGTGCAAAAGGTACCGAAGTTTCTACATTAGCAGGTGGACAAAATCTTGGTGAAATTTCTGATGTTCAATACTTTCAAAAGAAATTATACAAAGCATTGAATGTCCCTATTTCAAGAATGGAATCAGAAAGTGGTTTCAATCTTGGTAAGGCAGCGGAAATAACTAGAGATGAAGTAAAGTTTACAAAATTTGTTCAACGATTAAGAAAAAGATTTACAAGTGTCTTTAACGATATTCTAAAAACACAGCTTGTTTTAAAGGGTATTATTGTTATAGAAGATTGGGCAAAAATAAAGGAACATATACAATATAGTTTCTTGAAAGATGGATATTTTGCAGAATTAAAACACGCAGAATTATTGAGAGAGCGAGTTGCTTTAGCAAATGAAATTAGTCCTTATGTTGGAAAATATTATTCTATTGAATATGTAAGGAAAAATGTTTTACGACAAAGTGATGAGGATATTATTGATATTGATAATCAAATCGCTGATGAAATTAAGAAGGGTATTATTGCTTCTCCTGAAGTTGAGGGGATGGAAGATACCGACATAAATATAAAAGGAGATGAATAATTATGCCAGATGATAATGTAGTCAAAATGGTTAATTCTCTTGCGGCTGATGATAATGTTGCTGCTCAAAGTGCATTTAAGGATGCTCTTGCAAGTAAAATTGGAACAGCATTAGACGGTAAAAGGCAAACAGTTGCCAAAGATTGGTTGAATGCTGCTCAAGATAGTGAAGCAATAAAAGACGCTGCTGGGTTAGATAAGGTTTCTGGTGCAGTATCAACACCGTTGGTACAAGAACCGCAAGAAGAACCTGAAAAACCTGAAGAGGAAACTGAAACTACACCTGAAGTTGAAACACAAGCTGACCAACCACAGGATGATAGTGATGAACAGCCTGCCGTTTAAAAAGTTTAGAAAACAACTTGATGAACGAAGGTATAGTGGTCCTGAAGGAACAGAGGAGTTTAAAAACTTATCTCCGAAGTTACGGAAGGCAATTAATGATGTATATAATGCAATTAATAGTACTAAAGGTTCTATTGTTTCAAAGATAGAAGGTATTATTAGTAAAGTGGCAAAGAAACACGGTGTCAAAGAAACTGATATCGAGGATTATTTTGATAACGAATTAATAAAATAGGAAAACAAAATGGCTTTTGCAACACGAACAATAAGGGATGATGATATTCCATCTGGTAGTGGTTCTGCTGGTGGTACTGTAGTAGTTCACTTTGACCATTCTTCTGATAGTGCAACTACAGCTGCTGCTTTGGATGCAAGTGGATTATCTGGTCACGCTAATGGTGCTAAATTAAGTATCACTAGAGCATGGTGGGGTTTAGCTGGTTCAGTAGAGATACAGTTTAAAGGTGCTTCAAGTGATACACACGCTATTAGATTGGCGGGAACAGGATCTTATACTGCTGGTCCTGCAATTCAGAATGGCGCAACTAATACAACTGCAACATCTGGAGATTTAGAAACAGTTGCTGCCGCAGCAACAGGATTTATTATCTTGGAATTAAGAAAAGACGCTAACTTTACAGCGTAGTTTTAAAGGTTTAGATTATGGCAATTAGTAATACAAAAGTAGTGGACACTACATCAAAATATATTGTAAAGTCTACTGGTATTAAAAATGAAACAGACCAGATTATAGTTGACGCTGAAAAGTTAAAAGATGGTACCAACAAATCGAAAGTGAACTTAATAGAATGTTTTTATTTGATAGAAGGGACTGGAACAATAACAATTTCTGCTTCAAGCGAAGATGATGATTTGGAATTAACTGGAAAAGGGAAGTATGGTTTACGACCCGACCAATTAAAGTTTGGTGATGATAAGATAATAAAACTATCAACTAATGGTACTGTGGATAGTTATTTGATGGTAACAGAATTTAGGAGAAATGATTAATGGCTGACGCTGTAACAACACAAACAATATCAGACACATCTGGTGTAAAGAGTGTGGTGAAAATGACAAACATAAGTGACGGAACAGGAGAAACTCTTGTAACTAAAATGGATGCTTCTGCATTAAATGGTATGTCGGAAGACGCTACGAAAAAAGTTTCTAAAATCTGGTATAGTGTGAATACAACAAATGGAAAATCAGGTGTTGAATTACTATGGGCAGGTAGTGGATCAAGTGCTGCAAATAAAACAATTTGTATTTTATCAGGAAATGGATTTTGGGATTTAAAAACAGCAGGTAATGAGATTGCTAACAATTCTACATTAACTGCAAACACATCACCTGCAGGAGACATATTACTTTCAACAAAAGGTTTTGTGTCAGGTGATAACTATTCACTTATAGTTGAAGTAAGATAAATGAGTAAAAAGAAAAAAGATTATTCTAGGCAAATACTAGAACGGATTGTCGGATCAAAACGCAAAACAGATTTGGCAGAAAAATTTAGAGAAGCGTTTGCTGAGAAATATGGCATTAAGCGTGAAGAACTTAAAAAAGGAATTGTGGATAAAATCTATAATAAAGAAAAGGTGGAGAGATGAAACTAATTACAGAAACGATTGAAGATATCGAAGTCTTAACAGAAGCCAATACTAAAGGCGGTAAAGACTATAAGATAAAAGGTGTCTTTATGCAAGCGGATATAAAGAACCGTAATGGTAGAGTCTATCCGGTTGAAACACTTGCAAAAGAAGTATCAAGATATACTACAGAATACATTAATAAAAGACGAGCTTTTGGAGAGTTGGGACATCCAGATGGACCAACTGTTAATCTTGAAAGAGTATCACATATGATTACAAGTTTGAAACCAGAAGGAAAGAATTTTATTGGTGAAGCAAAAGTTATGGATACACCATATGGCAAAATAGTAAAGAATCTAATAGATGAGGGTGCTCAATTGGGCGTATCATCTAGGGGGATGGGTTCTATACAATCTTCCTCTCAAGGAAATGTTGTTGGGAAAGATTTTTATTTAGCGACAGCAGCGGATATCGTTGCAGACCCTAGTGCTCCAGACGCTTTCGTAGAAGGTATTATGGAAGGCAAAGAATGGGTTTGGGACAATGGTGTGTTAAAAAGTAAAACTGTAGAAGAATATAAGTCTGAAATCGAAAGAGCAAGACGAACAGAATTGGCGGAGATTAAGTCTAAAGTATTTAAGGACTTTGTTTCCAAATTATAAAATCTACGCAAAATACCAAAAAGCGCAGGTTTTAAAATGGTAATTGTTATAAATATTTGTAACTGAAAATTAAAAATTTTTAATATTTAAGGAGAGACCGAATGGCTGAAACTGAAATTAAGAAAGAAGTAGAAGAAGTGAAAGTAGCAGAAGCGCTAGACACGAAGGGTGACCCAAGTGCTCCAGCAAAATCTGGTACTCCATCTGAACCTACTCACCTTAAAAATGACGCTGAAGATTTGGGACCTGCAGTAGTTAAACCTACTGACAAGAATCCAGACGCAGCTAAGAAGGTTAAAAAGCACTCGGACCAGGTTAATGCTTCGGCTAAAGATGGATCTTTACCAAAAGATTTAAAACCATCTGCAGCTGCTGAAGAAGCGGAAGTAAAAGACGACAAAGAAATCGTTGCTGAAACTGCTGAAGAAGAAAAAGAGATTGACCTTTCTAGCGATGTTAAAGCATTAGTTTCAGCGGATGCAGATTTGAGCGATGAGTTCAAAGAAAAAGCTGCAACCATTTTTGAAACTGCTGTGAAAACACGCATTAAAGAACAAGAGGCAAAACTTAAAAGCCAGTATGATGAAAAACTTTCTGAAGAATCTGAAACAATTAAAAAAGCGATGGCTGATAAGGTTGACGCTTATTTAAATTATGTTGTTGAAGAATGGATGAAAGAAAATGAATTGGCAGTTGAAAGAGGTATTCGTACCGAAATTGCTGAGGACTTTATTACTGGTCTAAAAACTTTATTCAAAGAACATTATATTGATGTTCCGGAAGAAAAGTATAATGTATTAGATGATTTAACAAATGAAAAAGATAAACTTGAAGAAAAACTTAACGAAAAAATTAAAGAAAATGTTGAGTTGAATAAGCAAGTTGGTGAGTTCACTAGAGAAAAACTTATTGGTGAAGTTGGAAGCGATTTAGCTGATACTGAATTAGAAAAGTTCCACTCTATGGCTGCTAATGTTGAATATGATAGTGCAGATAAATTTAAAGAGAAATTAGAAACTGTTAAAGAATCTTATTTCCCTAAAACGAAACAAGAAACTGCTTCACCGAAAGATGAAGTTGATTCTGTGGCGGCAAACGAACCAAGTGATTTTGGGTCGTCTAGCGATGCTATGGCTGCATATACGGCCGCTATTTCAAAAAACATTAAGTCTGTAAAGGTTTAATGGTGAATAATATTATAAAAATATTAATTAATTAATAGGAGAGATAAAAAATGTATCTTACTGAAAATTTACAAGAAAAGTGGCAGCCAGTCCTAGAACATCCAGATTTGCCAAAAATCGAGGATTCTTACAAACGAGCTGTTACTACAGTTATCCTAGAAAACCAAGAAAAAGCTGTCCGTGAGGACGCTTCCTTTCTTTCAGAAGCTGCGCCTGCTAATGCTAGTGGTGCCGGTAATGTTAATAACTGGGATCCTGTTTTAATCTCGCTAGTTAGACGAGCTATGCCTAACTTGATTGCATATGATATTTGTGGCGTTCAACCAATGACTGGTCCAACAGGACTAATCTTTGCTATGAAGTCAAGATATTCTACTCAAGGTGGTACTGAAGCTCTATTTAACGAAGCAGATTCTGACTTTAGTGCTAGGGATGCTGCTGGAGGTTCTGGTTCGCCAGACGCTCAAGCGGGCACAAACCCTGCAATACTAAACGATGCTTCCCCTGGTACCTATACTACTGGTTCTGGGTTTACTACAACTCAAGCAGAAACATTAGGTGACGGAACAGATGAGTTCGCTGAAATGGCTTTCTCAATCGACAAAGTTACTGTTACTGCTAAGTCAAGAGCTCTTAAAGCTGAATATACTATGGAACTTGCTCAAGATTTAAAAGCAATCCATGGTCTAGATGCTGAAACAGAATTGGCTAACATCTTGTCAAGTGAAATTCTTGCAGAAATCAACCGTGAAGTAGTTAGAACTATTTACTCACACGCTAAAGCGGGTGCTCAAGTGAATACAACTACTGCTGGTATCTTTGATTTAGATACTGACTCAAATGGTCGTTGGTCTGTTGAGAAATTCAAAGGACTTCTTTTCCAATTGGAAAGAGATGCTAACGCAATCGGGCAACAAACTCGTAGAGGGAAAGGTAATCTAATTATCTGCTCTGCTGATGTTGCTTCTGCTCTGGCTATGTCAGGCGTACTTGATTACGCTCCAGCACTTTCAACTAACTTAAATGTTGATGACACAGGCAATACTTTTGCAGGTGTTCTTAACGGCAAATTTAAAGTATATGTTGATCCATATAGTGCTAATGTAGCAGCTAAACAATTCTATGTTTGTGGCTATAAAGGAACTTCACCATACGATGCTGGTCTGTTCTATTGCCCATATGTTCCACTACAAATGGTGAGAGCAGTTGGACAAAACAGTTTCCAACCAAAAATTGGATTTAAAACTAGATACGGAATGGTTCAAAATCCTTTCGCTACTACTAGAGGTACTGGTGTACTAGATAATTCTGGTGCAGTCCACGCTGATGACACTAACTTATATTACAGACGAGTTCAAGTTACTAACTTAATGTAATTGAGTCTAGAAATAGAAAGAAATTTAGGGGGACTTTTGTCCCCCTTTTTTTTGCTCTGAAAGTATTATAAATAGTCATATGACAACAATAAAAACAGAAGATAGAGCACCTGATAAATTGGACTATGCAAGTCCGATACAGTTTAGGTTTACCTGTGCAAAACTTCCAACAGTAGAGTTCTTTTGCCAAACGGCAAATATCCCTGGCATTACTTTAGGTACAGCAGATGTAGAAACATCATTGAAAAGTATTCCTTTTCCTGGTGATAAGTTGACATATGGAGATTTAAATGTTTCATTTCTTGTAGATGAGAATTTAAATAACTATAAAGAGTTGCACGATTGGTTGACTGGCTTAGGATTTCCTCAATCACATAGTCAATTTTCAAGTTTATTAGCAGGTGGCCACGATAGATTTCCTTCATCAAAAGTAGGAACTGCAAGTGTAAGCTCTGATGTGGGGAGAACAACTGCACCGTTATCTGAAGGCGCGGCATATTCGGATGCAACTTTAACTGTTTTAAATAGTAAGAATATTGCAAAAACAGAAATACGATTCCATAATGTATACCCAACACAACTTGGTGGGTTATCTTATGATATTAAAGCAAGTGATGTAGATTACTTGCAGGTTAGTGCTGCTTTTGCTTATATGTATTATGAAATAGTCCAGATAAGCACGACCTAATTTCCTTGACTTTTTAACTATTTTTTGATATAATGGTATATTATGACATTAGAAGAATTACAACAATTAGTGGATAAAGATTTGAAACTTGATGATACGGAACTTGATTCTGAATCAGCAAGAATACCTTTACTCCATAACAAATACCTCCAACATTTTAATAAATTTAGCTTATTGTTGAAGAAAGCACAACAAGACTACAATGGATTAGCTCGGGAGAAATGGGAATATTATACTGGTAAAGCTGATGAATCTGTCTATAGAGAAAAGCCATTTGATTTGAAAGTCCTTAAATCTGATGTACACATTTATATAGATTCAGATGAAGATATACAAAGGGCAGACCAGAAAGTTGCTTATTTAAATACTGTTGTTAAATATTTAGAACAGATATTAAGAAATATAAACAATCGAACATTTTTAATTAAGAATATGATAGAGTGGAAGAAGTTTACAAGTGGTGCAATATAGTGGACCATCATAAATTATTTTCTACTCATTTATTTGTATTTGATAATTTTTTAGATGGTGTTCAACATAAAGCAGATGTTGAAGATATGAAATGTTATATTTCTACTGCATGGAAAAAAAGAGATTATGATAATAACTGGCAAACTAAATCAGCAAATTTACAACACCAATCAGAATTTAAATTATTTTCTGATACTATAATTCAATCAAATAAAGATATTCTTAAATTATTAGATTATAATGTAGAAGATATTGTTATAACAGATATGTGGGCAAATGTATTAAAACCAAATGAGGGGCATCCACCACATACACATTCTAATAATTTCTTTAGCGGAGTTTATTATCTTTATTCAGACCGAAATGCTGGCATTACTTTTCAGGACCCAAGACCAGCATCTGATGTAATAGTTCCTCGAAAGAAAGAAAAAACATTAGATAATTCAAGTTTTGTGGAGTATGCTTCTAAAACAAATAGAGCAATAATATTTCCAGCATGGTTAATGCATTGGGTTCCAATAAACAAGTCAACTAAAAATCGTATAAGTATCTCTTGGAATATACAATTACAAGGGCAGTTAGGAGAACACCATGAGTTCCAATCAGCACAATATTGATGTTCTTATTGTTGAAAAGAAAGATGATGTTTACTTAACAGTAGATTGTGATCCAAATATTCAAAGAGAAATTTCAGAATTTTTTACCTTTTATGTTCCAGGTTATAAGTTTATGCCTGCGTTTCGGAATCGTATGTGGGATGGAAAGATACGATTGTTCTCTCAAAAATTTAAAGAAATATATTTTGGACTCTATCCATATATTAAAGCATTTGCAGAAGAACGAGGTTATCAAATAGTTGTTGGTAAGAATGTTGATATAGATAATAAGGTTGATAGGGAGGTTGTTAAGAAATTTTCCAATAGTTTAGGTCAAAAGTTTGAGGCAAGAGATTATCAAATAGACGCCATCTACCATAGTTTAAAGTTTAATAGAACATTATTATTAAGTCCAACAGCAAGTGGTAAGTCTTTTATCATTTATGCTCTTATTCGATACTACACACATTTATTAAAAGATAAACCAAACAGTAGATGTTTAGTTATTGTTCCAACCACATCATTAGTGGAACAAATGTATTCTGATTTTAAAATATATGGCTGGGATGTAAAGAAGAATTGTCATAAATTGTATAGTGGATATTCTAATATAACAGATAAGAAAGTTTTGATATCTACCTGGCAAAGTTTATATAGATTAAAGAAAGAATATTTTGAACAATTTGGTATTGTTTTTGGAGATGAAGCACACTTGTTTAAGTCAAAATCATTGACCGAAATAATGACTAAACTAACAGATTGTAAGTATCGAATTGGATTAACTGGAACTTTAGATGGTGCTCAAACTCATAAGTTAGTATTGGAAGGTTTGTTTGGTGCTGTTAATAAAGTTACATCAACAAAGAAACTGATAGACAAGAAACAGCTGTCCAATTTAACTGTCCGTTGTTTAATATTAAAGCATACAGATATAAATTGCCATACATTTCGGAATGCAAAGTATCAGGATGAGATAGATTATTTAGTGAGTAGTAGTTCACGAAATAACTTTATAAGACGCCTAGCGTTGAATTTAGAAGGGAATACACTATGTTTATTTCAATTAGTAGAGAAACATGGCAAGAACCTATATGAAATGATAAAAGAGAAAGCGGATAGTAATAGAAAGATATTCTTTATTTATGGAGGAGTTGAAGCAGATGAAAGAGAAAAAATTAGGGCGATTACAGAAAAAGAAACTAATGCTATCATTGTCGCCTCCTATGGCACATTTAGTACTGGTATCAATATTCGTAATTTGCATAATATTATTTTTGCTAGTCCTAGTAAATCTAGGATAAGAAACTTACAAAGTATTGGTAGAGGTCTCCGATTGGGAGATAATAAAACTTCTGCTGCTTTATATGATATAGCAGATGATATGACTTACCATAGTAGGGAAAACTTTACATTAAAACATTTTCAAGAACGGATAAACATTTATACCGAAGAGGAATTCGATTACGAAATTCATAATGTCCAGTTGAAAGATTAGATAAATAGTAGTATGGAACAAAAGCAACAAATTGAATATAAATTAATTAAATTAATTGATGGTACCGAATTAGTGGGACAGATATCGGTAAGCGATAATGATAAGTTTTTACGAATCGAAGAACCATTACAATTAAAAACTGTTCCAAGGTCAACAAGTCTAGGTGTAAGGGATGATTCATCTTTGGCACCTTGGTTACCTTTTGCAACAGATAAGATTTTCTCTATTCCAAAAGAAAGAGTTATGACAATTGCGAATATTAATAAAGATTTATCTCATTATTATGAAGCAATAAAAAAAAGACTTGAAGGGAAACCAATAAAACCTCCCTTGAGCCCACAAGAAATGGATAAAATATTGCAACTTGCTGAACAAATGGAAAGAGACCAAATTACAGAAGATGAACGACAAAGAATGATGGATGAATTAACTGATGAAGAATTGGATTTCTTAAATAAACCTGCTCCTAGGACTCTACATTAGGTAGCTATTCCATCTGCAAAACCCTACATAGTTATTATATCACCATAGGATTTTTTGTCAAGCAAATTGCTTATTTTACCTTGACTTTTCCTAAAAAATTTAGTATAATAAAACAATGAAAGAAATATTATGAAAAAGAAAGCAACTCAGCATTATGTAGATAACAAAAAGTTTTTGGAAGCAATGGTTATCTATAGAGAGAAAGTTAATAAAGCTAAAGAAAATAATAGAAAAAAACCAGATGTTACCAATTATATAGGTGAATGCTTTTTAAAGATAGCAAATCATTTATCCTATCGACCGAATTTTATTAACTATACTTACCGAGACGATATGATTTCGGATGGTATAGAGAATTGTCTGCAATATATGAATAATTTTAATCCAGAAAAATCAACTAATCCATTTGCATATTTTACACAAATTATATATTATGCATTTATAAGACGAATACAAAAAGAGAAAAAGCAACAACAAGTTAAACAAAAGATGATTGCTAATGCAGGTGTGGAAAATATAATGGATCAATTAGATGGTGATGACTCTCAATATAGAAGTCAGTTATTAGATTTCTTACAAAGGAATCAAAAATTAGAGGAACCAGCAGAGAAGAAGAAAAAGTAATTATATTATAAGGTAGGTATGAAGATAGCATTATTGAATGATTCCCATTTTGGGGCTCGTAATGATAGTTTAATATTTGATGATTATTTCCATAAGTTTTATGACAATATATTTTTCCCATATATAGAGAAACATAATATTAAAACACTTATTCATTTAGGTGATATTGTTGATAGAAGAAAATACATCAATTATAGAATAGCACACAATTTTAGACATAAGTTTTTACAACGATTATGGGATAAAAAAATAGATACTCATATTATTGTTGGTAATCACGATATTTATTTCCGAAACACAAACAAGATTAATGCGGTACAGGAATTATGTACGGCACCCGATGGCGTAAATGAACCTTGGATTTATGAAGAACCAAAAGTAGTTGACTTTGATGGATTAAAACTATTAATGCTCCCGTGGATCAATCCAGAAAATGAAGAACACTCCCTTAAAACATTAGACACAGCACAAGCTGATATTCTCATAGCACATTTAGATTTAAATGGTTTTGTTATGGTAGATGGTATTAGACAAATGCACGGTTATGATAAAAAAATTGTGCAACGATTTGAAAAAACATATAGTGGACACTTTCATAATAAGAATGATGATGGACAAGTATTTTACTTGGGTAGTCAATATGAAATGACTTGGGCAGATTACAACAAACAAAAAGGGTTTCATATACTGGATACGGAAACAAGAGAAATAGAATTTATTAAAAATCCCTATACAATATTCAAGAAACTAATTTATGATGACACGGAAACAAACTATGATGAAATGAATATAAAACCCTATCATCATAAGTTTATTAAATTAATTGTTTCACATAAAAAAGATAATCAAATGTTTGATAGGTTATTGGAACGATTATATAATGATATTTCAGTTCACGAATTAAAGATATTGGAAGACTATTCTGCTTTAACTCACCATAATGTAAGCGATGATATTGTGGAAGGGTCGGAAGATACAATGACATTAGTTAGCAACTATGTTGACCAGTTGCCAGTTGATTTGGATAAAGACAAGTTAAAAGTTATGATTAAAGAAACTTATGTGGAGGCTCAGGATGCAGACCCAATTAGTGAATAGTGATTGTATTAAGCATTTAAAAACACTTGATGATAATATATTTGATTCGTGTGTTACCGATCCGCCTTATCATTTAACATCTATTGTTAAACGATTTACAACAAGTACCGAACCAAAAGGTCCTTTATATAAAAGATTATCAACAGGCTTTATGGGGCAAACTTGGGATGGTGGTGATATTGCATTTACAACAGAAATGTGGAAAGAAGTTTATCGAACATTAAAACCAGGTGCATATCTTCTTGCTTTTTCTGCTGCAAGAAATTATCATAGAATGGCAGTTGCAATTGAAGATTCAGGATTTGAAATTCGAGACCAGATTATGTGGATATATGGAAGTGGGTTTCCCAAATCACATAACATAGGCAAACAAATGGATAAGAAGTTAGGCAATACAAGACAAGTTATAGGTAAAAAAGTAAGAGGTGATGTACAGAAAGCAAAAGAAAAGGGGTCTGGATATTTGTCGGATCCTGCAAACAGAAATAATCAATCACAGTTTGGATATGGAACAGAAACTTTAACTAAAGGTAATACTGAATGGGAAGGTTGGGGGACAGCATTAAAGCCTGCACACGAACCTATTGTAATGGCAAGAAAACCAATAGATGGTTCAGTTGTAGATAATATATTAGAACATAGAACAGGCGCAATCAATATTGATGAAACTAGAGTGCCTGGATATGAATGGGACACATCTAAAAATAGAAGAAACACACAACAAGATTCAATATTTAAAGGTGGTTGGAAAGGAAAAGAAGGTGGCGAAAAAATATCAGGTCGTTATCCTGCAAATATTATACACGATGGATTAGAAGAAGAATGGGCAAAATATTTTTATTGTAGTAAAGCAAGTAAAAAAGAAAAAGGTACTACAGAACATCCAACAGTAAAGCCAGTAGAGTTAATGAGATATCTAGTTAAATTGGTTACACCGAAAGATGGTATTGTATTAGATCCATTTGCAGGAACAGGAACAACAGGTGAGGCGTGTATATTAGAGAATAAAAAATATTATTTAATTGAAAGAGAAGAAACTTATTTTAAAGATATAGAAACAAGATTAAACAGATATGGTGGGTTGGGTATATGATAGTATTTAAGAAATTACGATATAAGAATTTTCTATCTACTGGACAACAGTTTATTGAAATTGCATTAGATAAGTCAGCAACAACATTAGTTATGGGTGAGAATGGTGCAGGTAAGTCTACTATGTTAGACGCTTTATGCTTTGGATTGTTTCAAAGGCCATTCAGAAATATTAAAAAAGACCAATTAATTAATACAATCAATGAAAAAGAAACTGTAGTAGAAGTAGAATTTATTGTAGGCCAAAATGAATATAAGATTATACGAGGTATTAAACCTAATACATTTGAGATATGGTGCGATGGTGATATGTTAAATCAGGATGCTGCTCAAAGGGATTATCAGAAACATTTAGAACAAACAATATTAAAATTAAACTTTAGGTCATTTACCCAAGTTGTTATATTAGGGAGTTCATCATTTGTTCCATTTATGCAATTACGAGCAAGACATAGAAGGCAAGTTGTAGAAGAAATACTAGACATTGAAATCTTTTCCAGAATGAATTTATTGTTTAGAGAAAAGCAAAAAGCACAAGATGAATTAATTAAAAATGATACTTTTGATTATGAAATATTAGATAATAAAATTATTGAAAAGAAAAAGCATATTGATGATATTAGTAATTTAAATTTAGAAACTATTGACCAAAAAGAAAAAGAAGTTAAAAAGAGTTATATTGATATAGAAAACTATGAAGAAGATATCAGAAAAGCAAGAACAGAAATAACTGCTTTACAAAAAGATATATTAGACCAAACAAAAGTAAACACGAAACATAAAAAACTCCATACAATGGAAGCAAAGATAGAGAACACTTGCACAAAACATAAAAAAGATTTGAAGTTTTTTGAAACTCATAATGATTGCCCAATGTGTCAACAGGATATTGATACAGAATATAAAAAGTTAATGATACAAAAGAAGAAAGATAAAGTTAATGAAATCAATGTTGGTATGAAACAATTGGACAAAGAGATTAAAATTGTAGAAAAACGATTAGAAAAAATTAATGATACAATGGTCTTGATAAGAGAAAAGGAGTTATTAATCAATCGTTATGACACCTCCATTATTGAAATAACAAAATATGTTGATAAAATAATAGGTGAAATAGATGAATTAAAAAATGAAAAGTTATCTACGGCCACACAAACGGGAGAATTAAATCAACTACAGGAACAATTAACTGAAACAGAATTAAAGAAACAAAAAGATAAGGATGAAAAGGTTTATATAGATACTGCTAGGACGCTTATGCAAGATACTGGTATTAAAACGAAAATCATTAAACAGTACCTACCGATAATGAACCAGTATATTAATAAGTATTTAGCAGATATGGACTTCTTTGTGAATTTTACCCTTGATGAGGAGTTTAATGAAACAATTAAGTCCAGGTACCGAGACGAGTTTAACTACCATTCTTTTAGTGAGGGTGAAAAGTTGAGAATAGATTTATCTATTTTATTTACTTGGAGAGAAATCGCCAAAGTAAAAAACTCCACAAATACAAATCTATTAATACTAGATGAAATATTTGATAGTTCGTTAGACTCGTCTGGTACAGATGAATTTATGAGAATATTACAAACAACTATGATAAAGGAAAATGTGTTTGTAATATCCCATAAGAGCGATACTTTAATAGACAAGTTTCCAAGAGTATTAAAATTTGAAAAGTATAAGAATTTTACAAGGATGATAGAATGATAATTTTTTCATGGCTATTCCTTTTCTTTTTGATTTGGATAACAGTTTATTTAATTATATTGACTTGGAAGGAAATTAAAAAATGAGTGATAAAAGAATATTACAAATGATAGCACCAACTGATCCTAGATTGTTAAGTAAGATAGCACCATTTCAAGATGATACTTTAAAAGAAAATGATTTTAAGGATAGGGAAGATTTGGCAAATGCAATGGTTGATACTATGAGAAAATATGGTGGTTTAGGATTATCTGGTAATCAAGTTGGGCTGCCGTATCGTATGTTTGTTATGGGAGGCCATCCACAAATTGAAGCAGGTAAATTAAGATATTGTTTTAATCCTGAAGTGTTAGATATGAGCAAGGAAACTATAACAATGAAAGAAGGATGTTTATCTTTTCCTTTTATCTTTTTATCAATTAGGAGACCTAAATGGGTGTTTGTAAAATATGAAGATGAATTTAATAAAGCAAAAGAAGAACATTTACATGGAATGTCCTCAAGGATTTTCCAGCACGAAAACGAACATATGAATGGATATGTTTTTAAAGATTTAGTCAGTAAGTTTAAATGGGATAGAGCAAAGAAAAAAGCAGATAAAGAAATACAGAAAATTTTAAAAAGGCAAAAAGATGGCAAGACGCTCCACTAAAACATATATCCATGTCAACCAAAATAAGATTAGAAGTAATCTTAAACACGGAACATTAGATCCAGTTATTACTATTAAGAAAGGTAGAGATAACACATATTGCCACGAGGTAGAGATATTGGGACCAAGTAAAGTTGTCTATGGAGAGAATGGCCAAAAGATATTAAGATGTGGTGCCAGAGTTGTGATTGAAACTGAATCAGATTATAGAGTAATAAGATGACAAAAATATATACACCAATACCAGCAGTAAAATATAGACCATTAAAAGAAAGTTTAACAATTAAAAAATCAGATATTGAAGGTCTTGGATTATTTGCAACACAACAAATAAAATCTGGTACGGTGTTAGGGGTAACACATATTAAAGATAAAAAAGCAGAAAATGGATATTGGAGAACACCGCTTGGTGGTTTTATTAATCATTCGGATACACCCAATTGCCTTAAAGAAGAAAATATATTTACATATAATTTATTTTTAAAAACTACAAAAGACATTAAAGAGGGTGAAGAATTAACTTTAAACTATACTCTTTATAGAATGAAATGATGACAATACCTAGAGATAAGTATAATGAGTTAAAACCTTATTATGATTTTCAACGGCAGAAAGAATTTAATAAAGATTGGTGCCGTGCAGTTGTTAAAAAGGTTTCTGATTTATCAGATGGTATTCTAGGTGAAAATGAAGATAGTGCTACAGAATTATTATGGTTGCATATGAAAGAGGAGGAGTATCAGACACCTCCTAAAAATTATGTGCCTGATAATCCTGATTGGAGAATTGAAGGAGAAGATTATGAGGATTGGAAGAAAGTGAGAACGAACATTATGGTAATGAATCAATACATATGGAGAAAAAAATGAATAGACCAATACTAAAAGAGTTATCTTTAGAACCATATACTCAAGGCTTAAGTAATGCAGCTGAACGCCTTGAATGGTGTGAGTTTAAAAAGGTAAAAACAAAATACACAAAGGGTGAAGATTGGACTGCTATATCTTTTCACGGATATGGACCACACCCATTAGACATATTAAAACCTGGTGTTTTAAAAAGTCAAGTTATGACCGAAACAAAATTACAATATACATCTTTATTTGATGATAGAAATTTTGAATCTATAATAAAAATATTAGATAAAATACCTGCTAAAAAAGAACGAGTTAGATTTATGAAATTAGTAGCAGGTAAAGTAATTGGAAGACATACTGATAAGATAGATAAATCTATTGGATTTGATGACGGTGAAATTATTAGAATACATATTCCGATTCAGACAAATGAGCAAGTTATCTTTACTTTATATGAGAGTCCAAGAGATAAGATTGGAACAGAATATAATCTGAAAACTGGACATTATTATTACACAGATGTAACAAAACCACACGCTGTCAGAAATGAAAGTGGAGTGGATAGGATCCATTTAGTAGCGGACTGTTTTGCCAATCAAGAATTACGGAATTTAATTTTATAGACTTTTGATTTGTTTTATGTTATAATAGTATTATGATTCACGCTAAAATAGAAGATTTTGAAACGGTAAAAGAAATATTTTATCAACATAAGAAATGGTTTCCTCATATACGAACAGACTATATGAGAAGGATGATTACTAAAGGTTGTGTTGTTTTAGATAGAGAGGTTATTATTACATATAATTATTATAAAAGAAAACAACCAATAGGAACAGTATTAGCACAACAAGGCGATTGTATTTTACATCAAATTGCTGCTAAGAATAGGGATGGTTCTGCAAGTGAGGTTTTACAACGATTTTTTAAGTTTGTAAATAGAAGGGTATTTTTAAGTGTGAGAAGCGATAATGAAATTGCAGGGAAATTTTATTTAAAAAATAATATGAAATTAGTGGGAACAACATCTTGGGCAAAAGGAAGATTGCCAGGTGATGTTTATTTATATGATAAAGTAGAGGAGAAAATATAAATGTTTCAAATTGCAGTAATAATATTATTATTATTAATATTATTGAGTACTTGTGGTCAGTAATGAGTTCTGATATATTACAAGAAGTTCACGATAGTTGGAAAGAAAAAGGATTTCCATATTATCCAAAAGATAGAAAGTGGCGTGATAATATATTTAATCAGTTAATGTATTTTAAAAGAGATACATTGATTGATAGAAAGAATAAAATTATAGGCCAATCACCACACGGATTAAATCTTGCATGGTCGTATATGGAACACGCTTGGGATATTCAATGTGGTAAGATGAGAACACCAATAGAAATATGGAATGATGAAGAACATTTGAAAAAAGGATTAGATAAGATATTATCAGGAACATTTTTTCAAAAGAAACCTGCTCATATGATTACCGAATCAGATATGAGGTCAATGTTAAGAAGATACTCTGGCACACAAATGGTATCAAATTTCAGACCGACAGCCGCGGCAGCGATGTATGATGTCTTTGTAGAAAAAGATAGTGTATTGGAAGGTACGAAAGCAGGCATTGTATGGGATCCATCAATGGGATATGGTGGTAGATTATTAGGTGCGATTGTAGCTGGGGTAAACTATGTAGGTACCGATCCTTGTATTCCGACACACACAGGACTAAAACAGATACGACACGATTATGGAATAGTTGACAAGTTATATAAGCTGTTAAGACAAGGTAGTGAAACATTTATTCCGAGAGAAGAAAGTTTTGATTTTGTCTTTACAAGTCCACCGTATTTTGGATGGGAAGCATACGGAGAAGAACCAGAACAATCTAGCATTAAGTTTGATACAGAAGATATGTGGAAAGAACATTTTTTAAAAAAGACTATTGCTAATGCACATATCGGATTAAAGACTGGTAAGTATCTAGCATTAAATGTTGCGAACACAAAACAATATAAAACATTTGAGGAAGATACAGTTCAAATGGCAAAAGATGTGGGGTTTGAACATACAGATACTTGGTGGTTATCATTATCTACACAACAAGGGGGTTCTGCCGTTTCTACTTTAGACGGAGATACTACAGAAACAAAACAGAAACAACAGTATATGGGTGAGTTTAAAAGACCCGATATCACAGGTCGTAAGTTTGAACCGACTTTTATCTTTAAAAAATAGACGATTCGCAGTAGAACAAAGAGAGAACATAGAGTTGTTGCAAAAATACAACAAAATAAAAATGGATATTTGACAGAAAATAAGGGTTTTTTATGCCATTTTTTACTTGATTTCTGTCCGAAAATGTATTAGCATATAATCATATATGCGGAATAAATCAAAAACTGTTGTTATCAATAAAGAATCTAAAGGATATCTTGCAAAATTATTAGCAACAGAAAATATTTCAATACAACATAAAAAAGTTAGAACGGCATCCTTTGATGTTAAGAATAGAACATTAACTCTTCCAATCTGGAAGAATATGGGAAATGATGTTATTGATTTATTAATTTCTCACGAAGTCGGACACGCTTTATTCACTCCGTTTGACGGATGGGCTAAAGCTATAGACAAGGGTATTCCTCATTCATTTTTAAATGTTATTGAGGATGCAAGAATTGAGAAATTAATTAAAAGAAAATATCCAGGATTAAGACAATCATTTATAAAAGGTTATAAAGAATTAATTAACAATAACTTTTTCGGCACTAAAGAAAAAGATGTTAATAATATGCTACTTATTGATAGATTAAATATTCATTTTAAATCTTCAATAGTGGGATCAACAGTTAAATTTACAAATAAAAAAGAATTAGACATTGTTAAAAGAATGGATAATTTAGAAACTTGGGAAGATGTAGTTAAACTTGCTGAAGAATTAGGCGGCTACTGTAAATCTGAAATGAAGTCTAAAGGTATTGACCAATTACAAGTTAGTGATATGGATGAAGATTCAGAAGAATATGATTCAGACCAAATGAGAGAACAAGAAGGTAATAATGCTGAAAATAAAGAAGAAGAAAATCAGGATGAAGAAAATTCTGAAACAAATACTACCTCATCTAAATCTGATAACAATAAAGAAGATTCAGAAGAAGAAAAGAAAGATAAAGAAGAAGAAAATAAATCACTAGGACAAAATGCAGGGCATCAATCTCAATCACAAGAACAAGGTTGGGATAGTGAACCAGTTGCTGAAACTGATACTTCTTGGGAAACACAAAAAGAAAACCTATTAGATAAATCAGTTAAAGAAAATCAATATTTTAATTTACACGAATTTAATAACTATAAGGAATTTGTAGTTGACTATAAACAAGTTTTAAAAGACTTTAGAAATTATCATAACAAATATTTTTATCAAATATCTGATAAAAAAGAAATATATGAAAATAAAGATAGAACAAATGCTTGGGCTAAAGTAGTTGCTGAATATAAACTATTTAAAAGAGATAGTGCAAAACAAGTTAATTATATGGTTAAAGAATTTGAAATGAAAAAAGCAGCAACAGCATACAGAAGAGCACAAACAAGTAATTCTGGCGTTGTTGATCCACTAAAATTACATAGTTATAAATTTAATAATGATATCTTTAAAAGATTAACTACTACACCTGATGGTAAGAATCATGGACTAGTAATGTATATTGATTGGTCAGGTAGTATGAGTGATAAATTATTTGATACTATTAAACAATTAATGAATTTAACTATGTTTTGCAAAAAGATTAATGTACCTTTTGAAGTTTATGCTTTCAATAACGGTCGTTGGGAATCTTCTGAAAGAAAATTACCAACAATAAAATATCAAGATAATGATATTACAATTGATTCAAGTTTAAGAATGATTAATTTTATATCTTCAAAAATGACTGCTAAAGAATATGAGCAAGGAATGACTAACTTATATGCTTTGGGTAAGTGTAAAGAAGGAAGAAATTATAATTACTATTCACGCCGACAATGGGCAAATATGACTCAAGAACAAATAGAATCAACGGAATGGATACAACATTTACCAGATAATCCAAGAGGGTATGGATTAAGTTCTACACCTTTAAATGATTGCATTATGGCATCAATGAAAATGATTAAAGATTTTCAATTACAATATAATATTGATAAAATGATTACTGTATTTTTAACTGACGGCAGTTCTGATGGTAATGAAAGAGTTGTAAAAATGCATCCTACAGACAAAGAAAAAAGAGATTGTTATACTGAAGGAAGTTATTATGTAGATAGTTTACATTATGATACTAACCATATTATGGTTGATAGAGAAACAAAAAATCAATATGCAGTTGAGGGTGGTCGCCGTAGATTATCTTTAACAGATTCATTACTTAAAGCTTTAAAAGACAGAACAGGAACTACATTACTTGGATTTTATATTCAACGAGGTAGAAGAATGGACGGATATATGTTAGACCAATATTTTCCTTATGAAAATTATTTTGATAGAGAAAAAGGAAGAAAATATTATGATAGAAACCAAATCAAGGCACAATTTAGAAAAGAGAAATTTCTGTGTGCTACAGATAATACAGGTTATGACGAATACTATCTCATAAGTGGAGATACTATGAAAATTACAGATGGTCAAATGGCAACACCATCTGATAATGCTAAAAAGGGAGAAATAAAAAGATTGTTTGCTCAAAACTTAAAGTCTAATAGACATAGTAGAGTAATAATGAATAAATTTATTTCACAAGTTGCTTAAATTGAAGGGAACATATATTATGGAAAATATAAAACTTTCAGATAGTCAAAAATCATTTGTTAAATTAGCAAATGAGGAAGGATTTACTAATACTATTACTAGAAAAGATATTATATCTTTGCAAGGTAAACACGGTATTAAAAAACCTGCTTGGCTAATGAAAAATATGACCTACAGATTAAAGAGAGCAGAATATAGTTTGCCTACATTAGGGCAAGTTATGGAAACTGAATCTCCTACTGATTCTGTAAGTGATAATGTTGAGGATAATGTCCAATAGACATCAAAAAACATCAAAAAATGGGGGTTTTATACCCCCATTTAAGAGAAATAGAACAAAGAGCGAACAGAAAAATGGATATTTCGCAGAAAATAAGGGTTTTTTAGACCATTTTTTTCTTGATTTTAGTCCGAATCGATGTTAGCTTAGCAGTATAAGAATAAGAAACTATATTATGAAAGGAAAAATGACTACATTAAATAATTCACAAAAAGAAGTAGTTGAAGCATTACACGCTCACTACGGAAAATCTGAATTGAGTCGTTCCGAAATAAATGATTTTATTAAAACTTCAGGATTTAAAAATCCTAGTTGGTTAAAATCTAATACTTACAAAATCGGAAGAGGAATGTATCAATTACCAGTTGACGGAGTTGATATTAAAGTTCCACAGACTACAGATTCAAAAGTTATTCAAAAAACAGAAACAGCAAATGTTACCGAAACTATTAATCAGGCGGCATTTATTGTTTCAAGTTTAACAGGTAATATCGTACCTGTTAAAGATCCTGTATTTGTTCCTTGGGGACATTATAAGGATATCAAACAAATTGTTTCAAGTAAACAATTTTATCCAATTTTTATTACTGGACTTTCTGGAAACGGAAAGACTATGAATGTTCAACAGGCTTGTGCTCAGACAAAAAGAGAGTGCATTAGGGTTAACATTACTATTGAAACCGATGAGGATGATTTACTCGGCGGATATAGATTGCAAGACGGTCAAACTGTTTGGCAAAACGGACCAGTAATCGAAGCAATGGAAAGAGGCGCTCTTTTATTGTTAGATGAAATTGACCTTGCTTCTAATAAAGTTATGTGTTTACAACCGATACTAGAAGGTAACGGAGTTTTCTTAAAGAAAATTAATAAATTTGTTGCACCTGCCGAAGGGTTCAATGTGATTGCTACTGCCAATACTAAAGGGCAAGGTAGTGAAGATGGAAAGTTCATTGGAACTAACATCTTAAACGAAGCATTTTTGGAAAGATTTCCAATTACTGTTGAACAATCTTATCCAACTAACAAGATTGAAAACAAAATTCTTGCCAATGTTTTAAGTAAGAGAAACCTTACTACTCAAAAAGATGAGAAATTTGCTCAAAATTTAGTTACTTGGGCCGATGTTATCAGAAAAACATTTTATGAAGGCGGAGTTGATGAAATAATTTCTACCCGCCGATTAGTTCATATTATCGAAGCGTTTGCTATCTTTAAAGAAAAAATGAAAGCAATAGAATTATGTACTAATAGATTCGATACTGATACCAAAACTTCTTTTGCCGATTTATATACAAAGATAGATGGCGGAGAAGATGTTTCCACTTGGGGTCAGGCAACAATCGAACCTGAAGATTCCGATGATAGTGAGGAAGTTGATCCAATAAATCAATAAAATCTATCTCATAATGTAGTGAGGGCGGACTCCGATCCGCCCTTTTCTTAAGCAAATTGCTTGACTTTTAAATAAAATTTTAGTATAATGGTAGTTATGGATTTAAAAGAATTTATTAAAATTGGATACCGAAATTATAAAATAGATGTTTGGCCTGATTCCTTTGCAAGTACCGAAGATGCTGAAGGTGAATTTTTTTCTAAAGAAGGAAAGATTGGCATTAAAGGTTCTACTATCGGGAGTGCTCACGGTGCAAATACAGTTCTTCACGAAATTTTGCATGGCATAATATATCAATATGGTTTAGGTGAAGATTTAAAAGAAGTGAAAGAGGAAAAGATTGTTAATACCTTAGCAAATGGATTGATAACAGTATTTGTAGATAATCCTTGGCTGTTAGATTACTTTAAATCTAAAGTTGAAGTAGAACATCATACACATAAAATTAATAGTGAACAAAATGGCGGGCCACAAGGATGATAGAGGTTACAGTAAGAGATAATAATATTGAAAAAGCATTAAGAGTTTTAAAAAAGAAATTACAGAAGGACGGTTTGTTTAGAGAGTTACGGATGAGGCAGTTCTATGAAAAACCGTCTGACAAAAGAATGAGAAAGCATAAAGAATCATTAAGACGAATTGCAAAAGAAAAAAGATTAAAAAGATTAAGAGAGGGAGATTAAAAGTTTTGATAGGTGCCTTACGAAGCATGGTCTATAGACGGATAGGCACCTATCAAAACCTTTAAGGTTCAAGGAATTATTAGATAGAAAAGTTGCCACTATCTAGTATGTATTACAACGGCGACAATATAACTACTTGAAGGAGTTAATATTATGGGTAGAAAAGCCTTAACAAAAAAACAAAAAGTATTAAATCTATTATCAAATGGTAAACCAGTTACATGGAAAACTATTAGAAATAGGTTTGACCTTACTTCACCACGAGCAATGGTCGATACTTTAAGAGAAGAAGGACATATGGTGTATATTAATCAAACATCAAATGGTACTTCATATCGTTTGGGTACACCAACCAAAGCGATTTTAGCAGCAGGTGTTAGAAAAGTGTTCAAAGGTGATACTTTGGATATAGTATCTGCAGGTATCCGTGCTTTATACGGCAAACAGAAATACGCTTATAAGTATTCTGCCGTATAAATAGTAGTGTCGGGCGGTTCGTAAGTCCTGGCATTAAGAGGTAGAGTGTCTTCCGCAAAAGACACCATTAGGGTTTGGCGATTGTCCCTGCGAAGTAGAAATAACTTTAAACAATCGCCACTTTAGGGGTTGATTTTTTTAAATTAATTCTTATATATACTATATGAGTATGTCGAATTAGTCGAGTACTTAATATAACCTTGCTTATTTAAGGAGGCAAAGATGACAAGAAATGAATTAATGAATTGGGAACCTTTTAAACCGTTTTCAGTTGGATTTGATAACCTTTTTGATGACTTTGATAGAATCTATAAATATAATAGTTCTTCTATCAATCATTATCCACCTTACAACATTCGCAAAGTCAATGATACCGATTATGTAATCGAGTTGGCAGTTGCAGGTTTTGGTAAAAAAGATATTAAAGTAAAATCGCAAGAGAATACTTTAACTATTTCTTCAGCAAAAGATGAACAAGATGTTTTGAAAAAGGACGAAAGTGTCCTACACCGAGGCATTTCTAAAAGGGCTTTTACTAGAAGCTTTACTGTGGCAGAAGATGTTGTGGTGAAAGGTGCAGACCTAAAAGATGGTTTACTTTCAGTTAAATTGGAACGAATAATTCCAGAAGAAAAGAAACCAAAATTCATTGACATTAAATAATATTTAATTTCAACAGAAGGGCGCTTCGGCGCCCTTTTTATTTGCTTGACTTTTATAATAAAGTTTAGTATAATATAATAATAAGTGAAGGAGAATTACATAATGAAAATAAGTCAAAATACATTAGACATTTTAAAAAACTTTTCAGAAATCAATACAAACATTTTAATCAAACCTGGAAAAGTTTTATCCACAATCTCAACTATGAGAAACATATTTGCCAAAGCAGATATTTCGGAAGAGTTTTCTGCCGAGTTTGGTATCTATGATTTAAATGAATTTTTGGGAGTGGTAACAAGTATACAAAAACCTGAAATCGAATTGAAAGATAAGTTTTTAACTATATCTTCCAATGGAACAAAAGCAAAATATTTCTATTCTGATCCATCTGTTATAGTGGCACCAACAAAAGAAGTGAATATGCCAGAAACAGATGTAACTTTTAGTTTATCAGAATCAAATCTTACACAATTATTAAAGATGGCAGCAGTTTTAAAGACACCTGATTTAGCATTAGTTGGAACAACTGGTGGCGATACAGTTCTTAAAGTTTGTGATAAGAAGAATGCTACTTCTAACAATTTTGAAATCAAAGTTGGTGAAAGTGCAACAGCAGATTATACTTTTTATTTCAAAGTAGAAAATCTTAAATTATTTGCAGGCGATTATGATGTTTCGGTATCGTCTAAAACAATTTCTCATTTTAAACATAAAAAATTACCTATTGAATATTGGATAGCATTAGAGCAAGATAGCTCAATTTCTAAATAAGTTTAACTTCCAAATTGTGAATAAGGTGAATTATGAGTACAGATTTTTTATGGGTTGAGGAATATCGACCAAAGACTATTGATGATTGTATATTACCACAATCATTAAAAACACTATTTACATCCTTTATTCAAAAGGGTGAATTATCAAATATATTATTATCAGGACCTCCTGGTATAGGAAAGACCACAGTTGCGAAAGCATTATGTGACCAATTGAATTGTGATTGGGTAATGATTAATGGTTCAGAAGAAAGTGGTATAGATGTATTAAGAAGTAAGATTAAAAACTTTGCTTCGACCGTATCATTATCAGGTGGTAAAAAAGTTGTGATATTAGATGAGGCAGATTATCTTAATCCACAATCAACACAGCCTGCATTAAGAGGATTCATTGAGGAGTTCCATAAGAATTGTCGGTTCATTCTTACTTGTAATTTCAAGAACAGGTTAATTGAACCATTACATAGTAGATTTTCAACAATAGAATTTAGAATTGCTAATAAAGATAAACCTAAACTAGCAAGTAAGTTGTTTGAAAGAGCAGTTTATATTCTGAAAGAACAAAATGTGGACTATGATGAACCAGTCCTTGCAGAATTAATCAAGAAACATTTTCCAGATTTTAGAAAACTGATTAATGAATTACAAAGGTATTCAGTAAGTGGTAAGATAGACTCTGGTATACTTGTTAATATTTCAGATGAAAACTTAAAGACTTTATTATCTCATTTAAAAGGTAAAGACTTTACGGAGATGAGAAAATGGGTAGTACAAAATTTAGATAATGATCCTGTGAAAATCTTCCGTAGAATATATGACTCAATGTATGAACATTTACAACCTGCCACAATTCCACACGCCGTTTTAATTATTGCTGATTATCAGTACAAGTCAGCCTTTGTTGCTGACCAGGAAGTTAATTTAGTTGCTTGTTTAACTGAATTAATGTCGCAAGTTAAGTTTAAATGAGCAAAGTAATAGTTGCTAAACATAACCAACCTTGGAGTGATTTGGTTATGACACCAGACTTATTAGCAACACAAATAATAAATCATTTTAATCCAACAGGAACTATATTAGATCCGTGTAGAGGTGAGGGAGCCTTTTATAATAATTATCCAAAAGATTGTAAAAAGGATTGGTGTGAATTAGATGAAGGTAGAAACTTTTTTAATTTTGAAGGAAAAGTAGATTGGATTATTACAAATCCACCTTGGTCTAAAATCAGACAGTTTATAGAATACTCTACAAAGATTGCAGATAATGTAGTTTATTTAATTACAATAAATCATATGTTCACTAAAGCAAGATTAAGAATTATACATAATGCAGGATATAAATTGAAAGAGTTTTATTGTGTTCCTTTTCCTAAACATTGGACTTTACAAGGTATGCAGTTAGCAGCAATTCATTTTCAACGAGGTTATGATGGTGGTGCTATCATCACAGGAGATATTGGAAAATGAGTTATGAATTAAAAGAATATCTAAACGCCATCAATTTCACAAAAAAGAATGTGATGGATTCGGAAGATAGAATGTGGATTAAAAAGTATCCAGCATTCATTGTCAACAAAATATTATCAGGTTTCCAAGATACTCTTATACTAGTTAATGAAATGAATCGTTGTCATTTCCTAGATAAAGATATGCAGTTTCACTTTTTAATAAATAGTGTTAGGTCAAGAAAAAGGTTTAGTCCTTTTTTGAGAGCGAATAAGTTAAAAGATATTGGTGTTGTTAAAGAGTATTATGGCTATAATAATGAGAAAGCAAAAGTCGCTCTTGATATACTCACCAAGGATGAATTGAAAACACTAAAAGAGAAATTATATAAAGGTGGGACAAAATGAATGAATTAAATACTGATTGGCATCCCGAGAAAATGCTCGAAGTCCAATTGAAAGAACCTGATGATTTTCTGAAGGTTCGTGAAACACTAACACGAATTGGCGTAGCGTCAAGAAAAGATAAAAAGTTATTCCAATCGTGCCATATACTACATAAACAAGGACGATATTTCATAGTACATTTTAAGGAGTTGTTTGCTTTAGATGGTAAGAAAGCAAATCTTTCTGATAATGATTTGGAAAGAAGAAATACAATTGCTCAATTATTAAGTGATTGGGGATTGATTGCAATTATTAATACAGCAGTTGCAGAAAAGAAAGCACCTCTTTCACAAATAAAAGTTTTAGCATTTAAAGAAAAAGGCGAATGGGATTTGCAAGCGAAATATAATATAGGCAAAAAAGCAGAAACAGAAACTACAACTGAATCTGAACCTGTAATGTTACAGCGTTCAGAACCTGTAACAGAAGAACCAACAGATGGAAGCACAGAAGTTTAGAGATTTTATAACTGAAGGAGAAATCAAACCATATCGCTTTGTGTTGGTGTGGTATGATGATCCTGAGGATCCAGATGATCCAGAAAAAACAGCCGACAAGATTATTGAAGAAGGTAAGAAGTTAGGTTGTAAAGGATTTAAAGTTGATATTGATGGTGCTTACTCCAGTCTTGATGAAGAAAATGGACAAAGATATGTTTACGATAAAGATGGTAGAGGTTTTTTAGTTGATGAAAACACTTTAGTTTTTGTTCGAGCACCTGTTACCAGAAGAAAGTCCTGGTCAGATTTATTGACTCAATTTGAAAGAGAAAATATTTGCTGTGTGAATAACAGACATTGTATGGAAACTACTTCGGACAAATATAGAACAAGTTTAGTATTAGCAGAACATCAATTAAATCAACCTAAAAATGTTTTAATACACCATCAAGATAAATCATTGGATGCTTTTGATAGATTAGATACAAAGTTTCCTATTATTTTAAAAACCTTAACAGGTTCATTAGGAGTTGGTGTTGTTAAAATTGAAAGTGAAGAATCTTTAAGTGCAACAGCTCAACTTATGCATAAACTGGATAATAATATGGGAGTATTATTGCAAGAATATATCCCAGCAACTTATGATGTAAGAGTTCAAGTTGTTGCTGGTAAAATTCACGGTGCAATAAAACGACCGATTGTTAAAAGAGATTTTAGGAGTAATGTATCTTTAGGGTCCGAACCTGTAGCACACACATTAACAAAAGTGGAAGAAGAGCAAGTTCTTCAAGCGGCAAAAGCAGTTGACGGTCTGTGGGTTGGAGTAGATTTTATTCCTGCCAAAGATAGAAACAAAGACTTGCCATTTTTCATAGAAATTAATGCTACACCAGGCACAAAAGGATACACGAAAGCAACTGGTATGAATATCTGTAAAGATGTTATTAAAACATTTATGGATAGAGCATATTGGTTAAGACAAAAACCATTTGAATCAATTTATGGGTTGCAAAATTAATTTAAATATGTTATAATATATTATGAAAGGAGTTATATTATGGTTCAAAATTTATCAGATAATCCATTATTTAAAGCATTAGATAAGCAGTATGACGCTGAAATCGCAGCGGCATATGCAACAGCACTAATTTATTTTGACAATCCTGTAGGTATCGGAGAACATCCACAACACCTAGATGAGTTAAATAAATTGATAGAGAAAATATCAAGTGCTGAAGGAAAAAAGAGAACATTACATACACATTTTAAAAATAAACAAGTTTAAAAATATTATTATATTATGAAATTCTATACGAGTGTTTTACCGTATCGTGGTAAATTATTAGTGCGTGGTATCAATGAAAATGGTGAGCGTAAAAAATTTAGAGTACCGTATAAGCCTTCCTTATTTGTTCCAGTTCAGCAAGAAACAAAATACAAAACATTAGATGGTCGTAGTGTTGAAAAGATTACATTTGAAAATCAATTTGAAGCAAGAAAATGGATAGAAGAATATAAAGATGTAACTAATTTTGAATATTTTGGCAATACAAGATATCAATTTCCATTTATTGCAGATACATTTCCTGGTAAGATTAATTGGGATATGAATCAAATTAGATTAATGACCATTGATATAGAGTGTGCAAGTGAACATGGTTTTCCTGATGTAGAAACAGCGTCAGAACCTATCCTGTGTATTACAGTTAAAAATCATACCAATAAAAAGATAGTTGTCTTTGGTACAGATAATTTTGTATCTGACCGAGAAGATGTAACCTATTATAGATGTGCTACTGAACGAATATTGGTAGAAAAGTTTACACAATTTTGGAAAGAATTTAATCCTGATATTATTACAGGATGGAATGTTAAGTTTTTTGATATTCCATATATAATGAATCGTTTTAGTTATTTAATGGGTGAAGAATATATCTTGCAGCTTAGTCCTTGGGGTGTATGTAGTAGAAATAGTACCAGGGTAACAGGCAAAGGATATAATAAAGAACAAAAATATTGGGATATACTTGGGGTTTCTATTTTAGATTATTTTGATTTGTATAGAAAACATACATTCATCAGACAGGAAAGTTATAAGTTAGGATATATTGGTCAACAAGAATTGGGTGAAAGTAAAACTGAAAATCCATATGATACTTTCAAAGAGTTTTATTCCAATGACTATCAATTATTTGTAGAGTATAATATTCAAGATGTGGAGTTAGTGGATAAGTTAGAAGATAAAATGAAACTTATTGAGCTGCATTTAACAATGGCTTATGAAGCGAAAGTAAATTATCAAGATGTATTTGGACAAGTTCGTATGTGGGATAGTATTATCTTTAATCATTTAAAGAAAAAGAATATTGTTATACCTGCAATTAAAGAATCTTCCAAAACTCAAACTTATGAAGGTGCTTATGTTAAGGATCCTGTGATTGGATTCCATGATTGGATTTGTAGTTTTGATTTAAATAGTTTGTATCCACATTTGATTATGCAATATAATATTTCACCAGAAACAATGGTTGGTTATAGACCTGAAGATGTTAATGTGGAAGATATGTTATATAAAAAAAGTGATTTGTCAAAATTAGATACAAAAACAATTACGCCAAATGGTGCTCAATTCAGAACAGATAAACAAGGTATTCTTCCTGAATTAATGGAAACATTATACAAAGAACGAGTGATTTATCAGAAGAAATTAAAACAAGCAAAAGCATTACATCAAGAAACAGGTGATAAAAGAATATTAAAAGATATCTCTACCAATCATAATATACAAATGGCAAGAAAGATTGCATTGAATAGTGCTTATGGTGCTATTGGTAATCAGTATTTCAGATATTATGATGTAAGACAAGCGGAAGGCATTACAAAGGCAGGTCAATTAACTATTCGATGGATTGAAAATGATGTTAATGATTTTTTAAATAAAACTTTACAAACAAAAAATATAAGTTATGTGGTTGCATCCGATACTGATTCAATCTATATTCGATTAGGAGAATTTGTTAATAAAGTATTCAAAGATAAATCAGATAATAAAAAGATTGTAAAAGTATTAGAGAAATTTTGTGATGATAAATTGCAACCGTTTATTAATTCAAGTTTTCAAAATCTTGCTAACTATGTTAATGCATTTCAGCAAAAAATGATTATGAAAAGAGAAGTAATTGCTAACAAGGGAATATGGACTTCAAAGAAAAGGTATATTTTAAATGTTTTAAATGATGAAGGCCTGACTTTAAATGAACCAAAGTTAAAGATTATGGGCATTGAAGCTGTCAAGAGTTCTACTCCAGCACCATGCCGTGCAAAGATTAAAGAAGCATTGAAAGTTATTATGTCCAAAGATGAACAATCTTTAATTCAATTTATAGATGAGTTCAGAAAACATTTTAAGAAATTAACACCTGAAGATATTGCATATCCTCGTTCCGTTAATGGAGTTATTAAGTATGCTGATAGTACAAACATTTATCAGAAGTCCACGCCAATGCATACGAAAGGAAGTTTATTATATAATCATTATTTAAAAACTAATAAGTTGACTCATAAGTATGAAAAAATAAATGAAGGTGATAAGATTAAATTTGTCCAATTGAAAGAACCTAATCCGATACGAGAAAAAGTTATTGCCTTCCCAGCAAAACTTCCAAAAGAATTTAATCTCCATAAGTATGTGGATTATGATAGTCAATTTGATAAATCATTTTTAGAACCCCTACGATTCATTGTCAAAGCAATCGGATGGAATTTTGAGAAACAAGCAACATTAGATATGTTTTTTTAGTATATGTTAGAAAACTACGATAAATCACTATATAATCGTCTTATAGCCGCGGCTACAGACGGTAAACTGCCTGTTTTAGATAGTAAGTCATTTGAATTACTGAACGAAACCTACGGCAAAGAGACCTTTAGAGATACTTTGTCCGAATATATTGCAACAGAAAGACCTGTATTTCCACTTAAAGAAATCAGCCAGACGAGGATGAGAGAGTGCTTTTATGACTTGCAAAAGTTTGATACGAGCACCATTTGTGCTCCAAAAGAGCAAATAGAAAAAGAAGTGTTTGAGAAATATGATGACTACAAGTTCAGTTTTGACAAATACGGAATTGGACTTATTAATGGACCGAGCACCTTTAATGATGTGAGTAATTATTTTCACCAAGATTTACGATTAGAGTGTGGGAGTTATGGGTTCCGAGCTCCGAAAGAGGTGTGGGAGAACGGGACTGCAAAAGACATTTGGAAATGCTTGGGTCCAATATGGCGAGGCATAAATGGAGTCCAGAAGAAAGAAATTAAAGAATTAGATGGTACTGTTACAAGCAAACTTCTTGGTGGTCAATTGGACGAAAAGAGTTATATTTCGGCATTCCGATTGGGTACTTATATTGCAACTCAATTTAAACCAGTTGTTGCAAAAGCAATATATGATATAACAAATGCCAAAACAGTTTTGGATACAAGTTGTGGTTGGGGTGATAGATTGGCAGGGTTTTTTGCTTCGGATGCGGAAGAGTATTATGGCTGTGATCCGAATCCGAACACTTACCAACGCTATCTTGAACAAGCATCACGATACAATAAACTACTCCCACGACCTAAAAAGGTGACCATATGGAGATGTGGAGCGGAAGATTTACCTTGGGATAAGATTCCAGAAATAGATTGTGCATTTACCTCTCCCCCTTATTTCTCTACCGAAGAATATAATAAGGGAGGCGAACACGAGGAAGACCAATCGTGGCACAAGTTTAATGAATATGAGAATTGGAGAGATAAGTTTTATTTACCAGTTGCTGAAAATACTATGAACAGTTTAAGTAATGGTGGTTGGATGTTTGTTAATATTATGGATCCAAAAGTTAAAGGTACAAGATACTATTCGAGTGATGAATTGGTAGATAAATTTAAAGATTCGTTTATGGGTCAAATTGGAATGAGGATTATGCAAAGGCCACAAGGGCGCAAGATGTATAAAACAAAGGAGGAATTAAATGAATTTATGGCAAAGCTGTTTATAGAAAACATTTGGGTATTTAGAGGAGTTGATTCTGGTACGGAAGAGTTTAGACACGATTTTGATTTGTTTAAAAACTCTAGGAAGGCAACTTTAGATAGTTTTATGTAATATAAATAGTTATTGACATTTATATAAAAAGGGTGTATAATGATAACTATAGAAAAGCGATATAGTCGAAATAGATATAAGGATGCTGATGATGATTGGAGATGGTGTGAAACATATTCTGATGGAATGGAAGGCGGAGAACAAAGAGAAAAGGACTATATTGAATATATGAAAACAAAAGATGATGGAGTTTACGAATATAAAATAGAAATTAATTAATGGCAAATTTTTTAAAAGATATTATTAAAGAAACTGGAAATGAATATGCTAGTCTAGTTTCGGAAGGTGTAGAAGCAGGTGATGTTGATTCATTTATTGATACAGGTTCCTATGTGTTTAATGCATTATTAGGAGGCAGTATCTATAATGGAATCCCTGCAAATAAGATTACAGCATTAGCAGGTGAAAGTGCAACAGGTAAAACTTTCTTTGTATTAGGTATATGCAAACACTTTTTGGATAAAAATCCAGATGGTGGTGTGATATTCTTTGAAAGTGAATCTGCTGTGACCAAAGAATTGATTGAAGATAGAAAGATTGATTCTAAAAGAATGGTGATTATGCCTGTCACCACAGTTCAAGAATTTAGGCACCAAGCAATAACAGTTTTAGATAAGTATAATTCACAGGATCCTTCTGATAGAAAACCATTACTATTGATATTAGATAGTTTAGGTATGTTATCGACCACAAAAGAAATGGAAGATACAGCAGAAGGAAAAGAAACAAGAGATATGACAAGGGCTCAAATTGTGAAAGCAGTTTTTAGAGTCTTAACATTAAAATTAGGTAAGGCAAAAGTTCCCCTTATAATAACTAACCATACATATGATGTTGTTGGTAGTATGTTCCCTAAAAAAGAAATGGGCGGTGGTTCTGGATTGAAATATGCATCCAGTTCTATCGTCTATTTGTCCAGACGAAAAGAAAAGGACGGAACAGAAATCATTGGCAACATTATTCATTGTAAAAATTACAAATCCAGATTGACAAGAGAAAATGCATTAGTAGATGTTCGTTTAACATATGACAAAGGTTTAGATAGATACTATGGTCTATTAGATTTAGCATTAAAGCATAATATATTTAAACAAGTATCCACTAGAATAGAGTTGCCCGATGGTTCAAAAGCATTTGGCAAGACAATTAATAATGACCCAGCGAAATATTTTACAAAAGATATTCTGAAAAAAATAGATGAAGTCGCTTGTAAAAAAGAATTTAAATATGGAGAAGTAATTGAAATACCCCAAGAAACACAAGACGACCAGTCCTAAGCACCGAGAAGATTTTGTTTATGTTGAAAAACATGGCGAAGATTTTACAGCAATTAAATTGATTAGTGGCCCCTTTGCAACCATTGTTTACAAATATGGTCAAGTTGCATTTGCACCAGAAGAAGAAAAGCAACCTGATGGAACTTTACCAATGAAGTTTGATTATACAGTTATGGAAAATTATATTGAAGCAGATACAGAAAGTCAAGAATTTATTAATCACATTGGTGATGTATTAGTTGTGTTATTGGAAAAGAAATTGAAAGAGTATGGAAAATAAACAATCTAGTTGGAAAAATCACGAACACGATCCAATGGAACAAATGAGAAGGGCATTTTTATCTGAAATTAAAGGGTTAAAAAAAGAAATAGATTTACTTAAATTACAAATCCAAGAAGAAGTAAAAGAAAAATATGCTCTCTATAAACGAATTAAAAAATTAACAAAAAATGGAAAGAATAGAACGAACAACACTTAAAAATCTTATCCACAATGATGAGTATGCCAGAAAAGTATTACCTTTTTTAAAGGAGGAATATTTCACGGAGAGATTTGATAAGATTTTATTCAGGGAAATATATCATTTCATTACCAAGTATAACAATCTTCCAACAAAAGAAGCATTGTCCATTGAATTAAACAATAGAAAAGATGTTAATGAAACTGAATATAAAACCATTACAGATATTTTAGGCACATTAAACAAGGAACAGATTGACCAAAAATGGTTAGTAGAAACAACAGAAAAGTTTTGTAAAGATAGAGCAATACATAATGCAATACTTGGTGGCATTCAAATACTTGATGGTAAAGATAAGGCTCATAGTCCAGAATATCTTCCAGAAATGTTATCTCAAGCATTATCAGTTTCCTTTGACCAGAAGATTGGTCACGATTATTTAACAGAAACAAAAGAACGATATGATTTTTATAAAAGAAAAGAAGAGCGATTAGAATTAGATTTAGAATTTTTTAATAAGATAACCCGAGGTGGGATTCCCTCCAAGACATTGAATATATGTTTGGCAGGAACTGGTGTTGGCAAGACAATGTTTATGACACACCTTGCTTCGTCTATTTTATTACAAGGTAAAAATGTATTATATATCACATTAGAAATGGCAGAAGAAAGAATTGCTGAAAGAATAGACGCTAATTTATTGAATGTTGGTATGAGTGATTTGGAAGAATTACCCTATCAAATGTATGAAACAAAAATTAATAAGTTACAAAGTAAGACAACAGGTAAGTTAATCATTAAAGAATATCCTACAGCATCAGCACATACAGGACACTTTAAAAACTTATTGAATGAATTAGCATTAAAGAAATCATTTAAACCAGATATTCTATTTGTAGATTATTTAAATATTGCTGCTTCTGCTAGATTTAAAGCAGGTGCAAATGTTAATTCATACACATACATTAAAGCGATTGCGGAAGAATTAAGAGGACTTGCAGTTGAATATAATATTCCAGTATTTTCTGCAACACAAACCACAAGGGGTGGTTATGTCAGTAGTGATGTTGGAATGGAAGATACAGCAGAAAGTTTTGGATTACCTGCAACAGCAGATTTTATGTTTGCATTAATTTCATCAGAAGATTTAGAACAGAAAAATCAAATATTAATTAAACAATTAAAGAACAGATATAATGACCCAACAGTTAATAGAAAGTTTATTGTTGGAGTTGATAGGTCTAAAATGCGATTGTATGATGTTGAACAAAAAGCACAGGAAGATTTAGTTGATACTGGTCAAGAGGAACAGTTTAAATCTAAAAAACCATTGGGAGAATTTTCAGATTTTAAGGTATAGTATGGCAACAGGCAGATTGAAATGGTGGAGTAATGACAAAGGGTATGGTTTCATTACACCAGATATAAAGGGGAAAGATATTTTTCTCCATGTGTCCGAATTAGAGAAAGCGAATCTTACAGAATTAGTTGAAGATGGTCCCTTGTCATATGATATTGCTGAACATAAGGGAAAGAAAACAGCAGTTAATGTAAAGAGGTTAGATGAACAAGCGAAAAAGTAAAAAACCATTTGAAAGAAAACCAAGTAGGGGTCCTTCAAAAGATTCATTTAGTTATGAAAAGAAATTAAGTAAAAGGGACGGCCAACTTTCTTGGTTAGTTGTTGAACGACCAACAGGTAGTATTATTGCTTCAAGAACATTTGAAGATGATGCTCAAGAGATTGTAGATTTTCAAAATAAAAATAAAGTATGGGCGTCTAGTGGGGGTCTGGTTAAGTATCTAACATTGGGAAAAATATGAACAAACAAAGTAAAAGATTTTATGAAATTATAAATGTGATAAAAGAGTTGCACGATAAAAAGCGGCACGATTATGCAGACACGGATGATATCTTTGCTAACTTTAGATTGTCAGAATTAGCAGGTACTCCTGCATGGCAAGGTTCTGTTATTCGTATGGGAGATAAGTATGCTCGTATTTGTAATTTCATAAAGAAGGGTGAGTTTAAGTTTAAAGAAGAAAACATTAAAGATACATTAATGGATATGGCAATATATAGTCTAATAACTATGATATTGTATGAAGAAGAAATAGAAAAACTCCCTAAAGATACCTCAAATAACGCTTGACTCTCTTTCCGAAGTGTGATATAAATAGCACTATAAGGAGAGATAAATGGCTGCATTAGGAATGAAAGATTTTCTTGAAGGTGGAAAACCCAAGACATCCAGTTCAGGAAAATATTCAGGCAAAACAAGAGCGGAAATAGTTTTAGAAAAAATAAAAAATAAAGATCCTTTTATTTTAGGTAAGGTTTCTGGTGGTCAAAAAGTTTATGGTATCTCTTTTGATACTACTCTCACTCCTTATGTTTTATCTTATGCTACTACAATAGGTCGCTTAAAAAGTAAACCAGAAGGTGCATTAAAAATAACACAATTATTTAAAGATCCAGATTTTGGAGGCGGTGCAGGTTCAGGTGGTGGTGCAGAAGATACAAAGTATACAGAATCAGGACAATGCTATTATACTTCTTTAGTTTTTAACATAACTAAAAGACCTTTAAAATTAACAGATTGCACACCTACCAATTTACAAAAAGCTGCAAAGTATGTTGACGCTACAATAACATTAAAAGATTTTTTAGATAAGGGTCCTCCTGATTGGTTTGAAAATCAAATATATTTACGAACAGCTAATTTAATTTTTAAAGATTATAAAAAGAAAATGGTAAGACCTGTTTATTGTCATAGGGGTTCACCGTTTATGAATAATGTTTATAGTGCAAAACAAAAAGTAATGAAGGTAGATAAATTTTCATCACCAGGATCTTTTTCTCACGATAAATGGAATCCAGGTGATATATGGTTGTCATCATTGAGGCCAAATGAACAACCATTAAAGGAAAGTAAAGATTGGTCAGAATTAAATACAAAAGTTTTAGAATTAGCAGGTGAATTAAAAGATAAAAAAACAAAATTATTAGGCGTGTCATTAAAGAAGTTGGGTACTGGAGGTAAAGTTGATAGATATAATGCTTCTAAAAGAAAACATAATATAAGTGTTAAGTTTAAGGGGTTTTCATTTGGAAAGACTGGAGATTTTTTTAGTTCAGTTGATGTATATTTAAAATTTAGTGTTGCGGAAGTTCAGTTAAGAGCATTTAATACTACAAGTGCTTGGCAAGGAGAAATTAAAGGTCTTGCAGCTGCAGGCGGTAAGATTGGCGGCGGAAATTTAAATTATTATTTAGAAAAACACGCTAAAAAATCAATAGGGTATACAGGACAAAATAAGACAAAAGGTTTAGCATGGAAAGAAATGACAACTGGTACAGATATGAGAAAAATGTATGATTTATATGTTCAGTTTAACAGACATTCAGATAATGTTACAAAGAAATTTGAAACAGTAAGTTTTAATCAGTTTCAAACACAAGCAAAGAAGAAGGGTAATGGTTTTATATTTTCAAAGAATATGTGTTTAATGTTTTTAAATTCATTTTTAAGTTCATCTCCTGTTCAAAGAAATAATATATCAACAGAAGTCGTTAGATATGCTGCTTCCAATACAGATATATCATCTTTCTACATAAAGGTTAACTAGGATTATAAATATTATAAAACAATATAAATGGAAAGTGTGTAAATGCAAAGTTTTCAAGGGTTTTTAACAGAAGATAGAAATACACACCTTGAACATCTGGAAGATGAAATTATTAACAATGGAACGAGTGGTGCAAAGACAGCGATTAATTTTTTAAAGTCTATTCAAAAGATGTTAAAGGGTGGTTCAGGTGGGTCAAATGTCTCCGTTAAGTGGGATGGTGCCCCAGCTATATTCTGTGGTATCAATCCAGAGAACGGCAAGTTCTTTGTCGCAACTAAATCTCTATTCAATGTAACTTCCAAAATCAACTATACTAATAAAGACATCAGCAGAAATCATGGTGGTGCCTTAGCAGACAAGTTGAAAGTTGCATTAAAATATTTTCCATCATTAGGTATCAAGGGCATACTACAAGGTGATTTATTATTCACTAGTAGTGATAAGAAACGAGCAAAAGTTGGAGGAGAAGATTCAATTGTATTTACTCCCAATACAATAACATATGCTGTGCCAGTTGTTAGTAGTGGGTTTCTTGGAATGGGCAGTTCATTATATAAGAGTATTAACAAGGCCAAGATTGGTATTATATTTCACACAACATATACTGGTTCAACAATTAAGTCCTTACGAGCAAGTTTTGGTGCAAATGTAAGTGGGTTGAGAAAATCTAGTAGTGTATTCTTTGATGATGCTAGTTATAAGCAAGTTGGGGGTGCAGGATTTACAAGTGCAGAAGAATCAAAGTTTAATGGCATTTTAAATATGGCAGAAGGGTCTGCATATAAAGCAGGAAAGTTTATTGACAAGTTGAAAAAGGATCAAGGACCATTATCGTTAGGTGTTCAAATGAAAACATTTTTCAACACTTACATAAGACAAGGAACACCGATTGCAAACACATCAAAGTTAGCAAATAATTTTGAAGTATATTTTATAGAAAAATTAAAGAAAGAAATAAACAGTAAAAAGACACAGGCGACACAACAAAAGTATAAAGAGATTTTAGAAGTAGGTATGAAAATATTAAGACCCAATAGGGATGGTTTGTATTTTGCTATTGCCACATACATTACTTTACAAACAGCAAAGAGTTTTCTGTTGAATAAGTTAAACAGTATTCAGCAGATTGGTTCATTTTTGAGAACAAAAGATGGATACAAAGTTACAAATCCAGAAGGGTATGTAGCAATAAGAAAAGGCGGTGCGGTGAAACTAGTTGATAGATTAACTTTCAGCCGTGCGAATTTTAATATGGCAAAAGATTGGGTTAAAGGATAACAAATGAAAATTAGCGATAGTACATCCGTTGCAATGCCAATGAGGAATTTAATTACCATCATTGGTGCAGTTGGTGTTGGTGTTTGGGCATATTTTGGAGTGATTGAGCGATTAAATCAATTGGAAACTTCAAAAGAAATTATGTTAAAAGATATTGAATCACAGGTGACAAGAATTGATAATGATATTACTGGTTTAGTAGATGGAGATATTGCTCAAAATAATGAATTTAGGATTAAATGGCCGAGAGGAGATTTGGGTTCTCCGCCGGCGGATTCAGAGCAATATATGCTTATAGAATTTCTTTCAGGACAAGTGGAATCAATTCAATCACAGTTAGAGGGAATGATGAATAATAAAGTGAACATTGAAAGGTTACAAACCGATATGGAAAAAGCATTAGCAGATATTGAGGAACTGAAGGATAAAATTAGGGAGAGTAATGGAGTTACTCAAAAAACTGGAGAGTAGTTTATGAAAGAATTAATATTAATAGTTATGATGTTTGTTTTTGGCGATATGCAGGAAGAAGCAAACAATATGACACAGTATGTCCCATATGATAAAATGAGTCATTGTTTAAAGGATGCAAGAGCAATTAAAAATGGACGACCTACATCTAACACAGCAATTTCCGAAGAGAGTAGAGGAAAAAAAGCAAGTTGTGGGTTAAAAATTGTTGAATTAGTGGACGGTAAAATGGTAACAATGTATGCTACAGCTGATGATGTACCTGCAGGTGCTCAAATCACAAAAGGCGATACAAATAAGGTACCTTATTCAGTAGTGAAAGAATGGATCAATGAAACAAAAGGCAAATGGGAATCAAGTAAGAAGAAGAAAATTAAATTAGGAGATTAATATGAATATAAAATATTTAATGACATCTACTATTATAGCATTTTTTATTATTTGCGGGCTATCTATTTTTAGTGTAGCACAAGCAAATTGTAATGGCTGTGGAGAAGATGACCATTCAAATACCTGTAATCTTACAGAAGAAGAACAACTAGAAGAAGCACCAGTTGAACCTGTGTTTGCTGTGTGTGTTTTTTCTGATGGTACTTTAATTGACCATAAGGGTGCAGATAGTATGAGCGATTGTTTAAAAACTAAACGATTGGTTGAAAAGAAATGGAAAAACAAAGCAGCAGATGTTGATACTATAGAAATTAATGGTATTGAATATCAGATTGATGGAGAACATTTGCAATTTATGTGTGATTTAGTGGACGCTCATGTCCATCATTATGAAGATGGTACCTGGGAAATTATTACTATATTAGGCAAACATAAAAAAGATGAATAGTGAAATTGCAGTAGAGTCAGCAAAGATAACACAGTTTATCTTGCCATGGATAGGTATATTATTATCATTGATGATTGCCATATGGGTTAAAGATTTTGCAACAGCATTGGCAAAAGGTTTGAAGTTCAAGATGAATAAGTCTTTTCAAGAAGGACAAAAATGTATATTAGATGGTAAGGATGCTATCATAGTGAAAATAGGAACATCTGAAACAGTATTTGGTGTGTATTCTGAAAGAGGGTACACTTGGCGATATGTTCCTAATGAAAAGATTGCAAATTTAAAATTAGAGAAAGTGATTAATCCTGATTTACATTTAGATACGGATGCTGAAAAGGCAGAAAAATTGCAGAAGATGATTGATACATACCAAGATGAAAGAATATCACAAAACTCAAAAGCAATAAAAAATTTAAAGGGTAAAAAATAATGGCTAAAAAGAAGAAGAAAAAAACAAGTAAGAATTTCTTTGAGGGTGAGGTTATTAAGACAGCAGATTATAATAAGGCACACGGAATTGCAGAAGAACAACCTGCATTACGAAGTGCCGCTGCTGAAATACTTGCACCGATTAAAGAACACAGACTTAATGAACCTGATATGACCAGGTGTAGTAAATGTGGACATAAGTGCCATTGTGATAGTAAAAAACCATTTGTTTATAGAACATGGATTGGCGAAGTAGGTACAAATCCACCAGAAACTAAAGAATATAAATGTAATAAATGTCACCATGCAGAATTTGTGAAAGATTTTCCTAAAAAGAAAAAGAAACGATTAGCAAAAGCAAGTCTTGCAGATTTGTTGGATCGAAAACGATTCGGAAAAGGTGCAGTTAAAAATGAAACAGTTTAAGAAGTTTCTAACTGAAAATACCAGAGAAGAATATTATGAAGGACAACATAAAGAATGGGCAGATACACAATGGTCCAGTTCACCTGTTGCTGTTGGGTGGTTAGATGGTAGACAAAATCAAGCAAAAAGATTTCAAACTCTTTTAGATATTGGTGTTCAAGAAGGTGATAGTATTCTTGATTTAGGATGTGGTCTTGGCCACATGGTTGAACACCTTGAAAAGATTGGTTTAAATGTTCGTTATACAGGAATAGATACAAATAAGTGGTCAATTCAACAAGCATATCAATTTAGAGAAGCAACATATATTTATGGAACAATATTTGAAATACAAGATAGATACGATTGGGGCTTAGCGTCAGGAGTTTTTAATGTAGAGTTTCCTAAACTGGAAATGCTAGAAACTATAAGTGAATTATTATCAAAAGCAAACAAGGGTGTTGCATTTAATTTATTAAGTAGTTCTGCTAATAACAATTTAAAGTATGAGAATTATACTCCAGAGGAAATTGTACCACATTTAAAGGGTGATGTTTCTGTTGTAGAAAATTATGGTGTTGAAAATGACTTTACAATTTACATAAAGAAGGATTAAAGATGAAAAGTTTTAAAGTATTTACGGAATCAATAATTGATATACCGAGAAGAACATATGCTCCTCTTGTTTTTGATGACGCTGATACACCAAATCCAAAAATAAAACAAAGTGTTTTAGGTATGATTGACAAACAGATAAAAGAATTTGAAAAAGAATATCCTGTTTTGAAATATACTTTGATTGGTTCTATATTGACAAAACGATATAGAAATGACGCTGATTTAGATATCAATGTGTTGTTTGATGTACCAGAAGAAAAACAAGAAGATGAAAGAATAAGATTGTCAAAGAAATATTTGTCTGCTTCAAATCCAGATAATATTCAAGGCAAAGAAATACCAGGCACAGAACATCCAGTAAATTATTATCTTATTACAGATAAGAAAACTTATGATGACCAAAATGCAAAAGCGGATGCGGCGTTTGATATTAAGACTCAAAAGTTTATTAAACGACCAGAAGATTATACCTTTGATATGAATTTATATCTTAAAGACTTTCAAAAGAAAGTTGATGAAATAGATGTAGTGAAAGGTGAATTGAAAAGAGATATAATTGATTATGATGAACTAACAGAATTAACTCCAAAAGATATTGTAAACTTACAAGATAAGATTGATGGAAAATTAAAAGAGATTGAAACAGATATAGGAGATATTATTAAGATTGGTGATACAGTTGACGCTGAAAGACGAGCAGCGTTTGATACTGATATGTCACCAGATGAAATTAAAAAGTATAGTATTAAAAATAGATTACCTAAAAATGTAGTCTATAAAATGCTAGAGAAATATCACTACTTAAAATTTTATAAGAAGTGTAAAAAGATTTTAGATGATGGTAAAGTTACGGACGCTGAAATAGATTCGTTAAGAAAGGAACACGCCCAAAGTAAAACTAGGGCGGTCGATGAGGCATTAGATAAAGGCAACACATTGGTATTCGCTTTCGGTAGGTTCAACCCTCCTACTGTAGGGCACGGTAAACTTATGAGTAAGGTGATAACTGAAGCTAGAAAGAACAATGCTAATCACATTGTTTATGCTAGTGCCTCAACCGACAAAAGAAGTAACCCATTAGATGTTAAAACTAAAGTAAAGTTTATGAAGAAAATGTTTCCTGCAAATAAAATTCAGGCAGCAGGTGGAACACAAAGAACATTTATGGAGATATTAAAATTCTATAATAAAATGTATGGTAAAATTATTATGATTGCAGGTAGTGATAGAGTAAGTGAGTTTCAGAAACTTGCTGACAAATATAATGGTAAAGATTATGATTATAAATCTATCAAACTTGTTTCATCTGGTGAAAGAGATCCAGACGCTGAAGGCATTACTGGAATGTCAGCATCCAAGATGAGAGAAATGGCAAAGCAAAATGATTATAGAAGTTTCAAATCAGGAGTTGGAAGACTTTCAGATTCAGATTGTAAAGCATTATTTGCTGCTGTTAAAAAAGGTATGGGTATTAGAGAAGGTGTTGAAACATTTACAGATTTTTTAAATAATGATATAAGAGAAGAATACCATCAAGAAAGAATATTTAATGTTGGGGATATGGTTGAACATATGGATGGTACAAATGGTATGATTGTCAGACGAGGCTCTAATTATGTTTCATATGAAACAGATGATAATTTGATTAAGAAAGCGTGGTTATATGACATACAACCTAGTGAAAAACAACCTGAAAAGAAAACAAATATACTGGAAACTGTAGAAAAAGAATTAGATGAACAAGGAATTGATACTGTTTTCAGGCACTTGAAAAGACTTACAGTAGATAGGGGTAGAATTAAAGCAGGGATTGATTATTTTAAAGATTTAATATCTAAAGGTGTTGAATCTGGTAAAGCAGCTTGGGATGCTTCAAGAATGGTTGGTGTTGAACCAAGAGAATTTATTGATGGTTTGAAATCTGCAGGACTCTTTAAAGAAAGTTATGGAATAGGGACAGATGAATATGCCCAACACACAATGAAAATGACACCTGGACAACCCATACAGAATTTCAGAAAGTCAAGTGATCCAATTAAGTATAAAGATATTGAAGAATTTGCAACTCAAAGCGAAACAATAGATAAATATAAGAAAAGATTTAAAGAACGCTGGCGAGAAGAATTAGACAAGGCAGTTCAACGAATGAAGGAAGAAGTATAATGACAATCTATACAAAAACAATGCGAGAAGCATTACAAGAGATTGATGAAGCAGGTAAATTACCTAGACAACTCAAGGATCCAAAGACAGAATATTTGGTATCTAAAGATGGTAAAACTATAGTCATTGACAAGTCAGATTGGCCAACATATAAAGCAAAAGGTTGGGGTCTTGCAGAAGAGGTAAGTCCAGAAATTTCTAATAAGGTTATTGATTTACTTGAAGATTATAAAGAGTTAAAAGAATTTACATCTTCTCAAATAGCAGTACTGAAAAAAGAATATGGTCCTTTAAAAGGTAAACTTCTTTCAAGAGAACAAATGAAAAAGATGGATCAAATGCTAGGTAGATTTGATAATGCACGATTAAAACAATTAGCAGATACAGATATACCAATGTTAGCAACTGCCGCTCAATCTATTTTAGTTATTAAAAGAGGATTTAAATGGTCTGATTTTAAGAAACCATTAGATATGGAATATAAACCAGAAAAAATAGATGAAGGTTTGCGATTAGATACTATTAGACAAATGACAAAAAGTAATGACCATTTTGGTGCAAGGATTTATATTGCACAGCAAATGAGAGATAGTGGACTGGAACTGATTTATCAAGGGTTAGAAAAAGCACATAGAGCATATGGTTCTTATATAGGTAACAATGCAGTTATAACAAGAGATAAATTAGAAAAGGTTTTGTATAGTAAAATTAATGGCAAGTGGGGAACTAAACTTGGTAAAGATATCATAGGGAATCTATAATGACAAAAACATTTAAACAATTAAGAGAGATTAATTTAAATACAGCCTTGCTTAAACCACGAGCTGACCAAATTCGTAAACAAGCAACAGCAGGTAAATGGGATGGTCAAGATAAGAAAGATTTTGAAACCGCTGCAAAGTTTTTAGACAAGGGTGATTTAAAAGGTTTCAGTAAGTTCATTCATACTTTGGATACATTTCCAAGGGATGAGATACTCCATTCTGCTGGGTTATGGAATTCAAAAATATTAGGTGAAAATTTTAGCCATGTTGGTAAAAATGTGAATCAAAAATTAAGTTATGATAATTGGTTGAAAAAAGTTAAAGGCATTGAAAAAGGTGCTTATGGAATTAAAGGGGATGAACATACAAAATTTTCAAAACAATGGAAAGATTATAGAGGCAAAGAGAAACTTGCTGCTTCTTATGAACAAGTAAAAGAAGAAACAGAATTTGTTGGTGAAGGTTATGAAAACAATATGATTACACATTTAGGAGAACTTGGCATAGATGTTAGTTTTCGTTTGGGTAAAATGATTGTTCATAAAAGTGATTTACAAAGAGTAAAAGACGCTTTAAAAGATGGTATTGCTGATAGAGGTAGTGTAATTTCATATCATAGAATGCCACAAATAAAAGTGATGGGTGAAGAAGTAGAATTAGAAGAAGGCAGAATGAAAGAGTTGCACACTTTAATTCAACAAGGAAAATCTGCTGAAGAAATTGCAAAGATTATGAAACTGGATGTGAAAACAATTAAATCATTAATGCCTAAAGAAG
>VTLG01014438.1_pt1 | contig 66403 bp, 98 predicted proteins | sample 4694571 | NCBI WGS metagenome assembly VTLG01 (sample SAMN12604809, study PRJNA352737) | marine metagenome | biome: ENVO:00000447; feature: ENVO:00000209|ENVO:00000569|ENVO:01000036; material: ENVO:00002151; isolation source: viral sequences binned using virsorter ...
GGAAATGGGCAGAATCGCTACGACAAAAATTTAGGGGTTCAATTCTTAATCGTAGAATTGAGAAGCGATTGAGGCGAAACGAGAAGAACTGAAGGGAATCGAAGCGTTTCGAGGGGGATCGAAAAGAGTCGAATAGCGGAGAACAGGATAGCTAAGACAAAATCTTAGGAGTTACGATCTTGTTCGTGGATCGTGAGCGATTGCTATCGAGCTGCGTCACAGGGAGCAGATCAGCAAAGAGTTAAAGGGTAACGAGTTGCACAAAAAGGCATAGAGTTAAAGAGAGGTGGGTCGCTAAGACAAATTCTTAGAAAGGTGCACTCTTAATCGTGGAGTGCGAGCGAGTGAATTGAGCAGAGAAGCAAAGAGGGGAAGTGAGGGGAATTGCAAAAAAAACGAGATGAGGCGTTAAGAATTGCGACACGGGGAGCAGATTCGGAAGGATCTGAGGAGAGCCAAACTGAACTGTTAGGAGTAGCGATGCGGAGCGATGCGGAGACAAAAAATTAAAATGTTAAGCGTCAGGAGGAACAAGCTTTGATTTATTTATCAAAGACTTAGGTAACGACTGACCTTTTCTTTGCATTTGGAGCGAGTGTTTTCTGGCTCCATCAGCAGCAGAAGCAATAAACGCATGGTGAACTTGTTTAGTTTCCAAACTACGTTTTTCTGAATCATTCAAATTGTCCACATCAATATCAGTTAGTAATCGTCTTGCATTTGTACGTTGTTTTCTAATACCTGCTGTTGCTTGCCTTGCTAAATAATCAGGAGCTTCTTTATCAGTAAGGATTTCAAAAAAAGTTGTGTTTTCTTTTGTTACTTGCCTGATAACCAAAGGAGCATTAATAGACATTCTAAGATCTTGAATTTTACTTTTAACAACTATCCATGAAGTCCTTTCGTCAAAGGCTTTCTCTGGATAGAGAGAATACCAAAACTCACGAATTTGCGATTCTGAAATAGAAGAACCTTTTTCAAGGTTCCTCCAATCAAGTGGATGAATATTAGGTTTAGGCATCGAAACCAACCTCCACTAATTCACCAGCGGTAAATCTTCCATGTCTGGGTCGCCAAGTACCTAAACCTTCAGCTTTACCAGCCATTGTAATTATCTGTTTAAGCTGAGAAACACTAAGGATTTCATCATCAACAGTTAAACGATAAGTTGCTTTCCAAAGAGGAAACATTAAACGATTTACCCAAACTCCCCTAGAAGTAAATGCAGCCATTTGAAATTTAGGAGTTCTTGAATTAAACATTTCAACGGCATCTTTTGGCCCATCGTATTCAATCTCTGGATCGTTAGAGACAACGACTGAACGAAGAACGTCTTTACCTAATTTCCATTTTGTAGCAGCATTTCTTAAGCAGCGTTGGAAGTTAGCTCCTGGGAGAGTTGGTTTAGAAAATCCTTCAAAATCAACGGTATTTTCAGTTTCATCAACAGAGATTTCACCTTGAGATCCCCAATAACCAGAAAAGATCCAATCAAGAGTTCTTAAAGCTCTATGATCTTCATCATTTTTCTTTCTTTTACTGTGAAAGAAAGCTTTTTGCTTAGAACCTTCTCCTAGTGGATCAGAATTAGCAACATTTGAACAGAGAAGAGGTGAAGTACCTTCTACTGTTACTTGAAAGCCTTTTAAAGCCATAATTAGTTACCTTAACGGTGTAGAGATAAAGTCCTTAACGGACATTCATACAATAATATCATATAATAGAAGTGTCAAGAAATCGGCCATTCATAGGCTGAAATCGCCATTCATGGTATCTTAATTATGGGAAATAATAACTAATGAAACCAGTAGTAGAGGAACGCCAAGATCTACTGGCTTCATTACGAGAGAGTGCATTGGAACGTGATGATTCAAAAGCATATCGGACATATAAAGATACAGAAGGCAATGAGTATTACAGCGTCACTACAATATTGAGTAATACTGTTCCTGAAACAAAGCGCAGGTCTTTAGAGAAATGGAAAGCCCGTCCAGGGAGTTCTGAAGAGCTAGAGATCGCTTGTAATAGGGGAACAATTAGCCACGAACATTGTGAGTATGTACTTAAAGTTGGGTCAAAGATCAACCGGAATATCTGCAATGCTAGAAATTGCTGGAAGTTTTACGAAGATGGCTTGGCTCGTGGACCAAAGGCGATCACAACGAAGTGTATTAAGACGGCAAAGGAAAGAGCGAGTAAGGTCCATTGGACAGCTAGAAAATATGCGTCAAATTTGGCCCATTGGTTAGAAGAGAATGTAGCGGCCATTCATGCATCAGAATTTTCCATTCATCATCCATTAGGATTTGCTGGCCAATCGGATGCGTTAATTGATTACAAGAGGAGTGGAAATTTATGTATATTAGATTTCAAGACAAGTGGATCGAAAAAACCAAAACCTGAAGAATGGTGTGATGATTATCGTTTACAGCTATCAAGTTATGCGTGGGGATTAGAGCATCAAACGGGAGTAAAGCCTGCGATGGGAATGATTGTTATAGCTGGAGAGAATTGGACTCAAGAAATTTCAATGAGTCTTTTGGAATTAGCTGGAGGAAGATTATTATTTGAAGAAAGACTGAATCAATTTAAGGAAGAATTACTTTAGGTTCCATTTAATAAGTCTTTTTTCTCTCATTTTATTTATATGGGTTACTGGATCGTCAACTAGTTTCGGAGCTTCAAGTTGAGCCAAAGATCTAAGATAAAATTCATCGGTGATCTGGTGATGCATAAAAGCATCATCCAGGGCCGCTTTTTTCATTAGATAGTTTGGATCGTTTTCGGTCATTTTTGAAGTTTTATAAGTTTGGACATAAGTAGATGAAGGTCGGAAATTTCTTGCTTTACTGCGTTCCAATCCCCGTTCATTAAATCATCGTGCTTATCTCTGACTAGATCATAGAGAAGGTCTAGCTCTTCATTAGTAAAATTATCCATTATTTATCCTCCATTAATTCAAATTTACCTCCCCAAAATTCTTTAGTTCGATCTCCGTCATGTTCAAAACTTACTTTCCATGAATATGTAGTATTTGTTGGAACGTAAAAAGCAGATACAGTTCCATATCCAAATTCACAATCCTCATATCCGTCACTTGTTACCCAGTTTTTCCACTGAATCGTTTTTCTATCAGTCATAGGTGTAAAAGAATAATTAATGGGATTACCGCCTTTACTTAAAAATCTAATTGCCCCATTTGGATCTCCTCCATAGATAGGATGAAAATCTAATAAAAAAATCATAGGAGCATCTATATTTTCAGGTGTGGGAAGTGTGTCTACACTTTTGAAAGGGATGTTTTTCATGTTTCTATCTCCTGCCATGTAGCATCAGTTTCACCCTCGTAATATCCTAAAGGTGTTGGATCGTAAAAAACGATCTCAGAGAATTGGTCAAAGACTTCTTCAAGTTTTTCTAGTTCACCTGTAGGTAGAAAAGAGTCTTGAAGTTCTTTTTTGTTTTCCTCTTCAATAATGTTCCTTAAATCATCAATACAGCGATTTAATTGATGATGGATCGCTTCAAGTTTTTGATAGGTCATTAATTTAAAGAGTGATTTAATTTAGAAATAAGCTTATTAACGATATTGTCATTTTCAGGTTTAAAGGGTGATTCTTCAAAAGAACACTCGTCATAACACTCTAAACAAACTGGCATCGGTAATTGATAAATTTCAATTTCATCAGGGTACTCTTCATTTTTAAAAAACAACCAATTTTCATAGATCTTAAATTGATCTAACGTTGGAACGTAATCAAGGCCGAGCCGTTCAGAAAATGCGACTGGTAGATTTTTAAGAAGTGACATTTTAAAGTTTTTTGTAAGAGAAAAGGGCCTTAAGTCTCTTTCAACTGCCCTATTTTTTTAAATTCGCTACCGATTTTCGGCTTTGACTTTAAATATTTTTCATAAATGAATGTTTTAATATATCTCTACCTATTTTTCTCTTTTCTATTGGATCGGACTCATTGTCATAATCAAACTCCCAGTCTGCTAAGATTTTTTTCTTTCTAGCGACTAAATTGTTTCTATACTGTTCTTTTTCACATATCCATCCATCCTTTTGTATATCTTCGGAGACGTCTTTTATCCAATCATAAATAGTTTGAAAAGTTGGAAGATCAGGATCATCTTTTAATTCGTTTAGGATATAGTCTTTTATCTCTGATTTAGGATGTCCGTCTTTTAATAAATCTCTAATAGCTCCTAACATTTCATCTTTTCTTGGGTGTTTCTTCATTCTGTAATCTCCCAAAAGCCCACAGTATTTCCGTTCATATCTCTGGTACGTCCTTTTTCTCCTATTTCAAATTCATCAATAGATTGAATTTTATTGATGATGCCATAAAGGATTTCAGAGACTTCACGGCCTTCACCGTTATCTTCAAATACAGCATTTTCAACATCAATGTCTATTTTAAATCTCATTGTTTTACTCCTAAATTTAATTCAAGTTGATTTCTTTTTATCTCTTCTTTTCTCTCTTTTTCTTTTAGTGCATCATCTAGGATTTGGTTCGCTTCATCGCTTAAAGTCAAGCCAATTTCTGAAATAATAAGTTCGCTTATTGATTCTTGTAATCTATAAAATTCTTCTTCTTTAAATTCTTCTTCAAATAATTCAAAGCAAGTTCCTAAATGATTATGGTCCCATTCTTCCAAATCTGTGGGCCATTTATCCAAACTATTAGGGTAAAAGCTTACAAATCCATCTCTAGTCGTAAATCTTTCTTTAATTAAATCTTCTAAATCTTTTTTATGATTTTTCAATATATAATCAATAAAATTTAAAGCTTTTTTATTAGGAATATTTATACAAATTTTATCGGTTTCAAAATTGTATTCTTTAGGAGAATCTAAGGCATAAAAACTGCCTTCTAAGTTGAAATCAATCTTTTTATTTATCCATTGAATAAAATGATTTGTATACGCTTTGCAAATTTCCCACTGTAAAGGAGTTATGGATTTAGTAAAAAATCCATCACTAATAATTTCAATTTGGTCTTCGGTTAAATCGTATTCCTCTATGTAATAATTTAATTCATACTCTCGAGCGTTTTCTATTTCGTAAGCCCAAACGGAATGGTAAAAACCTTCAAATGGAATATATGAAAGAGTTTCGTGAGGTGCTTTATTAGTCATTTTTAAAAGTTGGTAGTTGTGGAGCGTCTATAATTTTAAATGTTTTATATGGTGAACTTTGCTGTAAATGAATAACCTCTTTAGAAGTATTTAAAAGGGTTCTGACTTTATCCATTGAATCAAGAATCAAACCCCATTCTTTTTCTTCTAAAATCCAACAAGGAAGGTTCTCTATTTGACTTGTTAATTCACTTGCTGTATCTCTAGCGGCCCAAACTTTTCTAAGCTGTGCCGCTGTTAGATAATGCTTATTTGAGGATTGCTTTGTATTTGGTGCGTTCATTTTCTAACTCTTGTAATAATGATGCTTAAGTCTCCATGTGCTGCGCTTATCTTTCCTTGTCTGTCATATAGATAATATGGACATTGCTTAATATCTTTTGGATCGGTTACTGGCTCAAGTTTTATTTTGTTTAGATTGTATTTTTTTGAATGTGTACGTCTTCCAACTTTTACCTGGCGCACTGTCTCCCCACTGTATGAAGATTGATAATGAATAAAAATAATTTGATTAGGTTTTAAACTATCAAATAATTTTTTATCTAGTTCTATTATTTCAGCTTCTGACCAACTGCCAGAAGATGAAAGAGAACCAGGACCAGTAAGAGCAAATAGAGTCATTTTAAAAGTTCCAAAGAAGTTACATTGTTGTTTTCTAGATTGAAAAAAGCATTGTGCAAGATTCTTGCACGAGTGTTTTTTTCTCTGTCTGGACCATCTTGATAAAAATGGTTTGTTTTTTCTATGTAAGAAAGTAAAACTTCCCGTAGGAATTGAATTTCTTCTACAGAAAATTTGGTGGCTGTTAAGGGCATTTTTTTTAACCAACTAAAGGTAAAAGATTATCCAAGAAGTCTTGGCTTTTCTCTTCTGCTTTGACTCCTTCTAACCATTGCGTAATATGCTTTTGTGTAGTTCTGCTGTGGTTCGTTGAGGTTCGGATATAGTCGAAATTTGGAAGTTGAGCAGCAACAACAGTTTCGTAGGAGATGAATAAAATAGTGCCGTTTTTTAAATGGATTTCTGTCTTGTTGGCTCCTAGTTGTTTGATTTTTGTCTTGGTCATTTGAAATCTTTGTGTATCTATTAGAATAATATCATATCATATACACTAAAGCAAGCAAAAAAAAAGAGAGTGTTTAAACTCTCTCTCTCTTGTGTTTCTCGGTTAGGTAATTTGAGATTTTTTTAATCTCCTCGTAGAGCTCTTGAGCTTCCAAGTAATAACCCAAATGATGCAGTTCTGCTACTTCCTGCAAGGCTCCTTCTGTCTCTTCTTTGTTCATTTGATCGGAAAGTTTATTAACTCACTGTTTAACTTTTTATCTTTTGCCAGTTCGTTATCTTCTAGGAAAGATAAAATATAATCTTCTTTTGTCATCTCAATTACAAGATTCTCTCCTCCTAAGATTGCTGAGGTTGTGTCTTTCTCTTCTGACGAGATAGTGATTCGCACCTTGGGCTCTTCTCTTGTTTGGAAGATCTGGACAGATACAGAATCTTTTTTCGTGACCTTGTATCTTTTGGTGGTCTGGCTGGTGTACTCCATAGGATTAATTAATTAGAGAAAATAGAGGATAGTTTTTGTTTATAGTCTGGACTGACTGGCTTGGTGGCTAGTTCGTCCGAACTGTTGGAAGAGATAGGAAGAGAAGCGAGAGAACAAAAGAGGAATGTCTTAAGTTGGTCTACTTCTTAGAGGTCTTCGAGAATCTCTTGGATGTGATCTAAGTGCTGCAGAATTTCTAGCTGCAGATCTTCTTGAATTTCTAAGCTCTCGCACAAAATGAAAGAGTTAGAGATCATTTTAGAAAGTTGTTGACTAGACATTTTGAATGGTAGATCCTCCTCTCCAATCTACCATATTATTCTATTACTAACAAGTAGCGAAAAATAGTCAGGATTATTTTATTTATTAGATTATTATTTTAGTGATGACGTCTACTACTTAGAGTTATCCCGTTAACTAATATCTATTAGCTATTAGCCTATCAGATAACTATTGCCGAGTAGAAGTTAGGGGTAGGGGTAGCAATTACCGAGTAGACGTTGCGGTTCCCTCTGAACCTAAATATATATTGCTTTTAAAGTTAATAGGATAATAGGTTAGTCTAATTTACCTTCAACCTTGATAGAAAGTTCAGGAGCCTGGATACTGACATGTTCAATACTTTCACCAATAACCTTTCCTATCGAATCCAAAACTTGAGCAGCAGTTTGAAGTTGACCTTTACGAACAGCCTTTTCAAAAAGTCTTAATCGAGCAGCTTGTAAACGAGAGAGCATATTTTCCCGATCTTTTTCCCAATCTTCTTGTGTCCAAAGTTTTACTTGATGCCAATCTTTCCAAGCCGTTGCTTTACAAACCCCTTCTCTTTTTGCATGATCGAAAACAAGTTGTCTAACAGGCAACCCATCTAATTGTCTGGTATAAAGTCTTTGTTGTCTTGCTTCAACGTAACTGGCCTTACTTTCTTTATTACCAAGAACCTTCTTTTTAGGTAAAACATCAGCTATTGGCTCGTTAAAACCACCAATATTTTCAAAACATGAATCAGTCACGGACTTATTCAATAAACTATTAATAAGATAATAACGCCCAACCCTTAATTTGAGGGGGTATAGGTGTGAAAAACTTTTAAATTAAACCGAATGGCCGTAAAAACAGCACAAGATATAAATCTGAGATGGGCGCAGGGGGAAGTATTTAATAGTGAGAGAAGATTCAGGGTATTAGTAGCGGGGAGGAGGTTTGGGAAAAGTTATTTAAGTTGTATTGAGTTAATAAAGGGAGCAATAAATAAACCAGGCGAGACCTTTTTTTATTGTGCGCCTACATATCGGATGGCGAAGGACATAGCGTGGAAGACATTGAAGAAGTTAGTGCCGAAGGTATGGATAGCGAGTAAAAATGAGACAGATTTGAGACTAGATTTAGTTAATGGGTCGAGCATTGAGTTGAAGGGGACAGAAAATGCGATGGCATTAAGGGGAAGAAGTTTATCAGGGGTAGTTTTAGACGAAGCTGCCTTTATGAGTTCTGATGTTTGGTTCGAAGTAATAAGACCAGCATTGGCCGATAAACAAGGATGGGCGTTATTTATTAGTACACCAGATGGAACAGCTAGTTGGTTTTATGATTTGTGGTGTTATGTAGCGAGTGATCCGACAGAGGAATGGCAGAGATGGTGTTTTACGACAATAGAGGGGGGTAATGTACCAGAAGAAGAGGTTGAAGCAGCTAGGGCGCAGCTAGATGAGAGAACATTTAGGCAAGAATTTGAGGCTAGTTTTGAGAATCTCACTGGTCTCGTTGCTGTCTCATTTAATGATGATAATATTTCGACAAAAGCGAAGGATATTAGTATTTCGCCTTTGTTATTAGGGGTAGATTTTAACGTTGACCCAATGTCAGGGATATGCGCTGTAAAAGATGGAGAAACTCTTTATGTTTTTGATGAAATCATGCTCACAGGTGGGGCAACCACATGGGACTTTGCAGAAGAAGTCACCAGGAGGTATGGAATTGATCGAAGAGTAATAGCATGTCCTGATCCCACGGGGGGAGCAAGGAAAACTGCTGGGATAGGTGCAACAGACCATAGTATTTTACGAAGAAGTGGGTTCAATGTTTCAAGTCCAAAAGCACCGTGGAAGATAAGAGATAAGATTACGGCTGTAAATACTGCTTTATTTGATGCAAACGGGAGTAGGAGAACTCTTATTCACCCACGATGCAAAGAATTGATAAAATCTTTGAGGACATTAACTTATGCACCAAATACGGGATTACCAAATAAAAATCTTGGTGTTGACCACGCTTTTGATGCTTTCGGTTATTTATGTCTTCAACAATTTAATTTAGCGAAACCTGAGACTTTAGGGCAGACTACTTATAGAATTTATTGATTATTCATGGCTGAATTAACAAAAGAACAGCTAGATGTTGTTGAAGAATTGAAAGGAAGAAGAGATGCAGGTTTATGGGATCCACGTTGTAGACAATATTTTGAAGCAAAAGCAAAAAAAGAGACAACTTCTGCTGTAAAAGAGGCGGATAACGGTTAAACTATTGAGGATGATCCCTCATTTTGGTTGAATTATGGCTTTCTATCGTGGCGATGAAGGCTCCGTTAAGTTTAAGAACGCAACTGGAACTGTAGCGACAGTTGCTTCTACTCGTAGCTGGAACTTTTCTTTTAGCAAAGATGTTCTTGATTGCACAGCACAAGGCGCAACCTCAAGAAGTTATGTAGGTAGCTTTATTGATGGAAGTGGTTCTGTTGAATTGCTTTATACAGCATCCAGTGGAGATGAAACACAAGAGTTTATCAAGGATGTATTAACAACAGAAGATCCTGCTGATGCAATGTTCGAGTTGTATTTAGATACATCTGGGAATAAGAAATTGCAATTCAAAGGAATTGTAACTGGAGCAGAATTTGGAACATCTGTTGGTGATTTACAGACTGTTTCTGTTAGTTTTCAAATGAGTGGTGCTTTAACTGCTGACGATATCTAAGACGGTCAAATACTGAGGAGTTAATTCCGTGACGTATGCCGTCCCAGGCAAAATTCGCACCAGTGTAACCAGCTCTACTACATCAGGTGGGGCTGACAGTCCATTCACTCGTACTCGTGCAGTGATGGATATGGTTAAAGGGTGGGAAATTATGAAGGCGGTAACGAATGGAACAGAGTATTTAAGGGAAAATTGCGAAGCGTTTCTACCTCTTGAGCCACGAGAAGATTATGAAGCGTATTTAGCCAGAGTAAATCGGGCTGTATTTTCTCCTTATACGCAACGTTTAATTCGTGCAGCTACGGGATTAATTCTTAGGAAGCCTATTACTTTAACTGGAGATCCATATTGGACTGATTTTTTTGCAAAAGATGTAGATGGCTGTAAGTCTGACTTGGATGAATATGCTCGGAGGGTGCTTATTTGTTCATTGACTTATGGTCATAGTCATATTTTAGTAGATTATCCAGCACCAACAGGCGCATTAAGTTTAGCGGAAGAGAGAGCGCAAAATAGAAGACCATATTGGATAGAAGTCGATCCATTAAATATTTATGGTTGGAGATTAGATAGGGAGGTTAATTACGGTAGTTTAGTACAAGTAAGAATAGCGGAAAAAGCAGTCGTACCAGAGGGAGAGTTCGGTGAAAGAGTATTCGATCAAATTAGAGTAATAGAACCTGGTCAATATCGTATTTATCGTAGAAAAGAAGCTGAAAAGGCATTATATAACGTTGAAGATAATAGTTATTCAGGTAATTTCGATCCTGTAGCTAATGAAAAAGACTATGAATTAGTAGAATCTGGTGAATATTCTTTAGGTGAAATACCATTAACAACTATTTATTCAGGTAAAACAGATACTTTAACGAGTAAACCACCTTTATTAGATATTGCTTATTTAAATCTTGCTCATTTCCAAAGACAAGCTGATTTAATACATAGTTTGCATGTAGCTTCACAACCAATGTTGGTATTGGAAGGATGGGATGACCAAACAAAAGACATGGCGATCAGTGTCAACTACGCAATGGCAACCCAGCCAGGCAATAAAGTTTATTACGTTGAACCAGCGTCCAGCGCATTTGAAGCGCAAACGTCTGAAGTCCAAGAGTTACAACTCCAAATGGCAACGCTTGGCATTAGCACGCTTTCGCAACAAAAATTCGTTGCTGAATCAGCGGATGCGAGAAGACTTGACCGAGTGGATACTAATTCCATGCTCTCGATGGTTTCGCTCGAATTAGAACAAAAACTACAAAAATCATTCAATTTATCGGCTGCTTATTTAGGAATTGAACCACCAGAAGTAAGTATCAGTCGAGATTTTGATATTGATAGATTAATAGGTCAAGATGTAACTGCTTTAACTGCATTATTCGATCAAAAAGTAATAGATAGAGAAGAATTTAGAGAAATATTGGTACAAGGAGAGGTATTACCGAACGCAAATGAGACTTCAGCGGATTAATCCATTAGGATAGTACGGAATCAATCTATTGCTATGCCTTCCAGTTCTATGGATTCAGGTGTAACAGCAGAAGCATTAGAAGCTGCAATAGCGGCTGAGAAGGGAACTCCTGTCCCTACACCTGCTCCTGTTTCTACTCCTACTCCTGCTCCTGCTCCTACGCCTGTTGTTAAAAAAGAAGCCCCTGCTCCAAAAGCAAAAGCTTCTACTCCTAAAACTGAAACCCCAAAAACTTCTGAATAATTATGGTTGAGGAAAAAGTCATTCAGCCTGAATCTGTGATTCCTGCTGAACAGCCTGTGGCTGAGACTCCAACTCCACAAACTCCAAACCTTGACGGTGTTAAGACGGAGTATGAGAGCAAAATTTCAGCTTTACAGAAAGAATTAGATCAAACAAAAGAAAAATACTCAACTCGTTTAGCGGAAACGAAGGAGTTATTAAACGATGTTTACAAGAAACAAGATGAAAAAAGGAAAAAAGAGTTGGAAGACCAAGGGCAATGGAAAGACCTATGGGAAGAAGCCAACAAAACAGCCCAAACAAAAGAACAAGAAATAACAACGTTGAAGCAGCAATTAGAAGAATTAAAAACTTCTAATGAAACTGCAAATACTAGAACTTCTGCGTTAGCAGCTATCAGTGATTCTGGTGCGATAAATGCAGAACAGACCCTTTCACTTCTTCAAAATAAATTAAAAAGGAATGAGGAGGGTAACGTTGTTGTTATTGATGGTGGAGTCGAGCAAGATTTCAATACTTATGTAAACAATCTAAAAAATCCTGGTTCAGGTTGGGAGCATCATTTCAAAGCTAGTAGTGCTGCTGGAATGGGTGCAAAACCAACACCTACCTCAAACGTCTCTCCTGGTATGACTAATCCCTGGAAAGAAGGTAGTATTAACATAACAAGGCAAATGACCTTGGAAGGCTCCGATCCTGATCTTGCGGCTGTGCTGAAAAGAGAAGCAGGAGCCTCCTAGTTAGTCTCTGTGAGATTAACAACCGAGTCTGTGACTTGGATTCCGCAAACTTAATCCCCCTTATTTGAAATGGCCGCCCCGTTTCAGAATTATACTGGCGGTGTCCTTCTTGCGGACATCGTAAAAAGAAATAATCTGTCTCGTTATGTACAAGAGGCAATTAAAGAGCGCAGTTTATTCGTAAAGAGTGGAGCTGTTGTTCGTAGTTCTTTCCTTGATGCAAGGGAAGGCGGTACAAGAATCCAAGTACCTGAGTTCAATCCAGTAGCACCTACAGAAGAGGTGATGACTGGTGCGGCTGGTTGGGGTACATCAACTGCTGGTTATTTAACACCACAGAAAATTGGATCAGCAACACAGATTGCATCAATCATCCACAGAGGTTTTGCCTATGCGGTTGATGATTTAGCAACTTTGGCTGCTGGTGAAGATCCAATGAACGCTATCCGCAATCAACTTGCAGATGCGATCAATAAGCTAAATAGCCAAAGATTGTTCTATCAATTACATGGTTTATTCGGTACTGCTCTTAGTGGCAATGCTGGAGACTATGCAGTTGCAGCTTCTTCAGGACAAGCTGAAGCTAACTATCTAACAGGTGCAAACGTAGCTAAAGCTCGTGCATTGTTAGGAGAGCGTGGCGATGAGTTGGACACACTAATCGTTCACCCAAATGTAGGTTTCTATCTTTATCAGGTAGGACTTTTACAGTTCTCTACTTCCTCAATGGTTTCTTCTGGAGCTATTACTTGGGGTGGTGGCGGTGCTGGTGTCGATGCTAAGAGTATCGGTACTTTCGCTGGTTTGAATGTAATCATGGATTCTCAGGTGAACGCTGTTCAACCTGGTTCTTCTGGTCACATCAAAGAGTACTACTGCTATTTGGTTAAGTCTGGAACAATCCTTGAAGGAGTTCAGCAAGATCTACGGATTGAAGCTGATCGCAACATCCTTTCTAAGCAGGACGTTCTATCAGTTGATTATCACACTTGTTATCACATCATGGGTACTAAGTGGGGTAACGCTGCTGACAACCCAACCAATAGTGTTCTTGGCAACAAGGATAACTGGACTGCGACTTATGACGCTGATCTAATTCCTATGGTTCAGTTAACAGTTAATACACCTCTTGACACTTCTACTTTATAAGTAGAATCAAGACGGATCTGCATAAAATTCCCCACCTTAAGCAAGTGGGGTTTTTTATTGCCGCTACAATAGAGAAGAAATGTATTTTAGTTATTGTGGCCGCAGCTATTCATGCCACGTTAAAGGGATCAAACTCCAATAGTTATGTAACTTTAGCGGAGGCTGATCTTTACTTTGAAACCGTTCCAGCAGAAACAGATTGGGATGATAAAAGCGATGACGCTAAAAATAGAGCGTTAATTTCTGCTTGTCGGTGGATTGATAGCTTGAATTATTACGGAGATAGATGCGATGAAGACCAAGCATTGAAATGGCCGCGTAATAATTACACAGTGGATGATGTTGAATTAGCTTGTACTTCTATTCCTGCAAGTATTAAATATGCTCAATATGAATTAGCAAGACAGTTAGCTAACGACACTGATGCTGTTATAGGAAATAAGGGTACTGATGGGAATATAGAACAAGTTAAATTGGGAGAAATGGAGGTGAAATACTCTAAAGAGAGTCAGGGTGTTGGAACGATCAATAATATTTTCGATGTTTATCCTTGGTTACAAAGTTATTTAGGAGCTTATTGCTTAGGTGGCTCTGGTAGTTATCAAGTCAGAGTGGTGAGGGGTTGATATGGCTGGAGCATTAGACACATTATTTAAAAATGCTGCCAAACAGATTGTTGCGGATCTTGGTAGTTCTTTAGATACAAGTATTACTTATACGAGAAGAGCATCTCCTTCGTATAACACGAGTACAGGTGTTGTCACTTCAACTGATACGACTTATTCAAGCATTAAAGTTCCGATTGAATTTATTAAGTCGGAGGAAGATACGGGAAGAGAAATGAGGCAAGCGAAATTGTATTTAACACCTGATTTAATTGGAGGAAATCAACCTACATTTGATGATGAAGTGATTTTGACTTATGCAGGGGGGACACATACTGCACAAATCGTTGATATAGATACGAGAAGGGGTGGTCAAGTTTATTTACATACTTTATTAGTGAGGTTCTAATGGCTAGAAGAGCGCAAAGACGAAAAAGAGGAACGACTTTAAAGGCAAAAGATTTTGCCAAAGGGATTGGTGATGATTTAAAAGATGATATTACGGCTGATTTGAATGGATTTATTCGTGCGGTTGTAAGTGATTTAACTTCTGATTCAAGTAGAGGAGGTGTTAGTCCTGTTTTGACTGGATTTTTTGCGTCTAGTTGGAAAGCTGATATTAGAAGACCTAGTAGAACAGATGAAAGACATAATTTTGCTAAGTGGTCAAAAATTCAATTTCAAGGAAATAAACTTTCTCCTGGGTATAAACCTTTAATAGAACAAAGACATAAAGTCTCTACTAATTTTAAAATTAATCAATCTATTTTTATAGGAAATACGGTCAAATATGGTCCTCAAGCTCTTGTTTCTCCTAAGTCTAAAGTCTTTCCTTATTTAGCAGGAGGAGCAGGTCGATTTAAAGAAGGTTTAAATGACAAAATAGATAGATTCTTTACTGATAAACGTCCTGATATTAGAGTTGGTGGAGATGTTGACGATGCAGGTCGTACTAGCTTCCAGAAACTATGACACTTGTAAATGCCAGAGCAGCCTTTGAAAAAGCCGTAACAGATGCGGTTATAGCTGCTGATGGAACGGTAACGATGGTGTATGAAAATGTTCCATATATAAAACCAGGAAAAACGAAGAAATATGTTGCGATAGCTGTTAATTTTGGACGTTCAACTGTTCAAGCACAAGGAGCTGCGGCTGATTTTTATTCAGGATTTATTCAATGTAATGTTTACGTTCCAAAGAATAAAGGTACATCTGTTTTAGCTGCAATTAGTGAGTCGGTAATTGATGGTTTAACTTCTGTTAATGCTTCTAATTACACGGATAGTTTTAGTTGTAAGCCAAGAACAATGGATGTTGTAGGTCCAGGTGGAGTAGATGATGAAGACGAATCACATTATCTTGGTGTAATTACCTGCCAATTCTCGGCTAACAGCTAGGCTATTATTGTATAAGTTAAAAACTATTTATGAGAGCTATTGAACTTCTATCCAATAAATTTGGAGTTGGTCAGCTTTATCAACATGATGTAGTAAAAGATGGAGAGACTGTTCTTTCTGTTTATTGGCATCCTTTAACGATTGCTGAAAGAGAATCAATTCAAAAAAAAGCAGGAACAGAAGATGCGGGTGATTTTGCACTTGCTTTAATGATTCAAAAAGCTCTTGATAAAAGTGGTAAAAGACTCTTTGCTGATGGAGATAAAGCAACTCTTAGGAGAGAAGTAGAAGCTGCTGTTTTACAAGAGATACAGTTAGCAATGCTTGAATCTGGTACTGATAAGGAGGTAGAAGAAGCTGAAGCTGATTTGAAAAGCTAATGGTGACTGGAGATTTATTTATTCATTAGCTAAAGAATTAGGTAAGACAGTAGCAGAATTATCAGAGACTTTAACTAGGGAAGAAATGATTGGATGGGCTGCATTTTTCAAGATGCAAAATGATGAAATGGATAGAGAGAGAGAAGGAATACAAAGTAGGGCTGCTAGTCGGACGCAAAGCAGGTAAACTGGTTGAGAGTCTTTGTTTTTTCTGTTGAGTGGCTGATTATACCCGCTTAATTGAGTTCAAGGTAAAAGATACTGAGTTAAATCGCTCTGTCAAAAAACTTAGTAAGACATTAGATAATATTGATAAGAGTTTAGTTGAAATAGATAAGAAGTTAGGGACATTAGCAAAAGGTAAATTTAAGGAATTAACAACGGCTGCGGAAAAGGCTGCAAAAGCAACAGAAAAGATAAATAGATCACTTAAAATGCCTGATATTTTAGGTTTTTTAAGAAAGTGGGAAAGTCTTACAAAGAAAGTTGGTGGAACAGCTATAAAATTTGGTGTTTTAGATACATCTATTAGAGCTGTAACAGGAGCTTTTGGTAAGCAGACAGGATTAGTTAAAGCTATTACTCGTGGACATATAGATTTAGCAAAAGTAATTAAAGATTCTGTAACTGCTCATAGAGGTCTTGCTGCTGCTGCCATAGCTTCAGGCGGAGCTGTTTATGCTTTAGCTGCTGGTGCGCCCGCTGTTTATAACTTAGGAAAATCATTTAGGCAGCTTACTTATGACATAACTCAAGTATGGAAAGCAGCAAAACAAGGGGGAGCAGGTGGTGTTATGTCAATGTTCCCCAAGGGTTCAATTTTGGGGCAATGGGGTAGAGGACAGCAGATTGATGGCAAGAAGATGTCTCAAGCTGTTAAAGCTGCACAAGGAATATATGATGCTCCAGCTAGTGATTTATCTCAAAGATCTACATTAGAATCACGATCTAAAACGTTAGCTCATTACAAGCAAGAGCAGAAGAAAATTAATTCTTTAACTTGGGAGCATTTAAAAGCTTCTGCAAGATTAGGAAGAGCGCAACAGGCTTATAATATTGAACTTACAAAAACAAAACTTGTTCAAGCTGCTGTTACGGCAGATATTTGGCTTGCACAAAAAGCATGGCAAGGTGTTCTTGGAACACTTAGAGGTGCAACAGGTTTATTAGGTGGTTTATTAGGTGGTAAAGCTGGTGGAATAGGAAGAGCTGCTGGTGTTATTGGAATTAGTCGAACTATTGAGTTATTAGTTAAACAATTAGATAAAGTTAATATTCATTTCTTGGATGGAATTAAAGGATATGCAAAATGGGCTGCAAGAGGAACAGAAGCTTTTACTGCTATCAATCTTGCTTATACAGGATTAACAAAAGTTTTATCTGGAGCGCAATGGGTAACAGGAGCAGTACAAGGATTTATTGCTTTTGAGAAAGCAGCAGCTCAGTCTATTTGGGGAATAGAAAGGCACATGAATAATGCCTTCTCTATGTTTGGAAGGCTTGCAAGAGAATTACCTCAATTAGCTTCAGCAGTGGCAATGTCTATGCCACAAGCTTTAGGTGGAATGGGATTAAAAGGTTCTCCTTTTGGTTTCATGGCAGAAGGAAGTGCTTCAGAATCCGCTGCACAATTCTTATCTGGTGGAAAAGTAAGAGGAGAAGAAAGACATGTAGGTAGATTCGGTCCATCAAGAGCGCAAGAACTTAATAAGCAACTTCAATGGCAACAACAGTTACTTAAGAATAGGAATACAACAGCTCAGGATTATCAGAAAATTCAACGGGCTATTTTACGTTTAGAAAATCAAATAACAAAGGAAGAAGTAAGAAGAGCAAAAGTTCGTCAGGAAACTTATAGACAAATGATGGGCATAAGCCCCATTGGAGCGACTGTTGGTACAAATGTTGCTAGAAGTGCGGCTTCAAGAGCAGGTAGTGGATTTGCTTCTTGGAATAAATCTGTTGAAACTGGGAAAATAAGAGCAGATATAGAAAGGGAAAAGAATTTACAAAAAATCCTTCGTATTAATAAGAAACTTGAAGCTTCAGGTAAAGCTCAATTATCAACATGGAGATTCTTATCTCAGAAGGAGAGGGATAGATTAACTTCGGCAACTGCTTTAGCCGCACAAAGAGAAAGAGAGACAGCTAATCCGCTGATGACGGGAGGGAGATTTGTTGGTCGAGATGTTTGGTCAAGATATCAAAGGATGCAAACAGGAAGAAGCGAAAGAAGAAGTCGTTTTAATGAAAACTTGATGTTAGGTGCAGGTTTTCCATTGTTATTTGGAGGTGGAGTTGGTTCAGTTGCAGGTGGCGTTTTAGGTGCTGCAAGTAACAGAAGTGGAAAGGGTTTTGGAGCGCAGATATTATTCAGTGCTTTAGGACAACAGTTAGATGCGTTTGTTGTCAAAATAAAAGAAGTTGGTGATGCAATTAGAAAACCAACTGAAAACATAGAATCTTTAATTAAAGTAGCTGGATTAACTGATACTCCTCTTGGTAATCAAATAAAACAACTTGAACAATTAGGTCTTAAAGCTAGTGCTGCTGCTTTAGCTACTCAATCATTGACAGCAAGACTAGGTAAACGTGGCATGGCTAATTTAGAGAAATTCTCAGAGGAGTGGCTTAAGTTTGCTAATCATATGGAGATCGCAAAGGTTAAATTAATGGGATTTGTTGCTGGTCCATTATCTTTAATGGTTTCTATGCTTAACAAATGGGAACATGCTGAACTTAATAAACAAGCTGCAACACAGGCATTAGGTGAGGCAAGGAAGAAGTTTGGTCGTCCAAATCCTTTTTCTCTAGAATTTCTCACCGAGGGAGATAAAACAAAAGGTGAAAGGCAGACATGGACAACAAATAGACAAAATGAAATATTCCAAAACTTAATTCAGGGACGAAATGCCCCTAGGATTGATGCTCAAAATAAAATTACAAGGGTTAGAGATGCAGACGTTAATGTTATAAGAAAGAAAATAAAATTAGAAAAAGATCGACTATCTATTTCAGAACATGCTTTTGAAACTAGATCACAAGAAATAGAACTTGAGAGACAAACATTAGAAATAATTTGGCAAATAGGTGAATTAGAAAAAATGAAAGAAGGTTTTGCAAAAGAGCAGTTGAGATTAAAAATTGAGAAACTTATAGCCGAAAAAGCATTAGGTGAAGCTGAATTAGCTAATCATAAAAAAGTTACTGAAGCAACTCAAGCATGGAAACAAATGAATCAAGTAATAAGAAATGATGTCACAGAAGGAATAAAAGGATTAATAAAAGGAACTGCCACTTGGGCTGACATGCTTAGTAATGTGGCAGATAAATTCTTAGATATAGCTCTTAATCAAGCTTTCTATGGAAATATGATGGGTAAAATGGGTAAAGGAGATCAGGCTGGTGGAATATTTGGTGCGCTTGCAGGTTTCGGTGCATCAATATTTGGTGGAGGGAAAGCAGCAGGTGGTCCAGTCACAGGTGGTAATTCTTATGTTGTAGGTGAAAGAGGTCCAGAATTATTTGTTCCTAGAAGTGGAGGTAATATTGTTCCTAATAATGCAATGGGTAATGTCACAGTAAATGTTGATGCTTCTGGATCGGCTGCACAAGGAGATGGACCTAGTTCTGAACAATTAGGTCAATTAATCGGTGCAGCTATTCAAAATGAATTAATTAGACAGAAACGCCCTGGAGGATTATTAGGCTAATGGCAACTTTCCCTTCTGTTACACAGAGCTATGGAGCGTCTAAAATAAGCGCACCAAGAATACGTTCGACTCAATTTAATGATGGTTATTCTCAGAGAATTAAATTTGGAATAAACATTGATCCAAAGAAGTGGAGATTAAGTTGGTCAAATATAAGTGAAACAGATTCAGATACGATAGAAACATTTTTAGAAGCCAGAGCTGCTGATGGAGCTTCTTTTGATTGGACTCCCCCTGGAGAATCTAGTGCGGGGAAATGGATTTGTTTAAGTTGGACAAAAGTAATTCCTTATCTTAATAGAGCTTCTGTTCAAGCTACATTTGAAGAAGTATTTGAACCATAATGGCTGTACCTGTATCTGAACTTCAAAAAGGTAATCCAAGTAATATTGTTGAATTATTTCAACTACAATTAGACAGTACAATTCATGGCGCTAATACAACTTATTATTTTCATAATGGTGTCTCAAGTAACAATAATGCTGACGTAATTTTTGATAATAATCAATACACAAGGATGCCTATTGAAGCAGACGGCTTTGAATATAATGGCAAACAATTACCAAGACCAAGTTTAAGAATATCTAATATTTTGGGTACTATAACAACGCTACTTCTCACTCTACCACAAGGATTAGAGGGTGCAAAAGTAACAAGAATTAGAACGTTATTAATGTATATTGACCATGATAATTTTGATGGTGGAGATATACTTTTAGAAAATAGTACAAGTGATTTACTTGTCCAAGAAGATGGAGAAGCGATAGATCAAGAATCAGGTACGAATCCACATGGCACACCTGATGCGACAGCGACCTTCCCGAACGAAGTGTTTTTTGTTGATCGAAAAACTTCAGAGAGTAGAGAATTAGTTGCTTTTGAATTAGCTGCTAGTTTTGATTTAGATGGAGTAAGACTTCCTAGAAGGCAAGTGCTTCCTGCGGATTTCCCTGGAGTTGGAACGTTCTATTCGTGACCTGGAAAACTGATGCTTTAAAACACGCAAAACAAGAAGATCCAAGGGAATCTTGTGGCTTATTAGTCGTTATAAAAGGGAAAAGAAAGTATTGGCCCTGTAAAAACATAGGAACAGACCCAAAAGACCAATTCATTCTTGATCCATTGGATTGGGCAAAGGCGGAGGATACAGGAGAAATTATTGCTGTTATTCATAGTCATCCGACAACTAGTCCCGAACCTTCAGAAGCAGATAAAGTTGCTTGCGAAAAATCAGGATTAAGGTGGCATATTGTTCAACCTAATTTGGAGGAATGGGTTAAATATGATCCATGCGGTTATAAAGCACCATTAATCGGAAGAACATGGTCTTGGGGCGTTCAAGATTGCTGGAGTTTATGTAGAGATTGGTATCAGGAAGAATTAGGAATTACTTTAAAAGATTGGGATAGACCAACTGATCCAGAGGAATTTATTAAAAAGCCTATGTTTGAAGGGTGTTTTGAGGAAACTGGTTTTAGAGATTTAACACCAGAGGAGGATTTAGAAAAAGGAGATTTATTACTTATGAGTATGAGAAGTCCAGGGTTAAACCATATTGGTGTTTATTTAGGAGATCAAGTTGTACTTCATCATTTACAAGATCGCTTGAGTAGTCGTGATCTTTTGGATGAATGGCTATTAAAATGTACGGGAAGGAGGATTCGTTATGTTGCGTAAAATCAAACTCTACGGACAACTAGCGAAATTCGTTGGTCAAAGAACTTTAGAGGCAGAAGTTAATAACGCAGCTCAGGCAGTACGCTTTTTAGTTGTTAATTTCCCTGGGCTAGAAAAACATATGGCAGAAACTTATTACAAAGTTTCAGCAGGTAATTGGGAAATTTCAGAAGAAGAATTGCATTATCCAACAGGTTCTAATGATATTCAGATCATTCCTGTTGTTGGTGGAGCTGGAGGAAATACAGGTCGTTTAATTTTGGGTATAGCTTTAATTGGTGTGGCGGTATTTGCCCCTGCTGCGGGAATAGGTTTAGGTGCAGCAAAGGGAGGAATGATGTTTGGAACGACCTCTGGAGCTATAAGTTGGGGAGCAGCGGCGGCAGCGGCGGGTAATTTCGGAATTTATTTAGCTCTATCAGGTATTTCAGGGATGCTTACTCCTGTTGAAACATTGCCTGAAAACGAACAAGACCCTAGACGTTCATTTAGTTTCAGTGGAATACAAAATACAAGTCGTGCTGGTGTAGCTGTTCCTGTTGTTTATGGAGAAATTATTACTGGATCTGTCACAATATCAGCAGGTGTAGATACGGAGCAGGTGCAGGTATGACTATTGTTATTGGCTCTGGTGGAGGAGGAAAAGGCGGCGGTGGAGGCAATAGGACTCCTACTGAAGAAAAAGACAATCTGGATTCAAAACAATTTGCAAAAGTTCTTGATTTAATTTCTGAAGGTGAAATTCAAGGGTTATCTGATGGAGCGAAATCAATATTTTTAAATAACACTCCTCTTCAAGATGCTCAAGGTAATTGGAATTTCAAGGATGTTTCATATGAAGTAAGGACAGGAACTTCTAATCAAACAAACATCCCTATTACTGTTAATACTGAAAGCACAAAAGCAACAGGATTATCCACCATTGTTCAAGCAACTCCAGGGGTTGTTCAAATAACAGATAGTGATGTTGATGCTGTAAAAGTTATTATTGCTGTTCCTGCCTTGCAACAGATTTCAGATAAGGGTGATATTTATGGAACGAAAGTTGAGTTAGCGATAGCAGTTCAATATAGTGGAGGAAGTTATTCAACTGTTGTTTCTGGAAATGCAGGTCAAATAGCAGGTAGAACCGCTGATTTATATCAAAGAGAATATTTAATAAATTTAAGTGGTGCTTTCCCTGTCAATATAAAAGTTACTAGAGTTACAGCAGATAGTGGTAGCACAAAATTATCTAATGCTTTTTCATGGAATAATTATGTCGAAGTAAAGTATGACCAAAGAACATATCCAAATAGTGCATTAGTAGGTCTTCGTGTTGATGCTGAACAGTTCTCAAATGTGCCATCTAGGAAATATAGAGAACTAGGAATTAAGGTGAAAATTCCTCATAATGGAACTGTTAGAGCTGATGGAAGTATTAGTTATTCTGGAACATTCAACGGAACATTAGGTGCAGCTCAATGGACAAATGATCCTGCTTGGTGTTTATATGATTTGCTTTCTTCGTCTAGGTATGGACTGGGGAATCATTTGGCAGAAGCGGAATTAGATAAGTTTTCTTTTTATTCAGCATCTCAATATTGTTCAGACCTAATTGATGATGGGACGGGTACAGGTAATACTGAACCTCGTTTTTCTTGCAATGTAAATATTCAAAATCAACAAGAAGCTTATAACGTTGTTAATCAAATGTGTTCAGTCTTCAGGGCTATGCCTTATTGGGCGGCTGGTAGTTTGACGATGACACAAGATAGTCCAACCGATGCAAGTTATGTATTTACTTTGGCCAATGTAGCTCCTCCAGGTTTTACATATTCCAATACTTCTCAAAGAACAAGACCAACAGTTGTAATAGCTAAATATTTAGATATGGATTTAAGGGACATAAATTATGAACAGGTAATTGATACTGCTAACCAAACAAGATATGGAAGTGTTGTTAAAAATATAAATGCGTTTGCATGTACTTCAAGAGGTCAAGCGAATCGTCTTGCAAAATGGCTCCTATATATGGAGAACGTGGAACGTGAGGTGGTTACATTTTCTACTTCTATAGATGCGGGAGTAATAGTTAGACCAGGACAAATAATAGAAATAGCAGACCCAGTTAAGAGTGGTGAACGTAGAGGTGGTCGAATTAAATCCGCAACAACTACAGCAGTAACAGTTGATGATATTACTGGAATCACATACGCCCCAAGTGCATCATTGACTTGTGTGCTACCTGATGGGTCGGTTGAACAAAAATCAGTTAGCGGTGTTTCTTCTGATGTAATTAGTGTTACTTCTGCTTTCACTTCAGCTCCAAATGCCAATTCCGTTTGGATTTATCAAACAACAAATATTCAAACTTCTACATGGAGAGTTCTGACGGTTGAAGAAAGAGAACGTTCTAATTACATAGTCACGGCAAATGAATATAACGCTGGCAAATATGCACACGTTGAATCTGGAATTGCTCTTACAACAAGAGATATAACTGACTTAGATATTCCTCCTGCTTCTCCGTCTGGTCTAGTAGCAGAAGAAACTATCTATGAAAACACAGGTATTGCAAGAGTAAAAATTATTCTTAGCTGGACAGTTGCTACAGATAATGTATTTATTCGTTGGAGATATGAGGATGGTAACTGGGTAAGTAGAACTGTTGAGAGTTCAAAAACTTTTGATATTTTAGATACGGTTGAAGGTAATTATACGATTGAAGTTTATAGCGTTAGTGCTTCTGGTTTACGTTCGACTTCTCCTGCTTCGATAGATCCCTTTGTTGCTCAGGGTAAAACTGCTTTACCTGCACAAGTAACAGGAGTGAGTCTTTTACCAGTTGATGAATCAAGTGCAATATTGAGCTGGACTCGTGCTACAGAATTGGATGTTTTACTTGGTGGAAAAACACTTATTAGGCATAGTCAACTTACAAGTAATGCAACTTGGCAAGATTCACAAGAAATCGTAGTTGCAGCAACAGGATCACAGACGCAGAAACAAGTTCCACTCCTTGATGGATCGTACCTTTTGAAATTTGAAGATGATGGTGGTCGTCAGTCACCAACACCAGGAAGTTCAGATACAGATTGGGAAGCTACAAGGGTTGTTATTTCTTTACCTGCTCCAAGTGAAAGGCTTGTTGTTTCGACTGTTGATGAACATTCAGCAAATTTTGCTGGTACAGATTCCAATACTGAATATGACGCTTCTTTAGATGCTTTAAAACTAATCGTTACTAGTAATGCTACGGCTGCCAGTGGTGAATATACATTTGCAAATTCAGTCGATTTATCTCAGCCTTATTCAGTCAATATCAGAAGGAATTTAAAAGCCCAAGGATTTTTCTTAGGTAGCTTATGGGATTCAAGAACTGATTTAATTGATACTTGGGGAGATATTGATGATGTTGGAGCAGTTCAAGCCGACAAAGTAAATTGTGCTGTTTACTTAAGAACTAGTCTTGATAATTCAACTTGGACAACATGGAGAGAATTTAGCAATGTTCTTGTTAAAGCTCGATACGTTCAATTTAAAGCGAAGTTAACCTGTTCAGATACGAACCAAAATATAAAAGTCACAGAGCTTGGAGCCATACTAGAATTACAGGGAAGAACAGAGTCAATTTCGACTCCTGTAACTACTGGATCTTCTGCTTACACAGTGAGTTTTACTAAAGCATTTAAAAACGCTCCTAATGTTGTTATCACTCCAACGACACAACAAACTGGTGATTTTTATGAGGTAGCAAGTATCACAAGAACAGGTTTCCAAGTAACATTCAAGAATGGAAGTTCTGCTGTTGCCCGTCCATTTGTTTGGGCTGCTTCTGGCTTTGGTAAGGAGATGACCTAATGGCACAACATGACTACGACATAGGAAACCAAAATGGTCAAAATTTTCGTACTGACGTAAATAATGTTTTAGATGCTATCCAGACTACAAATAGTGGATCGTCTGAACCTGCAACGAAAGTTGCTTATATGTTATGGGCAGATACAACTAATAATTTATTAAAAGTAAGGAATGGAGCCAATAACGCATGGATATCATTAGGTTCTATTAATACTACAAATCTAGGATTAGCAGGATTAGCTTCACCTACTTTTACTGGAACAGTAACAGCTCCAGAGTTAGATTTAACAGGGAATACAAGTCTTAAATTACCCGTTGGAACGACTGCTCAAAGACCAACAGGAGCAACAGGTGATATTCGTTTTAATAGCACTTTAAGTAAAGTTGAAACTTATTCAGGTTCAGTTTGGGAAAGTGTTGGTGGTGTCCCCGCTGGTTCTGTTACTTGTTTCGCTCATTCCTCCGTTCCTAGTGGATGGCTTGAATGTAATGGAGCGAATGTAAGTCGTTCGACTTATGCGACTTTGTTTGCAGCGATTGGTACGACTTGGGGAACAGGTGATGGTAGTTCAACTTTTGGGTTGCCTGACTGTCGTGGTGAATGGGTAAGAGGTTGGGACAATTCAAGGGGCGTTGATTCAGGAAGGAGTATTGCTACGACTCAATCAGATCAAAACAAGTCGCACACTCATAGCGCATCAGTAACTGACCCAGGGCATAGTCACACTGTTAACCAATATGGCGGTAATTTTGGAGGCAGTTCTGGGGCGCAAACATTTAGGAGTGACCATTCTGGAACTAGCACTGCAATAGTTCAAAGTGCAACAACTGGAATAAGTGTAAGCAACGGAAATCAAGGTGGAACTGAGGTTAGAGTTAGAAACATCGCAATGATGTATATCATCAAGTATTAAAACGTCATGGCAAACCGCAAGATTTCGGAATTTACAGCTTTAACCGCACCAGCGGCTACTGATGTATTTGCAATAATTGACCAGAGTGAATCGGGTGCAGATAAGAATAAAAAGATTGCTTATTCAGATGTATTAAGTAAAGCCCCTGACGGGTCGGCTGGTACTCCTGCCTTTTCGTTTAATTCAGATCCAAATACAGGAATTAGTGGAGGTTCAGACACTCTTGTTTTAAGTACAGGAGGAACGGCTGCGATTTCTGTCGATAGCTCTCAGAACGTAACGATGAGTGCAAATCTGACAGTTAGCGGAACTACGACGACGATTAATACAACCAACCTTGATGTAGAAGATAAAAATATAACTTTAGGCAAAGTATCTAGCCCTTCAGATACAACCGCAGATGGAGGAGGCTTAACACTTAAGGGAGCAACTGATAAAACATTTAACTGGGTAGATTCAACAGATTCTTGGACAAGTTCAGAACATATTGATCTTGCATCTGGAAAAGTTTTAAAAGTTGCTGGTACTCAAGTTCTTTCTGCTACTAATTTCACAGGAACTTCGGCGGTTGCAACAGCAGTAACAGTTGCCGACGAGAGTTCAGACACAAGTTGTAATGTCTTGTTTACGACTGCTGCAACAGGAAATCTTGCACCAAAATCAGGAACAAATTTAACTTTTAATTCTGATACTGGAGTCCTAACAGCAACGGGATTTGCTGGAGCATTAACGGGAAATGTTACTGGTAATTGTTCAGGAACAGCGGCAACGGTTACAGGTGCAGCGCAGTCAAATATCACATCTGTTGGAACACTTACTTCTTTAGCGTCAGGAGCAATAACAACTACAGATAACCTTTCTGTTGATAATGCAAAAGAGGTAAGACTATATGAAGCGGATTCAAATGGTTCTGCTTATGTAGGAATAAAAGGAGCGACTGATAAAGGTTCAGATTCTAGCTACACAATTAGTCTTCCTAGTGCAGCTCCTACCGCTAACCAGATCCTTAAGGCTGATGCTTCTACTCCCACCAATTTAACTTGGGCTACTGACTCAGGCGGTATTCCAGATACGGGCGGAACATTTACAGGAAAGGTTACTCATAATTACACTTCATCTTTAAGAGTCCCTGTTGGTACTACTGGTCAAAGGGATGGATCACCTAGTAATGGAGACTTTAGATATAACTCAACTAATAGCAAATTTGAAGGATATCAAGGTGGCTCATGGGGAGAAATTGGAGGAGGAGCCACAGGTTCAGCAGACCTTTTAGACATTGCTTCGTCATCTGGAACGGGTGGAGGTGGAGCAACTTTTGATGGTTCTCGTTATCGCTTCAAACTTGTCACTAAAGGAACTAGTGATGCAGTAACTCCTACAAATGCAGAAATTTTAAGAGTTTCGATTAACGGTGTAATACAGCAACCGAATGATGGAACAGGTCAAGGTGATATGACTGAGGGATATGTAGTTTCTGGAACGGATATTATTTTTGACTCTGCTCCTCCTAGTGGTGCAAGTTATTTCATCATCAATATGGGAACAACGATTGCCGTTGGAACCCCAGGAGATAACACAGTTTCAACAGCGAAAATTGTTAATAACGCAGTTGACGGAACGAAAATAGCAATGGGAAGCGATGCTCAAGGTGACATTCTTTATTACAACGGAACTGATTATGTTCGTTTAGCCGCTGGAACAAATGGACATTATTTAAAAACTCAGGGTTCAAGTGCTAATCCAGCTTGGGCTGCGGTTGATGCAACTCCTACAACAACAAGAGGAGACATTATTTATAGGGGAGCAAGTGCTGATCAAAGACTTGCCAAAGGAACAAGCGGACAATTCCTAAAGATTGGTGCGAACGATCCAGAGTGGGCTGATGTTGTTGGGGCGGTAGCAGATGGATGTATATACGAAAATTCTCAGACAATTTCTAACAATTACACGATAGCGGCTAATAAAGGAGCGCACTCTGTCGGACCAATTACAATAAGCGCAACCGTAACTAATAACGGTGTATGGGTTATTAGCTAGTATCAGATTATGGCTTTAACACTCAACGGATCAGCAAATACAATTACTCCTGTTTCTGCTGTCCAGCCAACGGGGGCAATTCTTCAAGTCTTACAAGCTGTCAAAACAGATACTTTTAGCAATTCTAATGAAGCATGGGCAGACATTACAGGCGTTTCGGTAGCGATCACTCCTGCAAGTTCAAGCAATAAAATACTAGTAAACTATGGTGGCATGATGGGTGCAGGTTCTAATTATATGGGTCACGTAAGATTGGTAAGAGATTCAACCGTTATTTTCGTTGGAGATCAAGGTGGGGCAAGTCAAGCTAGAGCAAGTAATACTATGACCTCAACTAATACATATTATGTTAATTCTTTTACTGGTCTATTTCTTGATTCACCCTCTACAACAAGTGCAGTAACTTATAAATTACAAGCGGCTGCTGGAGATGAAAGTCAGACAGTTTATATTGGAAGGGATTTTGCTAATAGTAATGAATTTAGTAGAAGCAGAACACCGACTTCCATAACAGTTATAGAGGTAGCAGGTTGATGTCTTTAGATCACGAAGCAATTAGAAAAGCATATCCTGATGCTGTCGTAATAGATGATGGCACAGGAGCTTACGATAAAGATGGTAATTCGATTACCCTTGTTCAATCCGCTATAGATGCGGCAAGAGTTGAATTAGCAAAGCTTGATTATCAAGAGAAACGAGCAGCCGAATACCCTCCTATTGCTGACCAGTTGGATGACATCTACCATAATGGGATTGATGCTTGGAAGGCCACCATTAAAACCACCAAGGATAAATATCCAAAACCATGAGTGAATTAAAACTACCCGCAGATTCAGGAGGAGGTTCAGTCTCCCTTAAGGGTCCAGCCTCAACAACAAGTAATGCAGACGTTCCATTTGTTCTCCCTGTAGCCGATGGAAGTGCAGGTCAATATTTAAAAACTGATGGCTCGAAAAATTTAAGCTTCGGTACAGTAACAATACCTGCTGGAGGCATAACAGAATATGACCGTTGGAGATTAACTACAGGATTTACAGGTGATGCAACTCCTATAGCATCTAATTTATCAAGAATAAGTGGTAACTATAATCTTAATTTTCCACTAGGTACAGGTATGAGTGAATCTAGTGGAGTCTTTACATTCCCATCTACTGGTTGGTGGAAAATCTCTTGTGGATTCACTACAAGAACACAAAACACAAACGCTTCTGGCACAGCTGCAAACATCATGTATATGCAAACAACTGAAGACAATGGAAGTAATTGGGCTACTCCTACTGAATGTTATTCAGGTTGGAATACTGGAGAATTTACTCAATATAACGGTGGTTACGGTACTCTGACTCTTGATATTACCGATCTTTCAAACGATAAAGTTAGATTTACTTTCGATACTTCTAATGCTAGTCATGGTCAGTTATGTGGAAGTAATAACGATCAAACTTGGTTTGAATTTATGAAATTAGCGGATACTTAATTATGAGACCTACACACATAGAAGACTACTTAATTACTGTCCGTAATGGTCAATGGTTCGGATGGTCTGACCCTGCTAATAAAGTCTATGCAAACTTAATCGTACATGATGGTGGCAGTAAACCAAGTGAAGCAGATTGTACAAATGGACTTAAAGCATTACAAGATGCTTGGGATTTAGAATATGACTCTTATAAATCAAAGCGTAGAGATGCTTATGATTCAATTAAAGAACAATTAGATCAAATATATTGGGACAAAAAGAATGGCACTAACAAGTGGGTCGAAGCCATTGACAAAGTTAAATCTGACAATCCAAAACCATGAGCCAATTAAAAGTTGATGCAATCAGAAACACATCAGCTAGCTCTGATGCAATTACACTTGCTAGTGATGGAACGTGTACGGCAAAGATTACTAATAATCTAAGTAACAGACGACTCACGATCAATGGAGATATGAAAATTGCACAGAGGGGAACCTCAGAGACTAATACAACTGGTATGTACACTGTAGATAGATATTCAGTTGGAGCAGGAGGTCATGATGAAAGTCCAGATCAGGCTCAACACGCTTTAACTTCTTCCGATACTGGACCTTGGGAAAAGGGTTTTAGGTATTCATGGCTTATAACAAATGGTAATCAAAGTAGCGGAGCTGGATCTGGCGATTATATAGATATTCAGCACAGAATAGAGGCTCAAGATATGTCTCAAAGTGGTTGGAATTATACGTCAGCTTCTAGTTATGTAACCTTATCTTTTTGGGTTAAATCAAGTGTTGCACAGAATTTTTACGGGTATTTACGAAGTAGAGATGGTACTAATCAACGGTATGGGTTTGAAACTGGTTCGTTATCTGCAGATACTTGGACAAAAATAACTAAAACAATTCCTGGTAACTCAAATATACAATTTGATAATGATAATGGGGAAGGGTTAAGGATTGCTTTCTTAGCTTTTTTAGGTGGAGATTACACAGCTTCTGGTACAAATTTAAATACTTGGGAAGCATATAGCTCATCTACAATTACTCCAGATAATACTTCTACTTGGTACACAACTAATAATGCAACTTTAGAATTTACGGGCATTCAGTTAGAAGTAGGCGATTATCCAAGTTCATATGAATTTAGAACCTATGCTGATGAATTACGTAAGTGTATGAGGTACTGTCAAGTTACTGATGGTGGTGGTAATGGAACAGGTGTTGTTGGAGGTTCCACTCAAGGTGACAGAATACAAATGGATTTAAAAGAAATAATGAGAGCAAACCCGACAATAACTAAAGTTGGAAACAATATCTATATGCACGACGGTTCCACTCAAGTTCAAGTTAGTACTACTGCCGCAGAATATGGTACGCCTCATTCAATAGAATGGGAATTTACCTCATGTGCTTCAGGAAGTGGACTGACTACTGGTAATGCTTTAGTCAGCTATATTAATGGTAGTTCAGGTGGATTTAAAATGGATGCGGAGCTTTAAAAAAATGACTTACAAACTTGTTAAACAATCACTTACTGGTAGGGAAGATGTCATCGTTAGACGAAAAGCTGATAATGCTTCAATCCCTTTTGATCCAGATAATAGAGATTACCAAGACTACCTAGAGTGGTTAAAAGTTGATGGCAACGTACCAGAGGCAGCCGACTAATGGGACTAACTAAAGTTGAGTTAAAAGGTTTAGATGATGGTACTGATGGACAAATCATTACCTATGACGCAAACGGTAATCCAACAGCAGTAGGACCAGGAACGGATGGTCAGGTCTTAACTTCCACTGGTGCGGGATCACCGCCAGCTTTTGAAGATGCGGCAGCGGGCGGAGCAGCTTTAACAGGCTCAACCAATAACACAGTTTGTACTGTTACAGGAGCCAACGCTATTCAAGGTGAGGCTAATCTTACTTTTGATGGGTCTGCTTTGAACGCAACCGCTGGTGCAGCATCATTAACTATTAAATCTACTAATGCTCAAACAGCAGGACAATTACATTTCGATGGAGATGCTGTTACTACTGCTGATTATTGGTTAGGAAATATTGGTGGTAGATGGAATGGTAATGATGTTGCTGCTATTCGATTTGAGGCAGGTGACGATACTACTAATAAAGATGATGGAAGAATAACTTTTAACGTATCTGCTTCTGGTAGTTCTCCTGCAGAAGCAATGAGGATTGAACCGAATAAAAATGTAAAAATAACTGACGGCGATCTAGTAATCGGAACTTCTGGTCACGGTATTGACTTTAGTGCTGGTTCTCATGCAACTGATATGTCATCAGAACTTTTAGATGACTATGAAGAAGGCGATTTCACGGTTACTCTTACAGCAACAGGAGGTGGAACTTTAGGTATATCTGGTAATGACCATATGAAATATACCAAAATAGGTAATAGAGTATTTATTTCAGGATCTATTGATTGTAATGCACATAGTTCTGCGACAGGATTTTTACAAGTCAATGGTTTTCCATTTACAGTAGAACATGATGGTTCAGCAGCTAATTGTACCCATATAGGCGTAGTCTATTTTAGAGGCGGAGATTCTACACCAGGATCTACAGGTAACTATGGTGATTTCGCAGTTAGATGGACCATGGGAGCCAATGAAACTGCAGCTTACGCTCAAGCAGTATATGGTGGACTAACAGATAGCGGTTCTCAGAACACTGCTCAATATGTTGGTGAATCTACCTATATCTATTTCAACTTTTCTTACCCAGCAGCTTAATTATGGCATTAACTAAAACACAAGCAATTGACAAGATAGAAATTGTCACTGAATATAGACACATTCAAATTAGGACAGCGACAATAATCAAAGAGGACGGCAAAGAATTAAGTCGTTCATTCACACGAAGAGTATTACACGCTGGTACCTTAGATGGCTCAAATAATTTGGTAGATACTGATGTATCTTCTGAATCTGCAGAAATCCAAGGTATAGCGAATACTGTCTGGACTACAGATGTTAAAAACTCTTATAAAGCATTTTTAATTTCTCAGAAGTAATGACTGCTATTCTTGATTCACTTGTTGAAGGATACCAAGCAAAAATCCTTGCTGAAAAACAACGTCTACAACAAGCAGAAAATGTAAAAGTAGAAGCTGCTAGAAATATTGATCGTTTAGAAGGTGCATTAATTGGAGTTAAAGATGCTATTGCTAAACTTGCATCTAGTGAGAATGAAGACGCTCCATCGTCTGAATGTGAGATTGACCAACAACCCATAGAGGGGCAAGAGTAGCAGCCAAAACTAGAACCATTAGACTAATTGGTGTAAGTGCTTTTAATAAAGCACCTTTCCAAATTTCTCCCATGCAAAAAATTCTCAACATTATTAGTGTAATCTCTTTTGTCCTTGTTGCTGCGATAACAGGCGGTGGGGTGTTTGGCTATCTTTGGATTACAAATGAAGAGAACCAAGAGAAGCTCAAAAAAGAACTTATTGGAAATCTAACAGGATCACTTCCTATTCCAAAAACTTTAACAGGACCAGCTATTCCAACAGCTCCTTTAAAAGTTCCACAAGGTCTTCCTAACTTCTAAAAATGGAAGCAGCAACACAAGCTTGGCACTCAATGAGTTACGCCGAGGGGTTTCTCTTCACCCTTTGGATTGTCGCTTTGTACTACGGCAAAAAAAGAATTGATCTTCACTTTGATCGCAAAATGAAAAAGTGAGTGAGATACCTGATATTCAAATTAAAGGGATTAATATCCCAGATATTCAATCAGGAATTTATATTCATCCATCTTTAAATGCTCCAGATATCCCTGTTGCTGTTCCTATAGGGTTTCCAATTATTGAGATGCCTTGCGTAACTACTAGGCAAGGTGACTATGAAAATGATGCGTTAATTACAAATGATCCTGACGGGAATGTCACGCTTTGTCCGGGAGGCGTACCAAGCTACAACGCAATGGACTACACGCCGGAGGAGCTTATTCCAATTGAGGAACCACAACCTCAGAGACACACAGAACCAGAAACGCCCCCAACCGAAGAGTCACCGCCAGCCCCCAAGAAAAACGAGGATTGCCCGCCTCCTGACGCTCCAAAAATCGGGACCAAAGTTCCTGACGGGAAGGGGTCGAAAGAGATAATAGGATATGAATTAATTGGGAATAGATGCGTTACTCAATATTCAGAAGTTTCATTTGCTGAACAGATTGTTGATGCTGTCCCAAGTATTCCGCAAGTTGTTCAGGTTGGAGGAATTGCAATAATCGCAACCTCAAGTGCAGCCGCTACGCCAATAATTTTGAGAGCTGTAAAGCCGATTGTTAAGCAAGTAATGACCAGAATACAAAAATTATTAGGTAAAGATCCAACGAAATTAACCCTGTCAGAAATTAGAACTAACGCTTATCGGAAAAAGCGGGATTTACCACCTCTAAAGAAGGCAAAGAAGAAGAAGAAGTGACTGGGATGTTATGTCGGTGCGGCAAGACTTGACCTAATTTTGGTCTTATAACAACGTCCTGGCAAAGAGAATAATATGGACTGTTTTTAGCGAACTCTATGCCCTTCAGTTTGAGTTCCCCACAATTTTTCAAGCGAGCTATATGGTAATTAAGTTGTGAATCCATTAGCAATTGTTTCGTTCTGGCATTTTGATTATCAACAGCTATTTTGCATCTTTTTTGAAGGGAGTTATCTAATGGAACAGAGAAGGTCATGGAAAAACCGAGGTTCACAGCGTGGTTATCTTTCTGCCCTGTTCTGCTTGATGTTGTATGAGTCTGCTGTCCATCATCCCCGTATTGGGGTTGTTCATACCAATATTCTCTAGGCAAAGAATATTGATGGGAGTCGGTAACAAATGGGCTGAAAGTTAACATCGGACCCTGACATAAAATATTACCTCCGTACTGATTTTGTATTAAGTTTCCTTGCAAAGATTGGATCGCCATGTTTGTAACTGAACCACTGGAATTAGCGACGGGAGCAGCAGTTTGGGAGGTATTTGCTAATACTTTAGGAGATAATATAAGGCCGATTATTGTGAGAATACTGAGGTAGTTTCTGTAACGCTTTCTATGTTGGTTGTACGAATCACGTTGGTCACGTTCGATAGGCCGGGTCCTGTATAACTCTCTACAAATTGAAATGGGTTTCCGTTTGTCGTAAGAGTTACTGATGGTTTGTTGTTGAGATTGGCTCCCGTCCATGTGTAATTTGTTCCGTTAACTGTTTGGGTTGTAGTTGTTGGGGCGGGTGAAATGTTGCCATCAATTGATAAGCCTGTGCCGTTTAAAGTGTAAGTGTGACCTGTGTTGTAGTCGTGAGAAGTTATATTTTCCGTGACTATACTTGTGGTCCGAGTGACAGCCGACATCGTTCCGCTACTAAAGTTGGGAACGACTGGCACAGCTAGCACCTTAGCTGGTATTAATAATATAAATAGCAGTAAATAACGTTTCAAAATTAATCAACCAAGGTTTCAATAATGCTTGTCGCCGTGCAGCTAGAACCAGCCCCCATTGTTCCTCCGCAAGTGTGAACTCCAGAAGTTAGAGAAGTAATCGTTCCACCTGTAACTCCACCTGATCCTGTAACAGTTGAACCAAGAGAAGGTAACGAACCAACGACACCAGAACTAACCGTTGTGGCTGATTGGATTGCATCGCCTTGGGTCAGCGATTCAACTGCAGAAAATGCACTTCCGGCTGTGGTAACAGTAAAGTCAGTGTCAATAAATGCTGGTACACCTGCGGTCACGGAACCAATGTTCAGCCCTCCAATTGCTCCAGATGTTGTTGTTCCTGAAATCGTCTTACTTGGAGTGACATTCGATCCCGAAACCGAATATGTTGACCCTATTCTTGTTGCAGAAGAATAAGCCGGATCCAGAGTAATAGTCGCACTCGATTTTATGGAGTGACGGACATCAGCTTGTACTGGAGCTGCAATTAAAAAGATCAGGAATAAAAATCTTTTCATGCTTCTTCGTTTGGCTTAGGTGGATTAACAGGTTGCTCAATAACTTGCTGAATTTCACCATCAGGTGATTGTATTTTCAGAGGAGTTTGAACACGAATAACTTGCTCGTTTGTTGCTTGATTATTCTTTGCGATCATAGCCTCCATATCTTCTTTGGTGATGCTGTTTTTATTCCCTTTGTCCTTAGCGGCTTGGACGCCAAAAGTGGTGAGGGTGCTAGTAAATACGCTAGCTATGAAGGTTGGATCGAAGGTCTGCTTAGGGAATCCGGGTAAATCTATATACGCTAATGTCAGGCAGAATCCGCTCCAAACGACAATTCCCAAACGGACTGCAACTCCGACCAAAGCAATCTGTTCGTCTTTATCAGGAGTCATGTCCTGAAGTTTTCCTATTACACCTTTCTTTTTTTCGTCAAGGTCTTTCTTGAGCGGTTTTGTTTCTTCTGGCAAAATAACCTCCATAATAAAAATTATTCTCCCTAAGATTAAATGAATGAAGTCATTGCCGCAATTATTGGCGCAACCGTCTCGATTTGTCTAGTCGCTATAAACAACATCACAGCAAGAAAAGACCGTGATGTTAGAGAAATATTTAGTCGGCTTAATCGTTTAGAAAAAGATGTCGCAAGTATGAACACCCGGAATTGGCGTAATCGTTAACAAGTTGTTATCTTTTGAATGAGGGTCTAGGTCTCGCCCTCATGGTGCAAAGCGAATACCAAACAAAACCTCTTGGTCTCCCCAGCCAAGGGGTTTTATCTTTGCCTTTTCATTTTATCCATTTCTTTCTGTTCTCGATCACCTTTTAACGAATGGTAAGCAGCGAAATAAGTGAACTCTTCATCGGTCATTGATGCCCGTAATTGTCCGACTGTCATCCCTAACTCGCAGGCCAAAAAGAACTCATAATTAAGCCAGTTGTCCTGCTCTAATCTTTTTTTGCTTCGTCAACAAGTGGAACGCCAGAAATATCAAATAGAAATAATTCAGCTCGGTTTAATTCCGATTCAGGCAATTCTCTTTGGAGCTTGGCAACGTCTGCCAAAGCAAAAGCTTTTGAGCCATCTTCAAGTTCTGCCATTTGGCAAAACATGACAGTGCTCATTTTTAAAGCATCATCAGATTGAGCCGCATCTTGCACACGCAAACGATCCGCTCGAGTGACCGCTTTAAAATAAACGTCACCGATAGGATCGCCACTTTCGTCTTGTAGTGTGAATTTACGTCTCTTAGAGAGATCAAAGCCTGTGACCCATTTGTCAACAAGCCGATCTTTTGGGACTGCCATTAAGTTGCAAGAGTTATATCGCCGTTAAAGGAAAAGTTCACAGTAACGACTTCAATCTCACCAACATTAGCGCCATAGTCTGCACCTGTCACCAGTATCGAACCAGTGATCTTTTTGCCGCCTGATTCATCAAGATAAAGCTCAATGAAGGCATTAGCAGGGTCGTTCGTAGTTTGAACTTCATGGAGGAAGTCCTGCTTGTCACCTCCTGGTGCGTCATAGAAAAGCTCGCAAGAGCCAGAACCTCCATACATGCCACCAACAAACTTATGGGAAGTGTCCCCATGAGCATCAACAGCAATTGCTTCTTTTTCTAGGGAAGCAGACCAAGATCGAACAGCAGCAAGTTCAGATTTGCCACCGGAAGAATCTTTATCGAAAAAGACTGTCCCTTGTTGTCCTCTATAAAAAGCCATAATTAAATGTCCAGAGTGATTGCGCCGTTAGTGACGAAGTTACAGGTAACAACCTCTAATTCGCCAACTGTAGCTGAATAATCAGCCGAAGTAATAACACCGTCAAAGGAAATCTTTTTGGTCCCTGTTGTGTCTAAATAAAGTTCAAATAAGGCAACTCCAGTATCAGCGGCCGTGTTTGCAGCCTCAATAAAAACATTCGTTTCATCAGATGAACTAGCTGTATATAAAAGTTCAACAGAACCAGAACCACTAATAATTCCACCAACATTTGCAGCGTATGTTGCTCCAAGTGCTGTTGTTTCTAGTGTCTCTTTTTCAACCGTCATCGACCATGAACGAGTTGAAGTAATAGCAGCAGCAGAACTGCCAGCATCGTCAAATTTGACTGAGCCTTGTTGGCCCCGATAAAATGCCATAGTTAAAGTTCCTCGAAGGTTTCAAAGGTCATTCTGACCTGAGTCTGGAAATAACCCTCGGGAGCAGCTTTCGCTAACACCTCGGGTCCAATAGGGGGATCAAAATGAACCCCTGAAACTACAATTCGATTATATAAGTCTCTGATACGTTTGCCGATTGTTAAATTTGCTCCAGCTCCATCTCCTTTAGCTGTAAATATATTTACTAAAACAATTCCTGTAACCGAATTATCAGATCCCGAAGCTCCACCCATTGAAAGGAAATCACTTGCTCCAAAACTGACTAAACATTGACACCAACTACTCGCAGGGGTTGGAGTATTAGGCATGTTGTAATAAACAACAGGGATCGCAGGACTACTTGCTAATTCCGTCCCTATACGACCTTCTATAGTCGCTCTTACAGTGTTTAAATCAGTAGCAGCCATTAATCCTTCCTCACAATATGATCGTAGATTTTAGGGGCTTCACGACTGGCATCTTTAGCAATTAATTCAAACCAACCTGCGTCAACTTGCTTTGAATGATCGGTGTAACAAATAACTTCTGCATAAGGAAGATTATTGTGAATGCTGTAAGTGTGTCCGACCTTTTCACCACCATCAGCTTTGTAATTAGTCCCTTCAGGTGGTCCGGGATTGTCATAAGTTCCTTCAGGTTTTGGTTCCCCGCTTGTATCTCCATCTTGTCCGATCATCCAACTTGCAGCCATCCTTCCTGTATCAACTGGATTATTTTCTTTTACAGCAGCCTCAACTTCAAGAACCAATGCTCGGGCAAATTGATCTAATTTACCTTCGACATAATCAGTAATATTTGTAAGAGGTACTTTAACGGTCATGCTCTTAAATATAAGGTGTAACTAATATCTGTTCCCGATTGAGAAACAGTTTGAACACGAATTATTTGATAACTTGTTCCGCTATGAACAATACGATCAGCAGTCGTTGGAATATTTGAAAGATCCGCAGATGCAATTACACATTTACGATCATCAGATTGAATCAGGTCGTTAACTTCTCTCTGATTAACATCAGTAAAAACAGCTTTAACCGTTGTGTCTGTTGTTGTTTCGCCTATTACTCCTGTTGTCGTGTTATAGCTACCGACGACCACTCTGCGAACAGTTACGTTGACTCCAATGCCCGGAATCTGCGTAACTTTTGCAGTCGCTTTTTGAATGGCGTCGGCAAATCCCATTAGACCCTATAAGCAATGCAAGCACCGCTAGTCAAAGTGATGCTGGTAATAACTCCGTAAATTCTTGTGCCATGCTTCACTGTTTCGCCAGCAATAGTATTGCCAGTTAAATTTGAAGACATTGCTGCAATTTGTGTGTCCTCGTAAAAATCAACACACTTAAAGCGACCTGTATGTGCAGCAGTATCAGTGATAACTTCACCGCCTACTGCATAATCTGGATCTGCTGAATACATTGGGATTAGCTCCGTTTGATGGCTACATTGCCGGGTCCACTTATTCTAAGGCCTGTTAAGAATCGTTCATACATTGGTGGCACTCTGTCAGCACCAACAGCTCCTCCTTTTTCAGGTTCAACAGCGACACCACCAACTCCTACACGTTTATAATCTTCTAAACCAGAGAGATTTAAACCTGCTTTATTGTTGTTTAAATAACAAGCAAGAATGACCTGACAGTGTTTTATTTGTACAGGGATTTCAGTTGTTGTGTAATAGTCAGTGGTTATTTTGAAAGGAAAACCAGTCGAATAAGTATTGATATAAGTGTCAGGTTTTCTAACGCCGTCTCGAGGCCATTGCATTGCCTGAGTATCATCTGCTCTCGCACCTAAAAATCTTTCTCTATCAATACGAGTAGCAGCCGTATATAAAGCTCTATTTTTTTGGTCTGTAGTGGCAGAAGCCCATGCGGTTACATCATCATCTTCAACTAGACCGTCAATAAGATCTTGAGCGTCAGATAATGTCAGATAACTGTTCGCTGTTGCGCTCCCCACCGTGGCTACTATCGTGATTGCCATTAGTTTTTGGTTTGCGTTTCCGTTTTGGTTTCGGTTTACTTTCAGGAACAGAGGCCACCAAAATGGCAGCCCCTCTTTCCCTAGCTCGCCTAAATGCGGCTAATCCCATTAACTAGAAGCACCCTTAAGTGCAACGAAGTTAAGGACAATCGCTTCGCTTAAGTTGCCAGCAGAAACATTAGTTACTGTGATTGCAAAAGAACCATCAGCAATAGTATTTGCTTGAGCTAAATAAGAACCAGCAGTTCCAGCAGAACCATGATTAACAATCACAACGTCTGTTGAAGAGATTTCACTGTTTGTCACAGCAAAAGAGACCTCAACACCTGCATCAAGTTGAGCAGCGTGCATTGTGATCTGGCCAGAAGCCTTGTTAAGTGTTACTCCAGTTGCTTTGGAAGTAGCTTGAGTAACAGTTCCACCTGTGGTCGGGCCGACAAGTTTGCCAGCCGATGTTTCAAAGATAGACATTAGTTAATTACCTCAGTCTGTGTTGGACACGTTAGTTGCTCTAACGATTCCAATGTTCTTTGTTTCGTAGACCTTCGACCAATTGCCTACGGTTTCTAATTGACTTCTTGTGGGATTAGTTGTCGTAACAGCCCATTTTGTACCAACAGGGTGGTAGCAATAATGAAGGTCGATAGACATTGCATCACTCTTAGCGAGGATGTCTCTATCGGTTTCAGTTTGCATCCCAGCTTGCTCACCAGAAGCAATAGCTCCTTGAGTGAAGAAGTATGTGGAATACTCTGTACTTGCACCTGATCCAGTTGTTGCTACATCATCGGAAACGATTACACGTAACCCGCAGTATGTAGGAACAGAACCATTACCTGCATAAGCACCAGCAATAGAACCGCCTGAAGCAGTCGCACTCGCATTTGTGTCAGCAGCTAAAACGTAATCAACGAGCTTACGCTCAACAAGGTCGTAGTAGACCTTTGAGTGCATAGCAACAGCAGTTAACTTGTCACCAGCATCTCCTAAAAGTGCTTTTGCTTTTGCAACATGCTTAGGGGCTAAAGCTGTTGGAGTATCGCTTGATCCTCCATCAATTGTTAGTCCAAACAAAGCAGCATTTGAATCTGTTGAGTTAACAGAACCAAAAACACCAGCGAGAGTAGAAATTAAGTCTTTCTGTCTCTGGTTTGCAATGTAAGCTCCGATCTTTGCACCGATAGCTGCCATAGGGTCAGCACCAGCAGCAAGAGCAGCCAAATCTCTAGCTTCGAAAGCACGACCTCTGTGAAGAATCACACCGATCTGCTTTTCAGCTTGGATTTTGCCGGGAGTCAAAGAAGCACTATCAGATAGAACTTCAAAATCACCAGAAAGATTTGCTTTCCAGTAAGGGACGTTCACGAAATCTCCGCCTTCTGTAGCATTAAGCTCCGCCAAAGGCTGAACCACACCGCTCTGCAAAAAGGCATCACGCTGAGTTGTTTGCTCAATAACGTAAGGCGTAAAGACCTCAGGAACGATTATGTCCGACCTTAAAGTCGCCATAAAAAGTTTCCTAGTTAGTTTTTACGATGTGGCCACAGGCCTTCGACTCAGCACAGCTTCGTCTTTGACAATATATTAGCGTTTTGCCTGCGATTGCAACTTATCGTATAAAGCTTTGTCTGTTCTATATAACCGCATCTGCTCCGTAATATTGAAACTTTCAGAGGCAAATGGATTTTTCATTCCCGCAGGAACTTCAGATCCGCCCGTTCTGCCAGCAGGAGCACCACCTCCTTGGGGTGCAGTTTGTTTCAACAGATAATTAGCTTTTTCGCTTAATTGTTTCTTTGTCCAGTCAACAATAGGGGTTCGTTCATAACCATCAACAACGACAGGAACACCGTTATCAACTTCGATCTTGTCTTTTGGAATGTAATTATTTAAGACTAAAGTTGGGTCATGTACCACTTCCGCCAAGGCCGAGACTGCGGGAGAGATGAGTTCAAGTTCTCGGACTTTTGATTCAAGTTCGGCGATTCGTTTTTTGTCTTCAGCGGATTTTTCTCTGTATTGATCTTCAAGCTTTGTTCGAGCTTCGGTGTACTTCCCTTTTGACTCGAGTTCAGCTTGTTCGGCATTGTTTTTAAAATCAATAAGCTCCTGAATGTTTACATTCGGAGGAAGTGCTTTTGCTTGTTCCTTTGCCTTTTTGTATTCATCTAGAAGCTCAGCATTTTTCTTACGCATTGCTTCAAGTTCTTGAGTAAGAGCTTTAGTCTCCACAGGAGATTGATCTTGCTCCACAGGAGCATTAGTTTCTTCAGCCATAAGACCCACAGGGTTTGTTTTTTACTTGGAAGGTTTTTTAGAGTTTTTTTTGACGTCAGGAGCAGTTGCTTTGACGTCAGGAGCAGTTGCTTTGACTTTTTTTGTTGTCTTGCCTTTTGACTCAGCAAGTTTTTGGAAAAATGATTTTGACATGGGAATTAATTAATAAGAAGGCGTGCTTAAGTCAACGTTACCTGTTATCACTTTTTCTTTCCCCCCTTTTTTCCCTTTTTTTTCTTTCCGTAAGGCATCACAAACAGGCGACTCCTCCCATTTTAGCCCAGTTCTTGTCTCCCAGTATTCCTTGCCCTCCCCTGCAACAACAAAACGTGCTTCAATAGGTTCTCCGTCCTTTTCAGTCTGAACAAATTCTGACTTCATCTTTCCATCGGTGTACCGATAGATGGTTTCAGGTTTTGGCCTCATGCTTTACAAATGGGGTTATTCTTATTAAGATAAAGACAAACCACAAAAAGTCAATGCCTGGAAAATTTAAACCATCCGATCCTGAACGATTTTCAGAACCAACAGCCTTTGCTGGTGAAGGAGCCGATATCGATCTAAGCGATCTTCCTAAAAATGGAGACAATACTGAATTTGCAGCAGCTTTATGTGGCAAGTTAGGAATTAATTTAACTATTAACGGTGAGAAAATTTAAATTTGTTCCAGAATTATATTCCAGAACATTTCACCAGTATCACCAATAGGAATCTGTTCAATATCTGATATTTTATATCGTAATTTTGAAGGAACTAATACTTCCATTTCATGTTGATAATCACTAGCTAAATTAGTTATTGAAGATCCATATTTATTCTTTTTAACAGTCAACATCGTATGAATACGTTCAGTATCGAAATCAGAATCAGGTCCGATCTTTCCTTTTATTCTTTTAATTCCTGCAAAATCATCCGCAATATCTATTTCACTTGACCAACTTTCTATTGTTGCTGTTGGCTTTCCTGTTGCTAAATCTTGAAGAAATTCATCAAAACGATCCTTTCTTATTTGCATCCCTCTTTGAATTTGTCCATCATAAGCGGGCGAACGTTTTATAAAATCTTCTAAACCATTAGCTTGATTAAGAAATCTATTACGAGTCGCCGAACTTATTTTCTTAAATGACTTAGCTTTATATTGCGCAAAAGTAGAAAGTTTGGCTCCAGATTGTTCTAATTGCCAACATTGAGCCATTTGTGTACTAGCAGAGCCACCTTTCCAACTGCTAATATAATCTTCTAACAGTTCAAACTGAGAAGACCAACCTTTTTTCTTGGTTCCATCAAGCATTTTGTTATCAATTTTATATCCCATATCTATAATTCTCTTATTTTCAACTTTGACCCATTTATCACCAACAAAATCTTCGCCTACATAAGCATAATTATTATTTAAAATTTTCTTATCTGTTGCTTTCTTAAATTCAGATTTTAATTTTCTTATCTTCGCTTCATTTTCTCTTGATTGTTTAATATATTCTTCTCTATTTTTGATAGATGCAACTTTTTTAGTTAACAAGTCATATTTCTTCTCTATACCTAATTTTTCCGCAACAGAATCATCAATTAATTTCTTTTGAGCTGGTGTTAATGGAACATATTTCTGCTTTCCAGCTTTTTGAGCAGCAGTCATATATTGACCTTCTTTTTTAATTAACGCTGCTGATGGCTTTTTGATTTTTGGCTTTGGCTTTGGCTTTTTCCCCATCTGAGAGATTTCTTCTGACAGTTTCTTTGATTTCTCTAAAGCCTCTTTTGTTTTTTTAGATTTAGAAACAGCATCCCAATCAACTTTTGTCTGATCTTTAGTTATTTGTTTTGACAAAGTAGAAACGGATTTTGGATCAACACCAATTTTTTTCAAAAGAGCAGCATTTTGTTTCTCTAATTCAGCAATCTCTGCTGCAAGTTTTTTATCTTTATCTGTAACTAATTTAGTTTTTTTAGGAACAGATTTTTTAATTGTTTTATTTGGTTGTTTCCCATAAGTCTTCTGTAATTGCTTCAATGTCTTTGATTGTCCATCAGTCCGAACCATTTTCTTTAATGCTTGATCTGGGCCATACTTCTTCGTAAGAGCGTTGAAATATTTGACCTTATTCTTGCCTAAAACTTTTGCTTTATAACTCGCCGATTGATCCTTCAAGAACTTTCCATACGAAGTGCCTCGAGGAACAGAACCAAATTCAGAAGCCCGTTTTCCAATTTTTGGTTGCCAATCATCACCATAATCAATAACAGCAACAGTCCGACAGCGACAACCAAAATGCTGTGGAGGTTGTGGACCTTGCCCGTATTTAAATTTCTGCTGATCTAAAACCTGACATTCAGGAGCAGTCCGAGAATCAAGAGTTGCAACCCAACGATATTCTTTTGTGATGTCCTGATTATTTGCATATACAGCTTGAGCTGCGTCATTACTAACCTGCTGGACGCTTGTTCTGACTAAGTTTGTGACCTGATTAGGTTTATATGGTTTTCCATCCTCAAAAATTAATTGATCTCTAAGTCTTCGAGCTATTTGAGGAGTGGGTTCGCCTGTTAACATCCCATCTCGAACAGTCCGTCCAAAAAGCTCTGCTTGTTTTGCAGCTAATCCTCGAAAGGACTGACTCAAGCTTTGACCATTCGGAAGATTAACAAGAGATCCTTGTTTTGACGTTAAAGAGAATTTTTCAGGTAAGCCTTTAACTTTGGCTTTTAAGTCATCACTTAACAAAGAAGCATTTAGGTCTATCGGATTACTGTTAACAACTGACTCTGCATATCCTTTTGTGATATTAAGTGGATTAATTACAGACTCAACCCCAACAGGCAAAGCTTTTGCTAGCTGAAGCTCCGCAAATTCACCTTGTAATCTCGCAATTCCGTCCAGATCCTTAATCATTGAAGCAGCACTTTTATGTGACCAACTATTCAAGCTTTGTTGAAGTTGTTTAATAAGAGAACGCAACCGATCTGCTTTATATTTCGGCTGCTTTGCTCTTGGCATCCGTTCAATTTTTGCCAACTGATCTATCGCATCGTTAATAATCCGGTCATATGCCCTGACAAGCTTTCTCGCCGTTCCTGTACTGAAACGATTTAGATCGAGAGTATTCCTATAAATACTTTCAGGAATATCACCAACAGCCATTTTTAACTAGCCTCGTTTTCGTCCTCTGGTTCGGCTGATTCCTCTGGTTCATCCTCTTCTGCTTCCTCTTCTGGTTGTTCCATTTCTATTAAGCCAGCTTGTTCAGTTGCCTCAAGTTCTTCCTCAACGTCAAAATCATCTCCAAGAACCTCACCTTCAACAAGTTGCTTAAGCATTGTCTCCTGAGAAATCGTTCCAGCAGTATAAAGTTGAAGCAAACTTCCAATTTCCTGAGGGTCAAGACGAGAGGCTAAGAAGTCACGATTCACAAAGGAACTACCAGATTCGTTTGTTCCTAAGAATTTCGCATGATACAAAAGAGAATTATCAATCATGTCTTGCATTTGCTGTGCGACTACCTGCATTGTTGAATCTCCTTGCGAGCGGTCTATCCGTTTTGCTTCTGCTGTCTCTGCGGATAGCTTTTGACCTAAGACTGCTGCCAATCCCAGCTCATTAATCTGCGAAGCAACTTGCTCAAGTCTTTTAAATTGTGCGTCATAACTTTTGCCACTTGGTTCTATATATTCAGCACGACCTTCAGCAGGGAAAGCTATTGCTTCTCCGGGTCCAGCACTAACTTCTTCAGCACTTTGAGGGAATCCATAGAAAGCTAACATAGGAACTGCGCTTATATGTAATTGATTATCCAAATCTGACTGAATTTGATAAGTCTTTAAATTTAATTCCGCAATGTCTTCCATCGGAGGACGAGATTCCATCCAATTTACTCGGTTTGCATAAGCAACAGAGAAAGGAATTTCAGTTAAAGATGTTGTGCCTTCGTCAAAGATTGAATAATTACCGTCTTCATCTTTTCGATGAATTTCAAATGCTCCGGGAGTTAGTAAACGTACTTGCTCAACTTGTTTTTCTCCATATAATCCATCAGGTTCAAAGACTTTTTCTAAGAGTCTTAACTGAGTAAATTTCTGTTGACCATCTATTAACTCACTTCGCCATCCAAGGATCTCTCTAGGACTATATGTAACCCAATAAGGCCGACCTAACGCATCACTCGGAGCATCAACAAGAACACCAACGTGTCCATAGCGGATCATGGTTCGAGCGGTTTCGTATGTCCAAACGTTTAGGTCATTGCCTTGTAAATCGACATCGAATAATTGCTCTCGAATTATGTCAGCTACATCATTTAATCGAACGGGCTTTCTTGTCAGCATCCCTGCCAACATTTTTTCTAATCGTTGATAAAAAGGAGGACAAACTGAACGAGATAATCTGTTGTCATATGATTCGTCAATTTCTCTAGGTTCTTGAGGAAGATATCTACGATGACGGCGACGCATTTCATAAGTTCCACTTAGAAGGTCTTCAATTAGACCCCAGTGTGGTTCCATGTTGTACCATGCTTGGCAAGGATCATTTACATCGGCTGAATCACCTGTTTTTTCTCTGTTGTAATGATTGAATCCGCTATACACAGCAAAGTCCTCGACAATAAGAACAGTTTAATCAGTTATATCAATAAAGCCTAATGCCTGTACCTCTTCCTGAGTTCATGTGTAATGGATTGAACTCTCTCCAGATAAGGTAGCCAAGGCTGTCGGCCATATGATCTAAATTTTGAGTTTTGTCTGGAGTACCATCCTCAGCATAAGCTTGGAGTTCTAAAGACTCAATTACTTTTTTGCATCGAGGATGAATATGAAGACGCACTTCCCCTTTGCCATTACATAATAAAGCCTGAACAGCAGCTACTCTGTCTCGGATATATGGATTACTTCCCCCAGATAAGTTTGTAATTCTTCTTTGTTGTAATAATTCGATGTCGGTTTTCGCAGCGTTCGTCGATCTGTTTCCACCTGAAGCATCTGGATACGCATAGATTGTGTTGTGGGGAAATCTTTCTCTGATTTGATCGGCCATTGAATCGGTGTCATGTGCACCTCCTACCTCGTCAAAAATGTATAAATGTCCTCCTTGAATTACTCCTATTGCAGCATTGCAATTACCTACGTTGAAGTCGCAACCGAATCGAATAATCTCATTTTTATAATCTGGAATGTCTTCTGTGACATGTTTCTCTCGATCAAAACGATCATAAACAGCACCCGTTTGAAGATTACAAAATTCTCCTTCTGTATAGGCTTTAACTAAAGCTGCTGGATAGTTGTCAAGTAATGCTTGGAGGAAGTCGTCAGGTAAATAAGGATTATCTGCAGTTCGAGCTTTGTAGAGTGCTCGATCTTCCTTATATCCTTCACGAACAAATAAATTATAGAAGGTTCCAAAACCCTCTGGTGTAGAAAATAAACCTAATTGTCTACGGTTACCAGCTCTAAGTCTTCCTAGAAATTTTTCAACAGCCTTTTGTGCAACGTCCGTTTTCGTTGTGTCTAACTCATCTGAACCTATAAAAGAGAGGTTAACTCCTACGATGCGACCCCAAGATTCCATTGATCGACAAAGAACTGTAACTTCACCTGCTGGTAGATTTAATTTATATTCGGGTAGCGGAGAGGCTCTGTATTCATAACTAATTTCATGGTGTTCCCAAAAATCCTCAAGGGAACGCTGCAAAACATCACGAACCAAAGCCCCAGTAGGAGCGAAAACAGCCCCAACCGTATTGGGGTTATCAAGAGCACATAAAGTAGTCCATGCGCATAAAGTTCTTGTTTTTCCTGCTCCATAACCTGCACAAAATCCAACAATTCTATGATCGTGGTCTTTACAAATTTTTTGTTGGTAATTTAATAACCCGTTAAAAATACGTTCTCGAATAAGTTTAGATTCTTGTTCTTTTATTTTAGGTGAATCAGCAAAAAGTTTAAATCCTTCAGGATGTAAAACATGACCTGTCTTTGATTCTTGGAGAATAGTCAAGAGCAAAGATCAGCTAATTTTGCTGCTGTATTAATTGCACCGAGCGCAATGTGATATTGGCCAGCCCTTCTAGCTTCCATTTGTAAGGTGCTGCATTGAGCCAATAAATCAGCGATCATCTGTGGTCGTTCAATATCCCAATCAGCCTTGAGGGCTGCTCTAGCTTGCTCCAGATAGTTATCTGCGGTTCTTTCTGATACCCCCCAGTTTTCTGAAGCATACCGAACGCAATCAGATCTTCTTCCACCATTAGCAATGATCCGTGAAAATCTCTGAACACGGATTAAAGTTTCAGCTTTACTAGATCCTTTAGCTGCCATTTGAAGCCTCTGGAATAAGCCATTTCTCAGCAATTTCTAAAGCCACTCGCTGAGTCATAAAAGGTGGAACACTCATCCCCATCACATAACAGGGATCAGACTTAAGAAAATTGTAGTCTTCTGGGAAAGATTGTATTCGAAGAACTTCTCCTGCACTCAAATATCTGGGCTCATCCCATTTTATTAATCCTTGTGTTGCAGTAACAGTTCGAGCAGGAATATTTGGATTAACAACACTCATATTAAAATAATGACCTTTAGGATGAGCTTTAGATAAAGGATCTCCGGGTTTAACCTTTTTCCAGAATTTTTGAAGGTTAGGACTAATTTGTTTTAGCTTGCCATGTTTTTTTATATCTTTAAAGGCTTCTCTCACTGAAATTGGTGATTCTTTAAAAGATGGTTTTAAAGGTGAAAGGTTTAAATCATTACGTCGAGCAAGGAAAAAAGTTCTTTCTCTTGCTTGAGGAACCCCCATTTTTGCTGAGTTAAAAAGGAATAATTGAGTTGAATATCCAGCCTCACGAAATGCTGTGAAAATTTCTTTGACATATCCTTTGGCATTACCCGCAATTAAGCCTTTAACATTTTCAGCCACAATTATTTTGGGCTGAAGTCTTTTTCCTACTTCAATAAAATGACCAAAAAGGTCGTCTAGTTTTTGCTTCTTCTGACCTTCTCGGAAATAATTTTCTTTACCCCATTTTTTTTCACGCTTGCCAGCCATGCTAAAAACTGAACAAGGTGGAGAGCCATCAAGAATGTCTAAATTTTTTAATTCTTCTGGAATTTCTTCTAAGGGAATTTTATTAAAATCTTGAACGCCCATTAAAAAACTATGTTTCGGATTATGGTTTGCTCGATACAAAGCCATCATTTCTGGATCTATTTCGACACCACCTAAGACTTGAAAACCAGCCAATTTATATCCCATTGAGGAACCACCACCACAATGGAAGCAACTAAAAACTTTAAATCCATTCTTTTTCACACCTTTAAGATCGGTCAGGTGCCACGGACCTCTATTTCTTTCCATCAAATTCAAATCCACATCTAGGGCAAGTGTGTTGGAAGTTATCAAAATCTTCTTCTGAGTGTTCTGTTGATCCTTCATATTCCTTCATGGTGTCATTTCCTAAAAGATTTTCTAAGTCTTCTTCGTCAAACCAAGGGCTAACATCATGGGTTTCAGAAAGGTTATGGAGCATCTCCCGATCCCAATCTGATAAGTCACTTGTTCTGTTATCAGCTAAAGCTAAACCAATTTTTTGTTCTTCAGTTAATCCTGTTCTCTTGACTGCAATTATTTCTGATCCATCGGTTTCGATAACTTTTATATTTTCAAGACCAAGAGCTTTTGCACCTTCAACAGTTCCATTCCCAGCAAGGATGCGGTTGTCTTCATCAATGACTATGGATCGAGCAGTCCCATATCGTTTAATAGATTCTTGAATAAGGGAAGCGGATCGGTCAGTTCTTTTCCGAGCGTTTTGAGGATCAGGTTTTAAATCTTTTATAGACGCCATAGGGATAAGCAACGGAGTGCAACGATTTTATCTTACTAAGATTGCAACAAACCGCATCGATTTTCAAGGAAGGGGCATACGATCTTATCTAATCTCAATAAGATTAAGAAGTGAGTCACCACTCACGCTAAAAACCACATGGAGTTTTCCAAATGACTAAGGTCACCCAAGCAAACAAAAAAGCTGAAATCTTTGCCGCTTACAAAGCCAGTCTTCAAAGAATTGAAGAATTGGAAACAAAGTTGGATAACAAGGAACTCAGCTTAAGCGATTACAGAAATGACTTTAATCGCCGCTTGGCTACTCACGACAAGGAATTTGCAGCTGCTTTAAAAGACATGATTATTGTTTTCGGAGCTGCTAAAAAACAAGTCGTTGAGTTATTCCCAGTTAACTAACAAAGAAAAAGCCCCTCAAAAAGGGGCCTTTTTTTTTGCCTATTTTTCAGGGGGCTTACATGACACAGGAAGAAAAACCACTAACTTCCCAGTTTCCAATCTCAACCCCTAGCGTTAAAGATTGAAATTTGCCTATTCACGAGCAAAGTCAATGCCCCTCTTTTGGAAAATCTTTTTCTTGATGGCGGGTTACATCAACCCATTTTTCACCTGTGAAGTAAAAGGCTTTTTCTGTAACTGGATCGAAGAACATGTCTCCAGCTTGAGCGTTTTGAGGTAGGTTGTTCATTTAATCAGTTAAGCCCGGATTTAATACTCCTCCCCAGAATCGTGCTTGCTCTTCAAGTTTTTCAACGTATGAACTCTTGTATGAACTCTTGTCTGCCTCATCTATCCAGTAAAGACAAATCTTTTCGTGAAGCGCATTAAGCGTTTCTTCGTACTCGTCTCCTCCAGTTCCTTCTTGCCTCATTACATCATTCAGGATGTCCCGAAGCAATTTATGCTCGGTTTCGTTTAGTTCGAATTTCATTTTCTTAAATCCTCGCAAGCTAGTTCGATTTTGTTGACCTCACAGTCGTGACGGGTCATCTTTTCAAAAGTTGAGTCAAGGGCAAAAAAGAAAATTGCCCCGACTGAAAGAATGATTGTGAGTCCCTTCATTAATAAAGATCCTCATTGATTTTCTCATCGTTTCCTTTTTTGACAACAACTTCTGTTGTGTCGAACCATTGGTCTCTTTCAACTGGAAGACCAAATTTTCCTCTGATTTTTTCGATCTCTTTGATGTTGAAGTATCCGAACTCTCTTTCAAGTCCATCAACTAAACCAAAGCAATCGCCTGTTTCTGGATCGTATTCCATAACGAACCAAGTGAAATTTGAGTCTGGTGTAAACCATTTCACATAGGCTTTGTTGGTCGCAGAATTAAGAGGAGGAAGTTTCTTCTCGAGATCTTTTGTTAGAAGTTTCATTTGATTACCTCAAGCTCATTTGGTTCGCAATAACAATGACGTTCGTTTTCAGTTACAACACAAATGCTCCCATTATCATTAGGAAGATGTTCATAGAGCATTACTTCAACGCCTGTGCGTTTAATAATGTGAGTTGCTTTAAAATCCATTTTGTGGTTTTTGAAGATGTTTTAATCTTAATAAGATTAAGTGAATCCGTACACCCCTAAAACTCGTATTCGTTGTATTCGTTGTAAAGCCATCCATCAGAGTTAGCCCCTTCTCGAATTGCTTCCCAACCTTTTGGTCTTAACTCCTCTTCCAATGGATCGTCATTTAAAGAGGCCAATACAATTAACGAGTCAAGGGTTTCTTCTATTTGTCCAAGATCCGAGCGGTCTAGCCCTGCTTTTTTAAAAGCTCGATAGACCTCTGTGATCGGACATTCCAATATTCTCTCGATTGCTCTTTTAGCAATTCCAGCGTTGTTAGCAACGGTATTTTCAAAGACTTCCATTAGAAACGGATTGCTCGGGGGGGGTAGAAGGTTTTAGGTGAATACACTCGTAAAAAAAAGGGCCCCCGAAGGGGCTCTTGTTTTACTCCTCAATCATTTCGAGGAGCTTGTCGGTCTCTTTAACCAAGTTGTCTGCAGTCTTAACGACTTTGTTGAGTTTCTCTTGAAGCTCGTCGTCTTGGCGTTTCATCTCGTTGAGAGTGTCACGCATTAGATCAGCTAGTTGACCCATTGAATAACTCCGTGTGGTTTTTGGATATGAGGAATAAATTCCTCATGCACTAATCTTAATAGGAATAATTCTTATAAGGGTGCTCTGCAACAAAAAAGATGCAACGGTATACGGATGGTTTTATTCTTAATAAGATTAATTCAGTTAAACAAAAACCACAATGTCCGATTTTCACGAAACCGCTCTCCGAAGATATGAGGAAGAGCAAGACCAACTCTACCGAGAAGAACTAGAAAGAGAACAAAATCCAAAATACTATTGGTTCGTTGTCACTACTGACTGGGAAGACTATGCCTATTCAGAAGAAGAAAAAAATGAATTAGTTGGGTATGCCAAAAAAGATGGCCTCAAGTATTCCTGTACAAAACACATCGAAGGAGAAAGGTACTAATGGATTCCAACGAACAATTTAAAACTCTACAAGTTGCCATCTCTTATGGAGGTGGCTTTATTCAAAAATTAGCTGAAGCAGCTTTGCATGCCGATCCAGCTAATAAAGCATTGATTTTTAAAACTTGGCCTGTTTTAGAAATGACCTATGGCCCAAATTCTGCTCTTTATCTCAACTGGAACAAATGAACAAAGCAAAACAACTTCCAGCCGAAGACCGAGCCTTGGGCCCGAACGCTCAAAAGTTTGCGGATCACTTAGAAGCGGGTCTTGAATTATTTGGAATTAATTTTCAAGACTATGCCCCACGCATAGGCCAGCACAAAGAGCATGGGATGAGCCTTGTCTTTAACCAGATCGATGCTGAGAACTGGGAAGATTATGATTTTTCCGTAGAATTTGACGACCTTATTGTTTCCGTTGATGAGGAGGCGGTCCGCTATCCAGCAAGAGAAGATGCTGCTGTTCTTCCACTTCAATCGATAGCTGGTTTAGATGGAACCGACGGAAACTCTCCCGAAAGTGCCGCTCTTATATTTTTGAGCGCAATCGTAAAAAAGAGACCGATTCCACCGATGATCTGCGAAAGTTGCAAAAAGAAACTAGAGGAAGAAAATGAACAAACTGACTGCTGACGAGGTAATGCGGATCTGGAAGATCGCTCGACTTAGAGCAGCTGGATATGAGATCGATTATTCAAGAACCGCCCAGGAGCAAAAAGATGCCCTTGCCGATATTGAGGACATAATGGAGGCAGAAAAGGAGGACGGACTTGGATAGAGAATCAAGAATCGCAATGGCAAAAGCTCGAATAAAAGAACTTAAGCTGTTAATTGATGCTTGGACTCCTAAAACTCCAGAGCCAAAAGAACCTCAAACAATGCAAGGGTTGAAAATAAGTAAAGAGGATTTAGACGCTCTTCACAAAATTACAGATGCAGAACTTGAACTTTTTTACAATACTGTTAATCTTAATAAGATAAAATAGATTTAAACCTTGTTTACCCTCAGCCTATTTCCTTCGCTTATGTCAAATCGAGAAAGAGGACTTGATCGATGGAACCGCATTATTCAAGTCAGTGTTACTGAAGAAGTAAAAAATCAAATTACTCAGATTGCTAATGAGTCAGGCATGAGCCAGAGCAATGTTGTTCGTGAGCTGATAAATCAGGGACTTGGGAAAGAACCTTTTGCAGACGATTAACTTGCTCTAAAAGACGGTCTCCTCGGTCTATTGCTTCGGCTGCAATTTGATACGGATCAGCTCCGTAGTCAAACAAGTCTTTTTTGATTTGTTTGATCCTAGTGGTCGAGGTCATAAGGCCTCCGAGCTTCAGGGTCAAGTTTATTATACACATTGTTGCAAATCGTACTATGAATTGTTTCAACTAGGGGTGGCAGCTACCCCCTGCATACAGCATAATTAAGCATGAAACACGCATTAAAACCACACATTTAGTACATCAATGCCTACTAGAAACGTTCCAATCGATGTGGATTTACTATCCAAATGCCAAGAGCAAAAGCTTCCATGGTTGTCTACGACTGCCTTTGTAAATCAAATGGTTTATGACGGTCTAAAGGGGGTTGCGGAGCATGTTACCCTTAAAGTACCGAGCGGTACGGACACCGACACAAAGGTAAAAAAGAAAGAAGAAAAGAGCGAAGGTACTTTATCTAATACTAATAGAGTACCTAATACTATAAATAAAGAGAAAGAAATTTTCAAAAAAACTAGGTTCAAATTTCATCGAGATTTAATTCCCTTTGAACTCAGTTCCTTTTCAGATTTAATCGAGTCCTTTTGGAAAGTTAAAACAGGACGTAAAACAGAAGAATCTTTCAACCTTTTGATTAGTGGCCTCTCTCAAATCAAAAAGAAATATGGTTCTGAAGTTGTCAAGACTCAACTTGAGCTGGCCATCGTAGGTGGTCCAAAAGGACCTTGGTCAGGTATCACTCTTAAAAACTATGAAACCTTTGGAACTAAGACCAAAGGATCCTTTCAAGCTGAACAACCTATCAATCATCCAGCGAGTCGAGTCTTTAGAGCTGACGATTCTGGGAATCCATTAGTTGAGGGGATTATTTGATGGAACCACTTTTCAGCAAAGGCTCACTCCTGAAAACTCTTAAAGAAGGATTGATTAAACCAAACCCTGCAAACCCATCAATCCCGATGTGGACTGTTGAAGATTTCGATAAGGAAAGTCCGGGAGCTAAATACGCCAGAGAATGTTGGGAATCAAAACCCGCTCTTTATGGAATTAGATATCCAGGGAGAAGACATGAGAATCCCTTGGAAGAATTTCGTGGGATGACTCAGGACGAAATCAGAGAAAAACTCCATCCGCAATTCCAGCCAGAAGAAGTTCAAGTAATTGATCCAAAGGACTTTCCAACATGAGTTTCTATAACACGATTGAAGAGACAGCAGAGGAACTTGCTCAGTCTCACGAAAAAGCAAAAACACAAGAAGAAAAAATTCTTGAGTGCTTTTATTCCTGCGAAGAATCTCTTAGCCCTTCGATGGTTCTTTCACAAACGGGACTTAACTGTCCGATTACTTCAATACGAAGAGCGATGACAAATTTATCTAACGATGGAAAACTCGAAAAAACAAACGAATATGTCCAAGGGAATTACGGTAAAAGAGAACATCTCTGGTCATTACCAACGCCTAAGCAACAACCCGAGTCTTATTCGCAATCCACCTTGGAGTTCTATGAAGCTTAAGCCGCTCCCTATTTTTCGTGATGAAGAACGTCATCAGTATTGTTGGGAACCGACAGGCGAATGGCTTGCCTACTCGACAACTCAAGTAACAGGCTCAAATAAAACTCCAGAGGCGAGGGCCAATATTGAACGGTATCGTCATATCTGGGAACCTCGAGGAGTTCAGGTTCATTATTGTCTGGAGCAATTTCTATTAGGTGATAAACAACCCAATGCAGGAGACTATGAAGAGTGGGTTCATCCACTTTTGTCAGATCCATTTTGGGAAAATTTTGAAACATGGGCAGTTGAATATATGATCCCCGATTTAGAGAAATCAGTCGGAGGACAATTTGATGTTCTTGGTTATGACCACAATGAAGACAAATTAGTTTTAATTGATTTAAAAACTCAAAGTAAATCAAATAGAAAAATTTATAACACAGATGCACAACTTGGGAGTTATGTCGAAGCCTTAGCTAACCAGCACAAAATTGTGGTTGATAGTTGCAGGACTGTTTGGTCAAGACCTAATAAATGTCTTATTGGAGATGAACAAGATCCTCTAACGTGCAGATTGGCATGGAAAGAAGCATGGGAGAAATTCAGCTCCGAGAGGGAGAGCTTTTGAGCGAACTTGTTATACGAGTTATAGGACTTCCGGGAGCGCAAGGTTCCAAGACCTTAACTCGTTACGGATCATTAATTGAATCCTCTAAAAAAGTACAACCTTGGCGACAAGATATCCGACACGCTGCCTTGGATGCTTATCAAAAAGATCCCATTGATTGCGCAGTTTCTGTGTCAATAGAATTTATTTTCCCTCGACCTAGAGGACATTTTGGGACAGGAAAAAATAAAAATAAATTAAAACCTTCCGCACCGCAATTTCTAACTAGTCATGCAAGCGGAGACATTGACAAGTTATGTCGCAGCACACTTGATGGATTATCGGTCACATCAGGCGGGACGGTATTAAAAGATGATAGCTTAGTTGTTTTATTATCGGCTCATAAAAGATATTCAAAAGGTGAAGAATTGCCCGGGGCGATTATTTCTATTTTACCTGTTTTTATAACAACTTAACACAACGATTTAATTCCAAGGGTGTACAAGCTGAAATAATCTTATTAAAATTAAAAAGTAAAAGAGACCCCCCTCAAAAACCACATGCCCGCATCAAAAGCTCCAGCTTCTTTAGCTGAAGCATTAGTCCAATTTCAACAAGAACATCACGCAGCAGGGAAGGACGGTAAAGCCAATTATGGTTTTTATACGACTCTCGCAGGTGGATTAAATGCTGTTCAACCAGCGACTCATCTAGGTCTGTGTCATACGCAAACCTTCGATTCAACGGTTACAGAATCAGGTCAAGTCATCACAATTCTAGTGACGACTCTGAAGCATGTTTCAGGAGAAGAAATAGTCAGCCGACTTCCTTTCCCTGATCTTGTTCCTAACAGAGGGAACATCATGCAAGCTCTTGGTTCAGCTATTACCTACGCAAGACGTTATGCACTTTTAGCAATCTACGGATTAGCAGGAGATGACGATGACGCTGACACTTTGACTCCAAAAACTGAGTCTAAAAAGGGTATTAGCAGGACACCTACAAAACCCAATCAGCCTGTTTCAAGACCTGCTACAGACTCACCTGGATTCATCACACCTGCATATCGTGCTCAGATTTCATCTGATCTAAGGAAGCATCCAAGAAAAGAAGAAATTATCAAAAGCTTCAAGGAAAAGTTTGGCATCAAAGCCGAGCAAATCACAGAGAACAACATTACTCTCAAAGAACACGGTGATTATTTAGCCGCCGAAATCCAAAAGTAATGTCTGAAGATCAAGCGACCGAATCAGGTCAACTAATTATCAACCAACTAAAAAACAGGATTCAATCCAATGCCAAACAAGTTCGAGTTCAATCCAGCTCTCAAGCACCCAATCAAGTGGCAGGTTTCGGAAAACCGTTTCGATGAAGACGGCAAAAACCCAAGACAGCTTTCTTTAGCAATTCCAATTGAATCAATTCCTGGCCTTTGTAATTATCTAATGTCTCTTGAGGGTGACACTTCAAAGCATAAAGAAGGTAAAGTCTGGGATTTTGAAAACAATGAAGAAGTCGAAGTTGATGTTGTTTATATCAATGCGAAAGGTAAGTCAGGACAATATGGAGACTTTGGAAATATAAATCCGAATCAGCCTAAAGAAGAACTACCTTTTTAAAAGCTTTTTCCACCAAGGACGTTCGTTATCAAGCTCAATCTTAATTGCTTGTCCTTCTAATTCTCCAATACGGCCAAGACAGTTCTTTATGATCTGATCCTTGGCCCAATTTTGTTGGTAAAGATTAGCGCACATCGAGGCTAATTCTTGACGGTCTTCGCAGCTCAATATCTGTCGGGTATCCCATTCGATCATAAACTCTTGCTCTGGACTTCGTTCAATTACCAAAAAATCCAAGAAGGGTTGTTCTTTATTCATGCGATTAAAAACGTGTCCATATTGTCTGAACCATACGGTCAGAGTAGTAATGACAGTTCACACAACTGATGGTCGAACTGTTAGGAGGCGGAACTGTATTGTTTGTAATGCCCGTTGGTACACACTTCAGTCTAAGGAGGAATATCTGTCAGACAATCGTATTCAATACATAATGAACAAGAGAACGGGAGAACAAAAAATCAAACTTCTCGATGAACCTTCTTAATGCTATCGGTGCATTTTTCGTTTACAGATCGCCTAAACCCATGTCGGGCAAAAGGTTAAAAAGGTTTGTTTTAATGGGTAAATCGAATAGAGTTCTAAGAGAATTAGTTCCAACAACCAGCCATCATTCCAAGCGAAAGCTTGTAGATATGATTTTGGCAAAGGAGCGACTAAACTAAAAGCATGTGAATTAATAAAATGGCTGGCGCAACCCTAATTGATGTTCGGTTTGTAGATAATGCAACCCCAACCTTGAAGAAGGTTGACGACAAGGTACGCAGACTAAAAGATTCGGTTGGTCAGACTCAGCAAAATTTAGGCAAGACAAACAAAGGTCTAAAGGGGATGGCAGCCTCTTTCTTTGGAGTAGGGAAAGGAGCTAAGGCTGCGACTGTTGGAGTTGCTGGCTTTGGTGCCACAATGAAAGCACAGTTAATGACACTAGCAGCTCCTCTTGCTGCAATGGCAAGTCTGACTGCTGCTTTTCAAACACTTAGCAAACAAGATTTCTCAGAAAGAAAATTTGAAACACTTGGAGGGAATGCGGATTTATTAGTTACACGACTTTCAAAATTAAGTGCAGAACTTCAGGGATCTCGCAGCATTACCGAATTAACGGCAGCTTCTTATGACGTAGCTTCTGCTGGTTTTATAAAAGCGGCTGACACAACAGAAGTATTAAAAGCAGCAAGTTTAGGTGCGACTGGTGGCTTTGCTGATTTGAATACAGCAGGAAATGCTTTGACCAGTGTTCTTAATGCTTATGGTTTGTCAGCTTCCGAGTCTAGTCAAATCATGGATAAATTTATCCAGACCCAAAATGACGGTAAAATTGTTGTTGCTGAATATGCAGCGAATATAGGTAAGGTCGCATCAGTGGCGGCCATGTTAAAAATCCCGCTTTCAGAAGTTAATGCTGTTATTGCTCAGTCAACAGCAGGTGGTGTAAAAGCTGAAGTTGCTTTCACTGGATTAAAAACAGCCATATTGAAAATGGCAAGTCCAGAAGGTTTGAAGAAGATGGAAAAGTATGGGCTAAACATTGACGCAACAACAATTAAATCAGAAGGATTATTAAAAACCTTGCAAAAAATGCAAGGTGTAGACGAAACAGCTTTAACAGATATTTTCGGAACAGAAGCAATACAAGTAATTTCTCCGTTAATAAATGACATGGAGAAGTTCAACGCTTTAGTGGAAAAGCAAAGAGAATCTCAAGGGGTTGCAGCAAAAGCAGCTTTTAAGGCAAGCGACACTCTTAATGGACAAGTTCAACGGTTGGCGACTTCCTTTACTAATTTATTTGCAGATAATTCAGAATTAGGTGAGCTTTTAAAATTAACAATCACAGGACTTGCTGGAACAATCGAAGCTTTTGCTGCTGGTTTAAAAGCAGTAGGAATGGCTTTACGAGGAGCTTGGTCTGTAGCTGAAAGTTTTGCAAAAGGAATTGGATTAATAAAAGAAAATGCAGAAGGAGCGGCTGGTCCTATTCAAAGACTTACTCAATGGTGGTTTAAAAATATTGGATCAATGGTAGATGCTCAGAAAAATCTTATTAAGTCAGGTCAAGAAACAGGTCAACGACTTGCTAATGTCTACAATCTTCTTAGAGAAAAGGTTGTAAGGAATTTCGATAAAATTAAAACAAGATGGGATAACTTTACTACCTCATTTAGTGAAGCTGTTGCACCACTTAAAAAAGTAGGAGATGCAATCGCAAAAGCAGTTGGCGGCGCATTATTAGCAACATTAAAAGCAATCAAAGCTTTATGGGACAAAATTATTGGACAAATACTAAGAGGACTTAATGCCTTGATGAATTTGCCAGGAATAAAACATTTAATAGGTTTTACTCAAGATCAACTTAGTCAAATATCAGCATCATTTAACGCGCCTATTGCTGCTACTGCTAATGGAGAAAACACAGAAGGCAGTCCATCAGACAAGCCGAACAAAAAGAAAAAAGAAACAATTGATCTAAACAACCGAATTATTGAGCAAACTAAAAGGATTAAAGCACTTTGGCAAGATGTAGGAATAACAATTGGTCAGGGTGTTCATGGAGCTATTAAAGGAATAATTCAAGGTACTCAAACAATGGCACAAGCCTTAAACAATGTTCTTAATAGTATTGCAAATAAGCTTTTAGATGCTGGGATTAGTTCTCTTTTAAGTGGCCTATTTCCTGGGACAACGAAGATAGGAAAATTTCTAGGCTTCGCAAATGGTGGCCGCCCTCCTGTTGGTCAACCTTCAATTGTTGGTGAAAGAGGCCCAGAGCTTTTTGTTCCTGGATCTGCTGGGTCAATTATTCCTAATAACCAACTTGGGGGATCGAATACAACGATTAATATTTCTGTAGATGCAAGTGGAACGTCTGTTGAAGGAGACGAAGGACAAGGAATGGAATTAGGTCGGATGATTTCAGCCGCAATACAATCAGAATTAATTAGAGAAAAACGTCCTGGAGGATTATTAGCATAATGGCAACATTTCCCTCTGTTACTGCTTCTTATGGGGCGTCTAAAACTAGCGCACCTCAAATAAGGTCAACTCAATTTAATGATGGTTATTCTCAAAGAATAAAATTTGGAATAAATATTGACCCCAAAAAATGGAACCTGAACTGGAACAATATCAGTGAAACAGATTCAGATACGATAGAAACATTTTTAGAAGCCAGAGCCGACGACGGAGCTTCTTTTGATTGGACTCCTCCAGGCGCCTCTAGTGCAAGCAAATGGATTTGTGCTAGTTGGTCTAAAGTGATTCCCTACGCAAACAGGGCTTCCATTCGAGCCACATTCGAAGAAGTATTTGAACCATAATGGCTGTACCTGTATCTGAACTACAAAAAGGTAATCCAAGTAATATTGTTGAATTATTTCAACTACAATTAGACAGTACAATTCATGGTGCTAATACAACTTATTATTTTCATAATGGTGTTTCAAGTAATAATAACGCTGAAGTAATTTTTGATAATAATCAATACACAAGGATGCCGATTGAGGCTGATGGCTTTGAATATAACGGCAAGCAATTACCAAGACCAAGTTTAAGAATATCTAATATTTTAGGCACCATAACAACGCTACTTCTCACATTACCACAGGGTTTAGAGGGTGCAAAGGTAACAAGAATTAGAACATTATTGATGTATCTTGACCATGACAACTTTGACGGAGGAGATATACTTTTAGAAAATAGTACGAGTGATTTAATTGTCCAAGAAGATGGAGAAGCGATAGATCAAGAAATGGGTAATAATCCGCATGGAACACCAGATCCAACGGCGACCTTCCCGAACGAAGTGTTTTTTGTTGACCGAAAAACTTCAGAAAATAGAGATGTTGTAGCTTTCGAATTAGCCGCTAGTTTTGATTTGGATGGTGTAAGACTTCCTCGAAGGCAAGTGCTTCCTGCGGATTTCCCTGGAGTTGGAACGTTCTATTCGTGACTTGGAAAACTGACGCTTTAAAACACGCAAAACAAGAGGATCCAAGGGAATCTTGTGGTTTATTAGTTGTTATAAAAGGGAAAGAAAAATACTGGCCCTGTAAAAACTTAGGAACAAAACCCAAAGATCAATTTATTCTTGACCCAGCGGATTGGGCTAAGGCTGAAGATGATGGTGGAGAAATTATTGCTGTTATCCATAGTCATCCAACAACTAGCCCTGAACCTTCAGAAGCAGATAAAGTTGCTTGCGAAAAATCAGGATTACGGTGGCATATTGTTCAACCTAATTTAGAGAAATGGGTTAAATACGATCCATGTGGTTATAAGGCTCCTTTGATTGGCAGGAAATGGGTATGGGGTGTAAATGATTGCTGGAGTTTATGTAGAGATTGGTATCAAGAAGAATTAGGAATTACTTTAAAAGATTGGGATAGACCAATTGATCCAGAGGAATTTATTAAAAACCCTATGTTTGAAGGCTGTTTTGAAGAGACTGGTTTTAGAGATTTAACACCAGAGGAAGATTTAGAAAAAGGAGATTTATTACTTATGAGTATGAGAAGTCCAGGGTTAAACCATATTGGTGTTTATTTAGGAGATCAAGTTGTACTTCATCATTTACAAGATCGTTTGAGTAGTCGTGATCTTTTGGATGAATGGCTATTAAAATGTACAGGAAGGAGGATTCGTTATGTTGCGTAAAATCAAACTCTACGGACAACTAGCGAAATTCGTTGGTCAAAGAACTTTAGAGGCGGAAGTTAATAATGCAGCTCAGGCCGTACGTTTTCTAGTTGTTAATTTCCCTGGGTTAGAAAAACATATGGCAGAAACTTATTACAAAGTTTCAGCAGGTAATTGGGAAATTTCAGAAGAGGAGTTGCATTATCCAACAGGTTCTAATGATATTCAGATTATTCCTGTAGTTGGTGGAGCTGGAGGTAATACAGGTCGTTTTATCATGGGAATAGCTCTAGTTGGTATTGGTTTTGCTGTAGGTGGCGGTGTCTTTGGTGCTTCCTTGGCAAAAAATTTAGGTGCTATCTCTTTTGTAAAAAACATGGGAATGTATTTAGCTTTAACAGGTATTGCAGGGATGCTTAGTCCTGTTGAAACATTACCTGAAAATGAACAAGACCCTAGACGTTCATTTAGTTTTAGTGGAATACAAAATACAAGTCGTGCTGGTGTGGCTGTTCCTGTTGTTTATGGAGAAATTATTACTGGATCTGTCACAATATCAGCAGGTGTAGATACGGAGCAGGTGCAGGTATGACTGTTGTTATTGGCTCTGGTGGAGATGGAAAAGGCGGCGGTGGAGGCAATAGGACTCCTACTGAAGAAAAAGACAATCTGGATTCAAAACAATTTGCAAAAGTTCTTGATTTAATTTCTGAAGGAGAAATAGAAGGATTGTCTGATGGAGCGAAATCAATATTTTTAAATAACACTCCTCTGCAAGATGCTCAAGGTAATTGGAATTTTAAGGATGTTTCTTATGAAGTAAGAACAGGAACTTCTAGTCAAACAAATATTCCCATTACTGTTAATACTGAAAGCACAAAATCAACAGGATTATCAACCATTGTTCAAGCAACTCCGGGGGTCGTTCAAATAACAGATAGTGATGTTGATGCTGTAAAAATTATTATTTCTGTTCCACAACTTCAAGAAATTTCAGATAAGGGTGATATTTATGGAACGAAAGTTGAGTTAAAAATATCAGTTCAATATAGCGGCGGAAGTTATACGGATGTAATCAAGGATAATTCAGGCCAAATATCAGGTAGAACCGCTGATTTATATCAAAGAGAATATTTAGTAAATTTAAGTGGAGCTTTCCCTGTCAATATAAAAGTAACTCGGATAACAGCGGATAGTGCCACTTCCAGATTAGCTAATGCGTTCCAATGGAATAATTATGTCGAAGTAAAATATGACCAAAGAACATATCCAAATAGTGCATTAGTAGGGCTTCGTGTTGATGCTGAACAGTTCTCAAATGTGCCATCCAGGAAATATAGAATCAAAGGAATTAAGGTAAAAATTCCTCATAATGCAACAGTAAGAGCAGATGGAAGTTTATCTTATTCTGGAACATTTAATGGAACATTAGGTGCAGCACAATGGACGAATGATCCTGCTTGGTGTTTATATGATTTGCTTTCTTCTTCTAGATACGGACTTGGAAATCACTTGGTAGAAGCGGAGTTAGATAAGTTTTCTTTTTATGCAGCCTCTCAATATTGTTCAGCTTTAATTGATGATGGAACGGGAACAGGTAATACTGAACCTCGTTTTTCTTGTAATGTAAATATTCAAAATCAAGAGGAAGCTTATAACGTTGTTAATCAAATGTGTTCAGTCTTTAGGGCTATGCCTTACTGGGCGGCGGGTAGTTTAACGATGACACAAGATAGTCCAGCCGATGCAAGTTATGTCTTTACTTTGGCAAATGTAGCTCCTCCAGGTTTTACATATTCCAATACATCTCAAAGGACAAGACCAACAGTCGTAATAGCTAAATATTTAGATATGGAATTAAGGGATATAAATTATGAACAGGTAATTGATACTGCTAACCAAACAAGATATGGAAGTGTTGTTAAAAATATAAATGCTTTTGCTTGTACTTCAAGAGGTCAAGCTAATCGTCTTGCAAAATGGCTCTTATATATGGAAAACGTGGAGCGTGAGGTGGTTACATTCTCTACCTCTATTGATGCGGGAGTAATAGTTAGACCAGGACAAATAATAGAAATAGCAGACCCAGTTAAGAGTGGTGAACGTAGAGGTGGTCGAATTAAATCCGCTACAACTACAGCGGTAACAGTTGATGATATTACTGGAATTACATACGCTCCAAGTGCAACATTAACTTGCATCTTATCCGATGGGTCGGTTGAACAAAAATCAGTCAGCGGTGTTTCTTCTGATGTGATAAATGTAGCTAGTGATGCCTTCACTTCTGCTCCAAATGCTAACTCTATTTGGATTTATCAAACAACAAATATTCAAACTTCTACATGGAGAGTTTTAACAGTTTCAGAAGAAGATCGTTCTAACTACACAGTTACAGCAAATGAATATAACGCTGGTAAATATGCCCATATTGAATCAGGAATTGCTCTTACTGAAAGGGATATAACTGATTTAGATGTTCCTCCTGCTTCTCCGTCTGGTCTAGTAGCAGAAGAAACTATCTATGAAAACACTGGAATTGCAAGAGTAAAAATTATTCTTAGCTGGACAGTTGCTACAGATAATGTATTTATCCGTTGGAGATACGAGGATGGTAACTGGGTAAGTAGAACTGTTGAGAGTTCAAAAACTTTTGAAATTTTAGATACGGTTGAGGGTGATTATACGATTGAAGTTTATAGCGTTAGTGCTTCTGGCTTGCGCTCTGTTTCTCCTGCTTCGATAACCCCCTTTGTTGCTCAGGGTAAAACTGCTTTACCCGCACAAGTGACAGGAGTAAGTCTTTTACCAGTTGATGAATCAAGCGCAATATTGAGCTGGACTCGTGCTACAGAATTAGACGTTTTACTTGGTGGAAAAACACTTATTAGGCATAGTCAACTTACAAGTAATGCAACTTGGCAAGATTCACAAGAAATCGTAGTTGCAGCAACAGGGTCACAGACACAAAAACAAGTCCCACTTCTTGATGGATCGTACCTTTTGAAATTTGAAGATGATGGTGGTCGTCAATCACCAACACCAGGAAGTTCAGATACAGATTGGGAAGCTACAAGAGTTGTTATTGCTCTACCTGCTCCAAGTGAAAGGCTTGTTGTTTCGACTATTGATGAACATTCAGCAAATTTTGCTGGTACAGATTCCAATACTGAATATGACGCTTCTTTAGATGCTTTAAAACTAACTGTTACCAGTAATGCTACGGCTGCTAGTGGTGAATATACGTTTGCAAATTCAGTCGATTTATCTCAACCTTATTCTGTGAATATCAGAAGGAATTTAAAAGCTCAAGGATTTTTCCTAGGTAGCTTATGGGATTCAAGAACTGATTTAATTGATACCTGGGGTGATATTGATGATGTTGGAGCAGTTCAGGCCGACAAAGTGAATTGTGCTGTTTACTTAAGAACTAGCCTTGATAATTCAACTTGGACAACATGGAGAGAATTTAGCAATGTTCTTGTTAAAGCTCGGTACGTTCAATTTAAAGCGAAGTTAACCTGTTCAGATACGAACCAAAATATAAAAGTCACAGAGCTTGGAGCCATACTAGAATTGCAGGGAAGAACAGAATCAATTTCGACTCCTGTTACAACTGGATCTTCTGCTTACACAGTGAGTTTTACTAAAGCATTTAAAAACGCTCCTAATGTTGTTGTCACTCCAACGACACAACAAGGTGGTGATTTTTATGAGGTAGCAAGTATCACAAGAACAGGTTTCCAAGTAACATTCAAGAATGGAGGTTCTGCTGTTGCCCGTCCATTTGTTTGGGCTGCTTCTGGCTTTGGTAAGGAGATGACCTAATGGCACAACATGACTACGACATAGGCAATCAAAATGGAGCGAATTTTCGTAGTGATTTAAATAATGTTTTAGATGCTATCCAGACTACAAATAGTGGATCGTCTGAACCCACAACGAAGGTAGCTTATATGCTATGGGCAGATACAACTAATAATTTATTAAAAGTAAGGAATGGAGCTAATAATGCCTGGATATCACTAGGTTCTATAAACTCCACTAATTTAGGATTAGCAGGATTAGCTTCACCCACTTTCACTGGGACAGTAACAGCTCCAGAGTTAGATTTAACAGGAAATACAAGCCTTAAATTACCTGTTGGAACGACTGCTCAAAGACCAACAGGAGCAACAGGTGATATTCGTTTTAATAGCACTTTAAGTAAAGTTGAAACTTATACAGGTTCAGTTTGGGAAAGTGTTGGTGGTGTCCCCGCTGGTTCTGTTACTTGTTTCGCTCATTCCTCCGTTCCTAGTGGATGGCTTGAATGTAATGGAGCAAATGTAAGCCGTTCGACTTATGCGACTTTGTTTGCAGCGATTGGTACGACTTGGGGAACAGGTGATGGTAGTTCAACCTTTGGATTACCTGATTGTCGTGGTGAATGGGTAAGAGGTTGGGATAATTCAAGAGGCGTTGATTCAGGAAGGAGTATTGCTACGACTCAATCAGATCAAAACAAGGCACATACTCATACAACTAACAGCACAAGTAAAACTCTGACGGGTTATTTTCCTAATGGCCCTCATGGAAGTTTGAACCAGCACACTTCTGGTATTTTCACGGAAAGTAGCAGCAGTTTTAATGAAGATACCGATCAGGGAAGCAGCGGAAGAAGAACGACTATAGATGCAACGCACACTCATGGAACAGATAGTAATGGTGGAACTGAAGTTAGAGTTAGAAACATCGCAATGATGTATATCATCAAGTATTAAAACGTCATGGCAAACCGCAAGATTTCGGAATTTACAGCTTTAACCGCACCAGCGGCTACTGATGTATTTGCAATAATTGACC
>VTLG01016169.1_pt1 | contig 66357 bp, 90 predicted proteins | sample 4694571 | NCBI WGS metagenome assembly VTLG01 (sample SAMN12604809, study PRJNA352737) | marine metagenome | biome: ENVO:00000447; feature: ENVO:00000209|ENVO:00000569|ENVO:01000036; material: ENVO:00002151; isolation source: viral sequences binned using virsorter ...
CGGCTTCATGGTCCGTGGTCACGCCTGACGTATACGGCCACCAGGAAGGAGGCACCCGCTGGTCATTCATATGATCCGATAAAACTATTTTTAAATTCTTTGGAACTACGTCCGGATCTATAAGCTTCAAGAAGCGCGCTTCACGGGTCGGGAGCCAGTGTCTGGTCCCCGGCGTCCTGTTGCATACTTCGAATATATTTGTTAGATGTTTGACGCTCTGGAGGTCCCCTGAGTCATGCCATCTAAAGACTGGCTGCTGGTCAATTAACGTGACCATTGCATCAACCCAGCGTGGATCGTGGAGCTTGTCCAGTCGACGTTGCATCGCGTCTCTTACGTTTTTAAATCTGTATCGTCCTTTTAATGCATAGCAGCCTGAGCAGGTTGAGCCCTTAACCTTCACCAGCTTGGCGCCTGTTATACATGCGACGGCCGGCAGGTTGATCGATGGTCCAGGCATCTTGTTCGGCTTGCTCAGGCCCCCGGTTATTGCTCGCGCTTCTTTCTTTAACATTATCCTATTATATCCTATGCTCGCTTGTTTGTCAATGCTGCTCGCTTGTCGCTTAATTCTTTAAAAAACTTTTTACAGCTGGCCAGGTATGGCGCCGGCAGGTCCTTATGGTCCCTGATGAAATAGTGCGTTAAGTCGTTGTGTTTAATTCTAATTGCTTTTTTGACTAGCATTCCATTCCTTGTAAAAATCGTTGTCGCCTTCCAATTTATCTAATTGCTCAGATAAATCAATTATCAACGCCGCCATAGAAAATTTAGTCCAGCCTGGTCCATCAAAATGTGCAAACGCTTGGCATGTACGGTTATTAGGATCAGGGTCCTTGATCCCTGCTTTTTTGGCTCTATCTAACCATTCTTGTTTTAATGTTTTCATAAGTCCTTTATATCAGGGATTTCGTAGGAGTCAAGCTCTTTCTTGCTCGCTCGTTGCTTGCTCGCTTGTTGCTTGCTTGTATGTTTTTTTTGCGGCCCTGTTTTTTTTTCAATTTCAGGTTGTGCCGGGCTCGCGCTGCCGCGAGCCCAGTATTCCAGACTATGGACATCAGTCTAGGAGTACCATGTACTCTTTAGCAAAGTATTGTCGGAACCAGTCCAGGCCATTGCGCACTAGTTGCCAATCATCCTGGTTATCACTGTATCCAGGTTTTTGATTTGTGGCTCTGTCGATTTCTTCAGCCTTATGGTTCAGCTGTACACACGTATCATATACAACCGCCGCAAATTCCGGAAGTTCTATTGAGCGCCCGCTGAATGGGTTCTGTCTTGTTACCATCTCTGTACTTAACTCACCATCTTTTAAATCATATGGTAATTTAAGTTTTTTACCTTTGTATTGTATTGTTTTCATATTTCTCCTTTGTTAATGCATCCTACTAAATCCCTCAGGTCCTGTCAAGCTTGTTGCTTGCGGCTTTTTTCTTATTAATTTTAAAGCCCCGGCCCCAGGCCCTAAGCTTAGTAAAATACATGTATTTTACTAAGCTACTGATCCCAGATCCAATAGTCGACGCCCTATCGCTGTTCGAGATGTTTCAACGCGATGAACCATCAGCGATTCACTATCCGCAATTGGATCTGGGATCAGTTCTGGTTCATAACACAAAGACGGCTCGTAAGCGGTGTGATGTGCTACAACCAGAAGTTGTCCCGAGAGTTTCCCAATTTTAAGTGTAGTACAGCCTCTCAAATCGAACACTAAATTAAATACCTTTTAAATCGTTAGTCTGGTCTTCCATATTTAAGTGTAGATTAACACACCAATTTAAAATTAATTTAATTAATCCTATTTAATCCCATTGACAATCAATGTCAATAGTATAAATTAAAAATATGCAAAATAAAACGAAAGGCATAAACAATGAGTAGAATAAGACTAAATCAAGAGTATCGGAATAAGGTTACATTAAAAATGAAATCTTATGCAGAACAGGAAGATACTCAAGAAAAAGAAAAGTTTTTCCAAGAGAGGGAAAACTTTAAAGCAATCCAAGATAAAACTTGGGAACTTGCGCAACAATGTGTGACAAGACAATATCCTAAAGAAGATGTTGATATGGCACATTATCTTCAAGACAAATATCCTAATGTAAATACGATTGCAAAGGATAGTTGTTTCCATTTTGGTTACATGGGAAAACCAGAAGAACATAACGAAGAAGATAAATACATCTCAAAACATTTTGATTTCAGATTAAATGGAGATTTAGATGGAGTGGATAGGCAAGAAGATGAAGAACAATATCAACCACAATCGAGAGATTTTGGCTATGCTTATTTTAGAGATGAACTAAAAGCACAAAAAGATTGTAACCCAGATATTACAATCGAGATGGAAGGCAAAGACAGCAACCCACATTGGACTAAATTTCAAGACGCAAATGACAAGTATCTTGGAACTAATCATACAAGAGATAATCTAACGTCATACGCAGATAAATGGGATAAGGAATATGAGTTAGATTTAATTGGTCGTGAGTATTGTAGAGATAGGCAAATAAATGTTTCGAGAGAAGAATATAAAACTTTCGAGATGTGGCAACAGAAAAAAGGACAATTAATCATGGCACATTATAAATGGGTTAAGTCTATTTTGAAACAAACTAACTTTATTAAAGATGTTTTAAAGAGTTATAAATATCTTGATGAGGCTATTGAGTTTGCTCAAGAGAGTGGCTCAACAATTAATGAGGCAGATATAATAAGATGTAATAGTTCTGGTTTAACTATTTACAATCCTAAAAGTGCGTCAGAACATTTAAAATCCATGAAAAATACGACAGTAACAAGAGAGGCTAAAATACTCGCTAGACAAGAATATGAAAAACAACAAGCGTTAAATTAGCGATTGACAGTTAGGGATAATCCATGATAAGATTATCCCTAATTAACTTATACAGGAGAAATAAATGTCTATAAAATACTTTACTTGGTTTATGAAATCACGAAACAAGATTGATACTGTTAAAGGTGTTGATGAACATGGAGATTTTAAATCAAAACAATGGGAAGATAAAAATGGAAACCCTTGCTATAACTTTTGGGATATCGAAGCTGAACACCCAAGAACAGCTGTGAACTATACGGTAACAAAAGCATGATTTGTATTCCAACAACATTACTAATCATAATACTTGCGCCAGCTATCGCTGGCGCATTTTATTATTTAAATAAAAACAAACGAGATAAACTACAAGATTGGAAACCACATGAATAAATATAATGAACTGTTCAAACAATTAGTTTCGGCTGGTTTGGTTTCTCCAAACCCAGCCGGCGCAAGGTGGTTTGGACAAATGGTTGCAAGGTTACATGCTGGTTTAATTTATCATAATCACACAGATAAACCACATTACAGAAGTAAGAGAGTTAAAGTAAAATGAGTAATCTTAAATTTTGCCAAGGACCATTGTGCCATACTTATCATACCCAGGACAGGCTAAAAGGAATTAAGGGCAGTAAAACTTATCAAACTAGAAGAAGGTCAAGCTTTTATTATTTAGGTGGCAATGCGTGTGATATGCGTTGTCAAGCTGATTGGTTTAATAAGTTTGGAGAACAGGCAGTCAATCACTTTGGAAGATTAACAGAAACAAAACATTTAACAGAAGAAAACGCATGGGTTAAACATTATGATTGGAGAATTGATGACAGGCAAAATAGATATTTCTTTATTAATAAAGTAACAAGAGAACAAAGACCATTGACCGAGGCGCAGTATGATGATAGTAATTATACATTAAATACAGGAGAATAAATATGCCATTAGGTAAAAACACACACAGACTAGGAAACTTAACAGAAGATGATATTAGTTTCCCTAAACATCTAACACCCGAGATAGTACATACAGCATTATATATTCATAATGCACCACGATCAGAGATTAAACAACGTGTTGAATATTGTGCTAAACAAATAGGAGATAAGGCGATGGCTTATGCAATGGCATTGCTAGTATTGCCAACTCTTATGGATAATATGAAACAATCACCAGAATACAAAGACTTCATGACTTCTCGCAAGAAGACAATCAACTAACCATAGACATTGCAACGCGCTAACGCGCGTTGCATAGCGTTCCGGGTCCTTATCTAGTCCCAATTTTCCCCCAGCCAACCAACCCCGAAACCTTTAAAAAAAAAGGGGTCCCACTGCTTTTTGGTTTATGGCTTGATTTAGAGTGTCATAGCTGGTAAAAACTTATTGGGACTCCTATGAACCTAGATACAATAGATATTTCAAAATTACCTGCGGATGTCCGGAAGACTTATAAACGTTATCAGGTGATGCATGCTGAAAAAAAGATACAGAACAAAGCAAAAAATGATTTTTTAAGTTTTGTTAAGTGTGTATGGCCCGATTTCATTGAAGGGGCTCACCATAGACATGTCGCAGAAAAATTTAATAAAATTGCCACTGGTGAGATTAAAAGATTAATCGTGAATATGCCCCCAAGGCATACAAAATCAGAATTTGCATCTTTTTTGCTCCCATCGTGGATGGTGGGCCGTAATCCAAAATTAAAAATCATTCAGGCAACCCACACGGGTGAATTAGCAATAAGATTTGGTCGGAAAGCAAAACACTTGATCGATTCCGAAGAATATAAAAAAATTTTTATTACAAAATTACAAGAAGATTCCAAAGCCGCTGGGAGGTGGGAAACAGCACAGGGCGGCGAGTATTTCGCTGCTGGAGTCGGCGGTGCCATCACCGGCCGGGGTGCTGATTTATTAATAATTGATGATCCTCACTCAGAGCAAGACGCATTAAGTGAAACTAAGCTCGAAAGTGCGTATGAGTGGTATACATCGGGTCCAAGACAACGTCTTCAACCGGGCGCCTCTATTGTTTTGGTTATGACTCGTTGGAGTACTAAAGATTTAACGTCAATGTTGCTCAAAAACCAAAAAGAGGTCAAAGCGGACCAGTGGGACGTGGTCGAATTTCCGGCAATCATGGAAGATGGCAAACCCATGTGGCCCGAATACTGGGATAGAGACGAATTAGAGAAAGTTAGAGCAACTTTACCGGTTGCTAAATGGAACGCTCAATGGATGCAACATCCAACTTCTGAAGAAGGGGCAATTATTAAGCGTGAATGGTGGAGAAAATGGAAACATGACTGGATTCCAAAGCTTCAACACGTAATTCAGAGCTATGATACTGCATTTATGAAAAAAGAAACGGCCGATTTTTCGGCAATTACGACTTGGGGTGTTTTTTATCTCAATGAAGACTCACCTTTAAATTTAATTTTGCTGGATTCTTTAAAAGGGCGGTATGAATTCCCGGAACTTAGACGACGGGCCTTGGAACAATATAAATATTGGACACCAGAGACCGTGATCATTGAATCAAAAGCCTCGGGCCTTCCATTAACTTACGAACTTCGACAAATGGATATTCCAGTTGTGAATTTCACTCCCTCAAAAGGCAACGACAAGCACGTAAGGGTCAATTCAGTTGCACCTTTGTTCGAAAGTGGTAGTATATGGGCGCCTGAACAGAAATTTGCGGAGGAAGTCATTGAGGAGTGCGCTGCATTCCCTTATGGCGACCACGACGACCTTGTTGACTCAACAACACAGGCTATTATGCGATTTAGACAAGGCGGTTTTCTTCCTCACCCGGAAGATTACAAAGATGAAAAACGAGAACCTATGAAAAGGGAGTATTATTAATGGCCGGCCTATTAGATTACTACAATCAAAATCCAGAACTGTTCGCACAGAATGAATACCTATTAGCAAAAGATCCAGCTTACGATTTAGGAATGATGGATTTGGGTGCAATGAGTTTTCAGGAAAGACCTGGCGGTGAATGGTATAGTCCCCCTAAAATTTTAGGAATGGAACTTCCATCTGATAGAGACCCTTATGAACCTCTTAGTGGTGTGATGGGTTCTTATCTACATCCAGGGGTTGATGTAGAAGACATGCCGCGTGGTATGAAAAAATTAAATATGACACCAGGAGAAATAAGTCTTTATACAGGACCTTTTACGGAGGGGGATATGCCCACCTATTGGGATGACCCTAATATTGGACCTCCTACTGAAAGAGAACAAAAACCAATATCCAATTTAGATAAAGCTCGAATAATAGCCCACGAAAATCGACATAAGTTAACTGAAGAAAATCCAGAACTATATAACTTGCAACCTAATTGGACTGCATTGAATGTACAGTCAGATGATCCAGATGCAGAAAAAAGTTTATTTCGAAAAATATTTGGTATCCCTTCAATAGCTGAAGGTAGAGCAGCGAGAAAAAGCCATTGGAGAAATGAAATTTTTAATAGATATATGGATTTAAGAAATTTCCCTGACTTTCCGTGGGGAGGTAATAAGAGATTTCCTAGTGGAATGAGTGCAGGAAAAATAGAACCCACTGATATGTATTTTGATAAAATTTTGAGAGATAAATGGGAACCATCTGCTAAAGCATATGATGAAAAAGTAAAAGAAATTGCAGAACGTAAAAAATCACCAAGAAGAACTGCACCAATACATTCACCTCATGGAGGCGGTCCTGGAACAGGCGTAGGTGGAGGTGGGAATGCTGGAGGAGCTCAACTAGCTAGTGGAATGACTACAGGACAACATGCTGCTTTTAGAATGGCTCATGGTGGATTAATCGATATACCACTTCCAGGAAGGAGCAGAGATATATAATGCCAAAAGTACCTGGAGTCACAAGAGACCTCTTACAAAAACAGATTTTGGAATTATTAGAAGGACTTGGAATTCCTGCTAAGGAATGGGTTGGTAAAGGTGGGTCTAAAGTTAAAAGACTAGTTACTAAAACAGATATATCTCCTTTTAAGCGAGATTTGCTCGGAACTCTTAGCCAACAGAAAAAAACCTTTGGTGATGCTCTTGATGTTTTTCAAAATGAAGCAAAATTCATCATGAATGCCAATGATCAAGAGTTAATGAATTTTAAAAACAATCTTACTGAGTATACTTCGGTTGGAGGAAAACCTAGGGAAGGCTACCCAATCTTTAATATGATGAAGGAGCTTGAAACTTCACTTAAGGATCTTGAAAAATCAGCTAAAGATTTAAAGCTATCTAATGAAGAAGCTAAAGCTTTTTCAAAAGAAATGATGGATGATGCCTTAGAGACTGCAAAATATGGAGGAGATCCATTTAAGGTCCCAGATAAAAAATCTTTTGGTGGCAGCATGTATGCCGAAGGAAATATGAGAACAGCACTGAGAGAATTTCTTCAAAGCGAGTTTAAAAATGGTAGATTGAAATTAAACCAGAATGATCAGTTTAAAGTGATGAATTATTCACCTATGAGTGAAGACGATCCGATTTTAGTGTACAAAAGAATTTATGGAGACGATGCAATTAAAAAAGTTGAAGATATTGTTACTGTTTTCGAAAAAGGTGAAAGTTTTAAACATTACGAACAATTATTAAGAGAAAATGTTGATGATCAGTTTTTAAAACCTTTAAATCAAGCAGATGTTGGAGATGGTAGATACGTTTTAACAGAAGCAGAAGAAATTAAACCAAAATTGCCTGATGACGATGATATTCCATTTAATTTAGGTGGAAGAGTTGGATTGAGGTACGGAACTAAAAAACTTTTTAATTTTACAAAAAAACAACTTCTAGACGCTGTTAATGATATTTTTCCAACAGGGGATAGAAAATATGATGCAGAGATGGTTGGTGATGCTTTAGTGGAGAATAATCCAACAATGTTTCAAAATAGATTACGTCAGGATTTAAATGATAGGGAATATAGTGAAATTTATGGCATTGCCTTAGATGCACTAGACGCGTTTAACAGAGAAGCGAGAGACTTAATAAAAAAACAAAAAGGGGTTGGATCTCTTATAAAAAAGGTTAACGAGGAATTTGGTGAAGGCACCGCTAAAAGAGCATCCGATTTACCTAAAGGAACTAAGTACCAAGAACTAGAAGCGATTAAAGATTTTGAAGCAAGAAACCCAATAGAAGAAAAACCAAAAATAGATTGGGAAGATCCTAGAATTAAAGACATGTTTAAAAAAGCTAATCTAAAAGCAGTAGCTTTATCTGATGCTGCGAAAAAAATGGGCTATGATATGTCTAAACAAAAAGATTATTTTGCATTTGAAGATGCAATTTCAGGGGGCATGGAAGGGTGGCCAAAAGAAATGAAAGAACAAGTCATCAGAGGTAAATATGGTGATGTAGTTGATGATAGACTTTTAAATAATATGTTAGCCGATGACGATCACTTTAGACTTGCCGAAGTTATGGCAACTATTGAACAAGGATTAAAGATGCAAGAAACAGGCATGGGCGGAGAAGAAATCCTTACAGCGATTAAAGATGATCTTGGCAGAAAACCAAATTCACTTGGCGGTGGCGTAGGCTCCATGTTTAGGGGGGTTTAATGGCTGATGAAGTTAAAAAGGGATCCACACAAGCACCTTCTTCTGCTGCCCAAAGAAAAAGAATTAAAGAAATTTACGGAAAAGAATTAAAAAAATTAAAAGGTAAGTGGGATTTTAAAACGTATCCAGCTGCAGGAGTAGTTTCACAGGGTAAAACTCAAATTCTTTATAGTAAAATAAGTAGTCAATTAAACTCACCTAACAGCAGTGTTAATTTAGGTAAGGATGCTCGTACTCTTAGGGGAACAGAAATAAGACAAAACATAAAAGATACAATTAAAAAAGAAATTAAAGATTTTGAGGAAAAAAGGTTTTTTCCAAAAGAAAAATATCCGCTTCGAATACGAGGCTTGTCCGAGCGCACTGGATATGGTGCGGACCTAATAAGAGAAGTTGTTGATGATTTAAAAAAAGAAGGAAAATTAGTGTTTGAAGAAGCTTTAGAAGGTGACGCTGCTTTTGGGGATTTAACTGACAAAGAACTAAAATTGTATAACGAAAATTATAAAACAAAAACTTTGGGGCAAATGGCGAGTGAGTTAACTAATGAACCTCTTACATCTCAGGTATTTAAAAATAAATATGCGCAGTTATATAGAAGACAGACTGCGTTGCTTAATAAGGGTATTATTACAAAAAAAGAAATGGGAAAAATTAACCGACGGAGAAAGTTGACTGATGAACAAAGAAGAGTACTTAATACTAAAAAAGGTTTTGGAGAATATCATAAAATTCAAAAAAGACTAATGAAGTTAGCTCCTGATGTTTTTGGAGATATAAAAAGTCCTAGCACTTTAGATAGTAGGTTAAAGAGTTTATTAAATTTTAATAAAGTTGCTACTTCCACAAGTTTATTACCAAAAGAATTTTTATTAAGTTATGAACACTTTATGGGAATTGGTCCAGGAGACACCACGAATAACCCAGCGGCTTTAAGAAAAGTTGGTTTAGTAGGCCGTGATTATAATTGGAAAACTATGGGAAGGGGAAAAGGTAGTCTTTATAGAGTAGCAAAAGAGTATTTAGACACGGCTCAGTTAGAATTGGATTCTAAAAACATATCAAGATCTAAACAAGCTTTACACAAAGTAAATTCAATTTACACTAAAGTTGCAAGAAACTTAGGAACTATAAGCAGAAATGAATTACCTAAATACATAATTAAAAATGGAAAAATTATTGAAACTAATGTTGATGAACTTATTAAACCACAAACTTTAAAGAAATCTTATGATAAATTTTTTAGAAACATAGCAGGATATGCAGATGAAAAGGATATAAAAAGAATTGAAAAAGCTCAACCTAATGTAGCTAAGGTTATGAGACTTTATAAACAAGGTAAAAATAGAGAAGCTAAAACTTTTATTACGCAAAGAATAGGTGAAATTTTTGATAAAGCTGGAAGATTGATTCCAAAAAGTAAATTTTTATTTCCTTTCGCTGTTGGAGCAACAGCTATAGGCGCTAGTTTGAAAGCCATGACGGGTGATGTTAGAGCCGAGGACCAAGTTTCGGGGGCCGTGGACGATGGCGCGGGGTCCGTGGACCAGGTTTCAGAAACCGTTATCGAAGAACCACGAACCACGGACCAAGAAACAATGACTTATAATTCAACAACCGGTACTTTCGATAACATGGAGGGAGATCCAGTAGATCAAGACGGAGTATTAAATTGGATTGCAGACAATCCAGCTAAAGCAGGCTTTGCAGCTTTACCAGCGTGGATGGGATTGGGATATGGATTGAGTGCTGCTGGAATGAAAAAAGCCGGACAACATTTAATGAGTTGGAAAGCAATTATACCAGCCATGATGATTCCCGAAAAAATGTATCAATGGAAATCGGGTATGGAAGCGGGAGAAATGGTTACCGATCCATTTAATGCATTATGGGCTTTAGGAATTAGAAACCAAAAAAGTTTAGAAGCAGCAAAAGCTTATTATGATAAATTAAGTCCTGACCAAAGAATTAGTTTAAAAGGATTAAAAACAGTTGAAGGTTGGAAAAATTTACCTAAAGGATTAAGAGCAGCTATGATGTCTCCTGCAGCTACTGGAACCGATTTAGCATTTCAAAAAAGACTTAAACCTGCAACTAAAAAACTGACAGAAGCAATTATTGGTTCTCCTGGGGCCAAACAAGTAGCTAAAAAAGGACTAGGTGCATTAGCTAAGAGAGTGGGAATAGGACTTGGAGCCGCGGCTCTTTTACCTGCTACAGTCGCAGCTGGTTTAGTTTCAGCACCATTAACTCTCGGCTTAGGAGCTTTAAGTTTTGGTTATGCTCAATACAAAGATTACCGAGATGGAAAAGCAATCGTAGATTCAATGAGAGCTAGAGGAAAACTTTCAGAAGCAGATGCCGACAATTACATGTCACTTATTAAACAAGGAAGTTTACCATTTGGTTTAGGCAATAGATTATTCGGTGATGATGAAATGACATTAAGAGGACAAACTGTAACTCCTGAACAACAAAGACACCTATTAGCAGGAATGGAAGATCAGATTGATGTATTCCAAGAAGGAAGACGCGATGTAAGAGCTTTAGATAGATCTGATGATTTTGATTTCTTTAATGAAGGGGGAAGAGTTGGCATGAAGACTGGTGGTGGACTGGATAGAAGAGGATTTTTAAAATGGTTAGGGGCATTAGGTGCAACAGTAATCGGTGGAGCTACAGGATTGTTGAAACATGGTTGGAAAGCGCCAGCTAAACAAGTAGTCAAAGAAGTAGCTAAGGAAACTATTACCACTGCTCAACCTGAAATGTGGGTACCCCGATTAATTGCCAAAATTAAAGCTGAAGGAAAATTAATAGAAATGGCAGATAGAAAATATGTCAATGGAGATCTTTATGAATATACCATTAATGGAAAAAAAGTTACAATGGAATCTAATCCAATAACAGGAAACACTGAAATTAACTGGTCTGCTCCTGACTACGATTCAGAAATGACTAGATCTATTCACTTTAATGAAGGAGAAATTATTAGCGAAGGAAAATTAGCAGGACAAAAAACAAGACCCGAAGTAGACTTTGTAGAACCCGACAGAAGTACCCCTTATCGAGATGATTTTGAGTCTTTTGATTGGGTTAATGATTCTGATCAGGTATTAGATGATATGCAAAAATGGATAGGAGTTGAGGATGTAAATGTAAAACCCACAGGTCCTCAAACTTCTAATTTTGATATGGAGGGTTATAACTGGAGCCCTGATGATGAATTTAGTCAAGGTGGAGAAGTTGAAACAGGTGCCATTGCAAGAAGACAATCAGAAGTGCCTCCATTATCAGGACCAGATCCTCAAGGGATCATGGGCTTGTATTCGTCACCAAAACAAGTTAGAGTAGGGTAACGTAGGAACATTATGGCAGAGATAGATAAATCCCTTCCCAATACGAAGGAAAAAGTAATTGTTAATCCCGAAGAAGATTTACAAGTAGAAGTTCTTAATCAACAAAATCAGATGGACCCTGGAGTCGATGTTCAGGAAAATGAAGATGGTTCTGTTGAGATTGACTTTGAACCCGGAAAAGTTGCTCCAAGTGGAGGAGAAGATCATTTTACAAACATAGCAGAATTAATTAGTGATGAAGTCACAGGAAGATTATCTTCCGAACTTTACCAACAGTATGAAGATTATAAAAGTTCTCGAAAAGATTGGGAACAAGCTTATACAACTGGTTTAGATTTATTAGGATTTAAATACACTCAAAGATCACAACCGTTTCAAGGAGCTTCAGGTGCTACTCACCCAGTTCTGGCAGAAGCGGTAACCCAATTCCAAGCAACGGCTTATAAAGAATTATTACCTGCCTCAGGCCCAGTTAGAACTCAAATTATAGGGGCGTCAACTAGAGACAAAGAAGATCAATCCCAAAGAGTTAAAGATTATATGAATTATCAACTTACACAGGAAATGAAAGAATATGATGCAGAATTTGATCAAATGTTATTTTATTTACCTCTCGCAGGTTCCTCTTTTAAAAAAGTTTATTATGATGAAATGGTGGGCCGAGCAGTTTCAAAATTTGTACAAGCAGATGATTTAATCGTTCCGTACGCTGCTACCTCATTAGAAGATGCGGAAGCGGTTATTCAAAGAATGTACATGTCAGAAAATGATATTCGTAAAGCTCAAGTTTCAGGATTCTATTCTGATATTGATTTAGGAACACCTCATTTTACTGAAGATCGAGTTCATGAAGAAGAGAGAAAACTTGAAGGAACTCGAAAAACTTATAATAGAAGTGATCAAACTTTTACAATTTTAGAATGTCATGTGAATTTAGACCTGGAAGGTTTTGAAGATATCAATCAAGAAACAGGAGAACCTACAGGAATTAAACTGCCTTACATTGTAACGATGGAAGCGGGGGGCCGGAAAATTTTGTCTATTAGACGAAATTATCAACCAAACGATCCTCTGAAGAAAAAGGTCCAATACTTTGTCCACTTTAAATTCTTACCAGGACTAGGTTTCTACGGATTTGGACTGATTCATATGATTGGCGGATTGAGCAGAACTGCAACAGTAGCTCTCCGCCAATTACTTGACGCTGGAACATTATCTAATTTACCAGCTGGATTTAAACAGAGAGGAGTAAGAGTTAGAGATGATGCACAACCTTTACAGCCCGGAGAATGGAGAGATGTTGACGCTCCAGGTGGAAGTTTAAGAGACGCATTTTATAATATTCCTTACAAGGAACCCTCACAGACATTACTTCAGTTGATGGGTATTGTAGTTCAAGCAGGTCAAAGATTTGCTTCAATTGCTGATAATCAAGTTGGAGATGGAAATCAACAAGCTGCGGTAGGAACAACTATTGCTTTACTTGAAAGAGGATCGAGAGTGATGAGTGCAATTCATAAAAGAATATATAATGCACTTAAAGAAGAATTTAAATTATTAGCAAATATATTTGCACAATATTTACCTCAAGAATATCCTTATGATGTTGTGGGTGGAAACAGATTAATTAAACAAGCAGATTTTGATGAACGAATTGATATTGTTCCGGTAGCTGACCCTAATATTTTTTCCATGACTCAAAGAATTAGTTTAGCTCAAACAGAATTACAATTAGCTATGTCTAACCCTCAAATGCATAATATGTATGAATCTTACAGAAAAATGTATGAAGCTCTTGGAATTAAAAATATTGATCAATTATTACCTCCTCCGCCACAACCAATGCCAAAAGATCCGGCTTTGGAGCATATTGATGCAATGGGCATGAAACCTTTTCAAGCTTATAGAAATCAAGACCACAGAGCCCATATTACGGCTCATATGAATTTTATGGCGACTAATTTCGCTAGAAACAATCCACCCATAATGGCAGCATTAGAAAAGAATATATTTGAGCATATTTCCCTTATGGCGCAAGAACATATTGAATTAGAGTTCGCTGAACAAATTATGCAAATGAAGCAAAAGCAAGCTCAAGGATTACAGGGTCCTGAAGCCCAACAAGAAATGCAACAACTGAATTTAACAATGGAAGCTAGAAAAGCTGTTTTAATTGCTGAGTACACTGAAGAGTTTATGAAACAGGAAAAAGAAATTACTTCTATGTTAGATAGTGATCCATTGATTAAATTAAAGGCTCAAGAGCTTGATTTGAAGGCAATGGATAACTTTAGGAAGAAACAAGAAACTGAAGCAAAAGTTAACCTGGATAAAGCTAAATTAGTCCAAAATAGAGAGCTAACAGAAGAGAAACTGGAGCAAAATGAAGACTTAGCCGAGTTGAGAGCTGAGACTTCTTTAGTTAAACAAGAGATGTCTAATCAAGCTAAAATGCGATCTGATGTGATGAAAAGAAAAGACGTAAAAACCTTGAAAGGTCCTCGAGAATAGTATAACAATTAAGCAGGAGAAACATTATGAGAGATGATTTTGGAACAAGACCTTACTCAGTAAGATTCCCATACAAGAGTAAAAAATCTACTAAGAGAGTTAAAGCGAGCCAAGGCTACGCAGCTAGAGAAGATGAATCTTTAGGTATGAGAACTGGAGCAGAATCTACTAAGTCACAATCTATGAAAGATCGTAGAGACGAGTCTTATGGAAAATGGGGCAGTAGACCAAACCAAAAAATTAATAGGTAGTTATTATGTCGAAGTATGGAATACAGATTAAAGGAACAAGTCCTATTTTAAGAGAGGGACATGCACAAGGTGGAAGAGTTGGTCTTAAAGCAGGTGGTCGAGCTAAATTAAGATTTGGTAGCGGAAGAAGAAACCTATTAGAAGAAGTAGGTCGTATTGATGCTGAAAAAATGAATCCAAATCGAAGAGCTGAAAAATCAAGAGTTATTGGAGAATTGAATCGAGGATATAAAAAAGGTGGACGTGTAGCAGCTAAGCAAGGGTATTTCGCTAGAGAAGATGAATCTATTGGAATGCGTTTAGGTAAAGGTAAGGCTGGTGCAAAAGAACGTGATCTTTCTTATGGCAAATGGGGTCATCGTGGTCGAGACTGGAAAAAATCTGGTGGAAGAGTTGGACTTAAAAAAGGTGGTGACAAAAACTGGATTCAAGATGTTAATAAATCAATTAAAGCTAGAGGCACAAAAGGAAAATGTACACCTATAACTAAGCCAGGTTGTACAGGTAAAGCTAAAGCATTAGCTAAGACATTTAAAAAAATGGCTAAGAAAAGAAAATCATAATGAAAAACGCATTCGGAAAATATTTAAATAAAGATGGTTATTTAAAAGGTGGCTTACATGTAAAAAATGAAGCTCCAAGAAATACTACTATGAAAGAAGTTAAAACAAGTGCACCCGGAGTTGGTGTTCAAATTAAAGGTGGAAGATTAGGTTCTGCTTTAAATACTCAAAGACCTGATCAATCGAAGTTCTTAAATGAAGATAATTATTTAAAGGGAGGAGTACCAGTTAAAAATGGCTAAAAAAGATAAAGAACCTTTCTACAAAGGTGTAAATTTTTCTAAATTCACTAACAAAGATGGATACGCAAAAGGCGGAGTTGAATATACTGTGTCTGAAAAAATTCCTCTAGAAGATCAAGTTGGTGGACAAAGAAGAATGCTAAAGGATAAGAAATCAAAAGTTAAGTGGTATTAAGTTATGGCTTGGTTTAGTCTTGCAAAAATAGCTTTGCAGGCTGGAAGTAAAATTTATTCCAATCGTCAGAAGACTAAGATGGCTATGTCTGATGCACAATTAATGCATGCAGAAAAGATGGCCCGAGGCGAGGAAACTTACCAGGGCAAGCTTTTAGAAGCCCGTCAAAACGACTACAAGGACGAAATTGTTTTGGCTATTCTCACACTCCCCATAATAATTTTGGCCTGGTCAGTATGGACAGAGGACCCGGCGGCGATGGAGAAGATTGACGTCTTCTTCGAGTATTTCTCGAATCTGCCAAAATGGTTTACAAATTTGTGGATTTTGGTCGTAGCCAGCGTTTTTGGGATTAAGGGAACTCAAGTGTTCAGGAATGGTAAAAAATAATGCCTTTTAAATCAGAGAAGCAAAGAAGATATCTCTGGAAAAATCATCCAAAAATTGCTAAAGATTGGACAGACACCTATGGAAGTAAACCTGTAGGCAAGAAAAAGAAGAAAACAAAAAAGAAGAAATAATGGAAAATGAATTTATAGTTATACATAAACTACAACGAGCTATAAAACAAAGGCTTACAGCATTGTCTTTAAATGTTACATCTGGAGCGGTTGACAACTTTGATAAATACAAGTATATTACTGGACAGATAGCAGCATTTGAAGCTGTATTACAGGAAATCTCTAACCTGCTAAAACTAAAGGAGCAAGAGAACGATGACGGAAAAGTTATTAGAATCGACAAAGACAGACCTACCAAAAATTAAATTAGCTTTAGAACCTGATTTGAAAAAAGCGGCAGAAGAAGCTGAAGCTAAACGTAATGTGCCGCCGGCAGAATCAAGTTTACCTAAACCTACTGGGTGGAGAATTATGGTTTTACCTTTTCAACCAAAGGTTAAAACTAAAGGCGGAATTTTATTAGCAGAAGCGGCTTTAGAACGACAACAAATCGGAACGGTTTGTGGTTTAGTTTTAGGAATGGGACCAGATTGTTATCGGGATAAAAACCGATATCCAGAAGGTTCGTGGTGTAAGAAAGGTGAATGGGTAGTCTTCGCTCGATATGCTGGTTCACGTTTAAAAATAGAGGGTGGTGAAATAAGAATCTTAAACGAAGATGAGATTCTTGCAACAATACAAGATCCTGAAATGATCTTGCATGAATATTAAACATAGGAAGGAACTATGCCAGAAGAAGAAAAAGTAAAACCAAGCGAAAAGCTAGTTGATATCGACACAAGTGGTGAAGGTGCTGATATTGATATTAAGGAGGAAAAGAAAGATGGCGAAACTATTGACATCGCTACTGAGCCCACTGACACATCTGAGAAATCTGATGTCAAGTCTGATGTTCAGGAAAGCAAACCAGAAGAAGAAGTAAAACCAGAAAAAGAACAAGACGAAAAATTAGAAGAGTATAGTGATTCAGTTAAGAAAAGAATTTCTAAACTAACAAGAAAGTGGAGAGAAGCAGAGCGTCAGAAAGATGCTGCTTTAGACTATGCTAAAGGCATAGAATCAAAAAGAAAGACTTGGGAATCTAAATATAAACATTTGGATTCGGCTTATCTTAAAGATTCTGAAACAAGAGTTAAAAGTCAATTGGATGCTGTTAAATCTAAATTGGCTGCAGCTATTGAAGGAGGAGATACAGCTAAACAAGTAGAGGCCCAAACTGAATTGAGCACATTAACAACTGATGCTAATCGGATTGCTTCGGAAAAATCTCGAAGAGAAACTTATGAAAGGGAAACTCCTGAAGCTCCTCAATACCGGGAAGGAATGGCAAAACCAATGCCTCAATCCTTGCCTCAAGTAGACGAGAAAGCTGAAACATGGGCAGATAAAAATAAGTGGTTTGGTAAAGATAAACCAATGACTTATACTGCTTTTGATCATCATAAGGATCTTGTTGAGGGCGAAGGAATGGACCCAACATCTGACGAATATTATGCGGAAATTGATAAGCGAATGAAACTTGACTTTCCTCATAAATTTGATAAGACTAATATAAGTACGACTAAGACCGTTCAGACGGTTGCTTCGGTGAAACGAGGCGTAAAACCTGGTCGCAAAACTGTGAAACTCACTTCTTCACAGGTGCAAATTGCAAAAAAATTAGGAGTGCCACTCGAAGAATATGCGAAACAAGTATTAAACACGGAAGGAGCATAAGCATATGGAAAATAATAATAAAGTTACTTCTCGTGCGAGTTCAACACGGTCTAAAACTGAAAGACCAAAAGTGTGGACTCCACCATCATCTTTAGATGCACCAAAAGCGCCTGACGGCTTTAGGCACAGATGGATAAGAGCTGAAACTATGGGTTTTGATGACAGTAAAAATGTCCAAGGAAGACTCAGAGGAGGATACGAACTAGTGAGAGCTGATGAATATCCTGACGCAGATTATCCTGTCCAAAAAGACGGCAAGTACGCTGGGGTGATCGGAGTTGGTGGCCTAGTGCTGGCTAGAGTACCGGAAGAGATCGCAAAGTCGCGCGAAGAGTATTTTGCTCAACAAACAAAGGACGCGGATCAAGCTTTACAATACGATCTAAATAAGGAACAGCACCCAAGTATGCCAATCAATCAAGAGAGGCAGACTCGTGTAACCTTCGGTGGTACAAAGAAGGACGAATAATCTTTCTCGGGATAACAACCAATTCCCTATCATCGATTTAAATTAACCGTGACTGGAGGTCCGCAAGGACAGGTCACACAAAGGAGTATACTATGGCAAACATAGACGCACCGTTCGGTTTTAGACAAGTGGGCGGACTAGGTAGTAGACCAACTTCTAACGGTACTTCACAGTATAAAATTAATAGTGGCCAAACAGGCGCTATTTATGCTGGTGACGTCGTTGCATTAGGAGCAGTAGGCTCCGACCAAGCAGGTGGAGCAATTCCAGCTGGATATGTCGGTTCTTCTGAAACTGATACAGCACGTAATGTAGGTATCTTTAATGGTTGTCTTTACCAAGACCCAACTACTAATAAACCAACGTTCAACAATTATTGGCCTGGAGACATCACTGTTTCTACGGGCGATATTGATGCCTTTGTTTACGACGATCCTGACGATTTATTCGAAGTTCAGACGACTGGAACACACACTCAAGCAGTTGTGGGTCAAGCGTGTGATATGACGTATTTGGCAGGACAAGCCGTAACAAACGGTAGATCTAGAGAGTCGTTAACTGGTACAGCCAGTGCAGCAGGTATGTTCGCAGTCCTTAGACTAAGCGAAGATCCCGCTAATAGCGATGTGAGTACAGCGAACTCTAACTGGATAGTTAGATTCAACTACACTCAGCATGTATACAACGGAATAGCACTTTAGGAGACTATTATGGCAATATCACGACAACAGCTCATCAAGGAGCTTGAGCCCGGCCTAAATGCACTATTTGGGTTGGAATACAAACAATACGCAGACGAAACCAAAGATATCTTTGCTACTGAATCATCTGACAGAGCTTTCGAAGAGGAAGTTATGTTATCTGGTTTTGGTGACGCAGCAGTTAAACCTGAAGGTCAAAACGTAGCTTTTGACACAGCTCAGGAAACTTACACTGCTAGATATACGATGGAAACAATTGCACTTGCTTTTGCAATCACAGAGGAAGCAATAGAGGACAACCTTTATGACAGACTTTCTTCTAGATACACAAAAGCTTTAGCAAGATCTATGGCGAGCACTAAGAATACTAAAGGCGCAAACATACTAGCAAATGCGTTCTCAGCCGGCACTTTCGGCGATGGACAATTTTTGATTGTAAATTCGCACCCGACGTTATCTGGTAATCAAAGTAACTTGTTAACAACGGCAGCTGACTTAAACGAAACTTCTTTAGAAGCGATGCTAATTCAAATAGCTCAAACTAAAGATGAAAGAGGTTTAAAAGTTGCAGCAAAAGGCAGAAGAATGATTCTTCCTGTCAATTTGCAATTCGTTGCAGAGCGATTGATGAAATCTCAAGGTAGAACAGCTACTGCGGATAATGACATTAATGCAATTAAACATCTGGGAGCAGTTCCAGAAGGTTATTTCATTAACCATTATTTAGCAGATACTGATGCTTGGTTCATGATCACTGACGTGCCTAACGGAATGAAACATTTCGATAGAGCACCATTGAAAACTTCAATGGAAGGTGATTTTGACACTGGTAACGTTCGATACAAAGCTCGAGAGAGATATGCATTCGGATGTTCAGACTGGAGAGGAATCTTCGGTACACCTGGAGCGTAGTCTAAATCTTTAAATGTGGCGGAACATTGTTTCGCCACATTTAGCAAGTAGAAAGAAAAAATGAAAAAATTCCTCATAAATCTTTGGGCCTACGATTATCATGCTAAATTTGAAGTTTTAGCGGAAGATAATGCTGAATCTATTGAACAATCAATCCTTGACAAGCTGGGAGAAAAGAGTATAAAGTGGGAAAGCATGGAAAATTGCTATAGATCCAATGCTAAAAGAATAACCTATGAGGAGGTTATAGATGACACAAGACCTATACACTACGAAACGGTCCTTGGAGTTAGAGTGGCAACAAGAGCACCTGAAGGAAGGTAAGTATACTTTGAATATGGGACTTATCGATAAAAAAATTCAGGAGATTGTTAAAGAAATCATTGCCGCAGAGTTCGAAGAATCTACTAGACTTACTAAAGTAGATGAATCCAAGGCTCAAGTTTCGATAGCCACTTAAGAGCTATCAAAAAATCAATTTTTTCCCAGGGATACCTTGCGCTGTATTAAAATTTAGCGTATAAATAAATCACTATACAATTAATTAATTGGATATCGACGCGTATAGTCGACGGCCTAGAGACGATATCCTATAAACTAGGAGAATAATTATGGCAAGATCAACGTTTGCGGGCCCAGTAAGATCCTTAAGAGGATTCTTAGGAACAGGTCCAGAAATGAACACAGGAACAATATCAGCAGGTACTGTTGATGGTGGTACTGATGTTAAAGGAATAGATACATATCAAGGTAAAGTAATACAACTGGGAAATAACACAGTTATTTTTAATTTACCTGAAATCATTACTACAGCAACGCCTGATGCAGCAGGATCTGATGATCCAAACTCTGCAAACAGAGTTGGGTTGATGTATACGTTTCTATTAACAGCAAATCTATCGGGTGAAACTTTTACTTTGAATGCAGGAACTGCAGCAGGTAGAAGTACAGCTGATGTATTTCAAGGACAAGCTACGTATATTGATACAGCAGATAATTCTGTAGAAGGATTCAATGCGGCAGGAGCTGATACTTTAACTTTGGACGGTAGTACACGAGGTGGACTAGGTGGTTCAATAGTTTATTGTAGAGCAGCAGCTGATGGCGTTTGGCTTATCGATGCTTCTTTAAACGGAGCGGGTACAATGGTTACCCCTTGGAGTTAATAGCTAAATAAATTTGTGAGCTCCTTCGGGAGCTTACAAGAATAGGAGAAAAATTATGTCAATGGGCGGCGGATCATTTACAAGTGATCAAACAACCTTACACAGAACCGGTGCAACAACTGGTGTAAACATGGCAACAGGTAGAACTAGAGTTACATCTATTCAAGCTGCCGGAGCATCTGCATCAGAAGTTTCCCTTTATGATCAAACATCTGGTACCGCAGATGCAGCAAATCTAAAAGCAAAATTTTTATTTGATGTAGATGGACTACAAGTTTTTGTTCCAGGTTCAGGTATTTTATTTAAAGACGGAGTTACTATTGTTGTTGTGGCGTCAGCAGGAGCGACGTTAACAGTTACTAGGTAGGAGGAAGAAATGGCAACATCAGGATCAGTTGCATTTGAGCCTTCAATAACTCAATGTATTGAAGAGGCTTATGAAAGATGTCAAGTTCAATTGACATCTGGTTATAACCTTAAGACTGCACTTTTTTCACTTAACATTTTATTTTCTGAATGGGGAAATAGAGGAATTCATTTCTGGGAAGTAGCTAATACCAATTTATATCTTACTTCTGGTCAAAATACTTTTGATATTTATAAAGATGCCACAGCTAGAGGATCGGTTACAGATAACCCAGCTACCACAGATAATGCAACCTATGTTTATAATGCTTCAGATATCCTAACAGCTTCTTATCGAACTGGAACAGGTACAAGTCAAGCGGATATAACTTTAACTAAAATTGATAGATCCACTTACGCAGCTTTAACCAATAAAAACTCTCAAGGAGTTTCCAGCCAGTTTTGGGTTCAAAGATTCATTAATAAAACAACTTTGACTTTATACATTACACCTGGTGCTTCTCAGGCGGGTAATCATATCAATATTTACTATATTAAAAGAATTCAAGATGCAGGAATCGCGGTTCCTGATACAGGATACACTGAGCAAACAACTAATACGAGCGCTTATGCAAATAAAGCTGATGTTCCTTTTAGATTTTATCCATGTTTAGTTTCAGGACTAGCTTTTTATTTAAGTCAAAAAATCAACCCTGCCAAAACACAAGAATTAAAAATGTACTATGAAGATGAATTAGCTAGAGCTTTAGCTGAAGATGGTTCAGCTGCTAGTGCTTTTGTAACTCCTCAAACGTATTATCCGGCGGTAGGCTAATGACAGCGCGTTTTTCTCAAGGGAAATATGCTTTGTCAATTTCTGATCGTAGCGGCCAAGCTTTTCCTTATTTAGAAATGGTTAGGGAGTGGACAGGAGCCTGGGTCCATATTTCGGAATACGAGTCTAAATCTCCTCAATTAGAAATCAAAGTTACAGGTGGAGATCCACAAGCTTTACTTCATGCAAGACCAGCCAGAACGGAATTTGCAACTACTACTTTATTACAATTTAACCCCTTTTTTACTACAACAGCAGGAACTTCTGTAATTAGAGTTTATCAACCAGGGCATGCACGTACTTTAGGAAATATTTATAGATTTTATGGTCCACCTACCGTCTCTCCAGGCACCGGTACGACAAGTAATCCGGTGGCTGCTTATGCAGATATACCAAATTTTGATGGAATTGATGGGGCTGAAATTTCTAGAGCAGCTGGCCACGCGATCTCTCAATGGGGAACTCTTTACGCTCAAACTTACAATAATTATCAATTTACAGTGACAGGATATACTGCTACAAGTGGAAATGTACAAGGAGGAGGTTCGGTCTCAGTAGGACCAGTAACCATACAAGCATAATGGCAGGATTTACATACGCAACATTAACAACAGCAATACAAAATTACACTGAAGTTGATACTTCAGTATTTACAGCTACTATTACTGATCAATTTATTGAAAGCGCTGAAAACCGAATTAATAGAGATGTAGCGACAGATGCTATGAGAAAGTATATGACAGCTACGTTAATTGTAGGTCAAGCAACTTATAATTCTCCTGGAACAGAAGAATTTGTTCGAGCTATTAAATTAACAGATTCTAATGGAAGTATGTGGTACCTACAAAAAGTAGATCAAACTTTCCTAGATGAATATATACAAGATTCAACAGTTCCTGGAACTCCTTCAGACCCTCCTAGATCTAAACCTCTTTATTATGCCATGTTTCAATCTGGTCAAGGCGCCAGTAATGACACTAATTATTTTAAAATTGGACCCGCTCCTGATGTTGCTTACACTATGGAAGTGGAATATTCACAGATGCCAGCTACGTTAAGTTCGGGTAATACTGTGACTTTCTTAAGTCAGAAGTTTCCTACAGGGCTTCTATATGCCTGCCTGGTAGAGGCGTATGCATTTTTAAAAGGTCCAATGGAGATGTTGACATACTATGAAAATAGATATAAACAAGAGATAGATAAGTTTGGTCTTGAACAAATTGGAAGACGTAGAAGAGGTGATTATACTAGTGGAACGATTAGAATCCCAATGAACACTCCTTCAACCACAGATTCAGGGCTAGTCAAATAGGAGATTATTATGGCAATAACAAGTAGTGCAGTATGTAACACATTTAAGAATCAACTTTTAAGTGGTACTCATGATTTCGATCAAACTTCCGGCGATATTTTTAAAGTGGCAATGTATATTAGTACAGCTACAATTGGAAAATCAACAACTGATTATTTAACTGCTGGAGAAACTTCAGGAAGTGGTTATGCCGCTGGTGGAAAAAAATTAGCAATCGGTAGTCAAACTCATAAACTAGCAAGTGATACAGCAATTGTCGATTGGGCAAACCTTTCTTGGCAAACTGCTACAATCACAGCTCGTGGTGCATTAATTTATAATGATTCACAAGCTGATAAAGCAGTTTGTGTTTTAGATTTTGGTGGAGACAAAACTGCTACAGCTGGAACTTTTACAATTCAATTTCCGAATTTCACAGATACATTAGCTATCCTAAGAATAGCATAAGGAGGTTTCTCCGATGGCTACGACTTGGGGCTCACTAAAATGGGGACAAGGCCTGTGGGGCACTCAAGCTTCTACAATTGTTTCTCTTACTGGTGTAAGTACTACTTCTTCCGTTGGAGATACAGCATCTTATAATGAAGAAGGATGGGGTCGTTATCTTTGGGGAGAAAGAGATTGGGGATCACAATACGGCAGTGTTAGTGTTTCTCTCACAGGTGTCGTTGCAACAACCGAAGTCGGAAACGAATCAGCTTTTAATTTAGAAGGATGGGGTAGAGATACTTGGGGATCTCAAGTGTGGGGTGGTACTGACGATACTAGTACATCAGTCACAGGTATTGCTGCGACTACTTCTGTTGGTTCTGCTCTGGCCGAAATTGTCAAAAATGTTCCCGTAACGGGCCTTAGTACAACTTTATCTGTTGGAGCTATTACAACTACAGCTGGGGCTAATGTTGCATTAACAGGTTTACAACTTAATTGGACTGTGGGTCCAATTGGAATTTCAACTAGAAAAAATGTTGAAGTCCCTATTGGTGTTGAAGCTGTCACTTCTATTGGCAGTAATGCAGTTGTAGGAGAGGCAAATGTTTCTCTAACCGGTCTAGGTTTAACTGCAAGTGTTGGTATTCCTTTAATGATAGGTGGAATAGGAGTACAACCAACAGGGGTTAGTGTTACTTCTACGGCAGGTAGTGTACACGAAATTAATGCTGATGCTAATGTTACTCCTTTAGCAGCTACTGGTTCAATTGTAACTGGAAATGAAGAGATTGGCGGAGACGCTCATGTGTTTCCAACAGGAGTAGGTTTAACTGGTTCGGCTGGTATTTTAAGACAAGCCTCAGGATATCCGGTTGTAGGTCAATCTTTAACCAGCTCACTAGGTAGTTTAGTTCCTAATGCTGGAGCCCATGTATTTCTAACAGGAGTATCGTCGACTATAAGTGCTGGTTCCATTGCTGGACCAACAGTTTTTGCTTATTCAGAGGTTGACACTGGTACACATGTAGTTTATACAGAAGTAGAAGCAGCTTAGGAGAAAAATATGGCATCAAATTATAATGCATTTGGTTTCAACTTAATGACAACCGGGGAGAATGCCGGTACATGGGGTGATAATACCAATCTTAATTTAAATTATCTCAGAGATATGTTTGGTTACGACACTGTCGCAATGACAGGGGACGCAACTTTAACTATACCTGATAACTCTACTGGAGCAAATGATGGTAGAGCTTTTATTGTGGAGCTTACTGGTTCTACAGGAGCAGCAAATAGAACTTTAGATATTGCAGCGAATGCTGGTTCAGGAACATCTCCTGGAGGTTCAGCAGCTATTTTAAAGCCATTTTTAATAATGGACAAAACGACTCGTAGTGGTTCTTATACAATTACATTTAAAGTCACTGGTCAAACGGGAGTGGTTATACCACCAAATGGTAATGTTTTCTGTTATCATAATGGTACAGATATTATATCTTCTGGCTTGGTTAGTACTAAGGGATCTGCTGGAGTTTTAGGGGCTCAACCAGCTTATGGTTTACCATCTTCTGATGGGACGTCTGGTCAAGCTTTAGTTACCGATGGAGCAGGATCCGTGACCTTTGGATCAGCAGGAATATCAACAGGAAAAGCTATTGCAATGGCAATGATTTTCGGATAAAAAACAAAAGGAATTAAATTATGGCAAATCCAAATATAGTATCAGTCTCAAGTATTTATGGTGGTAATTATGGTTGGGCTTTAACAAACACTTTAACAACAACTCTAGTAACAGTTGATGCAGAAAAACTATTAAAAATTAATAGAATTGTATGTGCAAATATTCATGCTACAGATGCAGCAAACTTAAATTTATATGTTGATGGTATGGGTACTGCAGCAGCTAACGGTTTAACGCCAACTGGTGCTTCTGCTACAACTTATCTAGCTAAAATAATTTCAGTTCCAAGCGCAGCTTCTTTAGTTGTTACAGATACACCTATATATCTTATGGAAGGTGATATATTAAAAGGTGGATCAAGCGCTTCAAGCACATTAGAATTATTTATATCATACGAAGTCTTAGACGACGCATAGGAGGTTTAAATTATGGCTGCAAACGGCGGAATAATTGGACCTGTTAATACAGTATCGGCTGGTAAAAATAAAATTACATCTACAACCTGTACAGGATCAACTACACTCACAACACAACCAGGAACTAGACTAATAAACTACTTAGTAGTCGCTGGTGGTGGAGGTGGAGGAACAGATGGTGGTGGAGGAGGTGGTGCTGGTGGTTATCAAGAATTTTTAGAGCAATCTGCTCTTGGAAATACTCCCTATGCTATTGTCGTAGGTGGTGGTGGCGCTGCTCAGACTGGTGGTTCTCTTTCAAGTTTTAATTGTGTTCCTTCTGTAGGAGGCGGGGCTGGTGGAAACTGCGGTGCCGCTGCCACTGTCGGAGGATCTGGTGGTGGTGCAAGTATGAATGGACCTTTTAGCTGTGGTGCAGCTGGAACGCCTGGCCAAGGATATGCTGGAGGAAATGCATGCGCATGCTCTGGTGGAGGCGGAGGCGGTGCTTCTGCTGTGGGCGCTGCAGGAGTAGGTACACCCGGTCCAACTTCAGGTGGCACTGGAGGTGCTGGATCACCTACCAGTATTTCTGGATGTGCTACAACTTATGCAGGTGGTGGCGGAGGTTATGGTCTTGGTTGTGGTGGAGCTGGAGGCGGCGGAACGGGTGGAACATTTCCAGGTGGAGCAGGTGCTGCAACAGCCGGTACAGTAAACACAGGTAGTGGTGGCGGTGGTGGCGCAGGTAGTGCTCCTAAATGTGGAGGTGCTGGTGGTTCAGGAATCGTCATAGTAAAAGAATTAGATAAAGCTTCAGGAATGTGGCCGATGAGTGCAGTTTATGATCAAGTTAGCGACGGTGTATGGGTTCAGAGTTATGCAGATATAGATTATTTAGTAGTCGCTGGTGGTGGTGGAGCCGGATGGCATGGAGCATGTGGGGAAGGTGGATCAGGAGGTGGTGGAGCTGGAGGTTATAGAGCTTCTGGTTATGGACCTGCTCCATTACAAGGATGTACATTAAGTGTAAAACCAGGAACTTTTGCAGTAACAGTTGGTGGTGGTGGTGCCGGAGGTACAGGTTCTCCTGCTCCAGGAAGTAGAGGAGATGATTCAGTTTTTTCAACTATTACTTCAACAGGGGGTGGAGGAGGATCAACTGCCCAACCGGGTACCACGGGTCAACCTGGTGGATCAGGTGGTGGTGGAGATGGATCAGGTGGACCAGCTGCTGGAACAGGTAATACTCCCCCAACAACTCCTCCTCAAGGTAATACTGGTGGAACAGGTGCAAATGCTGGTGGCGGTGGTGGTGGCGCTGTATGTGCAGGAGGTAATGCAACTGGTAGTAATAACGCTGGACCGGGTGGTGCAGGAGCACCAAATGCAATTACAGGAAGTGCAATTTTTTACGCTGGAGGTGGTGGCGGTGGTGGTTATATTCCTGGAGGTACTCCTGGTACTGGTGGAGCAGGTGGCGGCGGAGCAGGAACAGGAGCAGGTCCTGGAGCTGTTGCAGGAACAGCTGGAGAAGTAAACACTGGTGGCGGTGGTGGTGGAACTGGAGGTCCAGCATGTGCTCCTATTACTGGAGCAGCAGGTGGTCCAGGAATAGTAATTTTAAGATCAACAACTTATTTAAAAACAGATAGTGCATGTGCACCTGTTAGTTCACCTGATGGTGGTACAAGTGAATTCATAGCAAAATTTAAGGCGTCAGCAAATTTAATAGTAGGTGGATCAGCCCCTAGTCTTGGTTTAGATTATTTAGTTGTAGGTGGCGGTGGAGCTGGCGGTGGATATAATGGTTCCTGCACGAATGGTGGTGGCGGTGGTGGAGCTGGTGGTTGGAGATCATCTTTCCCAGGTGGAACAAAAGTATTTTTAGAGGAAGGAGCAAATTCTGTTACAATTGGAGCTGGCGGAAGTGCTGCTACACAAGATAGAGGTGGTACAGGTACAGATTCATGGGTAGGTTATATTACATCTACAGGTGGTGGTGGAGGTGGATTAAATTTAGGAACTCCTGCTTTAACTTATTTAGGAAAATCAGGAGGATCTGGAGGAGGTACTGCAGTCAGTGCATCCCCTAATTTTAATACATCTCCTGGTGGAGTTGGAAATGTCCCATCGGTAAGTAGTCCCGCACATCCTGTTCAAGGATATGATGGTGGAACGGCTGGCACAGGAGCAGGTTATAATAGAGGTGGTGGTGGCGGTGGAGCTGGCGCTGTTGGTGGAAATGCGGGTCCTGCTGGAGGAGTAGGTGGAACAGGAAAAGCTAGTTCAATTTCAGGAAGTCCAGTAACATATGGTGGTGGCGGTGGTGGTAGTACAAACAATAATGGTTGTGCTGGAGCCGGTGGATCTGGTGGTGGTGGAGCTGGAAATAAATGTGGAGCTGGAACAGCTGGAACAGTAAACACTGGTGGTGGCGGTGGTGGTGGCGGACCTGCTGGAGCAGGTGGTGCAGGAGTTATTATTTTAAGAATAGCAACAGCATGTGCACCAGGTAGTTTAGCAGTAGCTCCAGGTACTAATACTTTAGTAACCGATGGATCTTGTAAAGTAGCTACTTTTACGGTATCTGGAACATTGACACTATAAATAAAATAGAATATAAATATAAATTTAAGGAGTAAAAATATGGCACATTTCGCAGAACTAGATGGTAATAATACAGTAACAAGAGTGGTCGTTGTTGGTAATGATATTACAACAGCAGCAGGACCTTTAGGAGAAAATGATATGCATGTTGATGGCGAAACATGGTGTGTTAATTTTTTCAAAGGTGGAAACTGGAAACAAACTTCTTACAATAACACTTTTAGAAAACAATATGCAGGCAAAGGTTTTACCTATGACTCTGCAAAAGACAAATTTCTTTCACCTAAACCCTATACTTCTTGGTCTTTAGATGGAAATGATGACTGGCAAGCCCCAGTTACTTATCCAACTGATACTACAGATAAGTTTATTGCTTGGGATGAAGCAGGACAAAAATGGACTGCGACTGATAATTCAGATCCAGTTAATAATTTCAATTGGGATGCATCAGGGCTAACTTGGGTATCCGCATAAGGAGACTCATATGGCTAGTCCTTCAAACGGCGGCATCATCGGAAAAAGCAACAAGACTTCGTTTGCGGGAGCTTGTGAACCCGTAACTTCAATCACAGCTAGTGGTGCAGGTTCATTCACTACAAAATCAGGAACTCGACTTATTAATTCTTTAGTTATCGCTGGTGGTGGCGGAGGCGGTGGTGGTGCATCACGTTCTGGTGGTGGAGGAGCTGGTGGATTAAGAAATTTAATAGATGTACCTGTATGTGGAAGTACTAGTTATTCAGCTGTAGTAGGGGCTGGTGGAACGAGTCCTACTTCTGAAACTGTTGGAGTCAATGGCACAGATTCTTCTTTAACTGCTGGAGGCACAACTTATACTTCTACCGGAGGTGGTGGCGGTGGTGGTGGCGGACAGCCAGATGATGATGGTCTTGGTCAGGATGGTGGTTCTGGTGGAGGACCTGGTTCAAATATTGCGTGTAGAGCAGCAGGTGCCGGTAATACTCCCCCAACAACTCCTCCTCAAGGAAATAATAGTGGATCACCGACTGGACCCTTATCAGGATCAGGAGGTGGTGGTCATGGTGCTGTTGGTACTAATGGTGAAACTGGAGGACCTAATATAGGTGGAGCAGGTGGAGCAGGAACAGATTTTAGTTCAAGTTATGGATGTATTGGTCCCACATGTTCAGTTTTCGCTGGTGGTGGTGCTGGTGGTCAATGTGGTGGTCCTGCAAGTAATGCAGGTGGAGTAGGTGGTGGTGGTCCTGCAACTAGTGGGGCACAATCAGGAAGAAATGGAACAACTAATACTGGTGGTGGCGGTGGAGGAGCAGTTGGACCAGCTTCCCCTAGCGCAGGTGGTATTGGTGGATCAGGAATCGTAATCGTAAAACAATTAAATAAAGCAAGTGGTGTATGGTCACTGCAATCTCAAATGCAAGCTAAGGCAGCAGGAACATGGCCAAAATATTTACAAACTTTTCCAGGCGTAGATTATTTAGTAATAGCTGGCGGAGGTGGAGGTGCACCAACATTAGGTGGTGGTGGTGGAGCTGGAGGCTATCGTGCTTCTGGTTTTGGCCCTGCACCTTTACAAGGAACAGCTTTAGTTGTTGCAGAAGGAGATCATACAATTACAGTTGGAGGTGGAGGTGCATCAAACACTGTTGGAGACGATTCAGTTTTTGATACAATAACTTCATCTGGGGGTGGTAAAGGTGGTAATACTAATCAACCAGGAGGTCCTGGTGGATCTGGTGGTGGCGGAGGATGTAATGACAATAGCGGACCCTATTCTGGAGGAACAGGTAATGCTGGAGGACACACTATACCGGAAGGTAATTCAGGAGGAAGTACTCATGCCCCTCCAAATCAAGGAATGAGTGGATCTGGCGGAGGAGGTGGTGGTATGGGTGGTGCTGGAAGTCCTATGCCTGGTCGTAACCAAGGTGGTGCTGGAGGATCAGGAGTACCAAATTTAATTAGTCCAGCTTTCCCAATTTCAGCATTTGCTGGTGGTGGTGGAGGTTCTGGTCACGGTGGTAGTCCTCATTCAAGTAGTGCCGGAGGTCCTGGTGGATCTGGTGGTGGTGCTGGAAGTGCCTCAGCAAGTACTCCTCAATGTAGTACTAAAGGATCTGTCAACACAGGTGGTGGTGGCGGTGGTGGTGGCTATGATTTCGGTTCTCCTCCTCCTACTGCAGGTGGTGGTTATGGTGGTTCAGGAGTAGTTATAGTAAGATTCCCAGATAGTGCTAATTTAGCAGTAAGCCCAGGATGTAATTCAACTGCACCGGCGCCTTGTTCTACAAAAGTGGCAACTTTTACTGTAAGCGGAACATTAACTGTAACTCCTTAATATATCCCATCTTTACTTTCATATTTATTTAAGATAAAACATATGTATAAAGACATATGAACTTAACAAATTATTATTGGTTTTTTAAATCTGTAATTCCACATCGTATCTGTGATGATATTGTTAAATACGCAATATCAATTAAAGATCAATTAGCAACTACTGGTGGGTACGGAGATCCTACAAAATTAAATAAAAGACAAATTAAAGATTTAAAAAAGAAAAGAGATTCTAATATTGTTTGGTTAAATGAACGTTGGATTTATAACGAAATACAACCCTATGTTCATCAAGCAAATACTAATGCCGGTTGGAATTTCCAATGGGATTGGTCTGAATCGTGTCAATTCACTAAATATGAGAAAGGTCAATATTATGACTGGCATTGTGATGGATGGGATAAACCTTATCTAAGACAAGAGGGTCATCCTGCTAACGGAAAAGTTAGAAAGCTGTCTGTTACTGTATCTTTATCGGATCAAAAAGATTATAAAGGTGGCGAACTAGAATTTGATTTTAGAAACCTGGATCCTGATAAAAAACCCAACATTAAAAAATGTAAAGAAATATTACCTAAAGGATCCTTGGTAGTATTCCCTGCAGATGTTTGGCATAGAGTGTGTCCTGTTAAAAAAGGAATCAGACATAGCTTAGTGGTATGGAATTTAGGATGGCCATTTAAATGAAAATTAAAAAAGGTAAAAAAGACTTTGATAAAATATCTTGCGGAAGTGGAAGTGGAAGTGGAACGACGAATACACCAGAATTTCCAAAACAATTAAATAGAGAAGACTATTTTAAGTGTCCTATATGGTATGCCGATGCCCCGCACTTTGTGAAAGATTTAAATAAAGCATCAAATAAATATATAGAAGCAGCAAAGAAAAATTTGAAAAAAACTACTAATGAAAGAAATAAAAAGTTTGGAGACAAAGGAGACATGGGAAATGTATTTCATTCAACTCCTTTAGTGGGAGATCCTAAGTTTTTACTATTACAAAATTATATAGGTGCCACAGCACATAATTTATTAGAAGAAATGGGTTTTGATATGGCTGGCCATCAAGTATTTATTACAGAAATGTGGGTACAAGAATTTGCTAAAGATGGAGGTGGTCATCATACATTACACACTCACTGGAATGGTCATATATCTGGTTTTTATTTTTTAAAAGCTAGTGAAAAAACATCGCGACCTTTATTTGAAGATCCAAGAGCAGGTAATTTGATGAATCTTTTACCTCAAAAAGATATGACTAAAATAACTTATGCTAGTCATCAAGTTAATTATGAGGTAAAACCGGGAAGATTGATTTTCTTCCCCTCGTATCTACCCCATCAATATATAGTGGACCTGGGTTATGAACCATTTAGATTTATACATTGGAACTGTCAAGCAATACCGAAAGGAGTATTAAATGTTCAAAAAAACTAAATACAAAGTATTGAAAGGAGCCATTTCAAAAGAACTAGCTGCGTTTGTCTATTCTTATTTTTTAAAGAGAAGAGAGGTTGCGAGTTTTTTATTGGAGCACAAATATATGTCTCCTTTTACAGAATACTGGGGAGTATGGACTGATACTCAGGCGCCAAACACTTATTCTCACTATGCAGATGTAGCAATGGAAACATTGTTGGAAGCTTTAAGAGAAAAGATGGAAAAAGAAACAGGTTATAAGTTAAATGCCACGTATTCCTATGCGAGACTTTATAAAACAGGAGATGTTCTTCATAGACATAAAGACAGATATTCATGTGAAGTTTCTACTACGCTTCATTTAGGAGGAGATGCATGGCCTATTTATTTAGATCCAACAGGAAAAGAAGGTCAAGCAGGTATCCAAGTAGACCTGGAACCAGGGGACATGTTAATCTATTCTGGTTGCGATCTTGAACATTGGCGTGAAGCTTTTCCAGGAAAAGATTGTGCACAAGTTTTCTTACACTATAATGATGCCAAAAAGAAAACCGCTAAAGCAAATAAGTTTGATGGACGTCCATTCTTAGGACTTCCGGCGTGGTTTAAAGGCTTTAAATCTAATTGATTATAGGTTAAATGTAGTATATTTTACTCTAGGAGAGTTATATGCTTCATAAGATTACATTACAGCCAGGGTTAGACAAACAGTCCTCCGATACAGGAGCCGAAGGAAAATGGGTTAATTCCGATTATGTCCGTTTTAGATATGGTTATCCAGAAAAAATAGGGGGATGGCAACAACTGGTTAGTACTTATCTGGTTGGGGCGGGCCGTGATCAACACACCTGGGTTGATTTAGCAGGTAATAAGTATGCCGCTATTGGTACCAATAAATGTCTTTATATTTATTTTGAAGGTTCAATTTATGACATCACTCCTTTAGACACGACACGTCAACAAACGGGATCTACTTTTGGTTTTGATGGAACCACTACAGTTACTCTTACAACCACGACCCACGGAGCAGAAGTGGGTGATATTATTCTTCTTAGTAGTGTTACCGGAGTCACCGCTTTAGGTATAGGATTCACTGATACTGATTTTGAAGGTAAATTATTTGAAGTTACAGCTGTGCCCACTTCAACAAGTATGGAAATTACTATGGGATCAGCAGCTACTGGAACCGCTTCCGGTGGATCAACAACCGTAGATTTTTATTATGTGGTTGGTCCAGTTAAACAAACTTATGGATATGGTTGGGGAACTAATACTTTTGGTGGACAAAATAATCCTGTAACTAGCAATACTTTAAATGGGGCATTATTAAATGATGCTTTTGGGACAGGTGGAGTAGGAACCGATATCACTCTTACCGATACTACAGGCTTTAGTTCTTCAGGAAAAATTAAAGTTGACAGTGAGCTTATTACTTATACAGGAATTACAGGTAATGATTTAACCGGAATTACTAGAGGAACTAATGGAACTGCCACAGCAGCCCACAGTAATGGAGCAACAGTTTATGATGCAACTAATTGGGTAGGATGGGGCAGCGCAAGTACTTCATCTAATATTGTAATTGAACCTGGTCAATGGAGACTTCTTAACTATGGCGAAAATTTAATTGCCCTTATTCATAATAAAAGAATCTTTCAATGGGAGCCTTCTATTCCTAATTTAACTGTAAGAGCTGTTGCTGTAAGTGGAACTGAAGTTCCAACAGAATCAAGGGACCTTGTTTTATCCACTCCCGATCGTCATCTAGTTGCGATTGGTACAGAACTTAATTTACAGTCAGGAGATCAAGATGATATGTTTGTTAGATGGTCTGATCAAAACTCTACTACTTCATGGACTCCAACTAAAAACAATACAGCCGGTAGTCAAAAACTTTCCGATGGATCTAAATTAATGGGAGGTATTGTAGGAAAAACAGCGGTATATTTATGGTCGGATACAGCAATGTATACCATGAAATTTATTGGACCTCCTCTTACCTTTGGTTTTCAACAAGTCGGAACTAACTGTGGAATGTCTAGTCAGCATGCTGCTGCAGAAGTAGATGGTATTGCTTACTGGATGGGACCTACAGGATTTTATAGATTCAATGGTGGTCGTGTAGAATTAATGCAGTGTTTAGTTGAAGACTATGTGTTTGAAGATATTAATACTAATTCCAATCAACAAATTCATGTAGCGGTCAATGCTTTATTCGGAGAGATTACTTGGTTTTATCCAAGCTCAGGATCAGATTATGTTGATCGTTCAGTTACATATAATTATTTAGATTCAACCCCTGACAGACTCATATGGACTACTTCTTCATTAGCTCGTAGCACATGGACGATCGAGGGAGTATTTAGCAAACCTTATGCCACTCAATTTGATACAGGTTTAACTCCAACAGTGCCAACCATTACAGGCGTTTCTAATGGTGCAAGTTATTACTGGGAACATGAAACAGGAAATAATGAACTATTGTTTAATGGAACTAAAAATGCTATTGCCGCTTTCATAGAATCCGGAGATTACGACATTAGTCGTGACGAAGGTATTCAAGGTCAAGGAGAATTTATGATGAGGATATCTAGAATCATTCCAGATTTTGGAGCGCAAACCGGAGACGCTAAAGTTTATTTAAATTCTAAATCTTTTCCTAATAGCGCAGCTATATCTACTTCTTATAATGTAACCACTGCTACTACTCAAGTTAATACTCGTAAGCGAGCCAGACAGATTGCAATCAAAGTAGGAAATATTAGTACCGACCAGACTTGGAGAATGGGAACTTTTAGACTAGATATTCATGCAGGAGGCAGAAGATAATGGCAAAGATAGCAGAAGTTATAGCTGATGTATTAGGACCTAAGTTTGATCGAGAAAATGTTCAAAACTTGGCGGACAATGTGGCATCGGTTGTTCAAAAGCTTAATACAACTTATCAACAACAACTTACGGATGAAATAGAGGCCTTTACTTTATTTACAAATTAACGTACAAAAAGAAAAAGAAGAAATGGCTAATAAATATAAAATTAATATCACACCGGTAGCAACGACAAGTATTACTACTGTGTACACTTGTCCTTCTGAAAATGTAGCGCTGGTTAAATCTATTTCTGCATATAATGTTCATGCTACTAATCCATCCAATTGGATTTTAAAAGTATATGATAGCAGTGCAAGTGCAGCCTATATTTTTAGAGGCATAACTTCTGTGGCTGCCGCTACTACACAAGAATTCCTTCAAGGAGATCAAAGTACTCTTTTAGTTTTAGAAGAATCAGACGCTTTGCACTTTCAAACAACGGTAACATCTGCTAATGTATTTATTAGTGTGTTAGAACAGGATAGAACATAATGACATTTGAAGAAAAAGGAGAATTTTTAGGACACGTTATCATAGACGGAAAACAAGTTCCTAAGTATAGAGGTAAAACAACTGTTAAATTATATAACACTCAAACTAATAAAGAATATAATTCCGATAAAGAAGCTGAAGATGATGTGGCGGATCCTAGCACAGCTACTAAGAAAGAACACATACGGAGAGATGTTACAATTATCGCCCCTATGATTGATTTAGTTGGGGGAACGGTAAAAAATCCAAATGAATCCTAGAGGTGGAACTGAAATTCAACTTGAAGAACTTACTAAAAGATTACCCAAACACTATTGGAATAAAATCTGTATCACTACTTCTGTTCCTGAAAAAACTCAAATTGACCCGGCACGATTAAATATTTTATGGCAAAAAAATTCTTATGATCAACCAAATCTTAGACCTTGGTTCCTCAAGAAGGAAAACCATGTTAAATATGATTGGTATGTTTTTAATTCTCATTGGAATTATGAAAAATTTCGTCTTCATTTTGATATTCCTACTCAGCGTTGTATTGTTATTAAAAATGCCTTACCAAAATTTAAATGGCAACCGAAACAACACTACAAAGAAGGTGAAACTTTAAAACTTATTCATCAGTGTACGCCCTGGAGAGGGTTAAATGTTTTACTTGCAGCGATGCATTTCTTACAAGATGAAGATATAACTCTGGATGTCTATAGCTCCACTCAAATCTATGGAGATCAATTCAAACAAGAGAACGATAAATATTATCAACCTATGTATGAACATGCAAAATCAATGAAGAATGTAAACTATAAAGGTTATGTTCCTCAGCCAGAACTTTTTCAAGCTCTGCAAGACAGCCATGTCTTTGCCTATCCTTCTATCTGGGAAGAAACTTCTTGTAACTCAGCTATCGAAGCTATGGCTGCAGGTTGTGCACCTTTAGTTACAAACTTTGGAGCGTTATTTGAAACCTGTCATGACTATGGATTTTATGTAAATTATAATACGAACCCTAAAAATTTAGCGATAGAGTATGCACAAAATGTTAAATACTTAAAAAGAATTCTACCTCAAAAACTGATTATAAATAGATTAGAAAATCAAAGACAACACTTCTTGCATTTTTATGAGTGGGATCAAAGAATTAAAGAGTGGATAGCCTTCCTCAATAATGCTTTACAACAAAAAGGAATTCCTCATGAAGATGGAAATAAATGATAGCATCTTAACGGACGACAAGTTTCAATCAGAAAGTAAACTTTACGAACAAAACACCATAGATGGGAATCAATTAATTGATACCCATCTACCTCCCTATATTGAAAACACATTATTTGTAGCAACTCCCAACATGGGAGAGCTTAAATTAAGTTGTGTCAAATCTTTATTGGAACTTCAAAGCCTCTGTTTAGCCCGGGGAATTAAACCTCAATTTCATATGGTAAGATCTTCAATTGTAATTACGGGAAGAAATATGTGTGTTCAAGCGTTCTTAAAATCTAAATGTTCTCATATGTTATTCATCGATTCGGATATTGAATTTGATGCAACATCTATTTTAATGATGATAAAAGCAGACAAGGATATTGTGCTTACTCCTTATCCAATGAAGGCTGTGAACTGGGATAAAGCAAGAGAAGTAGCTAAGAAAAGTGGGAGACCTATTGAGACATGTCCCTACTATTATTGCATGGAATTTAAAGATAAAAATAATATTGAAAGTAGAGACGGTCTTGTTGAGATTGTTAAGGGACCGGCTGGTTGTATGCTAATGAAGAAAGAAGTATTTGACAAGATGATTCAAGCCTATCCTAAAATGAAGATTAAACAAAAGCACCTGGTAAACGGAATCATGGGAGGTAGCGAAGAGATGTGGAATTTTTTTGATACTTCTTTTAATGAAGAGACTGGAGATTTTGTAGGAGAAGACTATGCTTTTTGCGATCGATGGACTAGCATCGGAGGAAAAATCTATGCCAATGTCGATGCTTACATTACTCATCATGGCGACTTCGCCTATCGTGGAAGATTCATTGACGAAGGTAGAAAAATTAAGTAATATAGGATAGGGTTTTCAGGACTACCCTTCAACCTGCCATCACAAATTACAAGGAAAAATTATGGGATTTAATCCATTCAAAGCAGCCAAAGGTATAGTAAAACCTTTCAAAAAAGTATTAAAAAGTCCAATAGGTAAAGCAGCTCTGGGTATAGGGGCCTTTATGTATGGACCTAAGCTATTTGGAACAGGCAATAAGCTAGGAGGCTTAGGTGGATGGGGTCAAGCTAAAAATATATTTTCAAGTATGCCTGCTTGGAAAAAAGCTTTAATAGTAGGAGGTACTACTGCTGGAATTGGTGCTGCAGGTGATGAGGTGATGGAGAAAAGCACAACTGTCGTAGATGACACAGGACACAAAGGATATCTAACCGCACGAAAAGGATTTGTAGATGAATGGGCACAATGGCTCATGGATCAAGATGATACTCTTACGTATGAAGAAGCTGTCGCTCAAGCTTCAAGTCCTTTGTTTAATAAAGCTGAAGGTGGAATCGTAGGTCTAGCTCAAGGTGGAAGGATTGGAATGGCTGGGGGCGCACCACCTGGAGAAGTAGGTGGTCCGGGTCCTACACGTAGCGAACAAAGAACGTTGAGTAGAGGAATAGGAAGACAAGACCAAATGGGTGGTAAACCGGGTTATACCGCACAACAAATAAGAACACTAGATCCTGCTCAATATGGGGGTGGTATGACTATTGGTCATGGTGGTATGGGTCAGAGTACTGGTGCAGTACCAATACTACCTAAAATAAAACCTGAACCAACAGCAGAGAATAGAGTTACCACTCCATTTTTGAGAGGTCATATTAACAAGTTTACAGATTGGGTTAATAATACAAAATTGGGACAGTGGAATCAAAATATGCAGCACACGAATTTTCTTGAGCACCTTAAAAGAAATAATCCCGAAGCATATGAAGAAACGATAGAGGATCTCATCGCAACTAACTATGCAAAAAAAGATGTTGAGCTTTTTGGACCCGAAGGAAAAAGAGAGGGGCCAATGGCTCCAGGAAGAGATATACTAAAGTTTGATAATCTTGGAGATCGCCAAGTCACAGAAATATTAAATGCTGTAGGACCTACAGGATTATATACTAAGTATTTAAACAGATTTAACGTACCTACTCAAGGAGGAGATGGTCCTCAAGAAGAATGGCAAAGATTAGGTTATCCTAGTTATGAAGCCTACCTAGCAGCTATGCAAGGTGGCGCAGGAACTGGTGGCGGAGGAACTGGTGATACAACATCCGACTATTATGGATTTAAAGAATGGGAAGATTGGGAAGGAGGGCCAACGACTCCCTTATTTTCAGATGCTACTAAGTACAAAGCTTTACTTAACAAAGGTGGCAGAATTGGGTTGTACGCAGGAGGAATGGGTGCTATGAATAACCCTATGAATCCTATGATGAATCAAGGTCTGGGAGCCATGGGCTCGCCGGGCATGAACCCTTATAACCAACAGAATTTGATGGCCCACGCACAGCGTGGTCAACCTATGGGTGGAAGACCACCGATGCCTGGAGGACCGACCACGGCCCAAGGACCAGGGATCACGGGTACTCAAGCAGGAGCCGCGCTCGCTAAAAAAGAAGACGACGGAGACTTATTAAAGCTAATTAGAATGTTAGCTTCTATGGGGATACCTATGGAGCAACTTCGAGGCAGAACTAAAGAGGAATTAGTAGAGATGGTAATGTCTCTTTCTGCTAAAGCCGAATCCCAAGGTGGAGGACAAGAAGTTATAGAAGAACAAGAAGAAGTAGTTGAAGCAGCTCACGGTGGAAGAGTTCGTGCAGCTGGAGGTTTAGGAGAAATGTATCCTCCTCAAGGAAGTTATCCTAATTCCGATTTAGAATTTCAAACAGAAGAACAAGCATCCATGGGGAACCCAGGTAATGCTGAGATGTATGTAGAAGATGAAGAGGAAGAAATTTATACGCCGAGAGCACAAGGTGGTTTAATGAGAACTGGATATGCTATGGGTACCGAACAACCTATAATCCCATCAAGAGATGGGCCTCAAATAGATTACAGAGGTATCGGTGGCTATCAACCCCACGGAGCTAAAGAGAAAAAGGATGACGTGAGAGCGTTGTTGGCTCAAGGGGAATTTGTTGTCACTTCCGATGCTGTAAAAGGTATCGGTGAGGGCGACAGAGATTTAGGTGCAAAAAGAATGTACGATATGATGCACAAGTATGAACCAATTGGAAGAGCACTAAGTTAATGGCAACAGAAACAATAACACAAACTAATTTACCAGCACCGTTTATTGAAACGATGGGTAAAACCTTCGGTGAAGGTATTACACGTCTAGGTGCAAAACCAATTGATACAACACAGTTTCAACCAACCGTTGCTTATCAAGGAGCGTTAGGTCAAGCGGGTCAACAAGCTGCAGCAACTCAAGCAGGTTTAGGAGCATTACAATTTGATCCCACTACTGGGCAAGTTACAGGTGCAGGAGCGGGTACAGGAATAGCAGGCTATCAACCTTATTTATCTGGTGCTGCAGATTTAACAGGAACCGGAGCTGGTACAGGAGCAGGATCAATTCAATCCTACATGAGTCCTTACACGACTAATGTTATCCAGGCAATGAAAGATCAAATGGCTGATGTTAAAGCTCAACAAGATATTCAAAGAAATGCTCAGGCTGTAGGCGCAGGAGCTTTCGGTGGAGCAAGACAAGGAATTCAACAATCAGTAGCTGATACTGAATACAACAGAATGATTGGACAGATGGTTGCTCAACAACAAGGTTTAGGTTTCCAACAAGGGGCAGCTGCAAGACAACAAGATTATGGAAACTTAACTCAACTAGCTCAAATGCAACCGGCCTTGGCACAACAAAACGTTCAAGGAATCCTGGGACTAGGTCAACAAGAACAACAATATAGACAAGCTTTACAAGATACTACAGCAGCTCAACAGAAGATGGCGTTGTATGAACCGTATCAAAGATATGGATTCATGGGTGAACAGTTAACAGGATTGATGGGTGGTTACCCTGGTGGAACTAGAATGACAGATCAACCAACACAAAGTCCTATGGCTCAAGCTATGGGAATGGGTATTGGTGCCATAGGAACTTATGCCGGTGGTAAAATGGCAGGACTTTGGGGATAATGAAAAATAAAACTATATTAAATAGACCTATGTTTAGACAGGGTAAATCACCTGCTTATGGCACAGGTATATCTGCTAACTTAGTGAGTGGGGAAGAGAGACAGAGATATAATTATGGGGGACGAGTTGGTTATTTTGAAGATCAGCAAGGAGGAGTGGTATATCCTACGGGTGTAGTTCCTAATCTAGAGGCACTAGAAGCTTGGGAAAATAAATATAAATCAGGCCAAAAAATTCCTGAGGATCCAGAGTCTGCTTACCAACAATACTTATATCCCTCTCAGGATGATCTAGAAATGGCCTATGACCCTACAATGGAGTGGAGTGCATTTGATGTATACAACGCACCTTTACCTAAAGACATTAAACTCAAACAGGAGCTGATTAAAGAACATGGTCCTGAGCTGGAAGAACAAATAAGAACACAATGGGAAGAAGGTCCTGGAAAAAAATATGTAGCAGACTGGGAAGCGTATAAAAGTGCTGAGCAAGCAGCCGGAAAAGGAATCACCAAGACGGAAGATCAACCTACATCCTTAAATGAATTAAAAATGACTAAGAAGATTGAAGACATTCAAACTCCTGCCAAAAAAGAAGAAGTAGTAGAAGAAACAAATACAATTGGTCTTAGTGAAGATGAAAAGAATGCTTTACTAGCTACTGGAGCTTTTAGTGGAGCAGCAGCTGCCGCAACCAGTAAAGGTAAAGGCTGGCAAGATGTTTTAGGAGATGCTATTGGAGGAGTAGCGTCAGGCCTAGGAACAGGTGTAAATCCCGCTAAATTAATTCAGGAGAAAAGAGAACAAGAAGTTAAGTATGGTGAAGCTACTGAGATGTATCGTACACTAGCTGAAGAAGAGCATAAAAGAAAAATGAGTGATGAGTTTAGAATTAAAAACCTGGTAGATGCCGGTCTTGAGGAAGACGACGCAAAAGCTCGAATAAAACTAGGAAGCCCCATTCCAAAACTTAATGAAACCCTGAAAAAAAGTATTAAAAAAGGGAAAAACCCAGAGATGGCAGCAATATTAAAATCAGGTAAACCTTATTTTGATGAAGAGTCAGGAATGTATAGAGTAATTATTAAAAAGACTGGAAAAGAAGATTTTGTAGATAGTATAGATAAAGTAATTTATTATACAGAGCAAGGCATAATTAAATAGGAGGTAGCTCATGGCTCAAAAGGACTACTCTCCTGAATGGTTAACCTCAGCAGAAGAAAATAGTGACGTAAGTTTAATGTCCTCAATCGGTGCAGGTATTGTAACCGGTTTAATTAAAATTCCTGAAGGTGCAGCATCTTTATACGCAAACATCTATGATCTAACCAATGACACAGACACTGCGCTTGACGTAGAGAAATGGTTTGATGAGAATATTTATAAAAAATTAGGTAACATAGAAGAGAAAGCAGAAGCAACCACTGCTGGTAAAATTACATCAGCTCTAGTTAATATAGGTGTACCCGGTGGTATTGCATTTAGATATGGAACTAAAGCAGCGACTGCAGCTATTAAATCTGCTAACGCTGGTAAATATTTTACTCTCAACAATCCCGCGCTCGCTAAAGCAGGACAGGAAGCTTTAAAATTAAATAAAAAAGGTAAGGTTGCCAAATTTGCAGCCGGCGCTGTAGCTGCAGGTGGAGCTGAAGGAGTCTTTGTTGCAGACACTGAAGACTTTGGAACACTAGGAGATTTATTAGGAGGACCAACAGCATTAAACGATTTATCTTTAGCCGAAGGAAAAGATAGGGCTGCAAGATCCATTGTAAATAGAATTAAGTTTGGAACTGAAGGAGCTCTTCTTACAGGAGTGATAGGTGGAGTAGGTGCAACCATTAAAAAGGTAGCGCAACGTGGAAAGCATTTAAAATATAGTCAGAGTTGGGGAGATAGAATATTAAATACTATGATCTCAGGTTTCAGACCTAGAGGAGATCTCCCAGAGCAATTCTTTTTAACTAAAGGAGAACAGATTGGTAAGAAATCTGCTGACTTAAATAGAGCCGTTCAATTATCAAGAGCAGTCGATAGAGATATAGATAGAATCTTTCCCAATATTAAATCAACCTTAAATAAAACTACACGAGAGGAAAAGTTTCAAGTCTACAAAGATTTAGAGGATGTTTTGTTCTCTGGTAAAGCAGGCCTTGATGATGCAGGTAGAGCAACCATGGGGGATATGGATGCTAAAATGATTGAGACCATCAGTAAAAAACTTTTAAACAACGGAGCTAAACCCGAGCACGTTGCTAATATATTCCAGAACATAGGCATGATGAGAAAGAAATGGGGAGACATGGCTAGCCTGGTTCACTCAACACTTCCTCTAGAAGCACGACCTCAGTTCAGAGCTATGATCAGTGATCAGTTTAAACAATGGTTAGGGAGAACCTATCAAGTATTCGAAAACAAATCTGCGATTCCTTTCTTTAATTATAAACCTACTAACGAAGCTTTCCAAAGAGTAGTTAATATATTTATGAGACAAAATAGAAGAGCTATCTCTAGGGCCGAAGCTCAAGGAAAAAAAGGACCTGATCCTTTGACCTATGAGAACGCAGAGATGGAAGTCTCTACGTTGTTAGATAATGTAACTCAAGAAAAAGATTTCTTAAAGCTAATGAAAGAAACAGAGTCCACTCGAGCTTTAAGAACTCCAATGTATACTTTTAGAACTGACTTTGTAAGAGAATCAGTGGCAGCGGATCTTGCTAAGACAGATATGTTTACTAAAAGATTAGAGCAAGCAGTAACCAAAGGGCGTTATGCAACTCTTAAAGAAGGCTTACCTGAACGAACTGTAATAGGTAAAGGAAGTAAAGCATTCAGAGAATTGTTTGGTGAAGTCAAAGACGTACGACAAAAAATGTTACACGGAACAGAACGTTTATCCATGGTAGCTAGAAAAAATGAATTTTTAACACAGCTGGTAGAAGACTCAGCCACACGAGCAAGGAATTGGAATGCACTAAGTGCAGCTGAAAGAGCTGCGACCGGAGGTCTACGTCCTTATTTCTTCAGCACTGAAGCCACTGCAAGATCTGCCCTAGGTCCCGCGGACATCGCTAAGTACGAAGCAAAACCATTAGGGTCTGCATGGGGAGAGACAGCTTCACAAAACCCTATCGTGGCTGCGTTTCCTGATGGAGCCTGGGCAGAAAAATCTATTGTTGATGCCTTAGAACAAACCCAAAAGAATTTAATTAACAATAAAACATTATCATTTGTATATGATAGTTTGTTTTTATTTCCTAAAGCTACATCACAATTTGCTAAAACAGTGTTGTCTCCTATCACTCACGCAAGAAACTTTTTCAGTGCTGCAACTTTTCAAACAGCCAATGGTATTTGGTTTGAGAATCCTAAAGTCTTAGCCGCAGCGTGGCGAGATGCTATGGGAACCATTCAACCTCAACTTTTAAAAACTAATAGTCCTAAAATGCAGGAGTTCTACAGAGAACTCTTAGAAGAAAGAGTTGTAAATTCTAATGCAAGGATGGGGGATCTAACCGGACTAATGGGAGACATTAACTACGGCTCACGGATCACTACAGATAGAGCAGCCAAGATGATGCTGCAACCTAACTGGGCTAAGAAGTTTGCTAAGTTTTCTCAAGACATGTACGTAGCTGAAGATGATTTTTGGAAGGTCAGTAACTACATCATGGAGAGATACAGATTAAAGAATGCTTACAAAAGAGCTTATGACAAAGGATTAGTTAAAGAGATGCCAGACAATGCGGCCCTTAAAAAAATGTCAGGTAAGATTGTAAGAAATACAGTACCTAATTATGAGTATGTACCTGAATTTATTAGATCTTTAAGAAGATTCCCAGTCGGTAACTTTGTATCGTTTCCTGCAGAAATACTAAGAACATCTACAGGGATTGTACAACAAGCTTTAGAAGAAATAGCTAACCCAATTACCAGATCAATCGGTATGAAAAGACTAGCAGGTTTTGCAGCAACAACAGCTGTTGTACCACCAGCAATTGTGGGAATGTTTAAAACAATTTATGACTATACTGAAGATGAAGTACAAGCATTAAAAAGATTCTTACCAGACTGGTCTAAAAACTCTACCATCTTACCCATGAAAGATGAAGAAGGTAATTTAAAATATATAGATTTCAGTCATGGCTTTGCTTATGACACGGTGACAAGACCAGTTCAAACAGTACTAAATATGGTAGCAGCGGGAGAAGAAGATAATAAAACTTTAATGGAGGGTTTTATGAAAGGGCTTGCCGTTTCAACATCAGAACTGGGGGCACCTTTTATATCTGAATCAATTTGGACCGAAGCATTCTTAGATGTAATCAGAGGTGGGGGAAAAACTAAAGACGGAAAAGTTTTATATACAGACGCAACTCCAATGAATGAAAGAGTGACTGCAATTATGAGTCACTTAGTTAGAGCAGTAGCTCCGTTCTCGGCACAACAAATGATTCGTTTAGGTTTTGCTGCTAAAGGAGAACCAACTAAAACTGTAGGTCCTTACAGAGGAACAGGTCAAGTGTATGATCTCAGCGATGAAGCTTTAGGTTTTACAGGTTACAGACCCGTACCTATAGATCCTGCTAGAAGTTTAGACTTTAAGATGAGTGGATACCAACGATCAGTTAGAAATGCACGTAGAGAATTTAACGCTGAACTTTTAAGAGGAGATCCTATCTCTCCACAAGATGTAGTTGATAGATATATTATTGCTAACAAAGCTAAGTGGGATGCAATGAAAAATATGTCTTTAGATTTAACAGCTGGTCAAATACTAGGAGTTTCACCCAGAGAGTTAGTGGATGTGCTTGGACGTATTTCTAAGAAAGATGCACTCGCTTTGATGGATAATAAATTTATTCCATTTACTATATCTGAAAATGTTAAGGAAGTTTTCCAAAGCAATGCTGACAAATTAGGAGTCTTTAACCCGTATAAAGCAGCGGAACAAGGAGTATTAGGGCTTCAAAGAATGATGGATCAAATAACTTTAGATATGGAAACTTTCCCTGATCTCACAGAGATATATGATTTTAATCCTACCTTAGAACCAGGACAAAACTTACAACCAGTACCATCAGGAGCAGCGAGTATAAACCCTCAAATTTATAACCGTCCGTCGCTTACTTTGAATCGAATTACAGGGTTGACACAGTCACAGAGTGCATTACTATCTCCTGCAGATCAACAATATTATATAAGGAAAAACCAAACGAGAATAACATGACGCCCAAGACAACTAGAGAATCTATTATTAGTTTAGAAGGACATATCACGGGATTGAAGCGTGACGTCGATAATATCAAGAGGAATGATTTGCAACATATGCATGCAGATATTGACAAATTGGGCGGCAAGATAGACAAGGTCTATTGGGTATTATTAGCAACGGTGGGGGCTGTTGCACTACAACTCTTCAATACTTTTATTACTTAATGAAATTATCTAAAAACTTCAGCCTTGCAGAGCTCTGCAAGTCACAGACAGCCACAAGGATGGGCATGGACAACAACCCTAGTGAGGATGAGCAGGAGAACCTAAGATTGCTCTGTGAGAGGGTCCTACAGCCCATTAGAGACCACTTTAATCACGTAGTGACCATTTCCTCGGGATATCGGAACGAAATCTTGTCAAAAACCATAGGTAGTTCAAGCAAATCACAACACTGCAAGGGAGAGGCGGCGGATTTTGAGATCTTTGGAGTACCAAACAACGAAGTCAGCGATTGGATCAAGGAAAACCTCATGTTTGACCAGCTAATCCTAGAATATTTTGAGCCAGGACAACCCAACTCAGGCTGGGTTCACGTGTCATATGTAAAAGAGATTAATAGTAATAGGAAAGAATACTTAATGGCTATAAAGAAGAATGGAAAACCCGAATATAAACCAATCTTAGGACTCAGTACGGATCGCTATGTTAAATAAAATTAAAAAAATAATAGACAGCTGTCGTGACAGACACAGGTGGTTTAATAGATATGAATTAGAATATCGAATTCTAATGCTAATAGCTGTTGTTTATTTGTTACTTTCTCATCACAACGTTTGCTAATTTAGGGGATTTTGGAATTTTGCGCGCCCCACGCGTATATCCTACTAAATCCATGATTTAAGCTCTTCGCCCATTACCTTAGAAGCTATATTAACTTTCTTTTTAAGGGATTTGACAATCTTATTGTCAACGGTCTCTTCGGCTATAATGTCTATATAGGTAACAGGGTGATTCTGCCCAATACGGTGAATACGGTCTTGTGACTGTAGTCGTTTTTCTAGATCATATCCATTAGAATAGTAAATCATGGTCGATGCAGCCGTTAGCGTGAGTCCATATCCGCCGGTCGCAGGCGTGCCTACGAGAAACCTGACTGAATTAGTCGGGTTTTGAAATTTTCGGACATTATCTTGTCTGTCTTCTTGTGGCGTGAGCCCATAATAATCGACCACGGACCCCGGACCATACTCCTCGACAATAGCTTTTATAATGGAAGTAATGTCATATTGAAAATGCGCCCATATAACAACTTTCCCTTCTATCTCCTCTAACACATTCATTAGCTCCGTAATTCTATTATTCTTGATTGGCTGAGTGGTACCGTCATCAGCTTTAAAATGGCCACAAGTTATTTGTTGTAGTCTCATCAATTGAGTTAAAACGGTAGCCGTGGTTGTAACCTTACCATTCAAATAAGCTAACGCTTCTTCTTTCATTTGTTTATAAATTTTTGATTGATCGGGAGTTAGAGTAATCATTCTTTTCATAAAAGTTTTTTCCGGTAAATCTAAACAATCTTCTTTTAAGACGCGATAGGAGAAATCTTTCAATTTTTCAGAGAGTTCCCCTAAATTTTTATAAGAGGATATTACCTGGACCTGTCGTCCCCCAAATCTCATGGTTTTCATTTCTGCGTATCTATTTCTAAACGAGTAATAAGACGCAAACTTAAGTAACCAGGGACTTAAAAATTCACATTGACTATACAGGTCTAATGGATTTCTCGTTACAGGTGATCCAGTTAATATTCTTCTATATTTAGTGTATTGAGATAATTTTAAAATATTTTTAGTTCTCTTTGCTTTAGGGTTTTTAATAGTAGTAGACTCATCCACCGCCATCAAGGCATTATGACAGGACAAAAATTTGTATGCAAAGCTAGTACCTTTCGTCGTACTGAAAGCTTCCACATTCATAATAAGAACATGTAAAGTTGTTTCTGTTTTAAATAAGGTATTTAATTTTTCCTGTTGTTTTTTAGTAATAGCTGCTTGCCATAAAACCGCCTCAATTTCTACATGATCTGGAAGATGCGTTGGTATTTCCTGTTCATGCCAAGTTTTAATCACGCCTTTAGGAGCAATAATTAAGACTCCATTTATTTTTCCTTTATCATAAAGCATCGCAATATTATCAAGAAGGACCTTTGATTTACCGGTTCCCATCTCCATAAAATATGCAAACGTTTCTTTATTCCACGATTTTTCCAACGCAGTTAATTGATGTGCGTATGGCTTCGTCTTAAATTTATAGTCCATAATTTTTCTTCTTTCTATTGACATTCATATAGGATCTCATATATAAAGTCAAGAGAAAGATATGACTACAAATCCAAAAACCTTCGTTAGAAAACTTTCAGAATTAAAGGAAGAGATTAAAACAGGTACGGCTCCCGACTGGGTAAAACCATATGTGGATAGCTTTATTAAAGAGGGTAAATATAAAACTGTTGGTGAATATACCGTAAATGGTAAAAAGTTAAGAGTTGACCGTAATGAAGACGATGAAGATGATCATATTCTTACCATCGACTCGCCATTTTTTGTAGAATCGAAAGTATACGTTACCCAAGAAATTCCCGGAACAAGAGAAGGAAGACCTAAAATTAATATTATCGGTGCAAGTAAATATGGAGAATTAATTTTTCTTTTACCTGAACTTTCACAAATTATTTTTTCTCCTGGCCCACTAGTTTTTAAACTCAGAAAACTCTTAAGAGATTATACACCAGAAGATTATTTATTATTAACTGGAGATCCTGCAATAATAGGAGTTGCATGTTCTATTGTTTCTGATATAACCAATGGTAAATACAAACTGTTAAAATGGGATAAACAAGAAAGACAATATTATCCTATCGAAATTAATTTATACGAGAAAGGAAAAATTGATGAATAATTTAACACAACAAATGGAAAACGATCAAACAGATATTGTGGATCGTACTTCAAACGTTAATTCGTTATCTACTCAAGTGAAAAAATTAGAAAGCGCACAGCGTAATCTAGAAACTCAAGAAGAAAATTTAAGACTTATTAAACAAGAAATTGAACGTTTATCTGGAGAGGTTATCCCAACTATGATGACCGAGATGGGATTATCATCGCTAAAATTAGCGGATGGTTCTTCAGTAGATGTTAAACCGTATTATAGAGCAGCGATCTTAATTAAAAATAAGGAAGCTGCATATAATTGGCTTCGCCAGAATGGCCTAGGAGATATTATTAAAAATGAAATCTCCGTTTCCTTTGGACAAGGCGAAGATAACAAGGCGGCACAATATGCTAACCTTGCCAAGGGTCAAGGGTTTGAACCGACACAGAAGTTGAAGGTTGAGCCCATGACTCTTAAAGCGCTAGTCCGTGAGCGTATTGAGGCAGGAAAAGAAATGCCAATGGACACATTTAACGTGTTTGTAGGAAACCGAACCAATATAAAAAGGAAACAATAACCATGAACCAAGTGACAACAAAAAAAGAAGGAGCGTTAGCTACTAATATATTTGAAGCTGATGCTAATAAAGGTGCTCAAAACATATCGCAAGAAGATCTTGCGTTACCGTTCTTAAAAGTTTTGGGACAACTATCTCCAGAGGTAAATAAAAGAGATGGTAAGTATGTAGAAGGTGCCGAACCTGGCAAAATAATAAATACTGTTACTAGTGAATTGTACGATACAGTGAATATAGTTCCAGTATTTTACAAAAGACAGTATGTAGAATGGCAAGATCGTGGACAAAGCACTGGTGCGCCAGTAGCAATTCATGATCCAGACAGTGATATCGTGGGTACAACTACTCGTGATAAATCTTACAGAGATAGATTACCTAATGGTAACTATCTTGAAAACACTGCCAATCATTTTGTGATTCTGTTAGGGAAAAGTCCTACTACAGCTTTGGTTTCCATGAAAGCTACTCAATTAAAAGTTAGTAGAAAATGGAACTCCATGATGATGGGTATTAGGATGCAGGGTAAAAACGGATTATTTACACCGCCAACCTATAGCCACATTTATAATCTAAAAACTGTTCAGATGTCTAATGACAAAGGAACATGGTTTGGATGGGATGTGTCTAAAGTTGGACCTGTAACCGATAAATCAGTCTATGACACTGCTAAAACTTTTGCTGAAAGAGTCGGCAAAGGAGAAGTACAAGCCAAGCATGGAACTGAAGAACCTAAATCAGAAACGACACCGTTTTAAGTTTTTCCTAAGGGAAAACAGAGGCGGTGAAGGGAGACTGGAGCCGCCTCGCTACAGTACGAAAGAAGATGAAAGAATATGAAAGAAGAAATAGATAAAGTTAAAAATATATTTGAAGGATTTAATGGAGGGTTTGGTGTCTTTCATTATAAACAGTCCACAGGTCCCAAACAAAAGGGGAAGAGTTATACTTCTAGAGATCCACTTACTGATGAAATATGGTCAAACCATTTAGCTGGTAAACCTTTCAAGGCTAAAATTATTAAACAAAACGGAGAAGAATTTCAATGTGATGTAGATAGTATTGGAATCGCACCAGTTCGAGAGGATCACAAATGTAAATGGGGATGTATTGATATTGATCAATACCCGGTAAATTTTAAAGAATTAAACCAAAAAATTAGAGAAAGAAAATTACCTTTAATTATATTCCAATCAAAAAGTAAAGGAGCTCATGCTTTTTTATTTACCAAAGATTGGGTTCCAGCCAAATTATTACAAGATAAAATCACAAAGATTGCAACGACATTGGGTCAAGCAAATTTAGACCGAATCTATCCCATTCAAACAGAACCAAAAATTGAAGAGCGTGGAGAAATTGGTAATTGGTTAAATCTTCCTTATTACTATCACAAGAATTTAGACAAAACTAAATGGAGATGCGCCATCAATGAGGATGGCACCGAAGCAACTCTAGAACAGTTTTTTGAATTATATAAAAAATATGCGTTAACCGAAAAAGAATTAGAAAATTTTAATATTCCACTCGAAGATGATTGGTTCAAAGAGGGACCAATGTGTTTAAAACAAATGGCAACTTTTGGATTTGTAGAGGGTCAGCGAAATAATAGTTTAATTGCAATTGGCGTTTACCTTAAAAAAAGATTTCCTGACGATTGGAAGAAAAAATTAGAAGAATATAATACCCATTGGTTCAAAGATTTAAAAGGTGGTGCTTTAGGACCACAGGAAGTTTTAAATACTCAAAATTCTTTGGCCAAAAAAGATTATTTTTATGGATGTAAAAATCCTCCCCTTCAACCTTTTTGTCGACCCCATGATTGTCGACTTCAAAAATTTGGTGTAGGGGACGGAGATATTCCGAATAATAATATAACCAAACTTTCTGTGATGGTGTCAAATCCTAAAGTTTGGTTTTTAACATATGAAGGAAAGACTGTTGTGCTTTCATCACGAGAATTGGCCACTCAACGACTTTGGCAGATTGCAGCGACAGAGCAAACAGGTAAAACTCCCCAACTTTTAAAACAAAAAGATTGGGAAACTCTTCTCAACAAAGTACAATCGAATGTCAACATTATTCCAGCGGATCCTGAAACCACTAACAAAGGAAAATTAAGAAAATTCTTAACCAAGTGGTGTTTAGATATGGTTAATGTACAAGAGGATACTCAAGGGAAATGGGAGATTGCTTATCAAGATAAATCTCCTTTTGTAGATAAAGATGGAATTGTTTGGTTTAATCTGGACTGGTTTAAAACATTTTTAATGACTCAAAAAGAATGGGAGATGGGATCTAATCAAACTACTTCTTTCATTAAAACAGTATTTGATAAAAATAAACTGGGAGGACCTACTCGAAAAGACAACAAGCGTTGCTTTTTTATTAAAAAGAAATATTTTGAAGATCTTGAAGAATTAACAGCGAAAGAAATGAAAGGACCAGACATACCTTATTAATGGCGTATATTGAAAAAATATTTGGTGCACCAGGCACAGGTAAGACTCATAATTTAGTCAACCGATTACAGGAACATCTAGATAAAAATTGTCCATTCGATCAAACTCTCACTATTTCATTTACGAGAGTTGCATCAAGACATATCCGTCAGAGAATTTCTACTAAAAATCAATTTACGGAAAAAGAATTAATGCAAAATGTTCGTACCATTGATTCTTATTTAATGAATAAAATAAGAGAAGATAAAGAAATTTGTTATTGGTCCGAATTTATAAAAGAATTTTATGGCGTTAGAACAGATAAAGAAATTAACCAGGATAAAAAATATGAATTCTATAGAGGAATGGATGTTATTGACAAAGGCAGAATTACTGTTGGAGATGGAATCGAAAACATTTTAATATATTACGATAGCTTAAAAGGTCCAGCGATAGGACGTAGATCTGTGATTCGATTATTTGAAAGCTACAACAATTATAAAACAAATCATTTTAAAATGGATTGGATTGATGTCAAATATAAAGGATTGGAGGATAAAGTTAAATTTGAAAATAATATTATCCTCATGGTGGATGAAGCACAGGATTGTAATCGACTGGAATGGTTGATTATCAATAAACTCATTGCCGTCTCGGAATATGTTTTTATTGCGGGCGACGATGATCAGGCGATTTATCGTTTTAAAGGAGGGGAGGTAGAGACATTTCTAAAACTGAAAGTTGACAAAACTACAGTACTCGATGAGTCGCCTAGACTTAACAAAGATATTTGGAAATTAGCCCAGGCTGCTATTCATCTTATTCCGCCAGAGCGAAGACAAGAAAAAAAATATAATCCTATAAATGAAAACAAATATAATATGCCACAATGTGGCCTCATCAACTCCTTTAGAAATAAAGAAAGTTTTGAAAGAAATAGTTTAAATATGGAAATCACTGATCCCGCAGTTCCTATTCATTGGCTCATTTTAGCTCGTACTAACACGATTTTAGATATGAAATATTCCCAAGAAGTATATTCATGGTCTCAAATTTTAGCTAAAAATTATTTTACCTGGGAAATTATTGACGATTCTAATGGAGTGTCAACTGGAATTGAAAGAGGAACCACTCCCAATGTTCCTGCTGATCAGATTAATGCAATTGAAACATGGAGATTGTTACAAAAAGGAGAGAGAATTTTGGGTAAAAATGTTAGAGAATTTTATAAAATAATTCCGGCTAACTTTATTCGAAATCGTAAAAAAACATCACTGATTAGTAAAGATTCTATTATCCTAAATGAGGGCCAATATAATTATGGGGATTTAAATTCTAAATTTTATTTAGATGCAAATATTAATGCCCCATGGTCTGAGACACTTAATCTTAAGCCAAAAAACAAAGATCATTATATAAATTATGTTAAATATTTAGAAAAAATATTTGAAAATGGAAATTATAAAAAGTCAGAAAAAATTCTAATATCAACAATTCATGGAGCTAAAGGGTTAGAGGCAGCCAACACAATTCTTAATTGTGACTGGACATATAAACCTTATGAAACATATTGCAAAGGGGGCGTATACAGAGATGATGAGATTAGAATCTTTTATGTGGGCGTAACTAGAACTAAATATAATCTGTTTTTATATCAACCTGAATTCAGTTACGGAGAATATAAAGGAATGAAACATAACAATTTTTGGAACAAAATAAGGGGAAAATAATGAGTGTTTACAATAAACAAATTGGGGGAACCCACTACAAAAAAATGAAGATACAGCCAAGCAAGTTCGTCATTGAGAACAAGTTGCTTTTTCCGGAAGGAAATGTTATTAAATATATCTGTCGGCATAAATATAAAGGAGGAAGAGAAGACTTAGAAAAAGCTAAACATTTTATCGATATGATTATAGAAAGAGATTATTCATAAATGGAAGTTCCATTATTTGCACCGCAAACTGAGTGGCTTCCACCCACTACATTTCCTGATTTAAGAGATCGGAAAGAAATTTCAATAGACTTAGAAACTAAAGATCCTTTTTTAAAAACACATGGCTCCGGCTCCATTGTAGGTAGAGGACATGTTACCGGAATTGCTGTCGCTGTCGATGGATGGAAAGGATATTATCCGATCGCCCATGAGGGAGGTGGTAATATGGATAAAGATATTGTTTTACCTTGGATAAAGGACGTTTTACTTACCGACGCTGATAAAATTTTTCACAATGCAATGTATGATGTTTGTTGGTTACGAGCCATGGGCTTTAAAATTAACGGGCGTATTCTAGATACTATGATAGCTGCCTCTTTAATTGACGAAAATAGAATGAGATATGATCTTAATTCCTTATGCAGAGATTATATTTATCAATCTAAAAATGAATATACCCTTCAGGAAGCCGCTAAATCCTGGGGTGTGGATCCTAAACAAGAAATGTATAAGCTTCCCGCAATGTACGTGGGCGAGTATGCAGAAAAAGATGCTGCTTTAACCTTACAATTATGGCAGACCTTTAAAAAAGAATTAGACACCCAGGATATCTGGAAAATTTTTGAAATGGAAACTGACCTGACACCTTGTCTTGTGGATATGAGATTTAAAGGTGTACGTGTTGATGAAGAAGAAGCAGAAAAATTAAAAAAAATGATGGTTCGAGAAGAAAAAGAACTTCTTCACTCCGTTAAAAAAGAAACTGGGATTGATGTACAAATATGGGCAGCTGCCTCTATTGCTCAAGTGTTTAATTATTTAAAAGAACCTTACGATGTTACAGAAAAAACCAAAGCTCCTTCTTTCACAAAGAATTTTTTATCTAATCATTCTAATGCTACTATTAAAAAAATAGCAGGCGCTAGAGAAATTAATAAAGCTCACACTACTTTTATTGATGCGATTCTTAAGCATGTTCACCGAGGCAGGATTCATGCAGATATAAACCAAATTCGTGGTGATACAGGAGGGACGATTACAGGAAGATTTAGTTATTCTAATCCAAATCTCCAGCAAATTCCTGCAAGAAACAAGGACCTCGGACCAATCATCAGAAGAATATTTATACCAGAAGAGAAATGTGAATGGGGATGTTTTGATTATAATCAACAAGAACCTCGTCTCGTTGTTCATTTTGCATCTATAACAAATTTATATGGAGTGGATGATATTGTTGAAGAATATAAAAAAGATAAAGCCGACTTCCATAAAATTGTAGCTGACATGGCTGATATACCTCGGTCCCAGGCTAAGACAATTAACTTAGGATTATTTTATGGTATGGGTAAAGCAAAACTTCAAGCACAGCTGGGAGTTAGTAAAGAACAAGCGGAAGACTTATTAAGTAAGTACCATGCAAAAGTTCCATTTGTTAACACACTCTTAAAATCAGTTATGAGACGTGCGCAGGATCGTGGTCAAATTAGAACACTCTTGGGTCGTCTTTGTCGTTTCCATTTATGGGAACCCAATGCATTCGGGATTCATAAGGCCTTGTCGCATGAAGCAGCGCTCGCGGAACACGGACCAGGGATCAAACGCGCCTACACATACAAAGCATTAAATAAATTAATTCAAGGAAGCGCCGCTGACATGACTAAAAAAGCCATGATAGATTTATATAAAGAGGGAATCATCCCCCATATTCAAGTACATGATGAATTAGATATTTCTATAGAAAATTCTGAGCAAAAAGATAAGATAAAAAGAATTATGGAAAACGTAGTAGACCTTGAAATTCCCAACAAAGTAGACTATGAATGTGGGGATAACTGGGGTGAAATAAAATAGGAGAAAACTATGAACAAACTTAAACAAGTATGGGCACTAGCACAGGCGCATCCAAAAGCAGCGGTCGGTGTCGTGGTAGTAATCATTGCTATATATTTTTTAATCAACTAGTTTATGCATGGCCTATCTCAATGCAAACATTCCTGTGATGTATTCACAGATCAGGAGAGAATATCTCTATGATCTTAAAGAACATCATGGAGAAGTTGAAGACTGCATTATCTTTGGCCTGGCATCAATTACAGGGCGTCCTATACTCTTTCATGCAATTATGGAAAACGGTGCTGTATTCTATCGGCTGCCGATATCCGCTTTCATTCAAAGAGATCATGACCCAAAAGAAGTTCCTCGATATAGACTTGATGAGCTGGAGCTGTGGAATTGCTTTAGTTACTATCCTAGCGTTACTTCTTTTGATATCCTAGACGGACAATCTGGAAAATTTTTTGGAAAAGATAAGAAAACTCATCCGGGTGCGTATCTTTTTACAGTTGACTGGGCACACCCAGAGAGTAATATAGTAGATACAGATCATTCTGAAATTCCGCATGAACATAAGTGCGCCCACATCCTTGCCTTGCAAGATGGAAATTATGCAGCACAACCTAACAATCGTATCCTTTGGGATATACCTTCGTTCACAGTAAAAGACGAAGTACCAGATTGGAAGGTTCAAACTTCAGAGTGGAATGTGGAAGATACGGGGAAATGGAAAACAGAAGATACCGATAGGTACTTCTATAACATTGAAAAAAAAAATGACTGAACGATGGTGTAAAAAATGTAATAAAATGTGTCACTGTACAAACGCAGAAAGCGGTGAATGTACCAACTGTGACTGTGGCAATAGAGAAGAAGACTCTACCTACGAAGGTGGTGGTGTCGTCGTTGACGACACGGGAGAATGCGAATCATGCCAATAAAAAAATTATATTTAGTACTCGCTTTATTATTTACATTAAGCGCGTGCACGGTAGGACAAAAATGTACTTATACTCAAGAGGGAACTAAAATTTCATCATGGTTATGGTTTACAAAAGAAGTACCTGTAGACCTAAGCAAAGAGAATTGTAATTAGTATGCATGATAAAATTATTACTGCACTCTTGGCTGTTCTCATCGCCCTTGGAGGATGGACGCTCTCGCGAACGTTCAGCCTGTCACAAGACATGGTTCTTGTTAAAGAAAAAGTATCGGGGATTGAAGATGAAGTATCGGACTTTAAAACTTTTAAAAAGAAGAAAAAACGCCAGAAGAAGAAATCAAACAACTGAGAAGGCAGTTCAGGCTTTGATAATTATCCTAGCCTTGGCTCTGGTTCTTTTAGTTGGATGTGAAAACGGAGCAAGACACTCAATAGAACTCACAGAACCCACAGATCATACAACAGGTGACGACGGCGGAAAAATAAAGTATAAGATTATTTGGGGGAGTACAAAACATAATGACTAAACAAGCACTATCCATATCAGACGAAGCAAAAGTTCAAATGCCTATGAAGACGGTTGCCAGCCTCATCGCGCTGGTAGCGATCGGGACCTGGGCTTTTTTCGGCATTCAAGAAAAATTAAATACACACGCAACTAAACTACAAATTATGGAGAAGGATCTCGAAATGAATTCAGAGTTCAGAATAAAATGGCCTCGTGGATTACTCGGATCCTTACCCCGCTGATTCAGAGCAATTTATGCTGATCGAAGAACTATATAAACAAACTGACAAGCTTCAAATACGTGTTGACTCAATGTTACATAATGAAGTGAATATTTCCGCTTTAACTAAAGCCGTAGAAAAGCTACAATCAGATGTGGAAAAATTAAAAGATAAACAAAGAGAATTTGGTAACGGAGGTAATCACTAATGGAAGAAGTAATTATGTGCGTAGCACTTTGTCTCTTCATGAACGGAGAGTTAGTCGAGCATACATACCAAAAATCCATGAGCGACTGCCTTAAAGCGAAGAGGGTTGCGATGCGTACAATCGAGCCCGAGCGAATTCAATTTAAATGCGGCAATAATATTAAGGCAAGAGTAGAATACATAGAAGAAAAAGGGGAAACTCAAGGCCGTATACGTATTATAGAGGTTCTGGATCATGGGTATGAAGATGATAGTTATGAAGCAGAATCAAGATACTAAAAGAAATAAGAAGAGGAAATAACATGACAATAAACGGAAAAGTCAAGTGGTTTAATCCTACCAAAGGGTATGGTTTTATTTCACGAGACGACGACTCCAAAGATGTTTTTGTACATTCTTCAGCAGTAAAAGACGCTGGTTTAAGCGGCTTGGCTGAAGGTGAAGCAATCACATTTGAAGTTGAAGAAGGTACTAAAGGCCTTTCCGCAGTTAATCTACAAAAAGGTTAAACCGCACAGTGAATAAAAAGCATTATGCTTTTTTTCTTAAAAAAAATAAGAAAAATCCCATTGCTAAAGTTTTAAAGTTCTTTACACCAAAAGTCATAAGAGATAAAACTAAGTATAGGAGAAAAGAAAAACATGTCATTCGGAGCAGGTCCTTTTGGGAAGTCGATTAATGTAGCCGCTCAAGTAGTAAACGGTGTATGCCCTACATGTAACCATGAAGGAATCTTTGTTTCTCTTACCCCCCATTTCTTTAGATGTATTACCTGTGGTAGCGATCTAGAGCAGAAGATTAATGGAAAAATAAGTTATATGAGAGCTTTTCCCCGAGCCACTGAGATAAAGATGGAAGTACATGGCGAAGAAAGCTAAGTACGGCACCAATATTTATCACAAACAAACCAAGAAAAAACGACCGGGTAAACATAAAAAGAGACGAAATAAGCACGAAAAAAGAATGGGGTCCTACCTACCTAAAACCGGTACTTGACAAAAGTCCTATATTAACCTATATATATAGTATGAAAGAAGTACAGTTAAAAGTTTCTAACATATCTAACAAACAATGGGCTAGCTTGCTTTTAGAATTAAATCTTGTTAAGTCATCCTGGCAAAGATTTGGTCCTAAGATAAATATCAAAGCTAAAAATTTTGATAAAATTGTAAAATGGGGGACAAAAACACATGGTGAAGACACTCGTTATATTGATTTTACTTTTCAACGGGGAAGTTCTTTTAGAAAGATACGCCCTAAGTAGACCTATGGATGTTCACGAATGTTTAATGTTCGCGGATGATCACAGAGAAGCAATAGCCACCTATAAAGAATTTGATGATGCCATGCGGAATGGATATTATTTAAATGATGGTAGAGGTACAGTTCAAGGTTTTATTTGTCAATAAATCTATCTTAAATGCTATCATCTGGCCGACAAATATAACGCGTAGCAAGCTGATTATCATTAACAAGCTTATATCCCATTTTCGATATTAATTGTAAAGACTCTTTGTGCGCCGCCCGAGTACACTCATACCAGGTGTCATACAGAGCAGGCACCTGCATAGGAGGCAGACATACACTTGGCATACTTAAAAAAGAACACACCCATATTGTTAAAGTAAATTTTATCATTGACAAAGTTTTTTAAAAGTCCTATATAATAGTTCAAATGAAAGGAACACATGACTGATATAACTAAATATCGTAACGTTTCGCTTACGCATCAAACATACAAGACATTAATAAATTTGTCCAAAGTTTTATTGCCCGACGCGAAATTATCTATAAGCAAGACTATCGAGCAGATAGCTAACGAGAAAGCAAAAAAGTTAAATGGTAAAATTAAAAAAATACACAATTCATAAAGAAATTTGCGACGTGTGTAGAGGTAATGGATATGTTAAAGTTGTCCATATTGATCAAGAGAATCACATTCACCAATGCTGGGAGTGTGACTCGGAAGGAGAGTTTTATGTATACGAAGCTAGTCCTACTTCTGGTACTCGTAATACTTACAAGTTCTTGCACTGAGTTTGCTATGTTAAGTTCGGGCGCAGGAATTGCTGTGAGCCAGAACGCTTATGCAAAAGCATATAGTGGTATAGATTTTTTAACTGTTTTAACTACAGAGAAAGATATTAAAATGCATGCTTACGACGCATTAACAAAAGGACATCATGATTAAAGGTGATAGCGTGGAATATGATAAACTGGCAGAATGGGTTAAGACTCTTCCAATTTATAGTGAGTCTCCCTCACAGATTCTAACTTGTGAGATCGGAGTTCGAGAAGGACTCGGATCTAAAATTATTATGGATGAAATTACAGCGAGACTTCCAGGAATTAGATACAAACATATTGGTATAGATCCTTACGGAAATATTCCCTATCAGCACTATGACCAGTCACCAGAAGAAGTCTACGACTATACGGATCAAATGAAAGAACAAATGATAAAAGATTTTTCCAGATACCCGGAATTTAAATTTCATCATATGACCGACGTTGAATTTATGAACAAGCACCCAGAGATGGGACCCTTTGACTTTGTCCACTTTGATGGACCACACATGACAAGGAATGTATTAACAGAATCTGTTTGGTTTGCTAACCGATCACGACGTGGTACTCGTTTTGTTTTTGATGACTACGTTAAATATGAAATGGATCAAGTAGCATACTGCTTAACCTATTTTGATTTTAAAACTATTGAAGCAGGAGAAAATAAAATATGCCTAGAAAAAAAGAAGTAAGAGAGACTCGAGGAGATTCGTACGAGGAGATTCCCCGATTCCAACACTACTGGTTATCAGATGCACCCGATGGACACGAAATTAAAATCGCCTGGGGAGATTTTTGGAATCCTCATGTAAAGACAATCAGATTAAGATGGGAAGATAGAAAGAGAGGTTTTAGTGGACGATCTCAACCTAAGTGATGTAGCCTACATAGCCGGACTCTTTGATGGCGAAGGTAGTCTTCAATGTAGAAAAGCCTGGGAAAAGAAAAAGAAACATAAAGGAGAGGGTTATAGAAAAACTCATGCCTGGCGTATCAATATGGAAATAGCCATGACCGATGAAGGTGTTATTGATTGGGTTCATCAAACATTAAGAGTTGGATCTGTAATCAAGAGAAATGTAAAAGGTTTTAACAAAGCTGGTAAAAAATATAAAACCCAGTGGCGTTGGAGATGCACTTTTAGAGATGCACTGTACGTGTGTAAGTTACTGTGGCCCTATGCTATCGTTAAACTACATAAGATAGAACAAGTTATAGATCACTACGAACCAAGAGCACAAGAGCTGGGGGACAATGTCGTGGATCTTGCGACAGAGAGAATAATCAGGCGAGTATGGCCGTAGCCTCACCTCATAAAATTAATAAACTTAATAACTTTATTGCTGGTTGGTACATTAATAAAAAAGTATGTACTGACTTGATAAATTATTTTAAAAATTCTCCCAAGAAACGCCCCGGCGTAGTGGGTTCACCTCATAATCTTCATGGAACAATAGATAAAAAACAAAAATCATCTACAGATCTTACTATTTGGCCTTCCAATCAAGACAAAGAAGTCCTTAATTATAATAAAGAAGTATCCAAAGTCGTGAATAAATATAAAAAACTCTATAAATATTGTAATATTCAACAAGCTTCATGGGGAGTAGTTGAAGGTTATAATATCCAACAATACAAACCGCGTGAAGGATATTTTATAAAACATTGTGAAAGAACCGACATCAAGAGTTCTTTAAGACATCTCGCTTTTATGACTTACCTCAATACTGTTAATGATGGTGGAGAAACAGAATTTATATATCAAAAATTAAAAGTAAAACCGGAAGCAGGACTCACTCTACTGTGGGGAGCCGATTGGACATTTACCCATAGAGGAATAACTTCTAAAACAGAAACAAAATATATTACTACAGGATGGTACAGTTATAGTGGGCGTAAATGAATAATAATATCCTTCATCTCTTTAGCTCTCCAATTTATAGAGCCCGTCTAAATTTAAAGACCAATCTTATTGAGGAGTTCTGTTCTAAATTAAAAAAGTCTACTAAAGGTGTAGTTAAAAGCAACCATGGTGGTTGGCAATCGCATAATATACCTCCAACAGATCTACCTATACTATCAATTGAAATACAAAAACATGCCAATATCTTTAAAGATACTTTTCTTTTTAAAAATCTACTGAAGGTCGCTGAGATGTGGGTAAATATTAATAATTACAAAGATTATAATGCCAATCATAGTCATCCTCTCTGTGTTTTATCAGGGGTTTATTATGTTAAAACTCCAGCAAAGGGTGGAGAAATACGATTTATTCATCCAGCTGCAGACCTAATGGGACGTGACTGGCATCATCCTGAGAAAACGGACGGTAATCATTCTAATTCTGAACAGTGGATTTTTGAACCTAAAGAAAATATATTATTTTTATTTCCTAGCTGGTTACAACATAATGTTTTACCACATTTAGGGAAGGAGGAAAGAGTCTCCATCTCTTTTAATTTAAGATGATTGCCTTCGACGAAAAAGGGATAGCCCTAAACACAGAACTCGAAGAATTATTAGAAGAACTTAGAGAATACCGAGCGGATATGGTAGCTAGGAACTATCCATTCCAAAGGATTAGTGATATCATTACCGTGTGGGAAATGAAAAAGGTTCCTAAACGAGACTTTCTGGAAGAAGCAGAAAAGGAAAAGAAAGAACTAGAGGAATCGTATAAAGAATCAGTGAGACAGGCCAATGAGCGTAAAGAATAAACCAGGAAACCCTAAATGGGGTGGTGCTCAACAAGAGTGTAAAGTAATACAACGACGCGCTGATCAGTGGTGTAAAGATAATGGGTATCCGATCCAGCGTCGAAAGTATTGGCAAAAAAGAAAATGGACACCAAAAAATTATGAATAAAATTTTTATTTTAGTATTTACATTTCTAGGGTTGATGACTGTCTTATCATTGTATATGTTAGTAGTTGTCTTATGATAAAAACTCTACATGAACTAGCGATAGAATTCCCGAATAAATCATACAAGGAGCTGGACCAATTGAGACTGAATCAATTGCCGAAGCTCAAGCAGGATATTGTTAGATCCGTGTTCCAAGTACAAAGTAAAAGGAAGTATGGCGACCTGGTCGAGAACATAATTCAAAGAAAGATGAGTGAAAAAAAATAATAAATATAAATATGTTCAGGGCTCACGCTCCACGGACCATGGATCACGGACCTATGATATAGCCGGACAAAAATTGCCGTCCGTGACAACAATCCTTGCCAAAACAAAAGATCAGAGTTATTTAACTGCATGGAAACAAAAAGTTGGAAATGAAGAGGCTGAGAGAATCAAAAATCTATCTAGTAAGCGGGGTACTGCCATGCATAAGTTCTTGGAGACCCACATCACAGGAGTCGGTTATGATGATCTCACTGCTGTTGGGAAACAGGCGCGTCCGATGGCTCAAAAAATTATTGAAATTGGCCTGGCGCCGGTTGAAGAGTATTATGGCTCGGAAGTAACATTACACTATCCTAACTTATATGCCGGTAGTACAGATTTAGTTTGTATTCATAATGGAAAAGAAACAATCGTTGACTTTAAGCAAGCCAATACCCCCAAAGAAAAAAGATGGATTGAGGATTACTTCTTGCAGATTGCTGCATATTCCATGGCGCACGACTATCTTTATGGCTCTAATATTGAACAAGGCATTATAATGGTATGTACTCCTGACCTATATTTCCAGGAATTCAAGTTTGAGGCGGCAGAAATGAGAAATTACCGCCATCAATTTTTAGGGAGATTCAGTCAATTTTATGGCACAAATGAGGCAATTTGATGGCAAGCACCCAGCAGACAAGCTCAAAGGTGGCAGAAGTGGCAGACTTTTTGAACAAAGTGGCAGACCTCCAATCGACTAGAACTGTTGCTATATATAGATAATCTATATATTTATATATATATTTGCCAACTGCCAGGATTTTTCCGATTATTAAAAAAAAAATTAAAAATATATATTTATACTATATATGGCAGAGATTCCTCAATATAAGAAGATGACAGAACAGGACTTTTGGGCTAAATTCAATAAAAAACATAACCCAAGATATTATAATGCCACGAAAAACCAAAAGAAGATTAAGCTTAAATCGAAACGCCAAAGACGATATCCCTTATTCAAAGGTCAGGGTGGAATGGATTGACATACTATCTGATTCTGGTTGGGCAGACGAAAAAAGTTTTAACAAAATGAAATTAGCATTTCCTGTTAACGAAGGTTGGTTATACAACAAAGATAAATATGCTATTAAGCTATTTGCTTCCTATGATAGAGATGATGATGGGTCTTTAACTTTCGGGGATAGAACTATGATTCCGTTATCTTGTGTTAAGAAGATGGTTAAGCTGTGAGATCAGTGTTAGATATATTTTTTCTCTTGGCGTACTACTTTCTTTTCTGCCTTGTCTTTGTCTTGGTCTGGTTCGTCATCGGTGTCCTTCTCGCTGTCGACATCATCTGGGATTTCTTTAACCACCTTAAGGGGCGTAATTCTAGTTCTAACCTCCTTCTTTAAATCTTCTATTGGTTTTGCGTCTAGTATTGGACTGTATTGGTCCACAATTTCTTTCATTCTAGTTTCTAATTCTTGTTCACTCATGTCCTCAAGTTTACCAGTTTTAATAATTTTTTGTTCGATGTAGAGGCCACCAGCTTTTCCTCTAGCGACTTCTGCGTTAACAGCTGATGAGAAGCTACCTTTTTTGAGAGCTTCTTCTCTAAGTCTTGCAAGCTCTTTAATATGTTTTTCGAATGTGACTTCATATTTGTTTTGTACTTCTTCTCTTAGTTCCCCTATAAATTTAACTACTAATGGATATCTTCTTGGATTTCTTAACTCACTTGCTCGTACTCGGGCTGACTCTGGGGCATAACCTGCTTCTTTAGCACATTCGTACGGAGTCATACGTCCTTCATTGTATACGTATAGCTCTGAAAATCTCTGTTGCTGATCGGTGAGTCTTTTTGGTACGCCCATAATTTCCTTAGGAGATCTTGCTGGTTAATGAATGGAGATTTTTGCCATAACTCCTATAGTTTTTAAAGGCCTTGTTCGAACTTCATGTGGTGGAGTCCATTCAAACAAGACCAAGCTTGACTTTTACAGTAAATTTAAGTACAAGTCAAGTATGAATGATGAAAGAATAAGTCGATTGGATACCATGGATGAAATAGCATTTCGTGAACTAAAGGCAGAGAATAAGAGATTAAAAAAAAGAGCGCAGGAAGCTGAAGGAGAAGTAACCATTGTTAAAGGCATAGGTCAGAACTCACCTGAGATGAAAGCATTAGCAGCGCGTGTTAAACAATTAGAATCTTCCCTAACTAGGTGCTTAGAGATTAATGAAAGTCATCAAAAATATAACGGACAATTACAAATTAGATTGACAGAAGTTGAACAAGATAATAAGAAGTTGGCTCATCAAATTGAAGATAAGGTCAATCAGTTAAGAAAATCTGGAATGATGTAATGTTGAAGCTACAAGAACTTGAGAAGATTGTAACAAAATTTAATGCTGGCAGCACAGCTGCTAAAGAAGCTAGAGTCTCTGTTGAGACTCCGGACGGTACCATGTGGGACATCAAAAAAATATTTTTAGCACAGAATAAAATCATTGGAGTGAGAGAAACTCATCGAGTTGTTATTAAAATTGCAACCGAAGTTGCCTCTCCTGGTGCTATTATTAGAAAGCTGTGATTACTTTAAAATCCGCATGGGTCCAGAGCGCAAATTATACCAAGAACTTAAGAAGAATACCCCAGGTATTGTCTGGAATCGCATTGAAAATCTTGCTGGTATTGGTATGCCTGATTGTTTGGGGTATAATACTTCTGGGCACTTTTTCACTGTTGAATTAAAAGTAGTAAAGAGTAATAAAATCAGATTTTCACCACACCAAATCTCCTTCCATACATCACATCCGAACAATACTTTTATCTTAGCCAAGCACCATGGTCATGGTGCCTTGATACTTGTTCCAGGGTCCAAGATTCAAGAACTTTTAAGGGAAGGTTTTGCTTGCTCGTCTATTGCTCGTGGATCGTGGTCCACGGTGCTTGAGACTTTGCTCGCTTGTTGACTGCTCGCTTGTTGCTTGAGCGTCTCTGCTTGCTTGTATATTTTTCGTAGCTCTGCGTAGTACTTAGGATGTTTGAATTCGAATGTCATGATTAATGTTTACCGTATATAACACGCTTCGTGCCGCGGTCCCAGCACTTCCTGCAATCTAGACATTTATTCCCTTGCTTAGACGCCGGGCATGTCACGGCTTCATGGTCCGTGGTCACGCCTGACGTATACGGCCACCAGGAAGGAGGCACCCGCTGGTCATTCATATGATCAGATAAAACTATTTTTAAATTCTTTGGAACTACGTCCGGGTCCATCAGTCTCAGGAACCGCGCCTCCCGGGTCGGCAGCCAGTGAGCTGTGTCCGGTGTTCGTTTACATACTTCAAATATATTTGTTAGATGTTTGACGCTCTGGAGGTCCCCTGAGTCATGCCATCTAAAGACTGGCTGCTTGTCAATTAACGTGACCATTGCATCCACCCAGCGTGGATCGTGGAGCTTGGCCAGTCGACGTTGCATCGCGTCTCTTACGTTTTTAAATCTGTATCGTCCTTTT
>VTLG01002179.1_pt1 | contig 66312 bp, 100 predicted proteins | sample 4694571 | NCBI WGS metagenome assembly VTLG01 (sample SAMN12604809, study PRJNA352737) | marine metagenome | biome: ENVO:00000447; feature: ENVO:00000209|ENVO:00000569|ENVO:01000036; material: ENVO:00002151; isolation source: viral sequences binned using virsorter ...
AGACTCAACTAACCTTGCCTGCCTCGCCTCAATAAGACTCACCAGACCAAGACTTACCTCGCCTGCCATACCGTAATATACCTAAACGTAACGCAACTTGCAATACCTCGCCTGCCATACCTCAATCCTACCGGAACATTCCCCAACTGAACCCACCTCGCCTGCCTTACCCTAACTAACCACAACCTAGCTCACCAAACCCGAACGCACCTGCCTCGCCAAAAATCACCTAACCCCAGCCCAACGAACACCACCTAGCCTGCCCTAACGCAACACACCTTAAAGCACCCCACCATAACCCAGCAAGACTTACCTCGCCTGCCATACCTCAACTTACCGGAACATTCCCCAACTGAACCCACCTCGCCTGCCGCACCTGACCTGACCTGAACTCACCTCGAACAACCATAACACAACAGACCGTACCTGCCGAAACATACCAGAACTTGACTAAACCTAACGGACCAGACAACACCCCACCTGCCATGAAAAAAACCGAGAATATGTACCTAGAAATAGTGACCTTCGTGGGTCTTGGATGAACGCACCCACAACCTTTTCCCGACAAATCATCCATATAAATGATAACGGTACTTCAGTACCAACCCTTAGAACCTCATCCATTTGGACATACTTTCTAAGACCTGTGCCTTACAACTTTGTGATTGTTGTTCAGCCAGAAGGAAATAGTAATTGCAATTACTATTCTTTTTCACTACACATCCTATACAACATAGTTGAATAGGAAACAAGTATTATTTTAAAAAAAATGTAATTATTTTGTTCGCTAATTGTTCCAATAGACAATAGTCCACCATATAGTATAATTAAATTATATAATGGACTAATACGTCTAACCTACAGCTTTCTTCCATCGATCTGGAATTTTATCTAATTGTTGTTTTTGTTCCAAAGCAATAAAGACTACTTTAGGTACTTTTCTTTTTTCGGCTATCCACAAGTAGACAGCCTGTCTCGTTATTCCCAAGAAGTTTGCCAAAGGAATAACCCAACTTTCACCAAATATATCTTTGCATAATGTATTTAGTTTTTTAGTCTGAGTCATAGATAATACTAAACCAAACCCATTTCATTTTATTCTTAGATTTCATAAATCTATACATAAAAATCACCTGTTTTCTTTTGCGATAGGGGGATAGTAATCCCCCAATCAATTTAGTTAGCAATTGCCTCATGCTTTTGCCCTAATATTTTACGAGTCTTATCAAAGGCTTTAAAGACACCCAAGAACTCTTCGTATTCTTCATATCTTTTAGCCCATTGATCGAACTCTTTTGAAGCCCTCTCGATAACTTGCTTTCTTAGTTCTTCATCAGATTGAACTACAGCTAAAGTTTCATATCGAGGGCCATCATCTGTTTTAACAAAAACAAAAGCTGGTAAACTTCTTATACCACCTTCTTCTTTTGTAATTACAATTTCAACAGACCTCATTAAATGTCTAGCTGAATGTAATCTCCATTGATGAGCCGCCTTTGAATCATCCCATTCAAAAGCACTATGTAAAACAGATGTCTTATGCTTTGCCTCCTCAATGATAATTGAGGCTGTCAAACCATTATTCTTATCTCTTAATTCTTGGAGCTTATCTCCAACAATTTGAGGATCTTTAAGAGCAGGTCTATAACCTGCTCTATATTTATAAGTCGCCATTACGCTACCTTTTTAGTTTCTTCTTCGCCTCTGGCAACATGGAACATACCATAGTCACCATTTTTCTGTGGTCTCCACTCGCCTACACCAGTAGAGAAACCAGCAGTGTCGAAGATATTTATAATTTGTTCGAGTGAAAGAACATTCGCATTAAAACGAATAGGCACTTTACAATGCCAAGTCTTAAACTCCCCCCTATATCGAAGGTCAGAAACTCCCATTCCTATACGAACCATGTCTTCTCTCATAGACGGATCGTTACCTTCAATTTTAATTAATTCACACATGATGTGGAAAGCACCTCTTGCGTGAACTTTCGTTATGCCATCAACATGGCTACATGCATTAACTGCTGCAGCTTTGAAAGCAACTGCTGGGAAACCATACCCACCACCTTCTATGTGGTAAAGAGAGCTTTTGAATTCCTCATCTGGATTTCTTATCTCTTTTGCAGCTTTCGCTTTCTTTTGTTGTTTATCTCTAATTTCTTTTTTGGACTTCTCAGACCATTTATGAGAAATCAGAGGGCTGTCACCAACTAGAACTATCTCTGCATGTTGTATATTCATTGCAGGTAATTCTATCGGCGTTTCAGTTTTTACTTTAGTTGCCATTTTTTACCTCGTATGACATGTATCTGCATTGATGGTACAGATACGGATTAATACTCACCCATCAAATGAGCAATAGTCTCGACAACATGTCGAGAGTATTAGGTACATATTCACAGTATTAAAGAGCAATTAATTCAAAAGAATTAATAACATTGTTGACTATAGACATTTTAAACAAAGTTGCAACCCCTTATTTTTTGGCAGAAAACAGGCAATAGTCTCGACAATAACAGGCAATAGTCTCGACAGCAATTTTATTATCATCAATTTTTGGCTATAAATTTTCATATCGATACACATCTATATAAAATTAAAAGATCGAATTAAGGAATAACTTTAGACCAAAAAAAAAGGGCATGAGAAAATTAATTCCCATGCCCTTAATACTGTATTATATTCTATTCCAATGTGTAGTTTGATATTCATCGCCATTTAATTCTTTAGTAGTGTAAGTATTTTCTTTAAACTTAACTCCCATTACTTTAGATAGCAATTCACGAACACCATGAGATATATCATGCCAATGTACATTTTCATGTACACCATCATTAATATCATACAACCCTTTAAATTTTGGATTGTCATTATCTTGGTCATAATAATCTCCAACGACTACAACTTTATCACCTGCCCATCTTCCAATGTATCTGTGACCTTCTGCATCGCCACCACCTCTACGTTCATTACCTTGAGCAATAGATAAGAGATACATAACATCTCCCATACTACCCTCAAAACCAATGCCCTCAAGATGTTTTGCACCTAACCCAATCTCATATGGATTAACATATTCTTTTTTAGTTAGGTTTATTAGTTTATGGTATTGTCCCATTACTTACCCCCCTTGTCGTGTGCTTGAATATAATTCATTGCAACTTGATTATAAATTGTTTCCTCAAGCCACTCAAAATTATCTTCGTAAAAAGACCAAGCAGTTTCAAGTTCATCTAGTTTTAATGGTGTAGGTATATTACATACCACAGAATCTAAACTATTCTCTTTTCTATTTTTAACTAATTGGTCAATAATTTGCTGATTATAATACTCAACAAATCTCTTAAAAGTAAAAGTAAAATTCTCTTTTACTTTATTTACTCTATCGCTATTTAGTTTTGTCATTACTAACCTCCATTTCTTTTAGCCACTCGTCTACAGCATCTGAAACAAAGTTAGGAACATCAGCAATTTCTTTTGTTGTTTTATCTTCGTATTCAACTTTAATAGACCAACTAATAATATTATTTGTTTTTTTCATTCTCTTACTCATACCAACCCCCTTGTTGTTATGTTATCTAGGTATCGATACTTATTATCTAATACCCATTGATATAATGCTTTTAAATCAGCATCAGAGGATGACCAGCAACCATAGTATGTTGCTGACTCCCCATGATACCAAAGTAGTTTTAATCTGTGTTTGATTGTTTCAAGATCACTCACTACTACCCCCAACAGTTCTAATTGCATGACGATAAGCATTGATATTATCATCTACAGAATTATACCAATCATGAAAACCTATAACCCACTCGTCATAGGAATAAGGAAATGGATAATCATCTACAATTAAAGAATTACAATCTCCATCCATATTATCAATGGCAGTTCGTAATGCTCTAACTCCACTATTTAATTTGTCCATTGCTTGTCTTACATCCAAAACATCAGCCATAGTCATATCCTTATCAAACTCCTCAAAGTAATCATAGAATTGAGATAGTTTTTTAGAATAATCATTACCATCATAAAAAGTAATTATAAGACTATTAAGATTTTCATGTAACAATGGATATCTATCTTCTGGAATTGATTGAGTATTAATTTTTAAATTTAAGCATTCCTTATTTGGAATATACTCAACCACCTTAACAACCATACCACTAGGAAAATTACATTCTCCTATTTTTAAATCTTTCTTTAGTATGTATTGTTCTTTAAGTTTAGGAATAATCTTATTATTATTCTCAAACCAACAATTAGTTTTAGTTTTAGTATTCATATTATTATTCCATGTTACTTGGTGTGTTTTGACTTGCAGACAATCTGTCAAACCATTCCTCGCCTAAATCAATTACTTTAGCTTTAGGATATTTTTGTTTAGCCTCTTCTAGTGTGTTACACTCATCGACAATATTAGAGAGTGTTAACCATCTAACACCAGTGTGTGTTCTAGTTTTTTCTTCTACATAAAATGTATTGTAGTCATTTTTTTTAATAGTATATTTCATGTTATTTCCTTTCTATTATTGTTAAGTCTTTAGGATGGGAATACTCCCAACTATCTCCTTGATCAACCCACTCTTGCTCAGTAGTAGGTGGATAACAAACTAAATAATTTCTACCATCAGTAATTAATGTATCAGACTTTGTTCCATCTCCATTGTCATAATATTCATCAACAGAAATTATTTTACCTTTTCGTTTTGTGTAGATATCTCTAACTGTATCTCCAACTTTATAACTCCATGTCATAGTTATCTCCTTCGATTTTTATTATCATCAAAAGGGATGGCGAAACCAACTCGCCACCCCTCACATATTTAACTTAAATATATTTTGCCTTCTTCGACTTCAACATTTTCAATCTTAACATCAAAAGTATTGTAGTCATCTTCAGCAAAGAAATGAACATCACTATTTTTATTATTAGAGAAATCTTTATTAACTCTATAATCAGCAAGTTCATTTAATTTATCTATAAGTTCTTGCAATGTCATTAAGCAACCTCCTCAAAGTAAGTGTCATAACATTCAGACATACTTGGTGTCCAACCTTCGCTAACTAAATATTCAATGAAATCTTTTTCATTTAATTTTAAAGCATCTTTAATGTTACTTATAAAAAAATTTTCAGCTTCATTTTTTTGAAAACAATTTTCATTTTTTTCTTCAAAATAATATTCGCACATAAGTTTAATCCAATAACTTTTTGCTTTTAATAATTTTATATTCATTATGCCACCTTCCTTAATTTATCTTTGAAAGTTAATGAATTGTAAGTAACTTTTCTTACTACTTTGTTATAAGTTTTGGCATCTACTAAAGACTTTAATTCTTTAGCATCAATCCAATCCTTAACTATAACATTTCTTTTAACAGTATAAAATTTACCACTAATTTCATCTCTGTTTGTTTCATCAAGTTTAATTAAAATATCTTGAGTCAACTCTTTATTACTAGCATCAACTTGTTTTGCTAGTGTTCTACCATTTTTAAGTTGGTCAACTTTAGTATAAGGTCTAGACATATAGACTCCCTGTATTCATGCAACACCATCGTTGCAAGTAAGTAATATATAATTACTTATTAATGCACACCATATAGATGTGCATTGTATAAATAATTATGCAACCTTCTTTTCTTTTTTAGTTTGTTGCTCTTTAAGATACTCCAAACTTTTAGATGCATCAGATAGTGCAGAGAATATTTTAAACTTATTAATCTCTCCATTACTCCAATGCTTTAAGTAAGCTAGGTTATTAGGTTTAGGTGTAGATTGTATACCTAAATGCACACAAGTTAAGAAAGCTCCTACCTCTGCAACCAATTCTTCTTCAGAATAAGATAGTTTATTTCTTTTTAATCTTCGTTCATCTCCACTCCAATGGATATGCTCGTGAGCAAATACTGAATAGTATTCTTCAGCATTATCAAACTGCTCTATCTTTGGCATTCCTATTTCATCAGTAGATGGTCTATAGAAACATCTGCTGTCATCGTGAATAACTTTAGCATTAAGATTATCAAAAAACTTTTTACATTTTTGAATAGGTTTAATGCTGTTATCTAAATGACTTTCATCTAAAGTTTCAAGACCACTTACATATGGTTTACCATCTTTAGTTTGCACTTGTTCAGAGCTAAAGACATAATGAGATTTAAACAAGAAGGTAGTGTAGTATATATCATCCCCATTTGAATCTGTTTGCACAACACCATCAACAACTTTAGGTTTTTTCTTTGGCTCAAAGTAATGTATCTGTGTGCCTTTGCTACCTTTAGTAATTTGATAGCCAAGTTTTTTCCAACCAAGAAATGTTGCCCAAAGATTAGAAGAAGATTTACCCCATAGTAACCAAATATTCATACCACTATATGCTTTTTGTGTAATAGCATTAATAGGTAGGTATTGAGTATTTGGATTAGGTCTCCAAGTTTTTCTCCAAACAGCATCCTCGCTAGTAATCATATTAACTAGATCAGTAGCAAGTTTATCTTTTTGCTCTTTGTAGTAGTTAGGATTTTTAACAAATTGTTTAGCGTTCATTTATAACTCCATCGTTATAGGTTATCTGTTTCATACTTTTGTAATCATCAGTAGCAATACACATTGCTATACAGAAGGCGACTTGTTTCAAAGTCCCTATCGCCTTTGTGAAAGCAACCAAGCATATTACATCCTAGCTGATTTTAACCTCGCAAGTCACTCTCATTGATTGGGCTTTGGAAACCATCAATCCCTGCCAATACGAAATTATTTCTTTCAATTCTGTTTTTATAGAAAATCAACAATGTTGTCTACAATTATTATATATATAATTTACCCTTATATTCTGCCATTTTATGAAAAATCTTCAAAATATCTAGGAAATAAGCCAAATAAAAACCTTTATATTTGAACACACAGAGAGTTTAAGTATATTGGTGGTATGATTAGACCTAGATTTGTTCTTATACTGTTATAATTTTGTGCATCTATACAGATTAAAAAAAATCCTTACTATTAGCCATGAAATTCCATAATGGAGTAGTATGTCTAGACCACAAAATAACTCTAAATGACTTATAGCAATGCACACACTCAAAGTTATATCGCACAGGAAAAACAATTAGTTATAAATGAATTAAGAGAGAAGGTCACAGTAGCATACAAACGCATTAGAGAATTGGAACAGGAAATACAAGACAAGGTATCAGAAATCAATACACTCAAAGAGGAATTACAATTAAACACATTACCAAATGCAAAGTATTCCAATAGATATGGATGGACATTAGATAAGTAAATGGAATTATGGGAAATGTGGTTACTGTTAATGATATCTATTAATACAACTGTTAATATACTTGTATTCTTTTTGGGTAGAAAATTTAGGGCCAAGAAATGAATAAACCAGAAGATAGAATAATCACAATAGACCAAATACAATCGATATTAAAACAGTTACAAGACTTACCCTTTAAGTCAGTTCATATACCAATCCAAATACTGTTAAGTCTCAAAGGAATTAATCAGCAAGACAAAGACAACAAAGTTAATAAGAAAGATAACTAACATATTAATAGAGAGTAAGTAAGTAATGAGAAAGAATAGTTTAGATTATAAAACAATATTAAATCTGTATTTAGCAATGCCAACACATCAACGATCTGTGAGGAAATTACATACACAGTTATTGCACAAATACGAGCAGATGATTAATAACAAAACTATTTCAATCCCACATTTAAACACGTTATGGAATTGGTCTAGTAAAAACAATTGGACTAAACTTGCAGAAGAAAATGATTTGAAAGTATCACATAAGTTCAATGAAAGAGTTATAAATCAGCGAGTAAATGAATTAGATAAGATGGAGTCTATTGTTAATGACCTAAAAGAAACAAGTTACTTAGCACTACAAAAGATAACAAAGACATTAAAACAAGACTTAATGAAAGACATTGAAAACCCAAGTGAACTAAAAGCATTAGTCAACTCTGTTACTGATGCAATGAAGATGCATTCACTTATTACAGGGAATGTTACATCAAGATCAGAAAGTGTTACACATAACTTACAATCAACAAAACAAATAAGAGAGCAGATAGTTCAACTCATTGGTAGTTTAGCACATGATGGAATTAACATTGAGATGGATGACGAAGATAAGACTAAACTAAACTAACAAGCAATAGTCTAAACAATTTATTCAATGTTATTATTAATGAAAAGTTTACTAGGATATAAAAGAATCCTATTAGTATCGATGATAAATTTTACCCCCACCCCCCATAATTGAGATAACTCATAACATCCATAAAGTGCACATACTCTGTGATGATTATGTAGGGGAAAAGGGGATGCATGAATACCTAGTGCCATGATGGACTAGGGTACACTCGCTGAAAAGGAGGCAATTATGCACACAGCAATGAAATACGCAGGTATTCCAACAAATATTAGAAATATGTTTCTGGGATTTGAGGATGCCTTTGAGATGCTTGATACATTCACAAGCAAATCGGAATACCCCCCATACAATATTGAGAGGGTATCGGATGACAAATACACACTAGAACTGGCAGTCGCTGGCTTCAAGAAGAAGGATATTAACATTTCCATTGAGAAAAATACCTTAAAGATTGAAGGGGAGTCGGCAAAGAAAGATGCTGACTACATCCATAAGGGACTAGCCTCAAGAAAGTTCTGTCGTGCTTTTCATCTCAACAAGTATATAGAGATTGATAAGGCTGACATGGAGGATGGGATTCTCAAGATTAACTTAGTGAGAAACCTACCAGATGAGGAAAAGCCTAAAGTCATTAAAATAGGCTAAAAAAAAGAAATGCCACAAGTATCAAGCAAAGTTGGAGAGAAAGTCGCAAAACTCGAAATGCTTGTCTCTAAGCTCAAGGAGATGGAGGGCAAGGATAAAGCTAAAAATTCGTTGCTTGGCTATGCCAAGTATCAGATGGAAGAATATCTTTCTCCCCCCCACATCAAGCTATTAGCATCCAAGCTAGAGGCAGTAGAAAGAGGAGATATCAAGCGACTGGCTATATTTATGCCACCTCGACATGGGAAGTCTATTCTAACATCAGAATTCTTTCCAGCTTGGTACTTAGGCAGAAATCCAAAGAAGTTCATCATTTGTTCTACTTATGGACAGGAACTAGCAGACGACTTTGGTCGCAAAGTAAGAAACCAATTACAAGACCCACGTTATCAAGAAGTTTTTGAAGATACAGGATTATCAACAGATTCCTCAAGTATGAGGCGTTTTAATACAACAAAGGGTGGAGTTTATTATGCAGTCGGTGCCGGTAGTGCTATTACTGGTCGTGGTGCTCACCTCTTGCTCATTGATGACCCAATTAAAGGAAGAGAAGATGCAGACAGTGAAGCAATGCGAAGTAACCTTCTCGACTGGTACAGATCAACTGCTTACACTCGTCTCATGCCCGGTGGAAGTGTGGTTCTCATCCAGACACGTTGGCACGAGGATGACCTCGCCGGATGGGTACTTAAAGAAACCGAACATGAAGGATGGGAAGTAATAGAGTTTCCAGCAATACTGGATAAAAGGGCAGCTAAACTTTTGAAGAAAAAGGAAGGTCAACCCTTGTGGGAAGAAGCCTATCCTCTTTCTCGTTTAGACGAGATAAAGAAAACACTAGGTTCAAGAGAATGGGCTTCTCTCTACGCACAAAAACCTTCGGTAGAAGAAGGTAATATTATGAAGCGTTGGTGGTGGAAAACGTGGAAACAAAAAAATCCCCCTCAATGCGACTATATACTACAATCATGGGATACAGCGTATACGTCTAATAAAAATTCAGACTATTCAGCTTGTACGACATGGGGAATATTCATTGACGACAATGGAGAATCCAATGCTATCCTTCTAGGAGCTAGAAGAGATCGATGGGAATTTCCAGAACTTAAAAAGGTTGCAGTTGATTTATATAACGACTTTAACCCCGATCTTGTCATCATTGAAGCAAAGGCAAGTGGATTATCTCTTGTTCAAGAATTATCGAGAATGGGAATACCCATAACGCCTTATAATCCTAAGAAGCAAGATAAGAAATCCAGAGTTCATTCCATTACTCCAATTTTAGAGTCTGGAAAAGTATGGGCACCGGATAGAGACTTTGCAGAGGATGTTATATCCCAATGTGCATCATTCCCTAATTCAAAGAATGATGACTTGGTAGATTCAACATCACAAGCTCTCCTTCGATTAAGGCAAGGATGGTTTGTTCATCATCATCAAGATTATGTTCCTCAACAAGCAACAGGAAGTACAGGAAGTTATTGGTCATGGAAAAGGTAAAAAAATAAAATGCAAAAAGAAACTTTTGATAAACTTTTAGAATCAGTAAAAAAACACGAAGGGTATAGAAACAAGGTATACCTCGATACTCTAGGAAAGAGAACAGTGGGGGTAGGACACCTTTGTGTTGAAGATTTCTGGGAAGATGGTAAAGAATACGAAGAAAAGTTTTTAATGGACATACTACAAAAAGATTTACAAGGTTCTATTGATGGTGCAGAAGATTTAATTAATAATTGTCCTTCTGGTGGAAAGGCAAATATTAGTGATGATGCAAAAATTATAATTATAGAAATGGTTTTTCAATTAGGAAAAACAGGGGTGTCAAAGTTCCGTAATATGTGGAAGGCCCTTCAACAAGATCCACCACAGTATTCTGTTGCGGCTAGCGAAATGCTTGACTCACGTTGGGCAAAGCAAACCCCCAACAGGGCAAAAGAAATGAGTAAAATTATGGGAGGAATAGTATAATGCCAAAAGTAGGAAAGAAAAAATTTCCTTATACTAAAGCTGGAATGAAAGCTGCAAAAAAGGAAAAAGAAAAAATAAAAGGATATAAAGCAGGAGGCTCTGTCTCTCGTGGTCAATATCCAATGCAAACACAAAAGGTTAAATTTAAAGGTGTATTCTAATGGCTAAAAAACAAAAAAAGCAAAAGAAACAAAAAAAGAAACTAAACGTAGAAGACTACACATCACCTTATATGGGAACTAGAGAGACAAATCAAAGAATTTCTGAATACTTGGATAAAGAGGGTAAAGGTGCTGCTGGTAAAACCATAGTAGAAATGAGAACAAGACATAAATTAGTTGAAACATCGCCGGGAAAATATGATGTTGTAGAAATAAATCCTAGCATGGCAAAAAAATCTGGTGGCATTGTTTCTTCTAAATCTATTGCAAAAAAATACTTTAAAGGTGGAATGGTATAAATGGCAAGACAAAGAAACGAACCAGTTGACCAAGTTTCTGTCGAAGAGGTTGAAGTAGTCATAGGTAATGAGCCTATTGAAGAAGTTCAACAATCAGAAAACTTAGCTGAAGATATTAATGATGAAGAGTTAAAGGAAATTGCTTCCGATCTCGTATCTGCTTATGACGCCGACATACAAAGTCGTGGCGATTGGGAAGATACAATTAAGAAAGGAATGGATCTTCTAGGATTAAAACTAGAAGAAATGCAAAACCCTTTTCCCGGTGCATGTTCTGCACATCATCCATTAATGATTGAAGCGGCTGTACAGTTTCATGCTCAAGCATTAAAAGAATTATTTCCATCGAATGGCCCTGTTAAAACACAAATTATAGGCGAGGTAACAAAAGATATAGAATATCAAGCTGAACGTGTTAAAGACTTTATGAATTATCAAGTCACAGAGCAAATGGAAGAATACTTTGATGACTTAGACCAAATGTTATTCTATCTACCAATTGTTGGTAGTTGCTTTAAAAAAGTTTATTACGATTCAGAATTAGAACGACCAGTTTCAAAGTTTATTCCTGTTACAGATTTTGTTGTATCAAGTAATACAACTGATTTAAGAACAAGTGGAAGATATACTCATGTCATTCGTATGGAGGCAAATGAGTTAAGAAAAAGACAAGTTAACGGATTCTACAGAGATATTCCTTTAATGGAAGAAGATAGATCAGATGATTCTACTTCCATGACTGGTATCAATGAAAAGATACAAGACATAGAAGGTGTAAAACCAAATAGAACATACAAGAAAGATGCTCGCTTTACACTTTTAGAAATGCACGTTGATTTGGAATTACCAAACAGCGATAAAGAATTTGCTTGTCCATACATTGTAACTATTTGTAAAGAAACAAATGACGTTTTATCTATACGTCAAAACTTTAGAGATGAAGATTCTAAATTTAAAAGATTACAATATTTTGTTCATTACAAATTTTTACCGGGTTTCAACTTTTATGGGTTGGGATATGTACATCTACTTGGTAATTTGCAAAAAACAGCAACAACAATTTTGCGTTCATTAGTTGATGCAGGTCAATTTGCAAACTTACCGGGTGGATTTAAAGCTCGTGGAATGCGAGTTGAAGGAGACCAACCTGTAGGATTTGGTGAATTTAGAGATGTAGAGGGATATGGAGACGATATTCGTAAGTCCATTGTTCCTTTACCATTTAAAGAACCATCACAAGTTTTAACTGCTCTACTTGGTGCATTAACTGACGAAGGTAGACGACTTGCTGCAATAACGGATTTACAAACAGGAGATATGAATTCTCAAGCTCCTGTAGGTACAACCATTGCGTTATTAGAGCAAGGAATAAAAGTGATGTCGTCAATACATAAACGACTTCACAAAGCACAACGAGAAGAATTTAAAATTCTCGCAAGAACGAATTATGATTTCCTCCCTAATTCATACCCCTACGCTGTAGAAGGTGTTGGTCGTGAAGTCTTTAAAGATGACTTTGACGGAAGAATCGACATACTCCCTGTATCCGATCCTAACATCTTCTCTACAGCACAAAGGGTTCTCTTGGCACAAACACAAATACAAGCTGCAGCAGCAGCCCCACAAATACATGATTTACGAGAAGCGTATAGAAGATTATACAAAGCACTCGATGTTGAAAATGTAGATGATATGCTTATTCCAGAAATGGGAAGTAAGCCTATGGATCCGGCAACAGAAAACTATACAATGATGTATCAAAAACCTGTAAAGGCATATGGTTGGCAAGACCATGATTCACACATTGCTGTGCATGAAGCCTTTATGAGTGACCCTGCTGTTATACCACAAGACCCAAGAATGCAACAAGCACTTGCTGGTACATTACAGGCACACATTCAAGAACACCAAGCACATAAATATCGAATGGCTATTATGGCTAATGCTGGAATTGAATTACCAAATGCACCAGAGTATGACAGATTTAATCCGGGTAAAGATAATGAATACGAATCAATGGATAGAGATATTGAAAATGCAGTTGCACAAGCACAAGCACAAGTTGCTGGACAAATTGCACAAGCTAATCAACAACAAGCTCAACAACAGCAACAGCAACAGCAAGCTCAAGATCCTCGATTCCAATTAGCACAACAAGACTTACAATTACGAGCACAAGAAAATCAGCGTAAAGCTGAAGAAGGTGCTGCAAGAACTGAATTAAAAGCAAAAGAAGTTGAATTAAAAGAAGAGCAAGCTGCTTCTAAAGCACAACTAGATTCTGCTAAATTAGCTCTAGATCGTGATAAAACGATGGCTGATATGGAAATTGACAGAGAGAAGTTGCGTTCTAACGAACAACGTGATATGGCTCGTTCTCAATACCAACAGCAAATGGCAGAGTCAAAAGCTGATATTGAAAGAGCAAGAACAATTATAGAACGTGAGCAAAGAGAAAAAGATAGAAGAGCTACTCAACAAAAAGGTAAAGATAAAGAAAGTTGAGAAAGCTAAACATTCAGTTATTTCGTTGTGGGATAAAACTAACGAAATAGCAAAAGAAGAAGATAAAACAACTGTGTTAGCTTTGTGTCAAAAACATAGAAAAGGTTTTTGGATTGTCTGTCACGAAGATGATCTGGAAGACGTAATTAAAGCTAGAAAATAATGGATACTGCTAAATTTATTTCTTATTTAAAAAATAAGATAAACAAGGAAATTGACAACATAAAAGATGCCTTTGAACAAGGCAGAATACCGAAAGATCAATATGATTCTTCTGTAGGTGAAATTAGGGGTTTACGAATAGCAAAAGATTTGCTACAAGAATCTGCAAAACACATAGAAGAAGATGACAACGAAATTTAGTTTAACAGAAGAAAAATTAGATAAGAATCACCCTAAAGCTGTAGGGCATAGAATTCTTGTTCAAGTTCTTGACGTTCAAGATAAAACACAAGGTGGTATTTATTTACCGGGTAAAGCCGTTGAAGACCATCGTAGTGTTGCCTCTATTGGCAAGGTCATACAAATGGGTGACGATGCCTATAGACGAGAAGACATGACTATACCGTGGTGTAAAAAAGGACAACACGTTATGTTTGCAAAGTATGCTGGACATAGATTTAAGTTTGGCAAATCTGAACTAAGAGTAATGAACGATGACGAGATTCTGGCAGTAGTGCCAGATATAACAAATATAGCATAAGCTATACTTTGTTCCTTTCGTAGCATTCGCTACGCAATTTAACTATAACTTTGGAGAAAGACCAATGCAAATTGTACACGATTCATCGGGTAAAAAAAAGCCGATGCAAGTCGTGGATGATGGCAAGGAAACGAAGCTAAAGAAATTTGAAGGTGCTGATGTTCCGGAACAGGAAGCACAAGATAATTCTGAGGTGGAAAAAGTCATAGACGACACACAAGCTGTCCATGACACACAGACAACTGAATCCACGCCAACTGAAATCGAGGCTACATCTGAAGAGCAAGATGAAGTTCAAGAAGAAGTTGAAGAAAAACCAAAGAAGAGAAATACTTCTTATCAGAATAGAATTAATGAACTTGTTAAAAGAGCAAACGAAGCTGAAAGGCAACGTAATGACTATTATAACAGGAATCAACAATTAGAAGCTGATTTAAAAAAGAAGAATGTTGTAACTGAGGATTATGCAAAGTTACAATCTCAATTCTTTGATGCAAGAAAATCTAACGCTGAAAAAGCATTAGAGTCTGCTCGTGCTGCACATAAAAATGCACATGAGGAAGGAGACTCTGATAAAATGCTTAAAGCTGCAGAAGATATTGCAGAAGTTAAATACGAGTTGAAACAATTGGAAAATCAACAACCATTTGTTCCACCAACTCCAAAACAATCATCAACAGAAGTTGAGCAACCACAAGCGACTGCTGCTCCCCAGCAACCACAATCACAACCAGATCCTCGTGCACTTCGATGGGCACAAGATAATGGATGGTTTGGTACTGATGTAGCAAAAACTGGTGCTGCTTATGCTATTGATGCTGCTCTAAAGATGGAGGGCTATAATCCATCAAGTGAAGAATATTATTCTGAACTCGATAAACGTATAGGAGAATCGTTTCCACAAGAAACAACTCGCCCTAAACAAACAGTAGCAGGTGTCTCTAAGTCACCTTCCGCACCTAAGAAGGTTCGTATGAATCAGAACCAGATCGCAATGGCTCGTAAACTAGGTGTGCCACTTGAAGAATATGCGAAGTTCGTGAGGACTGAATGACCAATAAAAATATAAAAAGCCACCCGACTAGGGCTGAAGCTAGTCGCAAAATAGTATATCAACCTCCTAATTATTTAGAAGCACCTAAACCAAAGGTAGATGGAATCAAATACCGATGGGTTAGAGTTTCTGCGGGTGGGGAGGATGATTCACAAAACATATCAAAAAAACGAAGAGAAGGATATGAATTTGTGCGTGCTGAAGAACACCCAGAATTCGATGCACCTACACATGAAACAGGAAAATATGCTGGAGTAATAGGTACGGGGGATTTAGTTTTAGCTAAAATACCAGTTGAGATGTCTGATGCGAAAAAGGAATACTTTGAGCAAAAGACTAAAAGGCAAAGTCAAGCCGTTGATGCTGATATTTTGAAGGAACAACATCCATCTATGCCTGTTCATCAAAAGCGTAGTTCTTCGGTAACACAAGGTAAAAGAAAAACCGAGTTTAGCGAAGAATAGAATTTATTATGTAAGGTGTGTAATTTAACCTTTTATACAGGAGAAATATTATGGCAAACGTAGACGCCGCTTTCGGTGCTAAGGCAGTAAGACATCTCACTGGAGGCTCTATCAGAGCAAATGAGTATAAAATAGTTAAAGAATACGCAGCAAATGTTTTTACTGGTGATTTTGTTAAACTTGCGGCTACTGGATACATTCAAGTAGCATCAGCAGGAAATAGATTACTGGGCGTATTCGCTGGCTGTAGCTATACTGCTTCTGATGGGTCAAAAGTCTTCAAGAGATACTGGCCGACCGGAACAGCTACACTTAATGACGGTGATGTCACCGCTTATGTGTATGATGACCCTAATATTGTATGGGCTATTCAATCTTCTGGTTCAGCAGATTTTGCTGATATCGGTAATTTAGCAGACATCGTTGCAGGTACAGGTAGTACCGTAACAGGTCAATCTGCTCATGAGATTAATGGAACAACAGGAACGGGCACAGCAAATTTGCGAATTCTCGGATTGTATAACGAACCAAAAAATGCCTATGGTACTAATGGCGTGTTGGAAGCAGTGATATGGGAACATGAACTGATTGGACACGATCAAGGTACAGCAGGCGTATAAGGAATAGGAGAATAATATGCCGATTAGTAGATCGCAACTCGTTAAAGAGTTGGAACCGGGACTCCACGCCTTATTTGGAATGGAGTACAAAAGATGGGAACGTGAACACGCTGAAATATTTGCAGAAGAAAGCTCAGACAGAGCCTTTGAAGAAGAAACTCTTCTTTCTGGTTTTGGAGCTGCACCAACTAAAGCAGAAGGTGGATCTGTAGAATATGACACTGCTTCAGAGCAATGGACTTCAAGATATGTACATGAAACTATCGCCCTAGCATTCTCAGTTACTGAGGAAGCTGTGGAAGATAACCTTTATGATACATTATCTAAAAGATACACTGCTGCTCTAGCACGTTCAATGGCTTATACTAAACAAGTAAAAGCTGCGAATGTTCTTAACAATGGATTTAGCTCAAGTTACACAGGTGGAGATGCGAAAGCATTAATGACTACAGACCACCCAACACTTGAAGCTGGAGACCAAGCTAACGAACCTTCAACTGCTGCCGACTTATCTGAAACTTCACTAGAATCAGCAATCATTTCGATTGGTGGTTTTGTGGATGACAGAAATGTCCCAGTTGCAGTTAATGCAAGAAAGCTAGTTATCCCTAAAGATTTAGCTTTCACAGCACAAAGAATCCTAAAATCAGAATTAAGAGTAGGAACTGCTGATAATGATATCAATGCAGCAAGATCAATGAATATCCTTCCACAAGGATATGCGGTAAATCATTACCTCACTGATACAGATGCATGGTTCATTCTTACAGACCTAGTAAATTCTGGCTTAAAGATGTTCCAAAGAAGACCTTTAAAAACTTCTATGGAGCCGGATTTTGAATCTGGAAATATGCGTTTCAAGGCTTCTGAAAGATATTCTTTCGGATGGTCTGACTGGAGATCCATTTTTGGATCACCGGGTGCGTAATAAAGTACGAGTAGGAGGGGGAATTTTTTCCCCCTCTTATTTTTTTATCTAGGATTAATCAATTATACCAACTGCCCTAGCAGACAATCGTAGAAGAGATGGTATAATTTAGCTACGGAGAATTAAAATGGCTAATACAACTTTTAGTGGTGCAATTAGATCAAAAACAGGATTTAAAGTCATTAACGAAAATTCTACTACTGGTGCAATTACAGAAACAGGAGTTAATATTAACTCAACTGGACAATTATGTGCACTTGGAACTAGAAAATTTCAATCTTTTGCAGGAACTTTAGCATCAACAGATGCTGCAACTACAGCTTATGGCGATGGTGATGTTCTTGTGGAATTAGGAACTTTAAACACTGATGCACCAGACGACTTAGTAACCCCTTCTAAATTTTTTATTCACAGAGCCTTAATTGGTATTACTACAGCAGCAGGACAAACTCTTGTTGGTGGTTTATCTTTAAGTGCTACAAGTGGTACATCAACCAACTCTGCTGTTTCATCTGGAACAGAAATTGTTGGAGCAGGTGTTACTTCATTTAACGAACAGTTAAGTGCTACACAATCAATTACTGAGATTGATGTTAACTATAATAACACAGCAGGTAATTATCACATATTCGTTCCAAACGTAACGGCAGCGATAGCTAGTAAATACTTATATGCATTTGCTACTACAGCAGTCAATGCTGATATTACAGCAGGTAGATTTACGGTAGAACTAGAATATTCAGTATATTAACATAATGGCTAGGGTGTAACAGCCCTAGCCTTTTTTTTACATAGGAGGAAAAATGGCAGACGCAGTTACAAGTCAAACAATATATGACGCTGTTGGATCGAAACACGCCATAATGAAATTTACTAATATTTCTGATGGTAATGGTGAATCATCTGTTAATAAAGTTGATGTATCAGCTTTATCAGCAGGAAAAGATGGAACATCTTGTTCAAAAGTTGACATAGAAAAAATTTGGTATGATATTGGTGGAATGCGTGTCGATATAGAATGGAATGCAACAAGTAATGTAAAAGCATTAGTTCTAGGTGGCAGTGCAGCAGCAGGTAATGTTCAAGGACACTTAAACTTTTCAGAATTTGGTGGAATTAAAAACACTGAAGCATCTGGATACGATGGTGATATTGATTTTACAACAAGTGGTCACACTAATTTAGATCATTATACAATTGTAATGAAATTAAAGAAAACATACTAGGATAAAACATGGCAACTTCTGGAACTAAAACGTGGACTTTATATGTTGATGAAGTCATTGATGAAGCTATGTCTCGTATAGGCAGTGAGCCTATTACAGGAAATGAAGCAAAAGGTGCACGAAGAAGTTTAAATATAATGATGCGTGATTGGGCAAATAGAGGCATTCAACTATGGACTATAGATGAAGCAACTCAAACTGTAACCGAAGGCACAGCAAATTATACTTTAGACACTTATACAATAGGTGTTACAGAGGCTGTCATATCTAGAACTGAAAATAGTGTAAGAACTGATTTTCAAATGGAAAGAATTAATAGGGAAGATTATCTAAACATTCCTGTGAAATCTACAAAAGGAAGACCTTCACAATATTTTTTAGATATGCAAAGAGCAGCTCCAGTAGTTTATCTTTATCCAACCCCAGATAATTCAACAGACGTTTTTCGATACAAAAGAAGAAACAGAATAGAGGATATTACTGCTTCAACAGAAAGTATTGATATACCAGACAGATTTTTACCATCTGCTGTTAGTGGTCTTTCATTTTATATGGCACAAAAAAGACCTCAAATAGATATTAATAGAAGACAAGAATTAAAATTACAATACGAAGAAGAGTTTAAACGAGCTTTAGACGAAGGTAGGGAAAAAGTAGACCTTAAAATTTATCCAGATATTGCGAGGGCATAATGACAGAAATAGTAATAAGGGCTGATGCAGAAAAATGCATTAATTGTGCTTGTTTTTGTGATGATTGTGAGTGTACAACTGATAATGGTTGTCCTAAATGCAATTGTTATGAAGCAGAGGACAAATAATGGCATTTGCAAGAGGCAAATATGCAAAAGCAATATCCGATAGAAGTGGTATGGCTTTTCCATATACAGAAATGGTTAAAGAGTGGAATGGTTCTTTAGTTCATTACAGTGAATTTGAGCCTAAACACCCACAATTAGACCCTAAAAAAAAATCTGCTGATGCAGAAGCATTAAAAGATGCTAGTCCACAAGTAAAATTATATGGTTCTGACCAATTATATAATGGAAGTGTTAATACTTTACAACAAGCATTGGGTGTTAAAGCATCAGATAAAAGAATAAGAGGAAGTTTTACTTTAGCGACAGGCACAACATTAGCTACTGCATTGACATCTAGTGCAACTTTAGGTAGTGTAAGTGTGAATGTCTCATAATGTAAATTTATTTGTAGGAACACCAGCTTTTGGTGGGTGGATATGTGAAGATTACTTCCATTCCATGTTAGAATTACAAACTTTTTGCAGACAAGAGGAAATTCCAGTTCGTATACAGACGTTAGGAATGGAATCTTTAGTTACAAGAGCAAGAAATACCTTAGTAGCTAACTTTTTAGACGATGAAAAGGCTACTCATTTGTTGTTTGTTGATGCTGATATAGGATTTAGTCCTCAAATTGTAAAAAGAATGCTAGATTTTAACGAAGATGTGGTTTGTGCACCTTATCCAATGAAATTAATCAATTGGAGTGCTATTCCACAGTTAGTTAAAGACGATTTAGACTACAAAACATTAAGTTTACCTTATGTGTTAAATTTTGAAGACAAAGATAACGTAGAAGTTAAAACAGGTTTTGCAAAAGTATTAGATGCAGCAACTGGATTTCTTTTAATTAAGAAAGAAGCTCTTTTAAAAATGGTAAAAGAGTATCCAGAGTTACATTACAATACAGATCAAATACTTAATGGAAAAGAATTTAATTCAAAGAACACTTATTTGTTTTTTGATACGATGAAGGATGAAGATGGAAGGTACTTATCAGAAGATTACGCTTTCTCAAGAAGATGGCAAAAAATCGGAGGAACAATCTGGGCAGACCTCTCCTCAGAACTCATCCACTACGGACAATACAAGTTTCAAGGACAACTCTGGAAACATTTCGACAAAAAAAAGTCGTAAAGATGTAACCGTCAAGGTTACAGGAATAGAATCAAAAATATTTAAAGGAGATTTAAATGGCTAATAGTGTCACAGTTAAGCCTGTAAAAATGGCAATAATGAGAAATCCTAAAAAAGGATTTATAAAAAACGTATCTCCAGAAGAAGTAAAGAAATACGAAGAAAGAGAAGAACGTCTTATTAAAGAAGGTAAAAGGAAGAAATAATGGCAGATGATGCATCAATAACACTTACAGCAACTATATTACCAGATGAAATAGCTAAAACTATTTCTGGTAGCATGACTATTAGTCCTGCTGATGCTAACGACAAATGGTATTATAAATTAACAAGTGTTTCAAATTCAAGCACAGATTTAATTGCAGGATATTTTACAGATTATACTGCTGTTGATGATGATACAGCACCAACTGCTGTTGCTACAGGAGATAAAGTTAATTTTTTATTTATTAAAAATACTGATTCTTCAAATGACGTTTATGTTGTTTTAGATGCAGGAACTGCTTCTACTTCTGTAACAGATGGAATTAAAATTGCAGCAGGAAATTCTTGGTTTGCAAATTTACCAAACACAACTGTTGCTGATATACATGCAATTTCATCATCTTCTACTGTAACATGTATAGTAGCAGCATTATTGGATGATGTAGGTTAGGAGATAATATGGCAAATAAAAAAAAACCAAAAGGAATAGGAGCAGCCCTAAAAGGTTATGGAAGAGCATTAGGAATAATTGATAAACCTCGTAAATATGAAACTAAAACTCATATTTACGAAATAGATCCGGGATTTTTAAGCACAACTATAGAAACAATTAAAAAATCTAAAGGTGGATTAGTAAAGAGAAAAAAAGGTAAATAAATGGCAACAATGACTTATTCTAGTTTAACGCAAGATTTAAAAGATTGGATGGAAAACGATGGAACAGAATTTTCTAACGAAACAGATAATTTTATAGGATTAGCTGAACAACGTATTGTTAGAGATGTAGATCCACAAGCCTTTGTAACAAGTGCTTATTCTTCTTTTAATGCTAATGATAGATTTATTACGAAACCTACAGATGCTTTAATTATAAAACACATAATATATTTAGATTCTGATAGCAAAAGAAATTTCTTAGAACAACGAACAGATGAATTTATTTATGATTATTGGCCCACTGCATCTACAACAGGAACACCAAAATATTGGGCTAATTATAAAGATACAGAAATTCTTGTAGCACCAACTCCTAGTGCTGCATTAACTATAGAAATGAGTTACGTTCAACGATTAGATACACTTTCAAGTACCAATACAACAAATTGGCTAACAAAAAATGCACAAGAGTTACTTCTGTTTGGTGCATTAATGGAGGCTTGTACATTTAGTAAAAATAGAGAAGATTTACAAATTTATTCTCAACGATATCAAGCAGCCGTTCAATCAGTAAACAACCAAGCAAGAAGAAGAAGAAGAGACGATTATAATGCTCCTATGAACGTAATGGGAGAAAATAATATACAACAAGCGACTACATAGGAGAAAATAAATGGCAATTTCGCAAACATTAACAGACGCATTCTTACAGGATTGTTTGGATGGAGGACAAAATTTAGGTAATGGTGGAAACACTTTAAAAATAGCATTGTACACTTCAAGTGCTTCACTTGGAGCTACAACATCAGCTTACACTACTTCTAACGAAGTTAGTGGAACTGGATATACAGCAGGAGGGGCAACTCTTTCTAGTCAAGCTGTAGCTTATGATTCTACCAACCAAGTAGCATACTTTGATGCGGCAGACCCAGCTTGGTCTACTGCAACAATTACTGCTCGTGGTGCTCTCATCTATAACAATTCTAAATCGAATGCATCTATTGCAGTATTGGATTTTGGTTCTGATTATACCTCAACAGCAGGTACATTCACAATTCAATTACCATCTGCAGCTTATAATACAGCTATAATTAGGATTAGTTAAAAATGGCATCTGGTACAGGTGGATATAATGCTGCTGCCTATGGTGACAATGGTTGGAATGATGCAGCATTAATAACTGAATCGGGTATTGCAGCAGATTTAGCTTTAGGATCTGAAACACCTCAAGCAAATGCTGATGTAACAGAAGCTACTACTCCAGAATTAGGAGCTATAGGTTCTCTTGCATCATTTGCTGCTATTACAGGAACTTCTCTTGTTTCACCAACTGGACAAGGTGGAACTTTAGCAACAGGAACTGTTAAATTCTGGACTTTACTAGATACAACTTCCGATGGAACAGAAACTTGGACAAAAGGACACGCAAATTAAGGAAATAATATGGCAAATTACACACAACTAGGCTTTATAAAGCAAACTGATGGAGAAAATGAGGGTTCATGGGGTGACGCACTTAATGAAAATCTTATTGATCTATTGGATGACGCTATTGGTGGATATGTAGAAGTCAGTGTTGCCTCTGGCAATGTTACTTTAGCTTTTGCTGATGGAACAGCAGATAACAATGGAAGACACGCAGTAATTAAATTTACTGGTTCTCCGGGAACAACACGAACAGTTACATTTCCAGATAAACAAATAAACTATTTTATTATTAATGGATCAGACAGTTCAGTAATTTGTACTTCTGGTAGTGGTGCAGCGACTGTAACCATACCAACAGGAATGAAAGATATCATCTATATTGATGGTAGCGATGAAGTTTTGAGTATGTTCTCAACTCCACGTTTAAGTTCATCTTCTGATTTAACGATAGATTCTGGTGCTGATATTATATTAGATGCTGACGGTGCTGATGTTGTTATTAAAGATGGTGGTACTGCGATTGGTAAATTTACCAACAGTTCAAGCGACTTTGTAATAACTACAAGTGTTCAAGATAAAGATTTTATTGTTAAAGGAGATGACGGAGGTTCTGCAATTACTGCATTAACTCTTGATATGAGTGAAGCAGGTGCGGCAACATTTAACAATAAAGTTGTTGCAACGGAATTAGATATATCTGGTAATATGGATATTGATGGTACATCTAATTTAGATGCTGTTGATATTGATGGTGCAGTTCAAATAGATGGAACAGTTACTGTTGGTGTTGACGATACAGGAAAAGATGTAAAGTTTTTTGGTGCTACCTCTGGTAGTTATATTTTATGGGATGAATCAGCAGATTCATTATTATTAACAGATTCAACTCCAATAAAAATTGGAGACAGTCAAGATTTAACTTTATATCACGATGGAACTAATTCCTATATTACCAATGCTGTTGGTGCTTTAAAGATAGCTACTGAGACAAGTGGTATAGCTGTAACTATCGGTCATACGACTTCAGAAACAACAATAGCAGATAATGCAACTGTAACTGGAAATTTAAGTGTTGGTGGAAACTTTGATGTAACAGGAAGTTTCGATATGAGTGATGCTGATATTACAAATATTGGAAGTATTGCTCTTGATTCCATTACTAATGATGGAACAGATATTACGTTAGATTCTTCTAATGATATAGTTATTGATGCGGAAGGTGGTAATGTAGAATTTAAAGATGCAGGTACACTTCAATTTACAATAGATATGGATGGCACGGCAGGTGCACAAGTTATAAAATTAGGCGTTGATTCAGATGATTTAGTTTTCCAACAATACGATGGCAATGAAGTAATGAGAATTGCTGATAATAGAAAAGTATATTTCTATGATGAAGGTGGAGAACATATTTCTTCAGATGGTACAGATTTTACTTTTGCATCTGGTAACGATATTAATTTAACAGCAACAACAGATATTAATGTTCCTGCTGATGTTGGAATGACATTTGGCAATGATGGTGAAAAGATTGAAGGTGATGGAACAGATTTAACAATTGTTTCAAGTGGAGTTTTAAATCTTGCAGCAGGTGGAACAACAAATCAAGTTAAAGTTACTGATGGTGCAATTTTACCTATTACAGATAACGATGTAGATTTAGGTAGTGCATCATACCAATTTAAAAATGCTTGGATTAATGGAACATTAGAAGCAGATGCAATAACAATAGCGGGAACAGCAGTAACGGCAGGAGGAGCTTCAGCAGGCTTCGCCTTAGCAATGGCTGTTGCTTTATGATTTAGGAGGATAAATGGCACAAGATTTTAGAAATGTAGTAGCAAGAGCACAAGGAACTACAGCAGCAGCAATACTGACTGCGGGTAACTATGATGCAGTTATTGGCATTCGTTGCACAAACATTCTCACTACAACAATTAAGGTAGATGTTTACGTTGTTAGGTCTAGTGCAAACTATTTCCTAGCGAAAAACGCAAGCATACCTCCGGGCGGTTCACTTGAATTGATTCAAGGCGGCTCAAAAATTGTTTTAGTAAGTGGTGATGTATTATGGCACGACTGCGATACAGCTAGTGGTCTAGATATTTGGGTAAGCTATATAGATACAATAAGCTCATAGGAGGATTAAATGGCAAAAATTGAACAAGTTGGTGGAATGTTATATATCGGAGATTCTCCGGCATTAGAAAATATTCCTAACCATGATTCACAAATTGATGAAACACAAACAATAAAAAATGCAGTTGTTGCAGGCCCAATTACAGTTGCGGCAACAATAACAGTAGAAGGAAACTTAGTGGTGGTATAATATGGGTATTGAAGTAGATGGTGCTAATCAGAAATTAATTTTAGATTCTGATGGTGATACATATTTAGAAGCGGCAACAGACGATACAATAAAAGTATATGTTTCGGGTGCACACGATGCAACAATTAGTGCTAATGCCATTAATATATTATCTGGTACAACACTGACGATTGATTCTGGAGCTACTATTACGAATAGTGGTACCGCAAACGGATTTAGTAGTGCTGACCCATCCTCTGCCGATGGAGACTCACTTGGCACAGCTTCTTTAGAATGGTCTGATTTATTTCTTGCAGATGGTGGTACAATTCAATTTGGTAATGACCAAGAAGTTAGACTAATTCACACTGCTGATACAGGTTTAATTTTAAAACATACTGCTACAGCAGACGATAAACCAATTTCACTTACATTACAAACAGGTGAAACTGACATAGCTCAAGACGATGTTATTGGTAAAATTGATTTCCAAGCACCAGATGAAGGAACTGGAACAGATGCGATTTTAGTTGCAGCAGGTATTGAAGCAGTATCAGAAGGAGATTTCAGTTCTTCTAATAATGCAACAAAGTTAAGTTTTAAAACAGCAGCTTCAGAAGCAGCAGCTGAAAAGATGAGTTTAAGTTCTGCTGGACTTCTTACAGTTACAGGTGGAATAACCATGACAGGTACAACACCGACTTTAACTATAGGTGATGCAGGTGCTGAAGATACTAAAATAGTATTTGATGGTAATGCACAAGATTTCCATATTGGATTAGATGATACAGATGATGATTTTAAGATAGGTTTAGGTAGCACTTTAGGAACTACAGCCCATATAGTTATTGATGAAGCAGGATGTGTAACTAAACCATTACAACCAGCTTTTTTAGCAGTGTCATCTTCTAATAATATAAGTAATGTTGCAACTGATGCTTCAGATGTTACAGTACCATTTCCAAGCGAAGTATTTGATAACAATGCAGATTATAATACCAGTACCTATAAATTTACGGCTCCCGTAACAGGTCGTTATCAATTTAATTGTAATTTAATGGTATCTGATATGGATGCAGCGGCTACTTATGTACGATTGAGGCTTGTAGCTAGTAATAGAAATATTGATATAGATGTATTCGAACCAAATTTATCTGCTGATGCTTCAAGATGGACTTTAAAATGTGGTGCTTTAGTTGATATGGATGCAAGTGATACAGTACACATGACACTAGCACAATATGAAGGAACATCTCAAATGGATTCAGATAGTTCTAATTCAACATTTTCTGGATATTTAGTGTGCTAATAATGAAACAATTAACTTTAAAGGAGGTTTAAATGGCTACACATAAAAAAGAAGTAAGTATAACAGACTTACAACAAAAAATATTATCTAACGATTTATATAACGATATGTCAAATAATGCAGGACTTGATAAATGGATTCAAGATGCATTTGATGGTAAAATGAACAACTGCTGGAAGCGTATGCAGAGGGAATGGACACAAAAGTTAATGGATGATGATTCATTTACTGATCCCATTCCAAGTAATCAAGCAGATTTTGTGGCTTTAGTTACAGCTAGAAGTGATTATAAAACAAGAAAACAACGAGATGACTCATAATTAGGAGAATAAATAAATGGCAGAGATAAGAGTAAACGCAACCGGAGAACTAAAGCTCTATGATTCAGATGACTCAAATTATGTTTCATTTAAATCTGGTGGCACAGTTAGTTCAAATGTAACTTGGACTTTACCAACAGCAGATGGTTCAAGTGGACAAGCATTAACTACTGATGGTAGTGGCACATTATCATGGGCGACAGCTAGTTCTGCTGACCCAAGTTCTGCTGATGGAGATTCTTTAGGTACAGCTTCTGCTGAATGGAGTGATTTATTTTTGGCAGATGGAGGAACAATTCAATTTGGTAATGATCAAGATGTAACACTAACTCATGTAGCAGATACAGCACTTTTACTTAATTCTGCTATGCGATTACAATTTAGAGATTCCGGATTATACATTGGTTCAAATGCTGATGGAGATTTAGATATTGTATCTGATGGTACGGCAGCAGATTCCATTAACTTAGAATCAGCAGGTGGTATAACATTAGATGCTGGGGTAGCAGGAACTGGAGTCACATATGAGGATGACGGCACTGCTATGCTTTCTATTACAAATAGTTCTAGTGATGTTGTGTTTACTTCAAAAGTGCAAGACAAAGATATTATATTTAAAGGAGATGATGGCGGATCAGCTGTAACCGCATTAACACTAGATATGTCAGCAGCAGGAGCTGCAACATTTAATAATGATATTGTTTCAGATACAGGTTCTGTTAGAAATAGACCTAATGTAAAACCGATAATTATAAATGGCGACCACTCCATAGTCCAACGCGGTATTTCAACTGCTAGTATAACAGGAACAGAAATTTATACTGCTGATAGATGGAAAGTGCAAATATCAAGTGCAGGTACTTGGACTCAAACACAAGAAGCTTTAACAAGTGGAGGCCCCTATGAAGATGGTTTTCATAATTCTTTAAAGATGGACTGTACAACTGCTGATGGCTCTCTTGGAGCAGGGGATTATTGTAATATATCTTATTCTATTGAAGCATTTGATTGTCAAACAATGAAAAAAGGAACATCTAGTGCTGAAAAATGGACTATAGGATTTTGGGTTAAAGCAACAAAAACTGGAACATATATTCTTCAAGCAGTAAATTTAGATAATACAGTTAGAATATGTGCTACTGCGTATACTGTATCTTCAGCGGATACGTGGGAATATAAAATAGTAAACTTTCCTGCTGATACTGACTCTTCCGGGAAAATTGTAGATGATAATGGAGAAGGAATTAGATTAATGTGGTGGATGGCTGCTGGAAGTAATTATACAAGTGGTACATTAGCAACTACGTGGGCTGATACAAATAATGCAAATAGAGCAGTAGGACAAGTTAATGCTGCTGATAGTACATCAAATAATTTTGAAATTGCAGGAGTTCAATTAGAACTAGGAGAATATACTTCTTCTACTATGCCTCCTTTCCAACATGAAAGTTATGGAGAGAACTTGGCTAGGTGTCAAAGATATTTTCAAAGGTTTGGTGGAGCTTGGCATGGAGCATATTCCATTATGTATACAGGAAGTGTTTACACTACAAGTGCAGCGTATATCCCACACCCTGTGCCAACAACTATGAGAGGTAACCCTTCTTTTTCTATGGGAGGATCTTTAAGTAATTTTACTTGGCAAGATGGTAATACAACTGGAAATCCTACAGGAATTGCTGCAGAGCAAATGCATGAAAATATGTTTTTATTATTAATATCAGATAGTGGAGGTGACTTTACTGATGGTCAAGCTATTAGATGTTACAATAATGCAACTGCTGGTTATTTTGATATCAGTGCGGAGTTATAAATGAATATACAATCAGTTAAAAAATTAAAAAGTAAAATTACAAATCAAGTTCATGTTTTAATTATGACATTAGATAATGGCAAAGTTGTTTATGTTCCAAATGAATCTGAAGAAAATACAGATTATCAAGCAATTCTTAAATGGGTAGCAGATGGTAATACAATACAGGAGGCAGATTAATGGCAAGTGAAATAAAAGTAGATACTATATCGGAAAAAACATCTGGATCAGGTGTCACGATTGATGGTTTATTAATCAAAGATGGTGGTATCAGTGGTGATGTTTCTTTAATCGGTACTACTCCAACATTTACAATTGGAGACGCAGGAGCAGAAGATGCGGCACTTGTCTTTGATGGCAATGCTCAAGACTTTTATATTGCTCTAGATGATTCTGCTGATGATTTAGTTATAGGTTTAGGAAACACAGTGGGAACAACTCCTGCTATTTCTATTAATTCTGATAGAGATGTAACAATATCAGATGGAGCAATTGATTTTGATATTGCTTCACATGATACATCTAATGGATTAAAATTAGGTGGAACTTTAGTTACTTCAACTGCGGCTGAACTTAATATACTCGATGGAGTAGGTTCAACAGCAGCAGAATTAAACTATTCAGATTTAGCAACGCTGGGCACAACAGCAGCATCGAAAGTATTTACAGCAGATGCTAATAATTTAACAAAAATAACAGGTGGTGTATATTTAGAAGAAGCTACATTAACATTTGATGCTACACAAGATTGGGATGTAAGAGCATCTCCAGTTGCAAAAGTAACATTAACAGCGAATGTAACCTTTGATGCACCTTCAAATCCAACAACAGGACAATATATATCTATTGTTTGTATTCAAGATGGAACAGGAAGTAGAACTATAGCATGGAATGCTGTGTTTGAATTTAAAGATGATACAGCTCCAACGGCTACTACAACAGCTAGTAAAGGTGATATGTTTACCTTTAGATACAACGGAAGCAAGTGGCTTGAAGTTGGAAGAAACCTTAACTTAACATTATCATAGGAGTAATATGTTTGCATTAGTAGAAAGTGGTTCAATCACACAAATGCCAAAAGGCAATAAAGGTATTCAAATTGGTGATGTAAAATATCCTGCTGCAATCTATACTTTATGGAGTGAAGCAGAGAGAAACGCAATAGGTATTTATACAGTAGAAATAGATAACACGAATAAAAAAGATGAAGAGTGGTATATTAATACTAACATCACTTATGCATTTTCTGGTGGTAAAGTAAAAGGAACTTATGGAACTGCTACAGCTAAAAAAATAGCAGATACTCTATGGACAGAACAAGATAAAACTGATGGTCTAATTAGAGAAGGTGATGATGTAGGAGATGTAGCTACAAGAGGATTAACATATCTTAAAAAACAAATGATAGACAATCAATGTGCAGGACTACTTGCACCTTCTGATTGGAGAGTAGTAAAAGCGACAGAAACGGGAGGAACAATGGATAGTGGTTGGAAGACTTGGAGAGCAAGTGTGAGAACTAAATGTAACTCTATGCAAACACAAATAGATAATGCTAGTGATGTTGATGCGTTAGCCGCTTTGTTTACTTATACAGAACAAGAAGACAAGAGCATAACGAGACCACTAGGCGAATTTCCAGTAAAGGAGTAATTTAATGGCTTTTGTAGAAGTTGCAGCTAATACTTTAGATGATTCTTATAGTATAAGTAATTCACTTAGATTTAATGATGGTGATAGTCCAAGATTAGCATTAAACCCCGCATCAACTGGAAATCAAGATAGATGGACTTTATCATTATGGGTAAAAAGAGGAACTCTAGGAGCAGCACAATGTTTTTTTGCAAGTACCGATGGTAGTGCAACTAGCTTTGATGCTAAATTTGATGCTAATGATAGTTTAGATGTATATAATTATTTGGGTGGTGGATTTGGAGCAAGATTAGTTACAAATAGAAAATTTAGAGATGTTTCAGCATGGTATCATATTGTAATAGTATATGATAGTGGAAACGCAACTGAAGCACAGAGATTAAGAATATACGTAAATGGAACAGAGGAAAGTTCCTTTAGCACAACTAATTATCCTAGTGTAAATGAAGATAGTGATATTAATGTAAATGGGTCAACTGTTGAGATTGGAAGACAAGGAAATGGCTCTCAATTTTTTGATGGTTATATGGCAGAAATATTTTTACTTGATGGAACTGTTTATGCACCAACAGCTTTTGGTGAAACAGATGAAGATACTGGAATTTGGATTCCAATAGATGCAAAAGGTGATTTAACTTTTGGAACTAATGGATTTTATTTTGAATTTAAACAAACAGGAACAGGCACAGATGCAAGTGGTATGGGTGCTGATACAAGTGGTAATAATAATCATTATGCACCAACTAACCTAGCCGCAACAGATGTTACAACAGATACACCTACAAATAATTTTTGTGTTTGGAATGGTGTAGATTATAGTGGTGATACTGCTTTAGCAGAAGGAAATACTGAAGGATTTGCTAGTAGTGCTGATGATTATCATCAAGGTGCAAGAGGTTCTATAGCAGTAAGTAGTGGTAAATGGTATTGGGAAGTAAAGGCAGTTGAAGTTGGAGATACAAGTAATATTGTATTTGCTGGAATAATAAGTGCTGACCATAGTTTTAGAAAAGATGAAGAAGATGAATTACTTGTTGGTACTTATGGTATGAGAAGTAGTAATGGAAATAGTGTTATTTCAAATGGCTCTGCTTTAGCTTATGCAACTTATGGTGCAGCTTTTGTTGATGGCGATATACTAAATCTTGCTTTAGATATGGATAATAATAGATTATATATTGGAAAAGGTGGTTCTTGGGCAGATGGAAGTGGCAATATAGATGAATCCTCAATTAATTCTTATTTAAGTCTTTCAACAACTCCGAGTGCTTATATGCCAATGGTAATAGGGTATTCAACAGGTGCTGCTATTAAATATCAAGCAAACTTTGGTAATGCACCTCATTCTATATCAAGTGGAAATGCAGATGCAAACGGATATGGTAACTTTGAATATGCAGTACCTAGTGGGTATTATGCACTTTGCACTAAAAATTTAGCGGAGTACGGATAATGGCTTATACAACAATAGACGACCCATCAGCACATTTTCAAGTTGCTAAATATTCAGGTACAGGTGCTGATAATGCTATTACTAATGATGGCAATTCTGATTTACAACCAGATTTATTATTGGTTAAAAGAACTAATGATACAGGTAATATATTAGTCTTTGATTCATCAAGAGGATTTAATGGAGATAATGATTCTTTATATTTAGAAACAACAGATGATGGTGAAGAAACACATAATGATAATGACCATTTAAAATCTTTTAATAGTGATGGATTTACTATGCAAAGCACTTCTAGTAGGTCAAATAGAGATAATGATACTTTTATAGCTTGGCAATGGAAAATGAATGCTGGATCAACAACATCTGGTGGAGGTGATGATTCTATTGCAACTTCAACTTATCAAGCTAATACAACAGCAAAACAATCTATAGTTACTTATACTGGTGAAGCTAGTGCTAAAACAGTTGCACATGGATTAGGTGTTAAACCAAATGTTATAATTGTTAAATGCCGACAAACTAAAGATTGGCATATTTATTTTGATGGTGGTCAAGTATCGGATCCAGAAACAGATTATTTACGATTAAATACAACCCTTGCACTTACAGATAATGATACATCATGGAATGATACAGCACCAACAACAAGTGTGTTTACTATTGGCTCTGGAAGTGGTGGTGATGCTAATGGAAATACAGATACTTTTGTTGCTTATTGTTTTGCTAATGTTCAAGGCTATAGTAAATTTGGAAGCTATAAAGGCAACGGTAATGATGATGGCCCATTTTGCTACACCGGTTTTAAACCTGCTTGGTTAATGTATAAAAGAACTAATGATGTAGCTAACTGGAGAATACTAGATCATAAAAGAGAGGCTTTTAATGTAATGGGTAATGAAATTTATGCTGATTTAAACAACGCAGCAGCAGATGATGACCAAATAGATTTTTTAAGTAATGGTTTTAAACTAAGAAATGGAAGTAGTGTTGGACAAAATGGAAATGATTCAACATATGTTTATATGGCATTTGCAGAAGAGCCATTTGTATCATCAGAAGGATTACCTTGTACTGCTAGATAATGGTTAAAAGAATAAGTACAAGAGACACATATTTTACACCAGTAAGAAAAAGAACAAGTATAGGTAATTCTACTCGGAGCAAACCGAAAAACAAGCACAAGAGGAGGAATTGGAAAAAGTACAATAAACAAGGGAAAAAATAATGAAATTTATTATAAGAAATTTAATATTATTACTTATGCTTATAACTATAGCAATATTTTCCAAACCAGTAATAGCAGACTCAACAAATGATCAAAATACACAAACAAATACTTCGGGAAGTAATACGAATATCACAGGTGGGTATCAATCGACTACTACCAACAATAACGATGGACAAACAAATACAACGACATCAACATCTACCACCACTAATAGCACAACTGGGTCAGATATCCCCGTTAATTCTGCCAACAGCCCAAGTTTCTCTTCTATGTCTCAAGATGTGTGTAGCATGGGTGTTAGCGGCTCCGTTTCTACTCTTGGGGTTGGTATATCTGGTGGCAAACATGTTAGGGATTTGAATTGTGAACGCATAAAGCTATCAAAGGTACTATATGACTACGGTATGAAAGTTGCGGCAGTTTCAATTCTCTGTCAAGACGAGAGAGTGTTTGAAGCTATGCAAATGGCTGGCACTCCTTGTCCTTTTGAAGGAAAAATAGGTAAAGAAGCATTAGACCAATGGAATAAATATGACATTGAAAGACCAGACTATGATTCTTATGTATCAAAATTAGAAACTAGGTCAAAGATAGACGAAGAATTAGCAGAGATTGCAAGACAAGAGGAAGCAAAAAGAATAGCAGAAGAAAATGCTAAAAAACTTGCTGAATCAAAAGTAGAAGAAATTGTAATTATAGAAAAAGAGGAGATAATAGAAAAACCTATTATTAATAGAATTGATTGAGATAATTATAATAGCTTATGCAGTTAGTATTACAGGTGGATTAATTATTATAGCTTTGGATTTATAATGATTAGGTATTTAATTGCCTCATTATTAATTAGTTTTAGTGTAACTGCTGAAACAATAACAACAGGAAATTTACTTCCTAACTCTGGAGATGGAGTAGATTGGGGATCTAGTAGTACAGATCAAATTCATCCAGATTCTGGTTCTGGTTATGTAAGTAATGGTAGTACAATAAATGGATTTGATATTACTTGTTCTACTTCTCAATCTAACTGTGGATATAAATATAGTGTAGGTGGTGACTTTGAAGTTACTGGAACAGCAAAAGTAAGCGTAGACGATATAGCATTAACAAATAATTCTATTAATCAATCTATGCTAGATAATGGTATTACATTAAATAGTTATGTTGATGTAGCAAACTGTGAAAGCACACAGGGTAATTGTGAATCTAAAGGTGGTGCAAATGATTCTCATACTACAACTGTAGTATTAAAAGATAATAGTGGTAACACTTTATCAACTGTATCACAAACAAGAACAGAAGTTACAGGATTTCAAGGCAACTGTAATGGTTATCCTAATTCAAGTGCATCTGGTGTAACAGCAGGATGTGGTCAGTACAATGACAGAATTATTTATAATGATGTAGGAAGTAATAGAGTAGATTGGTCTTGGTCTGGTACAGATAGTAATTACACAAATCAATCTAGACAAGGCCCAAATTTATTAGGTGCATCTTTAACGATGACCTATAACAATACAGAGTATGACCCTATTGATGACAGCACACAAGATGTTATTGATGACATTGATGATTCTATTGATGATGCTATTGATGATATAATTTTTGAAGATGATTATACTTTTGATGATTCATGGTATGATGAACAATATACTTGGTATGAAGAAGATTACACTTGGGAAGATGATTTTTATTTTGAAGAGGAATATGATACATCTTTTGACGAAGGAACTTCATTTGAAGAATTTGAAATGGAGGAGTTTGACGAAATAGCCTTTGAAGAATTCGAGATAGAAGAATTTGAAATGGAAAATTTTGAAACTTTTGAAGAAATGCCTGTGATGGAAGAGGTATTTTTTGAGGAGGATTTCACTGAAACTCCAATAATGGAGGAAATATTTGAAGAAGAATTTGAAGAAGAATTTGCTGATTTTCTAGAAGAAACTGGCATGGAAGAAGAATTCATGGAATTTCTTGAGGAAGAAGGTATAACAGCAGAAGAGTTCTTTGAAGAAGTCATAGAAGAAAGTTTTGAGGAAGAGTCTGACTTTGTAGAACCTACAGAGGAGGCTTTAGATGAAGAAATTACTGACGACAATATGGAAGAGCCTACAGAAGTCATGGCAGAAGAGTCAGAGACTGAAGAAAGCTCATTCGAGGTTGCTTCAAATGAGGAAGAAACAATGGAGGATTCCCCAAGTAATGATGGGGAACTAGAAGAAGACGATGGACAAGTATCAGAAGAAACTAATGAAGAAAGCGAACCCAATAGCGAAACTTCTGATGAGTCCGACATTTCATCAACAGATGAAGATGAGCAAGAAGACGTACAACCGGAAGAAGATAAAGACATTAAAGGAGGAGACTTTAAAGGAAAAGTAGACATAGCAAAATTTGAGAAAAAACTAAAGAAAGACATAAAGAAATTAGTTCAACAAGTTAAGGCTAGCACTCAAAACTTATCTAAAGAAGATATATTCTTTAAAAGTAACAATAATTTAAACGCCTATCTCAAAACTGATTTTTATAAACCAAAGGATATCTATACAGACCAGAATTTGGATTTATTTAATCAGATAGATTTAGGCGTTTACAACCAAGATATTTACACAACTGTAACTCTTGCCAGTTATGTAAATAATGATCCTGTTGAAAAACATAACAGAGAATTACAAGAAATAAAAACAAAAAAACAAAAATTATTGCTTGAATTGGAGGCATTAAAAAATGAATAATATGATTACTAAACTTAGTTCTGTAGCTGCACTCTTAGGAGTGGTAGGAGCTATTGGTGCTGGTTTTGTGCAATATGGAAAACTAACAGCAAAGATTGATGAACTTGATAAAAGAAAAGCAGTTATAAATGAAACTGTGGATTTAGATCCTATTGTTGAAAAGATAGCTACTTTAGAAGTTGATTTAATAGATAGAATTCAAGAAGTAGAAAACAAAATAAAACCAACAGATTTAACAGGTCTCCTTAAATCAATTCAAGAAGTTAGAGAACAAGTAGTAGGATTAAAAATTCCAAATGTTAAACCAATAAAAGATTCTATAAAAGAACTAGAAGAATATGCTTGGGAATTAGAAGAAAATATTGAACAATTAAGCAAAGATGTTGCTATAGTTAAAAAAGAAAACGAATTACAAGATGTGTTAATTGAAGAAGTAAAAAAATCTACGAGTAATCCACTTGGTGGATAATGAAAATAAGAGAGAAGATTAAAAAGCATTTTAAAAGTGCTGATAATGTTATTGACGCTTCTGTTGATGTTTTTATAGTATTATTAGATGTAATATCTGCTCCTTTGTTAATTCCAATTAGAATAGCAAGGTTTTATATAAAAAAAATTATTAAAAGTTTCATTAAGAGATTTTTAAAGAAAATTTATCATAAGGTGTATACATGAAAGTAAGTGAACACACAAATGTACAGATGCCCCTTAAAACGGTTGTTTCCCTCATCACGCTGGTTGCTGTAGGAACGTGGGCATATTTTGGCATTATTGAAAGGCTAAATTCTGTTGAGACTCGTGTTACGCTATCTGAAGCTGACCTTACGAAGAATACTGAATTTCGTATTCGATGGCCAAGAGGAGAATTAGGCAGTTTGCCGGCAGATGCTCAACAGGATTTATTAATCGAGTTTATGAGTTCTCAGCTTGAGTCTATGATGGAAGATATGGAGTCAATGATGAGCAATTCCGTAAATATAAAGAGAGCACAGCAGGATATAGAACGTCTAATTGGAGATGTGGAGAAGCTCAAGGATAAATTAAGGGAGTCCAATGGAGGTAATTAGCGTAATACTTATGTTTGTTTTCGGGAACATGAATGACCAAAATCATCAAATGACACAATATATTCCCATGCAATCATTATCATCATGCATGAAAGAAGTAAGATTATTAAAGAAGAAACAAACAGATTACACAAAAGATGCTTTTTGTAGTCCGGGTATTGTAGAAATAAAAGATGGTGAAGTTATAGCTTTATATAATGAAATACCAGAAGGAGCTACAATGATTAAAAAAGATATAAGTAAAGAAGCATTCGAGAGATGGACTCTAAAAGCTAAAGAAAAATGGAACAAGGATAAAAGTGATTAAAATATGGTTTATGTTAGTACTTATCTCAATGCCTAACTCACCCTCAGTTAAATATAATGGATTTATATATCCAAGTGAAGAAGAGTGCCAAGTAGCAAGATATGAACTACATGAAGTATATAATGAAAAATCTACAGAATATAAATCAGTAACAGCAATAGATTCATATTGTGTAGAATTTGAAAGTTTTCCCATAACGGGATTAGATAAAACAGGAACAGGAGCATAAAGAAATGGCATCAACGTACACGACAAGATTACGTTTGGAAAAACAAGGTACAGGTGAAAATGCAAACACTTGGGGAGATAAGACTAATGATACTTTTGATCTTATCGATGAAGCTATCTATGGATATGCTGCTAAAAGTGTTGCAGGTTCATCAAATGTAACTTTAACAAATAGTAATGCAACAGCAGATGAATCACGTCAAGGTGTATTAGAATTTACTGGTACATTAACTGGTAATATTAATGTTTTATTACCAACAGTAGAATCAAAATACATTGTTTATAATAATACAGCAGGTAGTTACACACTAACTGTAGCTACTACAGGAAACACAGGAACTGGAACGGCTGTTGTTCAAGGCTCTCATGCTTTGATGTATAGTAATGGAACATTCGTTAAGGATGTATTTAATACAGGAATTAACAATTTAACTTGTAAAGGAACTCTATCAGTTGCAGGTGCTGTTGAATTAGATGGTGGTAATGTTACCATTAATGAAAGTTCTGCTGACGTTGACTTTAGGGTTGAATCAAATGGTAATACTCACGCTTTATTTGTTGATGGTGGAAATGATAGAGTAGGTATACTTAATAGTAGTCCTTCTGTAGCACTAGATGTTACTGGAGCAGTTACTGCTTCTGGAACAGTTACAGGAAATTTATTTAGTGGAAGTGGTCAAGATATTACAAAAGTAGTTCCTGCTGGTGGAATTATTATGGCTGGATTTGCTGCTGAACCTACAAAATCAGATGGCTCTACAAAAAGATATTTATTATGTAATGGTCAAGCAGTTAGTAGATCAACATATGATTCTTTATTTTCTGCTATAAGTACAACTTTTGGTAGTGGTGATGGTTCTTCAACATTTAACGTACCAGACATGTTAGGTCGTATGCCAATTGGTGCTGGAGCAGGATCTGGATTAACATCTAGAACTCTTGGTGCTAAAGTTGGTGCAGAAAACTTAGCTAGTGGTAGTAATATATCTTCTGGAAGCAATTATAGTTATGCAATTACAAACCCTGCTACAGGAGTAAACTTCTTTATTGCAACAGAAGAATAATTATGCCAATTAACAAAATTCAATTTCAACCGGGTTTTGATAAACAAAACACTGAAATTACAGCAAAAGGTAAATGGATTGATGGTGACAAAGCTCGTTTTCGTTATGGATTTCCAGAGAAAATGGGTGGATGGGAAAAAGTATCTACTACAACATTTATTGGTGTAGCAAGAAGTCAATTAGCTTGGAACTCACTAGATGGTACTGCTTATGATGCTTTTGGTAGTAATAAGAAATTATATATTTATAATGAAGGTAATTTTTTTGATGCTACGCCAACTCGTTCATCTGCTGATATTACAAGTGTTTTTACCACATCAAGTGGATCGTCTGTTTTTACAGTAACGCATTCATCTCATGGAGCTTCTGAAGGTGATTATGTTACAATTACAAGCACCAGTGCTACTATTGGTGGTGTCGCTGCTTCAACTGTTAATGGTGAATATGAAATAGCATCTGTCCCAACAACCTCAACATACACAGTAGATGTTGGAACAAATGCTAGCTCATCCGTTTCTACTACTGGAAACTGTTCAGTAGAATATGAAGTTACAGCAGGAAGAGATAAAGCATTATCTGGATATGGATGGGGTACTGGAACTTGGGATTCATCAAATACTTGGGATACTCCAACGTCATCTTCTACAGTAACTATTGCTTTAAGAAATTGGGCTTTAGATACTTGGGGTGAAGATTTAATTGCACTTGATATTGATGGTGGAATTTATGCATGGGATACATCTGGAGGTGTATTAACTGCAAGCAATGTAGCAACAGCTATAAGCAACGCACCAACTAAATCAAAGTTTGCTATTGTTTCTAATCCAGATAGACATTTAATTTGTATGGGAACAGAAACAACTATTGGAACAACATCAACGCAAGATCCAATGTTTATTCGTTGGTCTGACCAAGATGATTATAATTCTTGGTCAGCAACAGCTACTAATTCAGCAGGTTCACAAAGAATTACTGATGGAAGTGAAATTGTTACTGCTGTTCGTACAAGAGGTCAAATAATTATACTAACTGATACATCAGCACATGGTATGTCATTTATTGGTGCACCATTTACTTTTGGTTTTCAACAGCTAGGTTCTAACTGTGGAGCTATTAGTCCTCATTGTGCTATTGATGTTGGTGGTGTAGTTTATTGGATGAGTAGTGATGCTTTTTACCGATTTGATGGTACTGTAAGAAAAATACCATGTACAGTTGAGGATTTTGTATTTGACAACATCGAGCCAAAACAATATGCTCAAGTGTATGCAGGTTCTAATTCTGCATTTGGTGAAGTATGGTGGCTTTATTGCACAACAGCTTCAAACCAAAATGATAGATATGTAATTTACAATTATCAAGAAAACTTATGGTATACTGGCTCTATAGATAGAAGTACATGGATTGATTCTGGAACTTACTCTTTGCCATACGCAACAAAATATGATGGTAGTGCTAATACAACAGTTTACTCCCATGAAAATGGAACTGATGACGATGGTTCTACAATGACATCTTATATTGAGAGTGGAGATTTTGATATAGGTGATGGTGAAGAAATTATGTTTGTAAAAAGAGGAATACAAGATTTTAAAGGTCAAGTAGGTAATGTGAATATAAGTTTAAAATCACGATATTACCCAACTGACACGCAAACAACGAAAGGCCCATTTTATTTATCTACTTCAACACAGCGTTTTAATCCTCGAACTAGAGGAAGACAAGTTGCTGTTCGTGTAGAAAGTAATGGATATGATGGAGTTAATAATGATGCAACATCAGAAAACTGGCGTTTAGGAACGCTTCGTTTTGAAGTTCAACCAGATGGAATGAGATAATGAGTAAAATAACTAACGTAAGATTACCTTCACCCTCTATAGAATATAATGTTCAGCAAATGAGTGAATTAATTAGAGCAATTGAAACAGTTATTCTTACTCTTAACACAAGTTATTCAGCAGAAGAAAATAAACTTGTTATGGAGAGAATGGTTTTTCTGTTTGGAGACTAAATGGCAACAACAAATACATATACAAATGCAAAGGCTGTTTTAAGAGGTAATACAACTATTTATACAGCACCTTCAGCAGGAACAGCTATTGTTAAATCAATACGAGTTTCAAATACAGAAGAAAATACTGATAGAGATATTACTTTAACAGTTACTGATAGTTCTTCTGTAGTATATTATTTAGAAGTTAACAGAACTATACAAAAGAAAAGTTCACAGGAACTTTTAGCGGCAGGAAATATGAAAACAGATTCAGCCGATTCTTCTGTTAGTTCTTCAACACCTATAATTTTAAAATCATCAGAGGTTTTAAAAGCAACAACAACAGGAAGTGACATACACGTTATAGTATCAGTATTGGAGATGACATAATGGCAGGAATATCAGATATAATAGGAAACGTAAAAGGTTGGTTTCAAGAAAAAATGAAACCTCAACCTAGACCAGAAGATGAAGGAAAAACATTTGGTCAAGGTGAGTTTTATTATGATGATCCAAACTTAATTAGATTTATACAACAAAAAGCAGATCAAAATGGAACAAGTTATCAAGAAGAATTAATGAAATATGTAGAAGAGGTAGAAGGTTTTTATAAAAATAAAAATAAGAATGTTGATACATTTAACCCTGAAGATTATAAAGAATCATATTTAATGCTAATGCAAAATCAAGAACCTAATGTTTCTAGAGAAACTCAAGAACAAGAATTTGATAACTGGTTTAATGTTGATCCAAATTCTGAAGAATTTGAAGCTAGAAAAAATAGATTATTAAAACTCCTTAGTAATATGCCAGATGGTGGTTTTGGTTATAAATCTGCTGAAGAACATTGGGATAAAAAAGCAGGTGGTGGCATAGCATCAATACGAGACTTTACTGCTGGTGGTCACGCTATGGGGCCGGGAACAGGTACATCTGATTCCATTCCAGCGTTTTTATCTGATGGTGAATTTGTAATGACAGCTAAAGCTGTGAAAGGCTTTGGTGGAGGAAATAGACAAAAGGGAGCACAAAAACTTTATTCAATGATGGAGAAGGCAGAGAATAGTGCTAGAAATACGAGACGTAGTTAAAGATGATTTTATAGATTTATTACATTTGCTTCTTAAATTTGGAAGTGAATTTAATGAAGTCTATCCTGTAGCAAGTGCAAGAAAAGTTGCTACAGAAATAGAGAATCATTTTAAAAATGGATTTATTAAGAATGCTTACAAAGACAAAAAGTTAGTAGGCAGTATAGGAGCAATGAAAAGTTCGTGGTGGTTTTCAGACGAACAATTTGTTGCAGAGACGTGGTTTTACGTTCTACCAGAACATAGAGACTACAAAACAGCAAGAGGATTGCTACAAGAATTAATTAAATACGGAAATAACATGACAATACAATTGCCTGTTAGTTCTGGAAAAGACACACCCTCTTTATATGAGAGGATGGGCTTTAAAGAAATGGGAAATATATGGAGGTACAATTAAATGTGTTTCGGAAGTAAAGTCGTAGAAACGACACAAAAACAAGAATTACCAGCGTGGTTAGAGGATGAGGCAAAACGTATTACGCAAATGTCAGCAGGTATTACTGATATGAATGTTCCTTACGTTCCTTACGGAGGCGAAAGGCTAGCACCACTAACTACAGAACAACAATTAGCAAGACAAGGTGCTGTTCAACAAGCAGGAGCTTACAGACCAGACCTTGCCACATCAAGAGCTTATACATCTATGGGTGCTGCACCCATTTCTGCTGCTGATATTTCCCGTTATCAAAGCCCATATACGCAAGCAGTAATGCAAACAACACTCGATGAATTAGGAAGACGACAACAAATTGCTGACCAACGATTATCTGACCAAGCTGTAAAATCTGGTGCTTATGGTGGTGCACGTCATGGTGTACAAGCAGCAGAATCTCAACGTAATTTAAGAGATGTACAGGCAAAGACTGCGGCTGATATTCAATCAAGAGCATACCAACAAGCATTAGCTGCAGCACAAGCTGAAAGACAACGACAAAGCCAAGCTGGTCAAGCATATGGAAACATTGCAGGACAAGAAATGCAACTTGGTGGTGCAGGATTATCTGGTTTATATCAAGCAGGTCAATTAGGTCAAACACAAGCTCAAGCAGGAAGAGATATTGCTTATGAGGATTTCCAAAGACAACAACAATTCCCATATGCACAAGCTCAATACGCTGCTGGATTACTTGGTGGAATGCCATCTCCAATGACAACTTACCAACAACAGCCTACAGCAGGTACAGGTCAACGATTACTAGGACTTGGTATTGCTGGATTAGGTGCTGCTGGGCAAGCAGGAATGTCTTTACCGGGTATGTTTGGTTTTAATAAAGGTGGAATAGTAGGTGCGAAATGAAGAAATTCAAAGGTGGACTATACGCAGATTTAAGTAATTACAATACATCACTACCTAATACAAAAATATTACTAAACTTCTTTAAATCTAACCCTGTTGGATATAGAAGTGGTGGAGTAGTAAGAGGTATAGCTGGTGGTAATCCTACTGGTATGCAAGTTACTGGTGGTTTCTTAGCCAATGCACAGAATTTTCAAAGTGGTAGCAAAGATGCAGTATCTTCTTGGTATAGTCCAGATAGATTAAGGACAAGTGGTAAAAAAATATTAGGTGGAATGTTTGGTGTGCCTGTAGATCCTACATATTCTTGGGAAGGTAAAGAACCTCCAAGTGGAGCAGTAAAAAGAATACCTAATATAAAACCTGCACCAGACAGAACTATAAATGCGTCTGGTGAATCAATATTAAATCCTAAATATGTTGAATGGATGGAACAGTATGGTTATGAATATAATCCAGATGGAACTCCTAAATATAATATTGGTTATGATCCACAAGAAGAGGCTTTAAGAATTGGTCAAGACAAATATAGACCAGTGACAGGAGAGCAACTAGAGGAATTTGAAAAACAAAGAAAAAAATCAGATACAACTACAGCATACACTGGTGGAGAAGGTTCTTCTCGTATGGGAGATGATGGTATTACAGGTCTAACACAAGAAGAAATTAATAAAATAAAAGAAAAAAGAAAAGACACTGAAATAGAAAGAGAACTTGGTCAAATTAAAAAACCAGACTCAACTAAAAAAGATACCAAACAATCAGACACTTTAAATATAATAGACGATAAAATACAAGAAAACAAAAATAACAAAAAGAATAAAAACAAAAAAACAACTGAAACTAATATTGTAAGTGTTGATGGTCAACCAAAGAATATGTTTGATATGACACAAGAAGATTGGTTAAAATCTTTTACATCATTAGCTAATAAGGATGAAAAACAAATAACATCTGATGACAAAAGTCTTTCTGATAGAATTGCAAAAGCATTAAATCCAGAAGCAAAAGATAAAGGTAAAGAAGCACCAGCTTGGGCTATGCCACTGATGATGGCTGGTCTACAAATGGCTGCTTCTAATAATCCAGATATGTTAGGTGCTTTAGGTGAAGGTGGTATTAAAGGTCTAGAAGAATACGCTAGAATACAAAAAGAAAAACGTGAAGACGAAAAGTACGAACAAGAAATGGCTTTAAAGAAAGCTGGTCTAATATTTGATGAAGAAAGAATTAAATTAAGTAAAGATCAATTAAAACTAAATCAAAGTCAATTAGAATATAACATAGCATCTGATGCAATGAAATCATATCAAGATATTTCTTTACAATGGCAACAAATGAAAAATAATAAAGAAATAAGTGATGCTGATTTGAAATTTAAATATGAAAATTTAGCTGCAACTATGGATATGGAAGCAAATAGATTAGCACAAGATTTACTTAAATTTAAAGCTGATCATGAATTAAAATTAGAAGGAATGAGTTTAGATGAAAGAAAACTTGAATTAGATTGGTATAAAACTGAAACAGGAAATTACTTAAACAGTCAATTAATTACTTCTCAAGTTGCTAAAAACAATGCACAAGCAGAAGCAGCAGGATTTGAAACAGGTTCTGTTGTTGACCTTGAAATTGGTGGCAAAGATATGAAAGTTCAAATTTACAGAGATAAAGATGGATATCATATACAAGAACTTGGTTTGGCTACTGATAAAAATTCTACTAAACTTTTACAGGCTTATATGAAATCTAATCCGTATTGGTTTGAAGAATACGAAGAAGACCCAGATGCTTTCTTTGAAAAATTAGAAGCAGTAAAAGATATGAGTGATATTCTTACCGATGAAAGCAAAGATATAAATTTAGATAATATAGAAAAAATACAATAAGGATAAATAAATGGTTGCTCCTATTGAGTTATATAAACAAAAATATCCAGAACTTGCACAGTATAGTGATTACACTTTAGCAAGAAATTTATATGATAAATTTTATAAAGAAGAATTTCCAAATTACGATGAATTTAGAGATTACTTTACTATAGATCCAGAATCTTTAGAAACACAACGATTTGGTAGAAGAGCAGATTTAGTTAATTATCCAGAAGACCAAACTACAACAATGGGTGAAGACTTAATTGGTGGTTTAAAAAAAGGTATAGCTGGATTAAAAACTACAGGTTATGGTATTGCTGCTGGTGCACAAGGTTTAATTGGCGATGAAGAAGATCAAGAATATTACTTGCAAAAAGCAAGAGAGGCAGAATTAGCCCAAGCACAAATAGTACCGGGCTATCAGCATTGGAGAGATGCATATGCTCAAGAAGGTATATCTGGTTTAACTGGTCACTTACTACAAGCTGCTGGATTATCTGCTCCAGAAACTGCACAAGGAGCTTTAGGTTTTTATGCTGGTGCAAAAATTGGTGGTGCGTTAGGAACAGCCGCTGGCCCACTTGGTACATTAGCTGGTGGTTTTGCCGGAGGTATTATTGGTAGCACTATTGCACTTGCTCCATCATTCTTTGGTAGAAATGTTTTACGACAAGACCAATCTGTAAGAGAAGGTGAAAGAGTTGATATTAATGAATTTCAAGCATTAATGACTGCTCCAGCACAAGCTGCAGCAGATTCAGTAATATACGCTTTACTCCCTAGAGCATTAAAAATGACTAATGCTGAAGCAGGTATTACTAAAAAAATATTAAAAGGTGCAGTTATTGGCGTTCCTACAGAAGCTGGTACAGAGGTATTCCAACAATTCTTAGAAAGGGCACAGGCTGGTGGATTAGAATACGCAACTTCAGCAGATGCAATGAGAGAGTATGAAGAAGCTGCAGTTATTGGTGGTGCATTAGGTGGTGTCATTGGTGGTGCTGTAGGGCCTTTTAACATTGAAAGTAAAAATAAATTAGATCAAATTGCTAGTGAATCACTTGCAAATCAATCTAAACCTGCTGTAGACTTAGATGAAGAAATTATTGAAGAAGTAGAAACAGATATTCCTACACCTACTGTTCTAGAAAGAGAAGAAGTAACACTTACAAAAGATGAAGTTAAAAACGTAAAAGATGAAGCTAAAGTAGATAGTCAACAATCTTTTAATGCAGTTGGTGAAGGAACAGTAGATCAATTCCTTAATGAGAAAATACAAACTATTGCAGATACGCAAGGTGAAGCACAAGCAAAAGAATATTATAAAACTTTTCAAAATGAATACTTTAAGAAAAGAGGATTACCTGCACCAACATTTGAACAAATAACAAGAAAAGTTAAATTTAAACCTAAAGGCCCTCAAGTAGGTCAACCACGTTTTGAAGTTGACGAAGTTAAAACAGAACAATTTATAGATGGCAAAGGTTTTGTTGTTAGAGATAATAAAAGAGGTGGTGAAGATTCACTTGCTTTTAGAACTAAAGAAGAAGCACAAGCATACATTGATGGAAAAGGAAAACCAACTTTAACCAAAGCTGATGTTGTTATACCTAAAAAACCAGCAGAAGGTTTTGCATGGGATTCAGATAAACAGCAATGGGTTGATAAATGGGAAGGTCAAAGAGGCACAGAAGAACTAGCAGATTTAACAGAAGCTGAAATAAAAGCAGCTAAAGTTGTTAAAGATAAAAAGGGTAAAGAAACATTTACTGCTGGTGCAATTAATCTTACTGACTTAACACCTAAACAAAGAAGACTATTATTTGAAAATAGAAATAGAAAAAATTTTAGGAAAGATCCAGAAAAATACAATTTTACTGATTTAAAAGAATTAAAAGATGCTAATGTTATTCCAAAGGATGCAAGATTCATTGCTAATCTTACACCTAAACAACGTAAACTTTTAAAAGATAGAAGAAAAACTAATAAAGACCAAATTTATACTACCAATAGAGAGTTAAATGAACTTGGTGTTATTGGTGGAACTGAAATAAAAGCTGATATAGAATCACAAGTAAAAGAAAACTTAGTTGAAGAAAAAGATGCTTTTGATGTTGGTTTTGAACTAAAACCTGTTTTAGAAAAAGAAACAGAAACCATTGGTGGTAAAAAGTATGTTCGTGATGAACCTATTCAAAAGTTTGAAGTTATTAAAACTCTTAAAGATAAAGAGACAGGTAATGTTGTACAGGAAAAAGTAGATAGCATACATGAAGAAGAAAATGTAGCTTCTGCTCGTTTACGATATTTACAAAAACAAAACAATCTTCCTATAGATAAATATGCTGGTGAGCCTGTTATTAATAGTAAGGAGCTTGTTGAAAGAAGTCCAGAACTAGGATCAATGGCAATATTTGTCAATGATGTTATAAATAAAATATCACCTACAACAAATGTTTTGTTTGCTACAGATAGAATTGTAGCTCCAGAAGGTTCTCTAGGATTTAGCACAAGTGAAGAAACAGTTGGAGATATTCAAGGTTGGTATGACCAAGCTGGTGATACTATGTATCTTTCTTTGCAAAATTTAGAAGGTATGCTGGATGCTAAAGGAAATCCAACACCAAAAATATTTGAATTAATTTCACATGAATCTTTTCATGCATTAAGAAGACAATTAGCTAATGCAAAGAAAAAAGGTGTCTTTACTGAAAAGGAAAGAAAAGCATTAGATGAGGCTTTCCCCGGTGGTAAAATAGAAAATATACCAGATTGGGTACAAAAAACTCTTGGTAAAGATGCAATGGATTACCTTACTAATAAGTATGGTACGAGAGATTTAGATACTGAAGAAATGCAAGCCTATGTATTTCAAGCATGGAATACACAAAGAGCATTTAATAAAAGACCTCCAGTAGGTAATATTATTCAACGTGCTTTTAATAAGATTGGTGAAATACTTACTAAAACAAAAAGATTTTTACAAGGCAAAGGATACAATACTTGGGAATCTGTCTTCAAACTAGCTGGTGAAGGTAAAGTTGGTAGAAGAGGATTTGACTTTAAAACAAAAGAAGAAGCAGAGGCTTTTGGTAAGAAGAGAGCAGAAGAGCTTGAAGAAGCTAAAGATGTTCCAACAAGAACTGATGTTGACTTTGAAGAAGCTAAAGATAGAAAATTAGTTGATGCTTTAGATGTAGGTGAGAGAGTTATTACTCCTGCTGATGCACAATATTCTGTAGAACGTACTACTAATTATCCTCCTACTAGCAGTGAACTTAAAAAACCAATTAATTCTAATAATTCTATATTTAAACCTTTAGGATTTAGACCATCTCAAGATGCTATAAATACATTAAATGATTCTGCTAAGAAATATATTGAAGCAAAACAATCTAAGAAAAAAGGTCTTGAGAGACAAAGATTACTTTCAGAAGCAGATAAATTATCTACTGATTTTAAAAACAAACTTGTATCTGAAAAACCAGAAAGAGTTAAAGAGGCTGTCATAAAAGAAATGATGCAACCAATGGTTAACTCTGCTGTTGCAGAAAATCAAGGTCATAAATTTAACATTAAAGATCCAGATACAGATGAATCAATTACTATTGGTAGAGGTAGTGAATTAGTAGGCGAAGACGCAAAAATACATAAAGATTTAAGTAATGTAAGCATTAATCGTAAACCTTTATTTAGAGCAATAAGAGATACTGCATATCCTGTTGAAGAAAGAATAGAAGATAAAAAAGCAGTCGAAGCAGGAGAACGTGCAGCAGAAAAATTAGAAAAAGCAGGATTAACTGAAGAACAAATAGAAGCAAGAGAGCAAGAAGAAGCAAGAAAAGTATTAGGTATAGAAGAAGAAACTAAACCTAAACGACCTACACTTAAACTACCACCTAAGTTCTCTGTAGCAGTAGACATGATTGATAAGCCTCCTATAATTGAAGGCACAGGTAAAATACAAAAAGGTAAGAAAAAAATACTTGTTGAAAATGTATTGGATTATCTTGAAAACGATACACGTTCAAAAAATAATGAACAACCATTAGATATAACAAACGAAGATAATTTCCAAAATTTTGTTGAACAAGGTGTTGCTGAATTTGAATATCAAATGACTCAACCAGAAACTGGAATGGGTTGGTACGATACTGATGTAGAAGAAGCAATGGCTCTTTTAGATGAGTATATTCCAGAATTAAAAGAATATCCTGTTTATAAAGAATTAATGCCTTTCTTAACTGGAATTGCATCAGCAGGAACTCCTGTAGGTGGTGATTGGAAAGTTGGTATTAAGGTTATAAAAAATTATATTGAAACAGGACAAATACCATCTATTAATACAGAAACTGGTAAGGCTTTTACAAGATATCCATCAACAAGAATGGCTTTAGAATTTACTAATTGGTATGTTCAAAAGAATGGATTAAAAAACTTTCTTACATGGTTAGATACACCCACAACTATTAAAGACATTAATGCTTTAAGAAAAGAAAGTGGTGTTTATAAATCAATTATACAACCAAAAGGAAGAGAAAATATTATTGGTGCTGACATGTTCGGCCCTAAAGTCGGCCCATTTATGAAAAAACTAAATGGAATTCAAGATGATGTCAGTGTTCTTGATGTTTGGATGAATAGACATTTTAACAGAAAAGCTGGCAATTTATGGCAAAGAAATGCAGATGGTAGTTTTAGAACAGATAAAAATGGAAATAGAGTAGCAGCAGACCAATCTAGAAACGACCAAGAACGTAATATAGTAAATCGTTATATTCAAGAAATTGCTAAAAGAGTTGGACAAAATACAGAAGACACTCAAGCAGTTTTATGGTATTTTGAACAAGGATTATACACAAAGTTAGGAGTTAAAAGTGAACCAACAAGCTATGCAGAAAAAACAAGAGAAGAATTCAAAGATGTCTCCAAAAGAGATATACGGAAGGGCGAGGAAGTTGATACTAGAAAAGTACAAAGAACCGCCGAAGAAAAAGCCGAAACAAAAATAGCCGACAATTACGTCAAAGGCCCAGACCCTAATCTAGAAGCAGAAGGTAAAGAAAGCGTTGTAGATATTGTTCCAGAAACTGGAGTGTTATTTAGCACTGAAAGTTTAATGGGTAATAATAATGATGAAGGCATCGTTAGTATGTCTGACATTATTATTGATGATAAAGTTAAATCTAGTTTATCTGGTGTAGATAAAACATACGTTTCCAAGATAGATAAGTTAAGAAAAAAATATCCTAAGTTAGGTGGATGGTTAGCTAACACTGCTATTGAAGCAAGAATGGGCTTACAAGATAAGGGCTATGGTACTCGTAGAATATTAGATGCTATAGAAAGAAAACTGGGAATGAAACTGACAGACCCAGAATTAGAAAAGAAATATGGCTTAATAGATCCTTATGTAGCTGAAGAATTATTTCATGGTAGAACTGGTGAAAGATTAGCTGAATTACAATCTTTAAGAATAGACCCTATATTAGAAACACTAGAAAAAAATAAAATACCAATTGGAGACCTTGACCTCTATTTATATGCTAAACATGCTAAAGAAAGAAACGCAGTCATATATAATAAGTGGAAAAATAAAGAAAAAGGTTTTGAAAAATTAACAGAAGAAGATGCACAATCTGGTTCTGGTATGACCAATGAACAAGCTGATATTATTTTAGCTGATTTTAAAACAAGAGATGATTTTAAAATATTAGAAGACATTAGCAAACAAGTTAACGAAATGATGCGTTCTAATTTAGAAACATTGTATGATGGTGGCATTATTTCAAAAGAGTTAAGAGATAATTTACTTAATCAATTTGAAAATTATGTTCCTTTGCGTGGAATAGATTTTGAAATGGATGCTGAAGAAACTAATTGGAAACTTGGTGTTCCATTAAAAAGAACAGAAAAAAAATTAAAGGTAACTAAACCACCGGGATTCCAAGTAAGAAAAGAAGGTAAAGAAGTTAAGTTAGGTAGAGGTAGAGGAATACTTCCAGAAAATATAAGAGAAGCAAGAAATACTTTTGCTCAAGCAATGATTAAATTGCACAATGATATTGTAAGAGCAGAAAGAAATAGAGTTGCTAAATCATTATATGACTTTGCTAAATTTTATCAATCTGAAGTTGATTCTAATACAGATGGTCTTTGGACTATTATGGAAGACCCAGCAAATCCAGACCAAGCTGCAACCATTAAAGAATTTGAAGAACAATTAGAATCTTTTAGAAGAGAAAAAGGTAGACTTAAAGGTAAATGGAAAACTAAAAATCCGGGTGAATCATTTAAGTTTATTATAGATGGCAAAGAAAAAGTTATGCTTTTAGAGAATGAGTATCTTGCTCGTTTCTTTAATAACATAGGTGCTCAATCTGGTAATATGTTTACTAATGCACTTGGTAGAGTAACACGATACCTTGCAATGATTAACACAGGGTATAACCCAGAGTTCGTTGTTGCTAACTTACTAAGAGATTTACAAACTGCTGGCATTAATATTTCTGATGAACAAACTGTTCAATTACGAGGCAACATGTTTAAGAATTGGAAAAAAGCATTAAAAGGTGCATATAATGTTGAAAGAAATGCAAATGCTAAAGGTGAATGGGAAAACATATACAGAAATTATAAAAGGTCTGGTGGTAAGGTTGGTTTCTTTACATCTATTAAAACTTTAGAAAATCAATTAGACGAAATACAAAGTGAACTTGGAAATCTTAATACAGAAAAAAAATCAAATGCAGCCCTTAAAAAAGGTTCTAAATTTTTAAAAGGAGTTGGTAAATATATATCTGATGTTAACGCAGCAGTTGAGAATGCTGTTCGTGTATCAGCTTATCAAGCGGCATTAGATGCTGGTTTTACAGAAACTCAAGCAGCAAGTCTTTCTAAGAATTTAACTGTTAACTTTAATAGAAAAGGTGAATGGGGTGGACTTATTAACTCCATGTACTTATTCTATAATGCATCTATTCAAGGTAGTGTTCGTGTACTACAGGCTTCATTTAGAAGTCCTAAAATAAGAAAAATTCTTTATGGTATTACTGCTGGTTCATTTTTATTAGACATGTTAAACAGAATGGTAGCTGGTGAAGATGAAGATGGAAGAAACAGATACGATAAATTAAGTGGATGGGTAAAAGCTCACAATCTTATTTTATTCTTACCGGGCACTGAAAAGTATATAGCTATTCCTATGCCATATGGATACAACGTAATGGCTGTACTAGGACAAACTATGGCTTCATCTATGCCAGAAGATATGGGTGGATCTAATAAGAGACAAGTATCTATAGGAGATAATGCAACAAGAACTGTTGGTTCTATGTTTAATGCTTTTAATCCTGTTGGAGGTTCTTCTAGTGTAGTTGAATTTGTTTCACCTACAGTTTTAAAACCTGCTGTACAATTAATGCAAAATGAAGATTATGCTGGTCGTTCTATTTATCCACCAGATAATCCTTTTGATGGTAATGCAGGCCCACCAGATAGTCAAAGATTTTGGAATGCTTCAAGTATTTCTCAAGTAACAGCTAATACACTTAATAGTTTAACAGGTGGTAGTAAAGTAGAAAAAGGGTTTATAGATTTCTCACCAGAAACTATGGACTTTTGGTTTGGACATGTATTTGGTGGTGTTGGAGCTTTCACAGGAAGAACTGCTGAATTAGGTAAAAACATTCTTACAGGTCAATGGGATGAAATAGGCACTAACCAAGTTCCATTTACTCGTAGAGTATATAAATCTCAGCCAACATTTGTTGATAAACAAACTTACTTTGATATTAGAGATGAAGTTAAGATTGCTGAAAACTTAATAGAGTATCATAGAGAAGAAGGTAACAAAGAAGCTCTTAAAAATATAAGAAAAGACAGAGGTAGTTTACTTCGTCTTCGACCAATGATTAAGGGAATTGAATCTCAAAGAAGAAAAATAAGACAACAAATTAAGTTTGTTGAAGACAGTAAGAGATTAACAGAAGATCAGAAAAAAGATAAAATTAAAAAATTATTAGATAGAGAGTCTTTAATTATACAAAGATTTATTAAAAGAGCAGATAGAATATTAGGATAGGAGACCAGATGGCTGAGTGGGAGAAAGAGATTGCTGAACTAAGAACTGATGTCAAATATATAAGAGAAGATGTCAATATCATGCAAAAACAGATAAGAGACCTCAATAAAACCTCAAACATGGGGTTGGGAGGACTTAAAGTTTTCTTAGTAATTGGGGGAATTTTAGCTGCAATTTGGACTTTTATGAAAATTACTAATTGATATAAAACGAAACTTCCTCTATGGTCAAGGGGAACAATGATAGAACAAAAAGATATGGTGGATAAAAAGGTATATAAGCGTATACTCTGTGTTTCAGACTTACACGCACCCTATAATCATCCTAATAGCCTAGATTTTATTAGGGCATGCAATAAGGCTTTTAAGCCAGATTGTGTTATAAATATGGGGGATGAATTAGATTTTTCTGCTTCAAGTTACCATGAATCTTCAACAGAGTTATATAACCCTGCGAAGGAACTTGAAGAAGGAAAAAAGATTATCAAGAATTTGGAAAAAGTATTTCCATCTATGATGCTTTTAGACTCAAATCATGGAAGTATGGCTTTTCGTAAAGCTAATACAGCAGGTATTGCAAGAAGTTTATTAAAACCTTACAATGAAATGTTAGGTGTAAGCAATAAGTGGACTTGGCATGATACGATTACACTCAATACACCAATGGGTTTAGTGTATTTTGTGCATCAACAATCATCCAATGTACTACAAGTTTGTGCTGCTGTTTCCATGAATGTTGTGCAAGCTCATTATCATACGAAAGCATGCATACATTACACATCTAGTCCAGAAAAATTAATGTGGGCGATGAATACAGGATGTTTAATAGATAAAAATCACTTAGCTTTTAAGTATAGTCGTGTTATTGTAAAGCGACCAATTTTAAGTTTAGCTGTTGTAGAAAATGGCATACCTAAAATTGTTCCAATGGTACTTAAAAGAAATGGAGAGTGGGATGGAAAAGTACACCTCTGAAGACATGGTTAACAAACCACCACATTATCGGTTTGGTGGGTATGAGTTATTAGATGTTATTAAAGCGAAATTAAGAGAATCAAAAATGAGTCCTGCACAGGCAGGTCTATGGATTCAGTTAATACAATATTTATTTAGATATGATGTAAAGGGCAAACCTTTTGAGGATCTTAATAAAGCACAATTTTATCTCAATGATTTATACAAAGAAACCGAAAAAACCCATAAAGACTAAAGCTATCAAGGACATGTCGTTTAAGGAATTTGTCATTGAGATGCAGAAAACTAACAAGCTCAGAGCCAAAGTTGGCAATGTGCGTGTAAAAATAGGAGGAAAGAAATGAATTTAATTAAAGACCTTTTATCACACCTTAAAGAGTGGAGTGACTGGAAGCTAAAGGACTGGATTAAGGCCGGTATCGTTGCTGTAGTTGTTCTATTTATCATCTATAAGATGACAGGTGGAGGAGCTTAGATGCTTCAGTTATTACTTAAACCCTTGCTCGGTGTTGCCGGGCAAGCGGTATCTGGATTCGTAGAAACAAAAAAAGCGAAAGCTCAATTAAAACTTACGGAAGTTCAAGCAGCAACTAAGTTAAAACAAGACCAAATAGCCGGTAAAGTGGCATGGGAAGCATCAGCCGTAGACCAAATGAAAGGGTCGTGGAAAGACGAACTAATTTTAATTTGCCTTTTGGGGCCTGCCGTTTTAGTATTTTTTCCCGGCATGACAGAACATGTTGAGAAAGGGTTTATTGCACTTCAGCAACTCCCGGATTATTATAAGCACCTCTTATACATTGCGTGCTCGGCGAGTTTCGGAATTAAGGCCGGAAAAGGTGCAATGGGATTGATTAAGAAAAAATGATGGAGAAACTTATAACGCTGTTAGTGGGATTACTAATGGCTTTAGGTGGATGGACATTAGCTAGAACTTTTGAATTGTCAACTGTACAAGCAGTCAATGAAGATAAGATTGACAAGTTAGAAAGACAAGTTGAAAAATTGGAAGACCAGATGGATGATATGATGGACATGGATGAAGAGATTGTTCGTCAACATGAAGATTTGTTTAAGCAATTATCGGAAGATAAAAAAGGAAAGTATAGCTACTAATGGCTAATAAACAATACAAATGGTTTTTAACTAAACGTAATAGGATGATGAAGAAAAATAATTCTCTTATAACAGATGGTAATGATTTTTATACTCATATGAAAAAAGAACAAGAACTTTTAGATATAGGTATGAAAGAATCTTTAAGACAAAAAGAAGAGAGAAGACAAAAAGAAGAGAGAAAATGATTACACCACAAAGATTAACAGCGTGGAGAATATTTCCACGTTTACTAATTACACTCTATGGTTTTTCTTTTTATAGAACAACTGAATGGTTTATGAATTTACCAGACCCAACAAATGCACAATCAGCTTTTGTATCTGTTATTGTAGGTGCAGGTGCTGCATGGTTTGGTTTGTATGTAGGAGGCACTAGAAATGCGAAAGTCGAAAACAAAGAAACAAATTGAAATGGATAAGGTTTGGGATAGTTTTTTACCTTTTTATTCTCAATGGTATTGGACTACTGATTGGGAACATAAAAAAGTAAAAGCCTTTTATCACGGCCCTAGAATAGAATGGATGCATCTAGTAAAGGAAAAGAAGAATGGTAGATTACAAAAAAGCGTATAATAAATATCATAAACAACCTAAGTATAAAAAGGATAGAGCTGCTCGTAATAAAGCAAGACGTAAAGCATTACGAGAGGGAAGAGTAAAAAAAGGTGGAGCTTTTGATGTTCATCATAAAGATATGAATCCAAGTAATAATAGTTCAAAGAATATTTCTATTGTACATAGAAAAGTAAATAGAGGAAAATTAAGGAAAGCACCAAAAAGGTATGCAACAACATAAGGAGAAAACATAATGGCTAGAATGCGAAAAAGTAAAAAATCTGATGATGCTAAAGCAAAAAGCAAACAAGCTGAAGATAGAAGAAAAGCCTATGCATCAATGGCCAGTGCTGGTATTTCAAGTTTAGCTGGAGACACCACTGATGATGCAAGAGGAAGAGATGCTCGTGAAAGACAAAGAGAATATTCTAAAAAAACAGGTGCGGTTTTACCTAAGTCAACAATAATTAGAGAAGAAAAAGACAAACAAAAAGAAGAAAAAGATATAGAAACATATGAAAAATATTTAGATGAAGATTATGGAGAGGATACTCTTCTTAATAAAATATTTGGTAATCGAATAAACAGATTAACTCCTAAACAAATGGAAAGGGTAAAAAAAATTTTAGCTGAATACAAAAAATTAGGCGTTAAAAATCCTGTTCAATTAAGAAGTTTAATGTTTTCTAACATAGGTGGTGGTTTACTTGGTAAAGATCAAACTTTTTCTGATATGGAAGGAAATATAATAAAACAAAAAGATATAATTTTTCAAGATGGTAAAATGTTTTTTAAAGATGAAGATGGTGAATTACAACCTGTAAGAAGAACAAAAGAAGGAACTATTGATTTTTTAAAAGAACAAGGTTCTGACATAATGAAATCTTTAAAGAAATTTAATCCAGAATTATATTATCCATTTATGGGTATGCCCGGAACATCTGGTGGAATAGCAGATTTAGGTAAGGAACAAACTATAGATTTAAGTCAATTGGGAAGAGGAACAAAAGAATACGAGGATGCTGTTAAATATAATAACATGATATATCAAGCAAGAGAAATAAGTTCAAGAGATAGAGATGATAGAAGAGCTAACAGAGGAATAGGTGGAAGTGGAAGTGGAGGTGGAGGTGGAGGTGATCCTACATATCCGACAGATCCAACAAATCCAAATATACCAACTCCAGATTATTATTTAAGAAGACAATACATGCCACAGAATGTTACTGGATTTACACCAGATTATACAGGTGGGCCTGAACAAATGCAAATTGCAGGTGGATGGTGGGATCCGACAGGTAAAAAATGGCTAGGTAGCCCGTGGGGAACACAAAATCAATATCAATTTAATCAAGGTGGTATAGTAGGAACAAATCCTCTATTATTTAAAAATCAAGGAGGAATGGCTAGCGATAAAGGTATAAAGTCATTTAAGAAATATGGTTATTAGTAGAGCATCTATGCCAAAACAAATTAGCAAAGGTAGGAAGAAAAAACCTACAGGCAAAATGAGAAAGAAAAGAAAGACAGCCTATAAAATAAGCTACAAACATTATGCAAAATCTAGAAAAAGAAAAAAAACCTAGAGTCTGTATTCACTGGCTCGATGCTTATGATGCCCTTGATACAGGGTGGCATGAGTATGAAGATATAGATAAAAAAGCAGTATTAGCTGATTGTATTTCTATTGGTTGGTTATATAAAGAAGACGATAAAAAGTATGTCTTAATAGCTGATATGACTGGTGGATTTGCAGGAAGAGTTACAGTAATACCAAAAGGATGGATAAAGAAAATAGAATGGCTAACTACTAGCCACTCTACCGTCTTTTAATTGTTTTAGTATTTCTTTCATTAAAACTGTTTTCCTTAAATTTTTCCACAGTCTATAATGAAACTTATACGTTTTTCTATCTATAATACATTTATTATCATCTAAGTTCCAAGTTTTTAAGTAAGCATACTTCATTTTTTCACTTGTAGAATATAGAGGATATTTAGTTGCATTAACTTTTATTTTTTTATGTTCACCATCTAGGTGGTAAACACAGTGGTAATATTTTTTTGATTTTTTAATAAACCAAAGATATGTACCACAATCAATTAGTCTCCACATGATTGTTACTCCCTTAATTCAAAAAGGAGTATATACTAATTGTCAACAAAGTCAAATTATATTTTTTTTATTAAGTTACAGGCGGGTCTTCGGACTCGCCTTTTTTTTTATTTTAAGCCAAAGCATTTTCAATAGTGTAAAAAAATTTATTTTTTTTTTCGATACTTTTAAATCTTCAATATCAACTTCTTCTGCTTCCCAACGCAGTTTCATTATTTGAATTCAACAAGTCCTGTTGATTTTGGGTTTGCATAATAATCTTTTCTTATTTCTTCAAGATATGAATCTCTAGACAATTCTTCTTTTATTTTATTTCTAAAAGTATCTATTTCTTCTTTTTCTTCTTCAGTAGTTGTTGCTCTAGGTTCTTTTGATTGTTCTTGAGCTTGTTTAATAGCTGCTGATACAGACCCTCTTGGTGATTCTGTAGAAGGGGGAGGGGAACTGTCCTCCTCTTTTTTATTTTGTTCTTCTTCTACCTTATGACCATTAGTTACAAGGGAGTAAAAATCTTTATTGGTCAATTGGACATGAGATTTATCGTCATACACAACAACCCAAGTTCTAATTTTAGATCCACCAGTTGTTGTTAAATCCCACTTTTTAAAAGAATGAACTGTTTTAGGAGGTACAGTTCCTTTTGTAAGATATTCCAAAACTTTGGATCGTCCCATAATCCTCGGTTCTGAACAATCTACAAAATGAAATTGCCATAACTTTTCTTCGTGAATACCAGTTTCTGGATTTATTCCACCATCAGTTAATAGCTCTACGTTTTCAATCACCTTTGACATAATATTCTATAGTTAACTCATCTACTAATTTATCAAAATTATACTCTTTTATATCGTTATTTGTCAACTTAATTGCCTCTTCAACAGCCTTATTTTGAGCTTTTCTCCATTTTCCAATGAAAATTTCAGCATTATTTGGATCGTGAGGAACGATTATATTCCTGTTGCAAATCCTTATTATACTTTCCATTCATCCATTCCTTAAAATTTTCTGTTGGATATCGAACAATATTTTGACCTAATTTTATCCATTCAGGCCCTATACCTTTCTTTCTCCATAACATCAATGTTTGAGTAGTAAGGTTTAACATGTCAGCAACATCTGTAGGTTTATAATATTTCATAAACTAAACTCCTTTGCTATTTGTTCACCAACAGGAGTAAGTTGTAATTGCCTTTTGTTTTTTCCTACAAAACCTAAATAGTAAACATTACCCTTTCTGTAATGTGTCTTAATATTTAATTCGACTAAATAATTTCTAAGCATATTAGCAATTAAACTTTTTCTAACTCTTGTTGCCCTTTTTTCATCACCAATAATAAAAGTTGAACGATCTGATTCAATGTGTTCACACAACTTTTCACCTTTTAACATTCTGTGTAAAATGTGTAATTCTAATTTTGATACAAATCTATCTACTGTGTTTGCCATTATTTTTCTCATATCTATACCGTAAAATCTACATTAAATGAAATACTTCTTCTTATACCTTCACCTCTAAAAGGATATACGGTGTGCTGCAACCAAGAAGGAAACATAAATATTTGACCTACTTCTGGTTTAACTGCATGTTTATTATTTAAAAGGTTTAAATTTTCTCCATACATAAACTCAATCCAACCAGCGTATTCTTTTTCTTTATCTTGCTGTATAGATTCTGGCATCATTAACCAACCAGCAGCAGATATTCTTCCCTCATGTTGATGAATAGGATTAAAATCTCCTGCTACAGAATTAACAAACCAACTACTCAAAACTTTTAAAGTCTTGATTCCTTTTTCCATTATTTGTTTTTCTGTCTCAGTAGCTTTATAAACTTCTCCATGTCTATTTTTTTTTAATACTGTTTGAATGTAAATATTAACACAACCACCTACCCATTGAAAAAAAGAAGGTACTTCATCACTTATTTTTTCTTGCCATATATGGTCTTCAATAATATGTTCTTGTTTAACATTTCCAACTAACCTGTTAGAAAAATCTAGCTTTTTAGATTTATTATCATCACTTGATATTTTATCGCCATAAGCATTTAGTTTATCAATATATTCTTGTGGCATTGTAAATTCCATTAGCAGTGGGCTAAATGGCACATGTTGTTTTGTTTTTATCTCAAGCATTATGTATCTCCATTTCATTTATTGGTATTACCCTCACAGGTAAATTATTTTTTCCTACATACATTCGTTCACATTGGTCTGCTTTTTGCTTTGATACTTTGTAAGTATGAGGATAAATACGCTGACCATATTTATCTTTATAAGCTATTTCAACTAACACACCATCGCTTGCAAATTGTCTATCTGCAATTCCAACGCTTCCACCATTTTTCCACATTGGCGTTTTTATTATTACCTTGTTCATGTTTCCATCCTTGTTAATTCCATTTCTTTTCTTGCTGTTGCATTGGCATCGAGCATCAGCTCCTTCTTCCAAATACACCTTTCTAATTCAGCAAATGATTCGTCTAGTATAGCCTCCTTTTCATCTATTAGTTTATTAAAAGCTAATACCTCATCGTCTGTTTTAGCTTTTGCTTTTGCATCTTCAACACCATGCTTATCTAAAGATTCAAACTTGTAAAATAAATATCTCTTATAAACTACTTCATCTTTCTGTCGTTCAAGACTTTTAAACTCTCTTCGTGCCTTCCTATACTCTACAATCGCATTCTTATAGGATTCTGAGACACGATGAGGATCGTATTTATTTAATCCAACATCATATTTAACCATCTTTTACCTCCGAAAATAATCCTAAATCTTCCCCTAATCTTTTCTTTGCTATCTCTACATACTCCTTATTAAGTTCTATAAGGATAGCATCCCTACCTAAATTATTAGCAACTAAACCTGTTGTGCCACTACCACCAAAAGGGTCGAGTATAACAGATTTTTTTATACCTGCGTTGCATTTACATGTTGCTTCCCAACCAACCTGTATAACTTCTTTCATGGACTCTAAAATTCTTTTTTTTGTTTCACTAGCATCTTGAGCTTTAGCAGATGAATAATCTTTTTTTGATTTTCCATAATATTTTCCATCTTTATCTCCACCACTTGCAATTTGATGTTTTAAGTTATAATCACCTTTCTTTGTTATTCTTATATAGGGATTACCACATTTACTACAGCAACCATGTTCACTAGAACCTGCTTTAATACAAGGCTCTATCAAGTCTTGTGGAAATACAGCAAAGTGTGCACCCCTAAAAGGTTTAGTCGTTACTGTCCAAACATTACGTTTATTAGCCATAGGTATTTTTCCTTCTGCTACTGTATCTAAAACTTTTTGATTTAATTTCTTTGCTGATTCAATATTAGGTATAGAATAGTTTCCAGTTTCTACCTTATTAGTATCCCAATAATTTCTTCCTGCTCTTGCAATTGAATCTTGTTTTTGTGGCACTCGTATGGCATCTGCATCATAGTAATATTTTTTGTTCTTGGCAAACAAGTATATCTTTTCATGTGCTGATGTAGGTCTATCTTTTACACTTTCTGGCATAGGATTTGGTTTATGCCATATTATTTCACTTCTTAAATACCAACCATTTTCTGATAAGGCGATAGCAACTCTAGATGGTATCATCATTAAATCTTTTGCTTTTAATCCGTCTGGAACAACTGTATTTCGTCTTTGTTTATCTTCTAATCCTGTTTTATTTAATATAGAATTCTTTCCTCTTCCACCCCACGCACTAGATTTACTTGCATAAGAATCACCAAGATTCCACCACACAGTGCCTTGTGGCTTTAATACTCTACGCAACTCTTCAAATAGTAATACTGTTTTATCAATGTAATCTTCTAATGTTTCCTCTAAACCAAATTGTCCTTCAACTCCATAATCTCTTAAACCAAAGTAAGGAGGAGAACTAACAATACAATCAACACTTTCAGATTCTATTTCTTTTAACTTTTCCATGTTGTTTCCAATTAATATCTTAGTTCCCATCTATCCATCTCTTCAATCTTCCCTTTAACATTTCGTTATACTCTCTATCAGTATCTGTTTTCGTATGGCAACCCCTACAAAGAGGAATAAGATTGTAAATGTCATCCCTTATCCCTCTAGGGTCGCCGCCCATTCCACGACCCTTTAGGTGATGGATCTCAACTGCTGGTTGCATGTAACACCCCCAACAATTTGGCATGTGTTGATCTCCATATTTCCAATACTTAAAAAATTTACTTTTGTAGTTTTTCAATTTTTGTCATTAGTTTAGAAAGTTGCTCACCAATAGCCCATACCATAACACCAACAAATAATAAGGATAGCAATAAAACACATAATAACGTAAAAATTATCCATTGTATTACCATCAATATTAAAATGGTATATCTTCTTCTGGTGATGGAGATGGTGTGTCATGTACTTGTGTTGGCATTCCACCACCACCTTGACTATTACCAAATTCCTTTTTCTCATCAACACGAAGATTTAATGCATCATGGTTTTCATCTTTCCACAATCCACACTGATAAGCAACACCTGCTTTTAATGTTATATCTTCTTGTACAGTAAATTTACTGTTGCTATAAGGTGGTTTATTATCACCTTTTTCTTTATTTTTGTTTTTGAACAAACGCATTCTTAGTGGTAGACTCATGCTACTCTCCTTTCATTTTTTCCTTCTTTGTTTGTTTCTTTTTTAGCTTCTTTGGGTTTATTATAAGTTTGATTTTGATTATCTAAATCATCATTCTCACCTGTTGCAATAAGAAATAAACTTCTCATAAACTGTTTTAAAGCATAGGATTGTGCAGCACCCATTGCTTGTCCACCCTTCATCTCACAATAGATAGTTCTTCTTGGTGTGTATTGCCAAGTGTCTCCATCTTTGTGCGAAAGAATAAAACGATACACAATATTTAACCACGGTCTTCCTTGAGTATCTGTAATAATTTTACATGTCTCTTCATCTTGGGTTAAAATTAATCCAAAATGACCTGCTAAAGGATTAACAGTAGAAAGAAATTTATCAATGCTTGCGTAATTGTATTTCTGGAATTCATTCTTTCCATCTTTACCAAGCATTTGCATTTCTTTTGTAATGTTATTTATAGCAGTGCTAATTGTCTTAGGCATCCTTACCAAATGATTTTCTGGTTTAGATGGCACACTACTTGGTTCTTCAAATTCTTCCATGTAGTGTTCTTTTTTTTCACTAGGTTCGTAATTCATTTTGCCTCCAATTTATTTATTATTTGTTTTACTTCATCCATATAGTTTGGATTTTCTGCATAGTTATATAAAGTATCAACTAAAGCATGTAAATCCACCTCATTCTCAAACCATTGCAACAACAATAGTTCTTGAAACTCTTTATACTTATAACTTGTTGAGAGCAAGTTCATATAATCTTCTACTGAATCACACATTGAATTATACTTACGCAACCCCCAATGTGCATCTAGTCTTTCTTTTGCTTTCATGTGTGGCTCAGTTAAATCAAATTCTTTTATACCAAAAAAGTTATTTCCCTCTTTAGCAAATCTACTTCTACCCCAATTACTTTCCTGTATTGCTTGTGCTTGAACAAGTATAATAGGTATGCGATGGTAAGGATAAATAGATGAATTATAATCTAAAGCACATTCAGTAATTTGATGTGTAAACTTTTTTTGATAATCATAATCCAAATCAGATATTGGATTACATAATAACAATAAAGTTGCACAAATAAATTTCATTAGTATCCCCAGATTTCTTTTCTGTATTCAACTAATTGTTCATCATTCCAAATCCAATCATCTGCATCTGGTGGACACATGTTAGCTACTTGATATTTGTCTTCACAATTCCATAAAAGAAGATCCATAGATTTCAATATATCTTCAGCTTGTTTTAAATATTTTTCTTTATCTTTAATGTCTAACCATTGAACATCTACTATGCCACTTTTCTTAGGAACAAGATAAAGTATTTTACCCTCACATTCTAAAGATTTTGAATAGATAGATACTTGTCTGCAATGCTGATTGTTAACTTTATATGGAAACTTTTTTGTTGTCTTTAAATCTACTACAAATCTCTCTGACACTGAATCGTTTTGAAATATAAAATCAGAATATCCATAAACTTGATATCCGTTTAAGTCTAAGTGTAACTCTAATTGAAAGTTCATTAAATCAAACTTCCTTAATTCTTCTATTCCTTTTTTTATACATGGTTCTATAAAATCTCTTTCTTCCTTATACTTATCCATCCCTTTACATTTCTTATCAAATTCTTTTACACCATAATCAATTGCTTCTGCTATTGCATTTCCTGTTGCCAATTTGTTCCTGTCAAAAAAATGTTTTACTCCATGTTCAATAAATGTTCCTCTGTGTGCTGAAGCTCCAGCTTGAACTATTTTTTTAAATATTTTTTCTATTACCCAACGTGATCTTCTCGATGTGTAATTTCCAATTTGTGATGGCGATACTTTTTCAATTCCAAACTTCTCAAAACCAGACATTGGTTTATTAGGTATACTCATATAAACTCCTTTATGGTCTTATAGACTTTTGTTTTCAATTTTGTCAAATAAAAAAACCCCCTGCAAGATTGATTTTGCAGAGGGTGTAAGGAAATAACAACCTATATTACAAGGAGTCCTTGATTTATACCAAAAGTTTGGATAATCTACAAGCACAAATGACGAAAAGACAAAAAGAATTATTAGATTTCATTAGAAAATATGTAAAAATTCACGAAATGTCCCCTACATATAGAGAAATGGTAAAAGCCTTGAATTCGAAGTCAGTTTCTAATATAGGTAGGATGTTAGATGCTTTGGCTGAAGATGGTAAGATCACGAGGAGAATACCGGCAAAGCCGAGGAGTATAAAAATATTGTGAGGAAATATGACGAAGAAAATGATTTTTATTCAATATTGTCCAGATGATATGCTGAATGGTTGTCGTTTACTATCTGGGCCTGCTGAATTAGTTTATAGGAGAATTTGCGATCACATCTATACATCAAACAACAATTTATTTGATGAGGATATTACTTGGAATGTATTAACTGAGAAATTTAATTGGGATTATCAGTTAATTAAGGATGAATTAATAAGAAAAAAGAAGATATACATAGAGGATAACGCAATAAGGAATGATGGTTGCAATAAAGCTATTGATAAAGCCCTTCATAACCATGAAAGTGCTATACTAAAAGGAAAGAAAGGTGCTAAAGCAAGAAGTTCAGCTAGTAGTTCAGCTAAAGCTGAAGATGAGCAAACTATAAACTATAAACCATTAACTATAAACCATAAAACTAATAACCGTAATATTTTTGAAGAAGAATTTTGGATTAATATAAGATATAAGAAGGGGAAGGAAGGAGCTTATAAATCTTTTAAGCATATAGAATTTGCAAAAGAGAAGTTTACACCAAAAGAATTAGCAGAACAATATAATGACTACCTAGATAATCTTCCAGATTATCAAGATACGCCTAAATGGGTACAGGGGTGGTTAACTGATAGACGATGGGAAGATGAGGATAGCTTAACTCCTCAAGCCTTTGCCAAGAAACATCACATAACTGATGGTCATTTTTTAAAGTTTGAAGATGGCATATACCACTTTCGTTTTAAGGAAAGTTTTGGCATATATACTTTGAAATATGACATGAAAGGTAAAATTATAAAAGATGGCAAAAGGCAAGAGAGGAAGACCTAAGAAAGAACCTGTAGTAAGGGACAAAGGTACTCCAGAAGTAATTACGAAGAGGATGATTATTGTTAATGGTGGAGATCCCAACAAGGCAAGTGATCCTATAGATGCATGTGAAGAAAGAGGAATCATAACCTCTGACATGGCAAAAGCAGCTCATGATTATACGAGGTTATATTATAGGATATTTGGCAAACCTTTTAATTCTGTTAATTACGATAAACTTCTACATAGAGCAGATGGCTTTGTAAGACAGGCCCAAAATCCTTCAAGAGGTGAATCATATGCTGAATGGTTATTAGGTGAATCATTAAAAGTATTAAGAGACAGTAAAGCAAAAAAAATTGTCGATGAAGTAGCACTAGAAAAGAAGTTTCCTCCTTTTCTCTTTGAAACAAAAGCTAAACTTGATGATAATAAATTTAAACAAAAATTAAGAAAAGGATTAAAAGACTTAGATAATTTCTTTTACAAAGTTAATAAAAAATATCGTAATAAAAAATAGCCCCCACCTTATGTGAGGGCTACTACCTACCTTAGTCTCAAGCTATTGTTAAAGGTAGGAATTTTAAGTCGTAGTCCACCACACCACAACGTACCTTAATAACCATGCCGAGCCTGCCTCACCAGAACAGAACCCAACTTACCGTAACTCACCATTCCTCAACAAAACACACCTGCCTTACCCCAGCGTAACCCAACAAGCCAAAACCCAACTCGCCTGCCTTGACGCACCTCACCTCAACTCAACGAAACTAGACTCAACTAACCTTGCCTGCCTCGCCTCAATAAGACTCACCAGACCAAGACTTACCTCGCCTGCCATACCAAAACTTGACTAACCCGAACGGAACAAGAAACACCCCACCTTGCCTGCCACACCGTAACGCAATTTAACACAACTCGCCCTAAAATAACGCACCTCAACTGACCGCACCTGCCTTAACTCACCAAACCTAAACTCATGTTGACATAACAGAACTTACCTCGCCTGCCGCACCAAAACAAAACGCAACTTTCCCAAACAAAGCCCAACTCACCCCAACTCGCCTGCCGCAC